>Ga0255052_10000115_pt1 | contig 58946 bp, 58 predicted proteins | sample JV7_2_21_MG_FD_188632 | JGI IMG/M metagenome (GOLD analysis project Ga0255052, IMG submission 188632) | Seawater microbial communities from Jervis Inlet, British Columbia, Canada - JV7_2_21 | ecosystem: Environmental > Aquatic > Marine > Inlet | place: Canada: British Columbia | collected...
CGGCTTCAAGGTAGTTCAGACCCGAAGGATTTGTTGTCTTGTCATTCAATGCTGAATCCGTTATTCCATGCGAATCTGTGGTGTCCTATGGTATCTTATTGAAACTGGAATGACTTCCATTTTTACTAAGGCCTGTTAACACTATGCAAATGCCCAGCGTTGGCTCTCCAAAGGGGCCAGTCAAGGCGCGCAGAGTGCGGTTTGGTGAATCCAAATAAGCGATGCGCAACGCGGGATGGCTCCTTTGGAGAGCCAACCCTTCGGGACGTGGCCATTTTCCGCATGACTGCGTTGCACTTTCGCTCATGTACCGAGGGTACACCACGCTCAGTGCGCCTTGTCCTGCGAAAAAATGGCCGTCGTCGATGGGTATTTGCATAGTGTTAACAGGCCCTAGAAAACTCGGATTAGAATATAGAAGTTTCACAAAACAAATCAGTCCCCAATGGATGCCCAATTTATTCAATATCACCATATAGCCCCCACGTTTCACCAAGGAACCGGGCCGGTGACAAACTGCACTTTTAGGTTGATGAGCAAATATGCCATATTATTCCCGTAATTCAGTTGACTACCTGGTGGTCTGCGGCCGGCTGGTGCACCATGCGGGATAGGCGGTCGGGTGCAATATGCGGGCTGGTTATTGCACTGTTCATGTCAATTATTGATGCCGAAGCCCTTGCTGACATTGACCTGTATTCCGGTGAGGTCGTCGTGGCCAGCCAGGCGGAAGAGGATCGCAATGAGGCTGTCCCCGAAGCATTTATTCGGGTTTTGCAAAAGCTCAGCGGCCAACGCGAAATGCCAAATTCGCCTGCGCTCGAAACAGCACTTGGCGATGCAAACCGCTTGCTGGTTTCATTCCATTACAATAGCGAAGACCGGGTCGGTGCCGACGGCGAGACAAAGCCGGAGATATGGCTGGTTGCACGGTTCTTGCCTTCTGAAGTCGATGCGGTTATGACGCAAATCGGCTTACGCCGCTGGAACCGGGAGCGGCCAGCGGTGCAAATCTGGGCGGTCCTTGATGATGGCCAAAACCGCCGGTTGAAGCCGCTTGAATATGAGTATGCGTGGGGTGCAATGGAAAATATTGCCGCCATCCGGGGCTTGCCCGTCAGTTGGCCGGAACTGGATGACGAGGAAATCCAACTGATCGACATGCGTTTGGTCTGGGGTGGATTTACCGACTACCTGGTTGAAAAAGGTGCACCAGCGGACGGCGTGCTGATCGTGGCTGCCCGGCGCGAAGGCACACAGTGGGCGTTACGCTGGAACCTGGCCAGTTCCGGGCAACACTGGAGTTGGCGCAACAGCGACCGTGAATTACTGTTTGCACTGGCCGCAGGTGTGCATCAAATGACCGATCAAATTGCTTCCGCCAATGCCATTGCGGCAACGGAACAGGGGCTTTGGACAATTGATGTCATCATCGCTGAATTGATCAACGCCAATGACTACGTACTTTGTCTTGCATACCTGCAAAGCCAGAGCCTGATCACCGCCGTTGATATACTCGGTGCCGAACCGGGACAGGTACATTTTCGTCTGCAGCTCAATGCCGCGCCAGAGTATGTTGCCGAAGCATTCAGACAGGGCTCGGTGTTGTTACCCCTGGACCCGGGAAACGATCTTGAATACAGGTTTTTACGCTGATGACAACTGAGTCACGAAACTGGTTGATATTTGTGTTGCTGGTCAGCTGTGGCTGGTTGGTCTATCTGCTTGCGCCGGTGATCACGCCATTTGCCATATCTGCCGGTCTGGCCTATCTGGGCGACCCGATGGTTGATCGTCTTGAAGCGGTGTCGGTAAGGCGTTGGAAGGTTGGCAGAACGCTGGCTGTCAGCGTGGTTTTTCTGTTGATGCTGGTGTTACTGACAGTTGTGCTGGTAATACTTATTCCAAAGCTGGTTGAGCAGATCCGCCTGCTGATCGAGAGGTTACCAGGATGGATCGAGTGGTTATCAGGAACTGCATTGCCTTGGATCGCCGGCAAGGCGGGTGTCGAATTGAAGGGTTTTGATACGGCACAGTTCACCGCGATGATGCAAAACTACTGGAAAGAGATCAGCACGGCAGCGTTCAGTGTGATCGACATTGTTTCGCGCGGCGGAATGGCATTTGCCGCCTGGTTGGTCAATCTCGTTCTGATCCCCGTTGTGACGTTTTACCTGTTACGGGACTGGGACCTTCTCAAGCGGGGTGTACAAAATTTGTTGCCACGTAAGGTTGAAGTGGATGTCAGCCAATTAGCGGCTGAAATCGATGAGGTGTTAAGTGCTTTCATCCGCGGACAGTTGATGGTCATGTTCGCGCTCGGCGTTATTTATTCCATCGGTCTGTCGCTGGTCGGGATTGAACTGGCAGTGTTGATTGGAATGGGTGCCGGCCTGCTCAGCATTGTGCCTTACCTGGGTTCACTGATCGGTGTACTGGCGGCCGTCGTTGCCGCCGTGTTTCAATTTCACGATTGGGTCCATCCGCTGATGGTGTTGTTCGTTTTCGGTTTTGGCCAGATGGTGGAGAGTATGTTCCTGACCCCGAAGTTGGTCGGTGACCGGATCGGCCTACACCCCGTGGCTGTCATCTTCGCGGTATTGGCGGGTGGGCAATTGTTTGGATTTCTTGGAATTTTGCTGGCGTTGCCACTGGCGGCGGCGATCAACGTTCTGATCCGGCACGTGCATCGGAAATATCGGAACAGTGAACTCTATGATCCGACAGTAGCCGGGGCCCGTGAAGAACCGGGGTCATCCTGAAGCAGAATGTTATTTTCCCAGCAAATCCCACTACAGTTGGAACCGCGGCGTGATTGCCGATTGGATAATTTTGTCCCGGGACCTAACCGGGCCGTTGTCGAAGCCCTCAAGCACCTGCCGGAAGAGCCAGGCTCGCATATCTTCCTGTTTGGGGGTGAGAGCAGTGGCAAAACCCATTTGCTCAACGCCGTGTGCCATGAGATGCGTGAGCGGCAGGGTCGCGCGTTTTACCTGGCATTGAAGCGCTTGCCAACCGATGCCGTGGCTTCATTGACAGGTCTGGAGCAATTGGATCTTGTCTGCGTTGACGATTTACATGCCATAGCCGGTGATGAAGCCTGGGAAGAGGCCCTGTTCCACTGCTTTAACCGTATCAGAGATGCAAACGGCCGACTGGTCATCAGTTCGCGTGAACGATTGTCGGTACTTAAACTTGAATTACCCGACCTCGCTTCACGATTGGCATGGGGTTTGAGGTTACCACTGCTGCCGCTGGAAGATAATGACAAACTGGCAGTTATTGAAATGCACAGCAAGGCCCTGGGTATCAGTTTGCCTGGGGATGTGTTGCAATACCTGTTCAAGCGCCACGACCGGGGCATGGCTGCATTGATTCAAACCGTTGAAAAGTTGAACCATGCGGCACTAACCAACAAACGACGTGTCACAGTACCGCTCGCCCGTGAGGTACTCACTGCGGCAAACAGATCACCGGAGTCCTGACATGCTGACAAAGAACCAGATTACACGGAACTGGCTTCCGCGGTATACCGGGATGCCGCTGGAAGAGTTTGGCCAATACATTCTGCTAACAAACTTTGGCAACTACGTGCGCCGGTTCTCGGAACTGTTTGATTGTGAAATTTACGGTGAGGACCGCGCCATGCAGGCCGCGTCCAATGCGGATGGGCTGACCATCATCAATTTTGGCATCGGTTCCAGCAATGCTGCTACTATCATGGATCTGCTGTCGGCCATTTCTCCAAAAAGCGTATTGTTTCTCGGCAAATGTGGAGGTCTGAAAAAATCCACCGAGATCGGGCATTTCATACTACCGATTGCCGCTGTCCGCGGTGAGGGAACCAGTGACGATTACTTTCCACCCCAGGTGCCGGCGTTGCCGTCATTCAAATTACACAAATTCGTCTCGGACAAGATACTGGCGCACGAGTTGGAATACCGGACCGGTGTCATCTACACCACCAACCGGCGGGTTTGGGAACACGACCTGGAATTTCATGCCATGTTGCGGGAAATGACCTGTATCGGTATCGACATGGAAACCGCAACGCTGTTTATCGTCGGTCATTACAATGCCATTGCCCGTGGCGCATTGTTGCTGGTTTCAGATGTGCCGGTCACCCCCGATGGCGTAAAGACCGAGGAGTCCGACCAAAAGGTCACGGCAAACTGGGTGAACCTGCATTTGCAGATCGGTATTGAAGCGATGACCGAGCTTGGTATAAAGGGCGAGCAAATAAAACATCTTCGCTACTGAATAAAAAGCGCCACGCGCTCGTCCACGAATGACTGGACTAGACCGCATATTTCACCAGTATCCCGGATGATGGCGCCGGACAGGTGCGGCTGGGCGCAGGGCTGGACTGAGACCAATAGCCGTAGCTATTGGTCGAAGGAAGACCAAGTGCAGCCGTGCATGGACAAGCCAGGGCCGGGATAGGTATCGGGCCGGGTACAAAGTGCCCCTCGAAATTTCTTGGTGAAAATGCTATTTGATCCAACTGATTCATAAACATGCAGTGAGGCCCTGTACCGACTGGTGAAATATGCAGGCTAGGGCATCCTTCAGCTTCTCTCACTATTTCGTGATACTGGTGCAGTATGCGGTTTAGCCGCTATTGAAAATGCATGCTGCTGTCCATTACCAAGCCCTTATCGGTGACGCGCATGTCTAAACGCGTGACTCCCAACAATGACATGTAGGATGCCCTGACCGCATCATCAAATTCCCTGTCACCGGTGTTCGGGTTGAAGTCGCCGTTGGCCATCAGGCGTGAGTAGAGCTGTTCTGAGTCATAGGCGACAGAGAAAAATGTTCCATTTTCCTGATTTTGGACGGCCATGAATTCTCCCAGACCCCGGGCGTTGTTCTCACCGATTGCCAGTCCGATGGCGTTGTCACCCATCAACGCAAAAATGTCAAGGTTTTGCATGTGTACCATTTCAGCAGGAATCCTGACCGGTTCGCTCTGGTTGGCAAGATCCAATTCTTCAAACCCGGGCACCAGCATGCTCGCCATGCCCGCAAACATTTCGGGTTTTTCAACATGGATGGCCATCAGGCCGCTTTCAATTGGTATTTGTGCCGTTGGATCAATCTCATCGACACTGACACGAACCCCCAAGAGGTTGTTGACCATCGGCGGCATTGGAATGTTGAGTTGCTGCGCCATTTGTATCGCATTCTGGTTTATTTCTTGTAAATGTTCGCACTGGTAGGGTGATGCGACTATTGCGTTGGCTTTTTCGAGCATGAATGTACGCAGCTTACCGACCTTGAGTGCCAGTGATGCACTCAACGGCCGGTCACCATCTGCAGCAACAGGCGTATCAGAGACCAGACCTGACAATGCACCTGCCAGCATCCCATCCATTTCCAGTTCATAGCGCATGGCAAACTCATTGGCCGTCAGCCTGGTCGTCCCGGCGGTCATGCGTGGTGTTTTTGCAACCAGCTGCTTGATTTCAGCTACGCAGGTAGCGTCCAGCGATGGAAGCTCATTGGCAAATTCCGGCCCAAGATAGCTGCGGGTCGCGCTGTTGGGGTCCAATAATTCATTTGTCATGCTTTCAAGATTCAGTATGCCTGAACCAAAACCGGTGTAGCCTTTGTCGCTGTTGAGGATAGCCAGCGTATTGGTGGCAGCCATACTCTGTGACGGCATCTCCTGTCCGAGCAAGGCGGGTAATAAGTCGTCCTGTGCGCTGACGGGAAAAAAGCTGATAGCCACCTGTCCGTCAAGAATGGCAATGTAGAGGCCAACTGACATATCGTCTTCGGATACCCTCCAGTAATCTGTCCCATTGTGAGTGCTTACGGGCAGTTCGAAACCTGCCTTTAGCTCAATACGGCCAATCGCATCACGTAATGCCTGCGCATCACTCAGTCCGAGGCGTATCACCGGAAACATACCCATGCCGTACATCGCGTGGTGGGATTGTATCGAGATACCCAGCCTTTTCAGGCCTTCGACACTGACGCTGCCACCAAGCTCATCCATGATTGCCGACGCCAGCGCCGCCATATGATTGCCCTGGTGCTCTGCTGAAGCGTAATTTTCATTAAATTGTTCCACCTTGCCGGAAACGACGTCCAGCATGGGTTGAATACGCGCTATATAGGCGTCGGAAACTCCCTCAGGGACAGGCTCCAGCGCGGCAAATACATAGGGTGTGTCAGCGGGTGCATAGGCCAGCAGCGGGTTGGTGTTTTGTTTGACGGCAACAAGCGCTACTTCAGCGTCCCTGTTGCAGGCTGTGAGCAGCAGGGCCGTGCAGGCCAAAATGATTAATGTTCGTGCAAATCTCATGGTGATGAAGTCCTGTATATCAGTTATGTATAGGTGTTATACCACAGTACAACACTAAAGACAAACAAATATGGAAATATCGTAGGGGAACGCGCGTGGGAGAGATACCCCGGTCGCGGCTCTGTTTGGGTAGATTCTGTTAAGAATGACCAGCAACGCCGATGGTTTTTATAAAAAAACCCCCATCGCTTGCGTTTTGGGGGTCTCCTTGCTGCAGATTTTACTTCGAGCCTGCGCCGTAGAAAGTATTCCTACTGCGAAAGCGTCACAGCGGTCCATTTTTCCGCTATTTTTCGTTACACGCGGTGCTATTCGCCTCAAAAGAGCGAAAAACTGTCCTCACTGTGTCACTTTCTCGCTACGGATATTTCTACGGCGCAGGCTCTTAGAGCGCCTTGAATACTGCGTCCAGACTGTCTTTGGCGTCACCAAACAACATCCGCGTGTTGTCTTTGAAAAACAGCGGATTCTGTACGCCTGCATAACCGGTGGCCATGCTGCGCTTGAGCACGATGGACGTCTTGCCTTTCCAGCACTCGAGTACCGGCATGCCGCCAATTGGGCCATCGGGCTCATCCAGCGCTGACGGATTGACGATGTCATTGGCCCCGATGACTACCGAAACATCGACATTAGGGAAGTCCTCGTTAACTTCATCCATTTCGAAGACGATGTCGTAGGGTACCTTGGCTTCGGCCAATAGCACGTTCATATGCCCCGGCATACGGCCGGCGACGGGGTGAATGCCAAAACGGACGTTGACTTTCATAGTGCGCAGTGCCAGCGTGATTTCATGCACGATATGCTGGGCCTGGGCCACCGCCATGCCGTAGCCAGGGATAATCATCACTTCCTTGGCACCGGCCAGCAGTGCTGCCGTTTCCTCGGGATCAATGGCAAAAATTTCGCCGTCCTGATCGCCTGCAGCCGCTACCGTGCCGCCACCTGTGCCGAAACCCCCGGCTATCACGGCCAGGAACTTGCGGTTCATCGCGCGGCACATGATATAACTCAGGATAGCGCCGCTGGAGCCAACCAGTGCGCCCGTGACGATCAGCAGATCATTGCTGAGCATGAAGCCTGTTGCCGCCGCCGCCCAGCCGGAGTAGCTGTTGAGCATGGACACCACGACCGGCATGTCCGCGCCACCGATGGCCACCACCATGTGAATACCGAATAGCAGTGCAATAGCTGTCATGATAATAAGCGGTTGCATGCCCCCGCCTGCCGCTGACTGCAACACGAACTCGCGTCCAAACCAGATTGCGGCAATCAACAAAGCGAGGTTCAGCCAATGCCGTGCCGGCAAGGTCAGCGGTTTGCCGCTCATACGCCCGGACAACTTGCCAAAGGCGATCACGGATCCCGAAAACGTCACGGCGCCGATCAGGACACCCAGGTAAGTCTCGATATCATGGATGGTCAGTTCGACGCCTGCGAGGTGCTTGCCGGGATCCATAAAATTGGCGAATCCCACGGCCACTGCCGCGACGCCTACCAGGCTGTGCAGAATCGCGACGAGCTCCGGCATCTGGGTCATCTGTACGCGGCGTGCCGCGATCAGCCCGATGCTGCCGCCGACCACCAGTGCCGCCAACAGCAGCGTGTAATGCTGCGTGACGACACCCAGCACCGTCGCGACCAGGGCGATCGCCATGCCGGTGATGCCGTACCAGTTGCCTCGCCTGGCCGTTTCCTGGTTGGAAAGTCCGCCGAGGGCGAGGATGAAAAGGATGGTCGCAATGATATACGACACGGTAATGATTCCAGCGTTAATCATGACGGCCTTACCTCCTGAACATTTCGAGCATGCGACGGGTGACGGCAAAACCGCCAAAGATGTTGATGCTCGTGATCAACACGGTTCCAACCGCGATCCACCTGATCAACTCGTTGTCCGAACTGATCTGCAACAAGGCACCGATGATGATGATGCTCGATATTGCATTGGTAACGCTCATGAGCGGTGTATGCAACGCGGCGGTTACATTCCAGATCACCATGTAACCGACAAAGCAGGCCAGTACAAACACCGTGAAGTGCGCCATAAATGATGCCGGCGCGACGGCGCCCAGACCCAGCAGCGCAAGTCCGGCCAGTACCATGCCAATGATGGGGCCGATCACCGAACGTTTCTTTTCCACGACCGGGATGGGTGCGGGTGCCGACGCCGCCTTGGGCGGGGCAGCGGACAGTTTCGGTGCCGGTGGCGGCCAGGTGGTTGCACCATCCTTGCACACGGTCGCACCGCGAATCACCTCGTCATCCATATCGACCACGATCTGGCCGTCTTTGTCGGGCGTCATGTCAGTCAACAGGTGGCGTAAATTGGTCGCGTACAATTGACTGGATTGCGCGGCCAGCCGGCTCGGCATATCCGTGTAGCCGATAATGGTAACGCCGGAGTTTTTGGCCACTTTTTCGGGTTCGGTCAATTCGCAGTTGCCGCCCTGTTCGGCGGCCAGGTCAACGATGACGCTGCCGTCCTTCATGGTCTCGACCATTTCGGCGGTAATCAGCCTGGGGGCTGGCTTGCCCGGTATCAGTGCGGTGGTAATGATGATATCCACCTCCCTGGCCTGCTCGGCAAATAGCGCCATTTCGGCCTTGATGAACTCGTCGCTCATGACCTTGGCGTAACCGCCTTCTCCCGAGCCATCCTCATCTTCGAAGTCCAGCATCAGGAACTCGGCGTCCATGCTCTCGATCTGTTCCTTTACTTCGGGGCGGGTGTCGAAGGAACGTACGATCGCACCCATACTCTTGGCGGTGCCGATGGCGGCCAGCCCTGCAACGCCTGCGCCGATCACCAGCACCTTGGCAGGTGGCACCTTGCCGGCAGCGGTGATCTGGCCAGTGAAAAAGCGTCCGAAATGCTGGGCCGCTTCGACAACGGCCCGGTAGCCCGCGATGTTCGCCATGGAACTCAGCGCGTCCACCTTCTGGGCACGCGAGATGCGCGGGACACTGTCCATTGCCATGGCCGTGACACCGCGCTCGGAAAGCTGCTTGAGCAGTTCTGGATTTTGCGCCGGCCACAGAAAACTGATCAACGTCTGGCCTGTTTTAAGGCGCGCAGCTTCATCGTCATCAGGGCCGCGAACTTTCAGAATGATATCGGAATTGCTCCAGATTTCATCCACATTAGAAACGGAACACCCGGCTGTTTCATAGCTTGCGTCCGAGAAATTCGCAGCGGCGCCTGCTTTGGACTCAACTGCTACATCAAAGCCCATCTTGATTAACTGGGAGGCCACGTCTGGGGTTGTGGCTACGCGCTTTTCGCCCGCATATAATTCCCTCGGTATACCGATTCTCATAAAAATCTCCGCATGATTTGTCGTGTAAAACTTGGTTAACTTCGAATAAGTGATCTCTTTCTTCTGTATTAATCAGGTATGTCAGCAATGATTGTCCTGAAGAAAATTCCAGTTGGACGTGAGTATACTCACAGAATTTACCTGGATTACGATCTAGATCAATTATACCTCATCAAATCCTTGTTTCTTTACTGACCGAAGCACGGGAAGTACCTTATTCCGTCGTGATGAAGGGCCCCTTAGCGTGCAGGGTATCAAGCCTTTCCGCTGTACCTATGTCGTGCCAGCCACCCTTGTAAATCTCGGCTGTTACACGCTGTAACACAGCCGCTGCATGTAACATGGGTACCACCGAGTACCGGCCTCCGGGAGCGGAAGTAAAGAAACGCGGGTGGTAGACACTGATTCCACTAAAGGTAAATCGTGGTTGTCCTTCCGGAACAATGTACCCACCACGGAATACAAAATCCCCATTTGGGTTGTGTTCTGGGTTGGGTACCAGTACCAGGTGTGCATGGTCGCACTTGATGGCTCTGAGCCTGGCCAGTGGGTATTGACAGAATACATCGCCGTTTATGACGGCAAACGGTGATTCCCCCAATAGCGGCAAAGCCTGCTCGATACCACCACCGGTATCGAGCGCACCGGGCGGCTCCGGTGAATAATGGATGTTCAAACCCCAGCTGGACCCATTGCCGAGCATGTCGCGGATTCTGTCACCCAGGTGAGCCAGGTTGATGATGACTTCACGAAATCCCGCCAATGCCAGGTTTTCAAGTTGATGAACAATCAATGGCCGCCCGCCTGCGTCGATCAGTGGTTTGGGTATGGAATCGGTCAACGGTCGCAGACGCTCACCTCGGCCGGCTGCCAGTATCATGGCGCGCATTCAGTTTTCTCCAGGATGTCCAATAACTCCGAAAATTCAGGATAGCGGCGTAGCGTGGTGGTAACGTAATCGTAAAACCGCGGGATCATTTCGATATAACCGCTTTTGCTGTCCCGGTAATACAGCCTGGCGAAAATACCGACGACCTTGATGTTACGCTGCAACCCCATCAGGTCGCAGTAACGTTGCCAGTGCAGTGGCCGGATATCCAGGTCAAGCATCTGCCGGAATGATTCCATCCATTCTTCAATCTGCTCACGTGGCCAACTGATATAGCGGTCCCAGATCAACGAGATAAAGTCATAACTGAGCGGACCGCTGACAGCGTCCTGAAAATCAATGATACCAACGGTATTGCCAGGTGTTTTCAGCAGGTTGCACGAGTGAAAATCGCGATGGACAAAACATTGGGGCTGCTCCTGTGCCGATGCAATGATGTGCCCGCAAAATTCCTCCCAGACCAGGTCAAACCGGGCCCTTGGTAGTTGGCTGCGGTGGTGGTCAAGGTACCAGTCAGGGAAAAGATTCATTTCCGCGCGTAATGCAGCGTCATCGAATTTTGCCAGGCCACGGGCATCAACCTCTGTGGCCATGCTCTCCAACACACCAAACAGTTTGGGAAAATGGCTGGTTGCCGAAATGGGTTCCAGTAGGTCACGGTACAGTTCATCGCCCAGGTCTTCGAGCAATACAAAGCCATTCTCAACATCTGCGTGGAAGACATCCGGAGCATGCAAGCCGGATGACCGCAGACGCTGATCTATGTCGATAAATGGCCGGACATCTTCGCCGGGTGGAGGTGCGTCCATCAGGATGCGTGACATACCATCGGCCTGCAGCCGGAAATAACGCCGGAAACTGGCATCGCCGGCCACGGCATGGAAACCGTTGGGCACCTTTACGCCCAGTCCATGCAGCCAGTCCCGGGCCTGTTCGAGGCGCCGGTCGTTTGCCGGTGTCATTGTTTCCGGATTATCCATGGGATGAATTCTGACGCAAACGGGGCACTGTTGAAATGCCGGTGTTCAGATCAGGCGGAATTAATACCATAAGAAATACGAAAACATTGCTTAAGGATTTAAATAGGACTAAAATAGTACTATATATTTCAGTATATGGTCTGCAGCCTGACCGTCGTAAAAGGGTTTACATGTTACGCATCAGTAAAATGACTGATTACGCCATTATGGTAATGGTTGAATTGCATGCTTTGCACGGTGACGTATTGAACGCACAAGCGTTGGCTGAGCGTTCCCACCTTGAGTTGCCGACCGTAAGCAAGGTGCTGAAGTTGTTGGTAAAGGCAGGTCTGGTGGAGTCATTTCGAGGTGCCAATGGAGGCTACAGCCTTGAACGGGTGGCGGGGGATATCAGTGTTGCTGAAATCATTACTGCCATCGAAGGACCTATTGCAATGACCGAATGCAGTATAGAGGAGGGCCTGTGTGCACAGGAGGCCATTTGCAGTTTGCGTGGTAACTGGCAGCGCATCAGTGTCGCGGTCGCGCAGGCGATGGAGGGCGTGTCGCTGGCAGAGATGGCACAACCGGTAAAACCTGTTGCCGGACCACTGCAGATCAACACGTTGAATGCATGAACCGGGGTATTTGAAACTATGAATGGCGAAACATCTACCATCGACAAACTGGTCGAACAGAAATACCAGCACGGGTTTGTGACGGATATCGAATCTGAAACCCTGCCGCCGGGATTATCAGAAGACGTGATCCGTGCGATTTCGGCCCGTAAGAACGAACCGGACTGGTTACTGGATTGGCGTCTGAAGGCCTACGGTCACTGGTTGGAGATGCCGCAACCGGATTGGGCCCATCTGGATATTGATGCCATCGACTTTCAGGCAATTTCCTATTTTTCTGCACCCAAAGCGGATAAGGACCGCCCGCAAAGTCTTGATGAGGTCGATCCCAAGTTGCTGGAAACCTATGACAAACTGGGTGTGCCGTTACACGAACGTGCGCGTCTGGCAGGCGTGGCGGTTGATGCAGTATTTGATTCGGTATCGGTCGGCACGACATTTAAAAAAGAGTTGGGAAAGGCGGGTGTCATTTTTTGCTCGTTTTCCGAAGCAGTGCAGGATCACCCGGACCTGGTTAAAAAATATCTTGGCACTGTCGTGCCGCAAAGGGACAATTTTTTTGCGGCGCTCAACTCTGCGGTGTTCACCGATGGCAGTTTTGTATTTGTGCCCAAAGGTGTCCGTTGCCCGATGGAGTTGTCCACTTATTTTCGCATCAATGCCGCGGAAACCGGTCAGTTTGAGCGTACCCTTATCGTGGCGGAAGATGGTGCCTACGTCAGTTACCTGGAGGGTTGCACGGCGCCGATGCGGGATGAAAACCAGTTACACGCCGCGGTGGTGGAACTGGTGGCGATGGAAGATGCGAGCATCAAGTATTCCACGGTTCAGAACTGGTATCCTGGTGACGAAAACGGTATTGGCGGAATCTATAATTTTGTAACCAAGCGCGGCGATTGCCGTGGCAAACGTTCACGGATATCCTGGACCCAGGTGGAAACCGGTTCTGCCATCACTTGGAAATACCCCAGTTGTATCCTGCGTGGAGATGACTCGGTAGGCGAATTTTATTCTGTCGCGTTGACCAATAACTACCAGCAAGCCGATACCGGCACCAAGATGATCCATATCGGGGGCAATACGCGCAGCAAGATCATTTCAAAGGGCATTTCGGCCGGCCACGGGCAAAATGCGTACCGGGGGCTGGTCAGGGTGACACCGCGGGCGGTCAATGCACGCAACTATACGCAGTGTGACTCGATGCTGATTGGTAAGCATTGTGGCGCGCATACCTTCCCGTACATCGAGGTCCGCAACCCCAGCGCAAAGGTCGAACATGAGGCCACTACATCGAGGATAGGCGAAGATCAGCTGTTTTATTGTTTACAACGCGGCATCTCGGAAGAGGATGCGGTGTCCATGATCGTCGATGGATTCTGCAAACAGGTATTCAAGGAATTACCCATGGAATTCGCAGTAGAGGCAAAGGCTTTGTTGGAAGTCAGCCTCGAAGGTGCGGTTGGTTAAGGAGTCCAATTAAACGTATGTCTAGCATGTTACAAATCAAAAACCTGCACGCCAGTATAGGTGGCAAGGAAATTCTCAAGGGCCTGAACCTCGAAGTAAAAAAGGGTGAAATTCACGCCATCATGGGTCCGAACGGCGCCGGCAAAAGCACCCTTGGCAACGTATTGGCCGGTCGTGAAGGCTACGAGGTGACACAGGGTGAAGTCCTGTTCAATGGCAGGAATCTGCTGGAACTGGAACCGGAAGAACGCGCCTGCGAAGGTGTATTCCTGGCCTTTCAGTACCCGGTGGAAATCCCCGGCGTCAACAACACGTATTTCCTTCGGGCGGCCCTGAATGCACAACGCAAGTACCGTGGTGAAGCGGAATTGGATTCGGTCGGTTTTTTGCGTCTGGTACGTGAGAAACTTGAGGTACTGCATATCGGAGATGAACTGCTGCACCGTGCGGTCAACGAAGGATTTTCCGGGGGCGAGAAAAAACGCAACGAAATTTTCCAGATGGCGGTGCTGGGACCGGTGCTGGCCATCCTGGACGAAACCGACTCCGGGCTTGATATCGATGCGTTGAAAACAGTCGCCGAGGGCGTTAACCGTCTGCGTTCCAATGATCGTGCGATGATCGTCATTACACACTACCAGCGTTTACTGGACTATATCGTTCCCGACACAGTACATGTGCTGGCGGATGGAAAACTGGCGGCCACGGGCGGTGCGGATCTTGCGCTTAAACTCGAGGAACAGGGTTACGCATGGCTTGAAGACGGTGGTATTGAAATACTCGGCGGTGCACGCACAGGGCAGGCCGCCACGCCATGAAAGACCTGGCAGCACAATTCGCGTCTGCATTGCCCCAGGACCAGGATGGCGGTTCAGGGTGGGTCGGTGTCCTGCGGCGTAGCGGTGCCCAACGGTTCCGCCTGCACGGTTTACCCACCCGTAAGGACGAGGCGTGGAAGTACACCGGTTTGGGTCTATTCGGCCAAACCGGGACACGGTTGGGGATCGCTGGTGAATCTTTCGGTTCAGATGTTGCAACGCCGGTGGTTGAGCCTGATCTCCAGGTCAATGTACTGGATGGCTGTATGCGCGGCCTTGAGGTTGAGTTGCCTTCAGGCGTCAGCGTGGTTCCATTACAGGATGCACTTGATACGGGATTTAGTGGTCTCCAGACATTGCTTGAATCATTGCCGGAGTCGCCCCGTGCGAAACCGTCCTCTGACGGATTTACAGCGCTGAATTCAGCTACCCTGGGTGCGGGTGTGGTCATTCATGTAGCTGCCGGTACCAACGCAGGCCGTATACTTCTGAATTGGTCGACCACCGCGGGCGATCATTCCCGGTTTTTCAATTCGCGTGTTTGCCTGATGCTCGACCATGGGGCAAAACTGGATCTGCTGGAGCAGTTTGAAAGCCCCCACAAGCTGCCCAATACCTGCAATATTGTGGTGCAGGCTGATTTGGCCAAGGGCGCGACTTTGAAGCATGTTCGATTGCAACAGGAAAGTGAAAAAGCGGGCTTGATCACCAGGACCGAGGTATCGCAGCAGGCTGACAGTGAGTACAACTACTTTGGTTTTGACCTCGGCGGTGGCCTCGTGCGTCACGATCTACATACGTCTCTCAAGGGCAACGGTGCAAAAACCCATTTGAACGGTGCATACCTGCTCGACGGCAAGCGTCTGGTGGACAACCACGCCAGGGTAGACCACATCGCGCCTAATGGTTCCAGTGAACAATACTTCCGTGGTGTCGCCGGCGGAAGCGGAAAAGCGGTGTTCAACACCTCAGTGTGTGTACACCCGGGTGCTGACGAAACGGAAGCACTGCAATCCAACGCCAACATTCTGCTATCGGCACGCGCCGAGATCGACACAAAGCCGGAACTTGAAATTTATGCTGATGAGGTTATCGCCAGCCATGGTGCGACCGTCGGGCAACTGGATGAGCAAGCCATATTCTATCTGCGTAGTCGCGGTCTGAGCCAAGAGCAGGCGCGGCAAATTTTGACCACGGCATTTTGCCGTTCTGTCAGTGACAGGCTTGACGATCGTGAACTGGCGGAAGCCATCTCGGGGCGCATGATGGATGTCATGCCACAAGCGGAGTGAAACGGTGAGTGAGATGGTTGAGATAAATCTCGGGCCGGGTCTGGATGTAGAAAAAGTCCGTGCAGATTTTCCGGTTCTGCAACGCACTGTCCATGGTAAGCCACTGGTCTACCTGGACACTGCTGCATCGGCACAACGACCGTTGGCTGTGATCGAGGCGGTCGATGGTTTTTACCGCAATTACAACGCCAATATTCACCGCGGCGTGCATACGCTCAGCCAGGAAGCAACCGAAGCTTATGAGCAGGCACGCGTTAAGGTCGCACGGTATATTAATGCGGTATCAGAGCAGGAAATCGTGTTTGCCCGTGGCACCACCGAGGCGATCAACCTGGTGGCTCACAGTTTTGTCCGTCCCCGGTTGCAAGCGGGCGACGAAATCCTGATCAGCTGGATGGAACACCACTCCAACATTGTCCCGTGGCAGTTGTTGTGCGAAGAAACCGGTGCAGTGCTGAAGGTAGTACCGATGAACCAGCGTGGTGAACTGGAGATGGATGCGTTGGCAGGTATGCTGACCGAGCGGGTAAAACTGCTGGGTGTAGTACACGTTTCCAACGCCCTGGGCACGGTTAACCCGGTGGCTGAAATCTGTGCAATGGCGAAACGGCAGGGCATCCCGGTATTGGTGGACGGCGCCCAGGCCATGCCGCACAAGGCGGTAGACGTGCAGGCGATTGGTTGTGATTTTTACTGTTTTTCGGGCCACAAGATGTACGGTCCGACGGGTATCGGCGCACTGTGGGCAAGGGCAGGGCATTTGCAGGCGATGCCACCCTACCAGGGTGGTGGGGAAATGATCCGCCACGTGACCTTTGAGAAATCTGAATTCAATGAGGCTCCGGGAAAATTTGAGGCCGGCACGCCTAATATTGCCGGTGCCATCGGCCTGGGCGCGGCCATAGACTACCTGCAAGGCCTCGGGATCGGGAACGTGGCGGAATGGGAGGCCCGGCTACTGGCCTATGGCACGGCGAAGCTCGCGCAGATTGACGGTTTCAGAATGATCGGTACCGCGGCTGAAAAGGCAGGTGTAATGTCATTTGTGCTGGGAGATATCCATGCCAATGATGTCGGTACAATTATCGACCTGCATGGCGTCGCCGTCCGCACCGGCCACCACTGCGCAATGCCCGTGGTGCAATATTTCGGACTGCCCGCCACTGCCCGCGCATCACTTGGCGTTTATAACACGTTTGAAGACATCGATATCCTGGCTGACTCGCTGGAGAAAACCATCAGGATGTTTGGCTGAGCGAACCCGAGCAGTGCGCCATAACGGTGCAATATGCTGGCTAGTCTTCTTCCTTGGGCCGGTAGGCTTTCACAAGTTCCTGCTGGACACTTGATGGTACCGGGTCGTAATGGCTGAATTCCATCGTGTAGGTGCCCTGGCCCTGGGTCAGGCTCTTTAACTCCGTGTGGTAGTCTGACAACGAACTCAACGGGATATCGGCACGGATCGTTACCAGGGCGCCGCGCAGGCTTTCGGTGCCGCTGATACGCGCCCGCCGGCCAGCAAGGTTACCGGTGATATCCCCCATATCTGAATCTGGCACGGTGACGTCGACGTTGACAATTGGTTCGAGTATTTGTGGTCCTGCATTATTGATCGCATCAAGAAATGCGTGACGGGCAGCGATAACAAAAGCGATTTCCTTTGAGTCTACCGGGTGGAACTTTCCATCATAAACAGTGACTTCAAGGTCCTGAATGGCATAACCCGCAACGGCGCCTTCATTCAGGACCTGTTTGATGCCTTTTTCGACTGCAGGTATCAGGTTGTAGGGTATCGCACCACCGACTACCTTGTTGATAAACTCGAAACCCTCGCCACGAGCCTTGGGTTGAATACGCAGGAAAACTTCACCGAATTGACCGGCGCCGCCAGTCTGCTTTTTATGCCGGTAATGGCCTTCCGCAGGCCGCGTAACGGTCTCCCGGTAGGCGATACGCGGTGGACGGGTTTTAACCTCGACATTATAACGGTCCTGCATTCGTTCCAGCATGACACGCATGTGTAATTCACCCAGGCCGCGCATGACTGTCTCGTTCAGTTCCTGGTTGTGTTCAACCACAAAACACTGGTCCTCTTCCTGCAACCGTTGGAGCGCGGTCGAAAGTTTCTGTTCCTGGCCACGGCTCTTGGTATTGACCGCAAGTCCGTACATCGGCTTTGGAAACCCCAGCGGTTTGAGATGGTAATTGTCCTCATCGTGCGAATCGTGCAAGACCGCGTCGTAATGGATTTCGTCCACCTTGGCGACGGCACAGATATCACCTGGAATTCCCGTTTTGACTTCGACATGTCTGCCACCTTTCATTTTAAACAGATGGCCAACCTTGAATGGTTTGCGGGCGTCGCCAATAAAAAGCTGTGAGTCGGGGTTGACGGTACCCTGGTAAATCCGGAAAACGCTTAGTTTGCCTACGAACGGATCGTTTGTGATCTTGAACACGTGTGCGATTACATGGTCATTGGCCGTACCCGTCGCCAGAACTTCAACGGCACTTTCACCTTCACCCTTGAAGAAAGGCGGCGGGTTGCCTTCACCAGGACTGGGTGCGAGGTGGCTAAAAAATTGTAGCAACTCATTGATACCGGCACCGGTATTGGCGGATACAAAACAAATCGGAACCAGGTGGCCTTCCCGCAAAGCCTGTTCAAATGCCTGGTGTAACTCTTCGCGCGTCAACTCCTCACCTTCCAGGTACTTTTCCATCAACTCTTCATTGACTTCTACGACCTGGTCGATGATGGCCTCATGGGCTTCTGACAGTGAAAAAATATCTGTCTCGCCCTCGGTTTGGAAAAAACAGTCACGAACCTGGGTGAGGTTTTCAGCCGGTAGGTTTACAGGCAGGCATTCCGGTCCGAGTTCCTCGCGCAGGTCTTTTATGACCTGGGTGAGATCCACATCATCAGCATCGATACGGTTGATGATGATCATCCGGCAAAGCCGCCGGTTTTTGGCCCTGCGCATCAAACGTCGCGTGGACAGTTCAATACCGGAATGGGCATTGACCACCACCGCGGTAGTCTCAACTGCTGTCATGCTGGCCAGCGTTGGTCCGCGAAAATCAGGAAATCCAGGGGTATCGATCAGGTTCAGGTGCATACCGTCAAAATCCAGACTGGCTATGGCCGAGTCGAGCGAGTGCTGGTATTTGCGTTCCAGCGGGTCATGATCCATCGTGGTTGATCCGCGTTCCACGGTACCTGCTTCACCTTTTGCCCCTGAAGCGGTCAACAGCGCTTCGGCCAGCGTGGTTTTTCCTGACCCGGTATGACCAACAAGGGCAATGTTACGGATATTCTTGGTGCGGTACTTGGGCATGCGGCAGTCCTTTTTTGAATGTCTTAATAACGAGTGGGGTGGTAATCCTAGTACGTTTGTTCAAGACCAGCAAATGACATATGTCATTGGTCTGTTCAGTTCTGGTTCATTGGCACGGCGTTATTCTGTTTTCGATGCTTAGGGAACCGTATGACACAGGAGGTTGAAATGATCACGTACTTGCATAAAACCGGCGTTATTTTGATTGCAGTGATTACTTTGCCTGCGTGGGCTGGTAATGGTCAAGCCCCGTATCCGGTATCCGTTTATGACAATAGCCTCTATGACTATGCCAAGGTCCTGTCGGTGCAGCCTGTTACCGAGGTCGTACAGGTACCGCAGGAGCGGCAGGTATGTCGGGAAGAAGCAGTTCAGCACCGCGTTGCGGAACGTCGCTCGCCGGCCCCGGTTGTCTTTGGCGCCATACTGGGAGGTGTTATTGGCAACCAGCTAAGCCGTGGGAACGGTCGCCGACACGGCCATGGCCATGGTCATGGTCATAACAGGGCAGCCGCTACAGCTGCCGGTGCTGCGATTGGCGGTGTAATCGCCAGTGAGGTCCAGTACAGCAAATACCCGCCGCGGTATTACACCGTACTTGAGCAACGCTGTTACCAGCAAACAGATTGGCTGAACGAGGAGCGCATCGTAGCCTGGGATGTCGAATGGCGATATCAGGGCAAAACCTATCACAGCAGGATGACCGAGCCCCCGGGTGACCGTATTCCCGTCAGGGTCAGCGTTGATCCGGTCTATCCCTGAAAACACTCCTACAGTACAGGGCTTCTCCAAGCGGAACCCGAAACTGTGCCCCAGGCGGCGTCTGTAACAGGCGCCGCTTTTTTAATCATGGTTTATATGCGTGAATACACCAGCAACTGTAGATTTGCCATTCGTTGTGCTTTTGATCATGTCATTCTCGAGACCTGGCGAAGGCAATATGGCGTACTTCTGTGATTGAAGCTGTACACACTATGCCGCTTCGGGTAACTTTCCAGAACCAAATCAACGCAAGGCAATAAGGCGTGAAAGATCGGTGGTTGGTACTAAAATTCGGCGGCACCAGTGTCAGTGGGCGGCGGCAGTGGGATACGATCGCTACGCTGGCCCGGCGACGTCTGGATGACGGCAATCGTGTGCTGCTGGTGTGTTCCGCGGTTTCGGGTATCACCAACACCTTACAGACGCTTGGCGATCGTGCGGACCGGTTCGAAGATGGTGAAGTGACCGCCATACTTGACCGCCACCGGCAGTTGTCAGGCGAATTGGGGGTCGATGCCGAAGACCTGGTCAATCATGCAGGCGGGGAAATCAAACGTTTGCTCAAGAAGATCGCCAACGCCTGGGGATCGGCAGACCGTTATGCAGCCACGGCGTCGTTGTTGTCGTTCGGCGAATGGCTGAGTACACGCATCGGGGAGCGCTTCCTGAAGCAGTCATTGGCCTTGGAATGGGTGGATGCACGCGAAGCCCTGCAGGCGCTCAATGAGAGCAATCCGGCCAGTAAACGGGCCTGGCTGTCGGCGCGTTGCCGTTGTGGGCCGGATGAGACTTTGGCCAATAGCTGGGCTGCAATGGAACCGGTACTGATCACCCAGGGTTATGTTGCGGCGCACCCTGCCGGCGGAACAGCACTGCTGGGCCGTGGCGGTTCCGATACAACCGCCGCTTTGCTGGCCAGCCGGCTGGGGGCCGGACATATTGAAATCTGGACAGATGTACCGGGACTGTTCAGTGCGGATCCAAGGGTTGTTCCTGGCGCGCGTTTATTGCAGTACGTCAGTTATGATGAAGCACTGGAAATGGCAGCAAGTGGTGCAAAGGTGGTGCATTCACGTTGTATCCGGGCAGCGGCGGAGAGTGGAATTCCTATCCGGATACATGACCTGGAAAATACCAGGTTTTGCGGAACCGTGATTCGCACCGACGGTGAAGGACATAAAAAGGACGTGGAAGGCATTCGTGGCGTGCTCTGCCAAGCGCAGATGGCCGTCTTGCTGTTGCAGAATCTTGATACACGGGAACACGTAGGGTTTCTTGCGCGCGTATTTGCACAGATCAGCGAGGCAGGTATTTCCATCGACCTGGTAGCGACCTCGGAAACCACAACGACCGTGGCGATCAACAGGGCAAGCAACCACCTGGATGATGCGATGCTTGAGACGTTGGCCGAAAAGCTGCGGGACCAATGTGCAGTTACGGTGTACCCCTGGTGCTCCGGCATCAACCTGGTTGGGCGGGGGGCCCGGATGGCGCTGGCGACGATTGATCCTGAATCCGCCTTTTTTGCGCATCATCCCCTGTTGATGTTGTCCCAGTCAGCCAATGATTTGTGCATCAGTTTGTTGGTACATTCCGAAAATGCGGGACAATTGCTTGAGATGTTACACGGTGAATTGATCAGCAAACGCATTGATGCCGGGCACAGGGCAGAAATTTTTGGGCCGACCTGGCAGGACATCCCGCACCTAGCATGAGAACCCCCGACGACATGGGTGTGACAGATGAGGGCAGGCGCGCACGCCAGTTCAGTTTTGCGGGTCATCGATACGATGCAGCGAGTGGTGAGGCAACGCTTTCATATGAGCTTGACGGACGGACCCTGGATGAGACCGTCACCTTTCCCTGGGCACCCTGGCCTGCGGATGCCTCACACCAGGCAGCATTTTTGCAGGCGCTGGAGTTGTTGCATCTGATTGCCGGGATCAGTTATTACAAGGCCGGTCTGGCCCGCAGCATCAATTGCGGCGAAAACAGGGTCGATCAACTGCTGGCCGGTTTCCTCAACGAATTGTATATCCGGGGTCTGGGGGAATTTGCATATGTCAATCAGGTGGACATTTCTTCACTGGTCGATTTCAGGGCCAATGCGGATGACGCACCCGGGGCACTGGACCTCGACCTGGCGGAACGCGCGCTGGTGGCCATGGGTGGTGGCAAAGACAGCCTGGTGTGCCTGCAGATGCTGTTGGAGGCGGGCGTCGAAGTACAGCCTGCCTGTGTGGGGGGCTCGGCGCTGATCGGTGAGACGGTAAGCGCCACCGGGCTACCACTGATACGTATAAGGCGCCAGTTATCGCCGGCCCTGGCGCAGATCAACGCCAGCGGTGCCTGGAATGGTCATGTGCCGGTGACAGCGATCAATTCGGCGATTTTGTTATGCGCCAGCCTGTTGTATGGCTATCGCTATGTCGTCTTTGCCAATGAATCCTCGGCCAATGAAGCGACGCTTACAGACGATCAGGGCAGGGAGGTTAACCACCAGTACAGCAAAAGCCTTGCTTTTGAAACAGCTTTTCGTGACGTGGTCCGCCAACGTGTCTCACCCGGGGTGGAGTATTTCTCCCTGCTCAGGCCTTTCAATGAAATCGCAATTGCACGCCGCTTCGCCGGAATGACGGAATATCATGCATTGTTTTCGAGTTGCAACCGCAATTTTCACCAGGATGGCTCACATATCGACGGCCGCTGGTGCCAGGACTGTCCAAAATGCCGCTTTACGGCTCTGGCACTGGCCCCATTCCTGAACCCGGAGCAAGTGATCGCCATCCAGGGTGCTGACTTGCTTGGCGACAGGAACCAGTTGCGGGGCTTCAAGGCACTGTGTGGTCTTGGACTTCACAAACCGTTTGAATGTGTAGGCAGCATCGCTGAGAGCCGGGCGGTGATGAAAATGCTTTCCACGCATTCCCTTTGGCAAGGAAAACGGGTTGTAAAAGCCCTGGCGGATGTAGCGGAGATCAGGCAGGCTGGTGCGCCGGAGTTGGTGCCGGATGCCCGGGCAGATCATTGTATCCCAGCCGCGATCCTGGCAAAAATCAATGCGTTTTGATGACCTTGAATCAGCCCGGGTTGCCATCCTGGGAACGGGCAGGGAAGGACAGGCCGTGTGGCGGCAAATACGTCGCCGGTTTCCAGGCAAGAAACTATCCCTGTATGCTGAATCGGCGGGTGACGAAGGTTTTATCCAGCGACTCAATCCTGCCGTCGACGTTTTTCACCACGGTCCATTTGAAGTCAACCGCCTGAAGCAATATGAGGTGCTGGTACGGTCTGCGGGTATCAGTCCTTATCGTCGTGAATTGCAACAGCTCCGGTCCCTCGGTGTGCGGTTTACAACTGCGTGCAACCTGTGGTTCGCCGAGAACCCCGATGCCACGACAATCTGCATCAGCGGTACAAAAGGTAAAAGCACAACAGCGGCCCTGACGGCCCACCTGCTTGAACGGGCCGGCGTCAAAACGTGTCTGGCCGGCAATATCGGCAAACCCATGTTGGATTGTGAGAGTGCCGCCGTGGATTGCTGGGTGATTGAATTATCCAGTTACCAGATCGCAGACCTTGAAGCAGAGCCAGATATCGCCGTGATACTGAATCTCAGCGATGAACACATTGACTGGCACAGTGGCGCCGACCGTTACCGGGCGGACAAATTGCGGTTGGCGGAACTTGTAAAGGGTGGCAGCTTGATTGCTAATCATGCTGACCCTGTACTCACAGCCAGCCTGGCGGAATTCGACGGTGTGATTTGGTTTAATCATGCTGATGGCTGGCAGTCCGGCAGGGGCGGTGTATCCGGTGATGGCAAGGATTTTGTCGCAGCACCCGCCTCGCTGCCCGGTCGGCACAATACGCACAACCTGGCCGCGGTACTGACGCTTGTTGATCAACTGGGTCTGAAGATACCTGATTTGAAACAGGCACTGTCTTCGTTTTACGGACTGCCGCACCGCTTGCAGCTTATCGGCGAAAAATCGGGTGTAAGGTATATCGATGACAGCATTTCTACCACGCCGGTTTCGGTCGTGGCGGCGTTGCAGACATTTGGTTGCGATGGTGTGGTGTTGCTCTTGGGGGGTATGGACAGGGGATTGGATTGGAGTACCTTCGCTACGGGACTGGCCGGCAGTCCACCGTACGCCATCATTACACTGCCCGATAACGGGATTAAAATTTTTGATTGCCTTAAAAAAGCCGGAGTACGGCCAAAAGGTGGGTTGCATACCGCAGAGCGGTTGTCGAAGGCGGTTAATTTGGCTCAGGCGATGGTACCTGACGGGGGTTGCATCCTGTTATCCCCGGGTGCACCCAGTTTTCCGCACTTCCGGGACTTTGAAGACCGTGGCGAAAAGTTTGCAAAATATGCCGGGATCGGTCAAATCAGCGCATAAAGACGGTGCCAGCCTGCATATTGCACCAGTCGGCCTCGGGCCACCAGGTAATCAACTGAATTACAGGGATAATATGGCGGTATTTGTCCAGCTCCAACTTTCGCGATACTGGTGCAATATGCAGGTTAGGAGCCTGCGCCGTAGAAAGTATTCCTACTGCGAAAGCGTCACAGCGGTCCATTTTTCCGCTATTTTTCGTTAAATAGCGGTGCTATTCGCCTCAAAAAAGCGAAAAACTGTCCTCACTGTGTCACTTTCTCGCTACGGATATTTCTACGGCGCAGGCTCCTAGCCATTGAAAAAAGTTAACAGGGCACCCATAAAAAAAGGCCGCGGGTCAGGGGTGAGGAGTGCATATACCCTGTTGGCATGAGGGAGAGACCATTGCCCGCGGCCTCTTGTAGTAAATAGACCCGCAGAATACGGAAAAAGTTTCAAATTGTTTCTCATTAATTGGAGTCGTCACATGACTGATAACCACAATGATATCCTGACCAAAATGACCACCAGCAAAGGCGTAATTCATCTACGGCTGTTCCCGCAACAGGCACCGGTCACCGTTGCCAATTTTGTCAACCTCGCCAGGCGCGGTTTTTATGACGGACTGAATTTTCACCGCGTAATTGACAATTTCATGATCCAGGGTGGCTGCCCGTTAGGATCGGGTACCGGTGGCCCAGGCTATCGATTCGAAGACGAATGTTGTCCTGAACTCAGGCACGACGCCCCCGGAAAATTGTCCATGGCCAACGCGGGTCCGGGTACCAACGGAAGCCAGTTTTTCATCACCCATGTGGAGACACCGTGGCTGGATGGAAAGCACACGGTGTTTGGCTGTGTGGTTTCAGCCGACGACCAGAAAGTTGTTAATGCCATCGCCGGTGAAGACGAGCTTGTTTCAGTCACTATTACGGGTGGGGATGGTCTGCTCGTGCAGCAGGCGGCGCGGGTGTCTGAATGGAACCGGGCCCTGGGCGGCTAGACGCCGTGCACACCTGGCATCAGTGAACCGAATTCAGGCCTGGTTGGGGGTGGGGGCATCGGATGGCTGTACATGGGGCACGCTCAAGCCAGCCTTGGGCGCTCGATCAGGCAGATCGCCGACTGGCCCCTCCGGGTTTTCAAGCTGCCGAAAACAACTCTATGTAAACAACGTTGCTGGAATTCACAGCTAGCCTGAACATCAATGATCCCGGCTAACGCTGTAATCGGCCAGTTGTTCAAGCGCAGCCCGCCATGTTGAAACGGGCAGAGTCCGGAGGGCCTGTCGCGCCTCCAGGGCGTGTGCTTTTGCGCTGGCCATGGCCGAATTCAACGAATCTGTTTCTTTAATTATGGCCAGCACCGGGGTCAGATCGGCCATGCCGCCATTGCGTATGGCCAGATCCAGCAACTCCCGCTCAGACTGATTGCAGCGTTCACGGGCGATAATTAACGGCAGCGTCGGTTTTCCCTCTGCCAGGTCATCACCGGCATTTTTCCCCATGGTGTCAGCTTCACCGGTGTAATCCAGCACGTCGTCGGCGATCTGAAAAGCGGCTCCAAGGTGGTGGCCGTAGGCCGACAATGCCGTCTCGGTAGCGTCAGGCTGGTCGCTGATAATGGCCGCCAGTTTGCAAGCTGCTTCGAACAGTTTGGCGGTCTTGTTCTCGATCACTTGCATATAGCGTTGCTGGTCAACTTCAGGATCACCCATGTTGAGCAGTTGCTGTACTTCGCCTTCTGCGATGGTGTTGGTGGTATCTGCCAGAACTGCCATGATACGCATGGAATCCAGGCCAACCATCATCTGAAAACTACGTGAATACAGAAAATCTCCAACCAGGACGCTGGCCGCATTACCCCATACGGCATGGGCGCTTTGCTGCCCGCGACGCAAATCGGACTCATCCACCACATCATCGTGCAACAGTGTCGCGGTGTGGATGAATTCAATGATCGCTGCCAGCGGTATGTGATCCTGTCCCCCGTATCCACAGGCACGGGCACAAAGGGCCAGCAGCATGGGACGTAACCGTTTGCCACCACTGGAAACTATATAATTGGATATCTGATTAATCAGCACTACTTCGGACTTCAAGCTCTCACGGATACAGGCATCCACAAGTGCCATATCTGCTTGACTTAGAGAGATGATTTGTTCAAGCCGAGACTGGCTGTCCGGGATGATGATTTCGGGGCTGACGGTCATAGCATTGCTCTGATGTTTTGGCAATTATAAATGATTGTGTAAGGGGCAATGATAATTGTCATGTATTTTTACTGGGCGGGTCCTATACTGTGCTGCCAATCAAGCCCGTAAAGTGCACCTTTACCAGGACCGGGACGTGACATGGGCCGGTTACACACTGTACTTTCAGGTGATAAACAGAAATACCATGATTCAATCCAGTCGATTAACGACGGCCCAAGGCCGACTGGGGCAAGATGTGGGCCGGCTGCCATCCAGAGAGGTTAGCCCGAACATTTAACCAAGGCGGACGAAAAAATGATAAATTTATTGCTGAATAAGGCAAATATGAGTGTTTTGGATTGTATCTGGCGGTTACAGTTTGTCCTATCCGGTTTTGCGCAGCATCTGGCTTCACATTTCGGCCGTTCTCGCACATCCATGTGCTTCTCGGCACCGGGACTCCTGTCCAATGGCCGATCCCTCTCAAACCATAGCTACCGCTATGCTTTTTCGAACGATCGACCAAACTGTTTCGCCAGCTACAGCGCACAACCGGATCCTTGATGAAATGTTCGGGTTAGTCCTTGTTCAGTCAATTGAAACCCGTTGAACTGCGTACAGGTATCACGCTTGCAGGCGTGATCGCCTTACGTATGCTCGGTCTGTTCATGATCTTGCCGGTTTTCATGCTTTTGGCTGCGGATATCCCGGGTTTTACACCTGCCAGGGCAGGTCTGGCAGTGGGCATCTACGGCCTTACGCAGGCCATATTGCAACAACCATTTGGAAAACTGTCAGACCGTTTTGGCCGTCGGCCCGTGATGTTCGCCGGCCTGGCACTGTTTGCGCTGGGCGGTGTCGTAGCCGCCATGGCGGACACGATGTGGGTGTTGATTATCGGCCGTGCCTTGCAGGGTTGTGGCGCCATCGCGGGGGTGGCACTGGCGTTTGCTGCCGACCATACCAGTGCTGAGAACCGCAGTACTGTCATGGCAATAATCGGTATGGCCATAGGTGCCTCTTTCCTGTTATCCATGATGGTCGCAGTGCCGCTATCCACGTTGATGGGACTGAGCGGTCTCTTCTGGTTAACGGCCGGCCTGGGTGTTATGGGTATGTTGCTGGTATTCAGTCTGCCAGTCGCGCCCGTTACCGGGAAGGATATCCTACAGGAATCCGGGGAAACCGGCCCTATTTGGCCGTTTGCACTTTCGGTATTCTTGTTACATGCAGTGATGACCATGCTGTTCGTTGTTTTGCCGGGGATGCTGGTCAACCAGCTGGGTTTTGAACTTGAGCACCATTGGCGCTTGTACGTGCCGGCAATGTTGGGTTCTGCGGTGCTAACTTTTCCGCTGCTGCGGCGAATCTCGGCGCGAAGACAGGAGTACAGGGCGATGCCACTTGCATTCCTGGTGCTTGGTGTAACTTTGGGTTTGATGTCCCTGGGAGGGTCCCTGATGGCAATGTTGGTGTTTTCGTTGGGTTTTTTCCTGGCATTCAATCTGCTGGAGGCGGCAATGCCTTCGATGGTCAGCCGGATGGCGGGTGCAAACGGGCGGGGCCGGAAAATGGGGAAATATACAACCTTCCAGTTTCTGGGGGCATTTGCCGGAGGATCATGCGGCGGGTGGTTGTTAGGGCTCAGTGGAAATGTAACGACTTTAAGTGTTGCCGGCGGGCTGTGTGTGCTATGGGCCGTGGTGCTGAATTTGTTGCCGCGGTTGAATGAAAACAACAGAGCGCGTGAAGGTCTGTGATACACTTTAAGGTCTGAATTTGAACTGCGGAGCAGGGCTTCGCAATGCAGGAGATGCTTGATGGCAAGAGGTATAAATAAAGTAATTCTGGTGGGTAACCTGGGCAGGGATCCGGAGATGAAATACACCGCCAGCGGTGCGGCTATTGCAAACATAACCGTAGCCACTTCAGAAAGCTGGAATGATAAACAGACCGGTGAGAAACAGGAAAAAACTGAATGGCACCGGGTGGTGTTTTTCAGACGTTTGGCAGAGATCGTCGGTGAATACCTGCGAAAAGGTTCGCAAGTATATATAGAGGGGAAACTTCAAACCCGCAAGTGGCAGGATCAGAACGGCCAGGATCGATACACGACCGAAATCGTAGCCAACGAAATGCAGATGTTGGGTGCCCGCGGCGGAGAAGCTGGGGGCCGTCCGCCGCAAAGCAGTGGGTTCCGTGACAACAGACCGGCGGAGCCAGCAGCACAATCACAATCTTCGGGTGATTTTGCGGACGATGACATCCCGTTCTGAACGATTCTGTCCATAGATAATTTTCCACCTGCCTGCCGGATCTGGCGGGTGAGTTCAAACGGCAATTTGCCGGCAATAGCTGACAACAGACTGTAACCCAGACCATGGCAAATAACAGAAAAGGTATCATCCTGGCCGGTGGCAGCGGCACCCGCCTGTACCCGATAACCCGCGTCATAAGCAAGCAACTGCTACCCGTGTATGACAAGCCGATGATTTATTATCCTTTGTCCACATTGATGCAAGCCGGTATCCGGGACATTCTCGTAATTACCACACCACATGAACAGGGCCTGTTCCGGCAATTGTTGGGTGACGGCGGCCAGTGGGGTATCAGGATTTCGTTTGCGGTTCAGGAAAGCCCGGACGGGTTGGCGCAAGCCTTTATCATCGGCGAGGAATTCCTCGCGGGTGATCCCTCCTGCCTGATACTCGGCGATAATATATTCCATGGCGATGGTCTCAAAGACGTGCTTGCGAGCAGTATGGGCCGAACACACGGGAGCACGGTGTTCGGTTACTGGGTGCGTGATCCCCAACGCTATGGCGTGGTTGAATTTGATCAGCAGATGCGAGTACTGAGCCTGGAGGAAAAGCCGTCCCAACCACGCTCAAACTACGCCGTCACCGGTCTGTATTTTTATGATGGCCGCGCCAGTCAATTTGCCCATGATCTTCAGCCATCGCCGCGCGGTGAGCTGGAAATTACCGATTTGAACCACCGTTATCTCGACGACGGCAGCCTGCACCTTGAACGACTGGGTCGGGGTTACGCATGGCTGGATACCGGTACGCACGAGTCCCTGCAACTGGCTTCCAGTTTTATTGAAACCATCGAAGCTCGCCAGGGACTCAAGGTGGCGTGTCCCGAGGAGATCGCATTTCTACATGGATGGATAGACCAGGAAGGTGTTTTGGAACTGGCAGAACCCCTTCGCAGCAGCGGATATGGTGAATACCTGGTGCAATTGCTGGAACGGGGGCCGGACGGTTGAGGGTTCTTGAAACCGGTCTTGACGGTGTCGTCATTATTGAACCCCAGGTGCATGGCGATCACAGGGGATTCTTCCAGGAAAGCTGGAAAGCCAGTAGTTATGGCCGACACGGTCTACCGGTCACTTTTTCCCAGGCAAATGTATCCCGTTCAGAAAAAGGCGTTCTACGCGGTCTGCATTATCAGTTTCGCCAGCCGCAGGGCAAGCTGGTGACCGTGCTGGAGGGACGCATATTCGATGTCGCAGTGGACATACGTGTGGGTTCACCTTGCTTTGGCCAGTGGGCGGGCGTCGAATTAACTGCTGAAAATCACAGGCAACTCTATATACCCGAGGGTTTTGCACATGGTTTCATCGTCCTCAGTGACACCGCGCTGTTCCATTACCATTGTACGACCGAATACGCTGTGGAATTCGACGCTGCCATTGCGTGGGATGATCCGGACATCGCTGTGAAGTGGCCCCGTGAACCGGATTCCATATCCGCAAAAGATCGTGAGGCGTGTCGTTTGTGCGATGTGCCTGCCGATCGATTACCGGAATTCCCAGCTTGAAGATCCTGCTTACGGGTGCTGCAGGCCAGCTGGGTAGCGAATTGGTCGGCTTGTTGTCAGGCCACGGGCAGGTCGTCGCTACCGACCGCGTTTCAAAGATACCCGAAACTGTGAGTTGGGTCGAAATGGACATCTGCAATGGTGGCGCGCTGGAGGTCTTACTGAACCGACTTCGACCTTCTCTAATCGTCAATGCCGCGGCCTATACAGCGGTTGATTTGGCCGAAACAGAGTCTGAAACTGCGTTTGAGGTGAATGCATCGCTCCCCGGTCGATTAGCACATTGGGTCCGATCCAACGATGCTCGCCTGATCCACTACTCCACTGACTATATTTTTAATGGCGACGCGTCCCAACCTTACCGGGAATCGGATATTCCCGATCCCCAAAACGTTTATGGAGACAGCAAACTGGCGGGTGAAAACGCTATTACGGCCAGTCGCTGCAGACATGCAATTTTACGTACGTCCTGGGTGTATTCCTCACATGGAAAGAATTTTGTACTGAGTATGCTGGACCTCGCGCGCAGAGGTCTGGCTCTGAAGGTCGTCAATGACCAACTGGGTTGTCCGACCTGGGCGCGTAACCTTGCACAGGCCAGTGATTCGATTATCAAAAAGTGGACTGGACCGGCTGCTGTTCACGACGGTGGAATTTTTCACTACTGCGATGATCAAACATTGAGTTGGTATGACTTCGCCCGCGCGATATTCACGCTTGGCGTCAACACAGGCTTGCTTGACCATGAACCCGACCTGACACCTGTGCCCGATACAGAATTTCCACAACCCGCCAAACGACCAAAATGGTCGGTGCTGGACACCTGCATGATCGGGGAAGTTTTTAATATTCACCCGGTTTCATTCAAGCAATCACTGCAAGCCGTGATCGGCGAAGTTGCAGCAAGAGGATAACCGAATTATGAGTCAGATCAATACACCGGTCCCGCTGATACCCGTGATTCTTTCGGGTGGTGCCGGTACGCGGCTTTGGCCCGTGTACCGGCGTGCCCACCCCAAGCCTTTCATGCAACTGGTCGACGGCCAGACCCTGGCTGAAAAAACCTGGTTGAGAGCGAAAGTTGTAGCAGGAAACGCACCCATTATTACCGTTACCAGTCGTGATTATTACTTTTATACACGCGATCTCTATGCCGGCCTCGCTGCCAGTACCGGTAATGAGCGGTTTCTACTGGAGCCTATGGGACGAAATACCGCACCAGCGATCGCCCTGGCCGCAATGAATGTGCAGGATAATGTCGGTGAGAATGCAACACTTTTGGTCATGCCCGCTGATCACCTGGTGGCCGATTTGCGTAATTTTGAAGCTGCCGTGAGCGAAGCTGCAACGCTCGCCAATGAAGGCTACCTGGTAACTTTTGGTATTCACCCGACGCATGCCGAAACCGGCTTTGGATATATTCGCCAGGGGCAGGCTTTGACATTGAGCGGTGGCTACAGAGTGGCCGAATTTGTTGAGAAGCCGGACGAGGCAACAGCCGTTAAATATCTTGAATCGGGTGAATACCACTGGAATTCAGGCATGTTCTGTTTTCAGGCGGGCAGATTCCTGGAAGCATTGCACCGATATGCGCCGGATGTTTATACCGCAGCCACCCGCGTGTGGCAGGCCACGGACAAATCACAGTCCCCGATAGAGTTTCCCCAGGAATTATTCAGTGAATGTCCATCCATTTCCATTGACTATGCAGTGATGGAACGGGCCGACAATACAGCGGTTGTGGTCAGTGATTTTGGCTGGAGCGACATAGGGTCGTGGAAAGCCATCAGCGAGCTATATGAATCTGACGAAGGCGGCAACCGCATCAGTGGAAAAGCCGTCATGGTGGGCTCAAAGAACTGTTTTGTTCAGGGAGGGGACCGGATTGTCGCCGCAGTGGGTGTAGAAGGCCTGGTCATCGTCGATACGGATGATGCGGTACTGGTGGCTGACCGTAACCATGTGCAGGACGTCAAGCAGGTGGTGGCGCAACTGTCCCACTTGAAGCACAAAGCAGTTGAATTCCACAAGACGGTTCACCGGCCTTGGGGCAGCTTTACCATTTTGGAAGACGCCGAAGATTGCAAGGTCAAAAGACTGGTGGTTAAGCCGGGCCAGGTGTTGTCGCTGCAATTGCATCACCGCAGGGCGGAGCATTGGACAGTCGTTCAGGGTACCGCCAAAGTTCGACTGGGAGATGAAGAGTTTCTGTTGGATGCCAACCAGTCCACTTATATCCCGACCGAGACGCTACACCGCCTGGAAAACCCGGGCGATGCGGATGTACATCTGATTGAAGTGCAAACCGGTGATTATTTTGGTGAAGATGATATAGAAAGATTTGAAGATATTTACGGCAGGGTTAAATGATCATGCCTATATGCAGTTTATCCCGGTATGTAAAGGTCTCATTATTATTTGCTGCGATCGCATTGTTCAGCATGCAAATAATCGCTGGTCAGCGGATAACCACCGCCACTCAAAATGAAGACCATCACGTTGCAGTTGAGGCATGGCGGGCAGCCCGTCACCAGGGCCTTTCGAAAGTTGACGGCTGGTTGACCTTGATTGGTCTTGAGTGGCTCAAAGAAGGTAAAAACCGCGTTGGCAGCGCAGCAGATAATGATATCCGACTGACGGGTGGTCCGGTCAACTGGGGCAGTGTCTTCCTGGAAAACGACCAGTTACATTTTGTACGCGCGGATAACGGTATCAGAATTAATGGAAAGACCCTGGACAAAACGCGTCTGGTTCCCGATACCGAAGGCGAACCCACTGTCGTGGCAAGCGACACCTTGAGTTTTCATGTTATACACCGGGGGTCTTTTGGATTGCGGATCAAGGATTCGCAAGCAAAGGCGCTGCAGGATTTTCAGGGTGTGCTTAACTACCCTGTCGATACGTCATGGCGCATCGACGGCCGGTTTATCCGTGCTGCAGAAGGGACAAGTGTGGAAATTGTCAATGTGCTGGGACAGGTCAGCGAGTCAGAAGTATATGGAACAATGGAGTTTGAAATGGACGGCAAAACCCATTCACTGCTGGGCCTGACAACGGCTGGAGCAGAAAACCTGTGGTTTATTTTCGCTGATCGGACCAATGGTCGAGGCACTTACGGGGCAGGACGGTATTTATACAGTGATTCAATGCCTGCAAACGGACGTTTGATGCTGGATTTTAACAAGGCTTATAACCCTCCCTGTGCATTTAATGATTACTCCACCTGCCCGGTACCGCCACAAAGGAACCGTCTGGATTTGAAGATTACGGCAGGCGAAAAGGACTATCATCCCGAGGCAGTGATTAAGCAGGTAATACCTCTTGGTTAGCAGGTGTTGCCCGGTCCGGGCAGCGTAAAGGCGGGCTAATCTAATCTCTTTCCATGTTTGCAGAATTTGAAACGTTCGATTCAACTGACGCCCGGTGATCGTAGTAATTCTTGCGCAACACGTAAAACAATGCCAGCCAGATGGATGCAAACATGGGCATGGCATCGGCCATGGTCCCGTCTGCGTTGCTGTGATAGTGGTTCATATTATGCCATCCTGTTGTCAAATCTGACCTGTTTACTGTGTCTGTTTAATAAAGACCGTTTGATTTCAATATAGTTGACGCGACTGGTCGCCGTTTCGTTACATTGTGACGTGATATGCACTCGTTTCATCGCAATCGGCCTCACTTCCTGCCATTTCAACGAGAATTCCGACCCAGTTCACGGTCCATTTCGAATTCCCGCGAGGTGACGTAGGCTTCCATTTTTTGCAGACGTAAATCCAATTCCCGAAAACGGTGACTGAGATTGCTGAATACGTCAGACGGAGCCATGCTCATGCCGCGCCAGAATTTTTCCTGGCTCTCATCTTTGTAAAGATCCTGCGGTTTAACCGGGAGAATGATCGCCAGGATGATATAAGCCGGTACGACAAATGGGAAAAAGAAACAGGTGCTTACTGCGGTTACCAGGCGTAAGCCCTTGCGGTTAAGTCCGAAATAGTTCGCAAGACCGGCACACACGCCGGCAAGCATGGCATTTTCACGGTCACGGTAAAGGCGGTGAGGATTCTTGCGTTCGTACAGATCACTCATGACGTTGTCTCCAACTGGGTGATTCAATGTCAAGTATGCGTTCCAGTGTCTGGATGCGGTCTTCCATTTTTTTGGTGGACTCCCACACGTCAGTCAACATTTTTTCGTCTTCCGGCGTCAGGCCCTTGGATGTCTTCATCTTGGTGATGTAATGAAAAACGATCCAAAGTGGTGCACAGACCGTGATAAGTAGAATGGGAATGACTTCAGACATCTTTGTTCTCCTGTTCGGTCTTGTCTGACTCGTTGACTCTGGCCTTCAGGGCTTCCAATGCGTCTTCAACCCGGTCATCGTCTTCCAGGCCGGCAATTTCATCTGCCAGTCCTTTACGTCGACCTATATCCATGGATTCACCTTGTGCTTCTACCCTGTCTATACGCCGTTCGGCGTTTTCGAACCTGAACAGCATTTCATCGATTTTGTCGTCATGTATGTGTTTGCGTGCCGCCAGTTGCGATGACGCCGTTTTATGGCGAATGACGATACTGCGCTGACGTGTTTTGGCATCATTCAACTTACTTTGTAATTGGGTAATGTCCGAGTTGAATTTTTCCAGTTGCTGGTCCAGCAACTTCATTTCAACATCGGTCTTCTCGGCTTCGTCAGCGTGTGACTGTTTTTCCGCCAGTGCGGCGCGGGCCAGGTCTTCCCGTCCCTGACGTACCGCCAGTTCTGCCCGCTTTGCCCACTCGTCCTGTTCGCGCTCAAGGTATGCTGAATATCGACGTTGCTCTTTACGGTCGGCGATGCACTTGGCGGCAGCGGAACGGATTTCCACCAGCGTATCTTCCATTTCCTGGATCATCAGGCGGATAATTTTCTCCGGGTCCTCTGCTTTTTCCAGCAATGTATTGATGTTGGCATTGATAATATCGGTAAATCTGGAAAAAATACTCATTGATGTAGCTCCTGCATTCTATTCTGTGACGGTATATATGCATGGTTCGTGCCAATCTGGTGACAAGTTTTAATAGATTGATATATAAGATAAATTATCTGGGCTTGCAATTTTTGTTGACTGGCAGGGGTACAAGGTTGGTTAAATTTACCAACAGGTGGCTGAACTCGAAAGGGTTTGGATAGTCTATCAGGCTGCCCCGGTACCAATTGATTCCGTTTTAGGCATGACATATCTCAGGCTGCTCATGTAGAATAGCCCCCCTTTATTGACCGGCAATGGGCCGGCGAACAGAAAACCTCTGGAGGAATACCCGATGCGATCCAGACTCGCGATTACAATTTTACTAATGCTGACCTCAGGCTTTGCAGTAGCCCAGGACGTAACATCTGAAAAAGGCAAACTCAGCTATGCTGTTGGTTGGGACATAGGTGCTGATATCCAACGGCGCAGCACCGAATTCGACGTGGAATCCATAATTGCTGCTATCCGCGACGTCGTCGCACAAAGTGAGCCCAAAGTCAGTGCTGAGGAAATGAGAACGCTGTTGACCGCGCTGCAGGAAAAGGTACGTGCAGAACAGGTTGAACAGTTCCGCAAATTGTCTGAAGAAAATCAGGCCAAGAGCGAATCTTTCCTCGAAGCCAATAAATCCAAAACAGGTATTGTCGCACTGCCCAGCGGTATTCAATACCGCATCATTGAAGAAGGTGAAGGCGCACGACCGGGCTTGGAAAGCAGGGTTTCAGTTCACTACCGCGGTTCAAAGCTGGATGGACGGGAATTTGACAGTTCATTCGCACGTGGTACGCCGGAAGAATTCACCGTCAATGCGGTGTTGAAAGGCTGGCAGGAAGTGCTGCCCCTGATGAAGCAGGGGTCAACATGGCAGATCTTTGTGCCACCAGAGTTGGCGTTCGGTGCCCGGGGGAACCCGCCAGTTGGCCCGAATGAAGCCCTGATGTTTGACCTGAAACTGGTTGAAATCCTCCCATAATATGGTCAAGGCCGGGTAGCGCTCGCTACCCGGCTTTTTTTATTCATTGATCTGGCCGAAGCTGTAAACTGTAGTTTCTATCCCGGGTACCGATTTTATAGATGCCAACTGACTTACACAGCGCACTCTTGCGTGCCGTGTCACCTTTTGACCAGGGTGTGGCAGCGCTCAATATCAGAGCCTTGCTCGATCCCGGACAAGCATCCATCCGGCCCGGAAAAACCGCGGCCGTGCTCGTACCGATCCTTGACAAACCCGATCCGGAAATTGTGTTAACCGTCCGTTCCGAGATGCTGCCGCAGCATCCCGGGCAGGTCAGTTTCCCCGGCGGTGCGGTTGACAACAAAGACCGGTCAGCCGTTTCCACGGCCTTGCGTGAAGCACAGGAAGAAATTGGCCTGGACGCTTCGCGGGTATCACCACTGGGTTTTCTTGACCGTCTTGATACAATCTCTGATTACCGGGTTTTGCCAGTCGTCGGCCTGGTGAAGCCACCATTTACATGGCAGGCAGATCAACGTGAAGTTTCCGAGGTGTTTACCGTGCCGCTCAGACTGGCGGTCAGCCTGGATGAATACACGCATGAAACGATTTTTCGTGGTCAAGAATCCCATGTGATATCAACTTTACGGTGGCAGGGACACAAAATATGGGGCATTACTGCAGCCATTTTGCTGAACCTGGGCAGTCGTATGATGCCGTTCCCCAACGATGAGTGATACGCCATGACTAACCTGCATATTGCACCAGTCGGCATCGGGCCACCATATAATTAACTGATTTGCAGGAATAATATGGCATATTTTATCACCAACCCAAAAGTACAGTTCGTCACTGGCCCGAGGCCTATCCCGACCCTGGCTTGTCCATGCACGACTGGACTTGAGCTTCCCTCCAATAGCTACGGCTATGGGTCTCAGTCCAGCCCTGCGCCCAGTGGCCCAGGCCAGCTTCTCGACCAGTTCCTGGTCTCACCTTCTCGCACCTGTCCGGCGCCAGCTTTAGCGATACTGGTGCAATATGCAGGCTAATGCCTTGCTGCTTTCGGTAGCGGAATTACGTGAGCAGCTGATAGCCGCAGAATGTGTCATTTTTGATTGCCGTTTTGAACTGACCAGACCCGGGGCAGGGTTTGAGAAATACCTTCAGACGCATATACCGGGCGCGGTTTACGCCCATCTCGATAATGACCTGTCGAACCAGGCCACACCAGGACGTGGTCGACATCCGTTGCCGGATGCAGATAAGTTCGCGGCTTTCCTGGCGAGGTCGGGTTGGCAAGCGGGGAAACTGCTCGTGGCCTACGATGACGCAGGTGGAGCCATCGCTGCACGATTATGGTGGCTGATGAAGTATTTTGGCCATGACTGCGCTGCCTTGCTTGATGGCGGAATCCCCGCCTGGAAGGCTGCCGGCTTACCACTTGAAAGCGGGCAGCGCCAAACATCCGGTGTGCCGGTTGCAAAATTCAGAATTCGCGAAAACCTCGTGTTATCCACCTCGAAAATAATTGAAGGGTTGAACAGGAAGGAGGTCATCCTGGCTGATGCCCGTGCCGCGGCGCGCTTTGCCGGAGAGATGGAACCCATCGATTCCGTGGCTGGCCATATACCCGGATCGGTCAATTATCCTTTCCACCTGACCCTCCTTGAGGATGGCCGCTTCAAACCGGTGGATGAGATCCGTCGTGGCTTTCTCACCCTCGTCGGAAATCACGATCAGCAAAACCTGGTGCACATGTGTGGTTCAGGCGTAACAGCCTGTCACAACCTGTTTGCAGCCGAACTGGCCGGTTTTGAAAACTCCGGCCTGTATGTGGACTCCTGGAGTGGATGGATTGAGGATCCATCGCGGCCAATAGCAACCAATTAACCCGGCAAATAATTTTCTGATGGATTGCTGATACCGCGTAATATGACCGGTGTCATATGCAGCTTGGGTGATTACCGGAGTCCTCGGAACCGTTCGCCTTATTTGCTTTTGAGTTGCGCCACTAATGATTGCAATACATTTTGCGTTTCGTCGGAAAACCAGCCGTTCACAAATGTTGCAATTGCCACGTCATCGTGTTCGAAAAAGGCCTGTTTGAAATGTGCGCGTATAACGGCCCTGTTTCCAAGCATGGAATGCCGTGGTAAGGACAGCAACTTTTCGGTCCAGTCGAGTGCGCTTTGAACGGTTGCATCATAGCTTGATTCCAATGCATCAACGAGACCGATCTTGTAGGCTTCTTCCGGATCGATGAGGGTGCCGGCAACCAGCATCTGCTCCGCGGTCCGCGGGCCGACGAGTCTTGCCAAGGCATTTTGTAGCAGCGCAGGTAAGACCAGTCCGACCCGTGTTTCATTCAAACCGATTTTATAACTCCCGCGGCTCATTACGCGGTAATCACACATCAGGCAAATGACAGCCCCTCCCGCCGGGGAGTGACCGGTGACAGCGGCGGCTACTGGCAACGGGGCACAGGCGATGGTTTCCAATAGTTCAAAAAACGCGCTCCAGAATTCCGTCATGCCCCGGTGATCAAGTTGCAACAGATCGACGACGTCCAGACCGGCGGAAAACATTCCCTCCCGGCCGGTAAGGACCACCGCGTCGCATTTGGTGTAAGCATCACGCAGATGGTCAGTCAGCAGTTTGACCAGTTCCATATTGAGCGCGTTGACCGGTGGTCTTGCCAATCTTATTTCGCGTATCTTGTTATGATTGCTGATGTTGAGCATAAAGAGTTTCCTTCCAATTTCTTATTAAGTTCACTAGCCCTGGCCTTCAGGCAGATTTTTTTTGAGCGGGTTTTTGCCGCTCAAAAAGCTTCCTCAAAAAGTACCCGGTATGCGATTGTTTACTCCCGGCCAGTTGCTCGGGTGTTCCAGTTGCAACGATCTCGCCGCCACGGTCGCCGCCTTCCGGGCCCAGGTCTATGACCCAGTCCGCAGTTTTTATTACATCCAGGTTGTGTTCAATTACAACCACGGTGTTGCCATGGTCACGCAATCGGTGTAACACCTGGAGCAGTTGCTTGATGTCATGAAAATGCAGCCCGGTGGTCGGCTCATCCAAAATATACAGTGTCTGACCAGTGTCACGCTTGGATAACTCCTTGGCCAGCTTGATTCGCTGGGCTTCGCCACCCGAGAGCGTGGTGGCGCTTTGTCCCAGCGTGATATAGGACAGGCCGACATCCATCAGTGTCTGCAGTTTGCGTGCGACCACGGGTACGGGTGCGAAAAACTCCAACGCATCTTCTACGGTCATCCCCAGTACTTCATGGATGTTCTTGCCCTTGTAATGCACGCCGAGGGACTCACGGTTGTAACGCTTGCCATGGCAAACATCACACGGTACGTAAATGTCCGGCAGAAAATGCATTTCGACCCGGATAAGCCCATCACCCTGGCAGGCCTCACAACGCCCCCCTTTGACGTTGAAACTGAACCTGCCAGGCTTGTAACCTCGGGAACGGGCTTCATGGGTACCTGCAAACAACTCACGTATCGGGGTGAACAGGCCGGTATAAGTCGCAGGATTTGACCGTGGTGTGCGGCCGATAGGGGATTGGTCGATATCCACCACCTTGTCAAACAAGTGCAGGTTTTCGGTTGACTCGTAGGGCGCAGGTTGGGCGCTGGAGTCATACAACTCCCTGGCGGCCAAACGATGCAGGGTGTCATTGATCAGGGTTGATTTACCTGAACCTGAAACCCCGGTTACACACACCAGTAAGCTCGCCGGAATTTCCAGGGTGACGTTCTTGAGGTTGTTGCCGTTCGCGCCGATCAGTTTGAAAACACGCTGGGGGTCGATCGGAGTGCGTCTGGCCGGTGTTTCGATTTGCATGATTCCGGAAAGGTAACGGCCTGTCAGTGTTGTATCGTTATTGACAAGGTCCCGCGCCAGCCCGCTAAAAACGACCTCACCACCGTGCACACCGGCACCCGGGCCCATGTCCACAACGTGATCTGCCATGCGAATGGCCTCCTCGTCGTGTTCGACGACGATGACCGTATTTCCAAGGTCGCGTAAGCGGGTCAGGGTGGAAAGCAAGCGTGCATTATCACGTTGGTGCAGACCGATGGAAGGTTCATCAAGGATGTACATTACCCCGACTAGGCCGGCACCGATCTGGCTGGCCAGGCGGATGCGCTGTGCCTCACCCCCGGACAAGGTACCCGCCTTGCGGTCAAGGGTCAGGTAGTCCAGTCCGACATTGACCAGGAATTGCAGACGATCGTAGACTTCCTTGACAATTCTTACTGCGATTTCCCCCTTGTGTCCGCTTAAAACAAGCCGGTCAAAAAACTTCAGGCAGTGCAGGATCGGCCACCCGGTGATGGTTGGAAGGTTGGTGTCAGCTACAAACACGTTACGCGCCTGGCGGTTCAGGCGTTGGCCACTGCAGTCAGGACAGGGTTCCTGAGAAATATATTTGGATAATTCTTCACGCACGATGCGCGCATCGGTCTCACGATAGCGGCGCTCCAGGTTAGGGATTACCCCGGCGAAAGGGTGGCGTCGTTTTTGGGTGCCACGTTCGCCGAAATAGGTAAATTCGACAATTTCATTGCCACTACCGTAAAGGATGATCTCTCGGTGCCGGGCAGACAAATCCTCGAACGGAGTTTCTATATCGAAGTCGTAATGTGCCGACAGGGCCTTGATTATTTGAAAATAATAGGCATTACGGCGGTCCCAACCACGGACGGCACCACCGGCCAGACTCAAATGAGGGTTGCTGACGACCCGCTCAGGGTCAAAGAAATTACTTAATCCGAGGCCGTCACAGCCAGGGCAGGCGCCATTGGGATTATTAAAGGAGAACATACGCGGTTCAACCTCCTGCAGGCTGTAGTCGCAATGAACACAGGAATAACGGGAACTGAGTAGTTTTTCTGCCATGGTGTCGGCTGCGTCCATGGGTGCCAACAACGCCAGACCGTCGGATAATATCAACGCGGTTTCAAAAGATTCCGCCAGCCGTTGTTTCAGATCCTGACGCACCCTGAAACGGTCAATGACAACTTCAATAGAATGTCTACGGCGAAGCTCGAGGGTGGGCACTTCATCAATCGGATACACCCGGCCATCAACACGGACGCGGACAAACCCCTGTGCCCTCAGTTCATCGAACAACTGTGCGTGTTCTCCCTTACGATCCCTTACCACCGGCGCCATCAACATCATTTTTACGCCTTCGGGCAGTGCAAGGACCTGGTCAACCATCTGGCTGATTGTCTGCGCTGCCAGTGGTTGTCCATGGTCTGGACAACAGGGCGTGCCCACACGGGCGAACAACAGGCGTAAATAGTCATATATCTCGGTAATTGTCCCGACCGTGGAGCGTGGATTATGCGAGGTGGATTTTTGCTCGATTGAGATGGCCGGTGACAGCCCCTCTATATGATCGACATCCGGTTTTTCCATCATGGATAAAAACTGGCGGGCATAAGCCGACAGTGATTCCACGTAGCGGCGCTGACCCTCCGCGTAGATGGTGTCAAAGGCAAGCGATGATTTACCGGAACCGGAAAGACCCGTAAAGACAATCAATTTGTCCCGTGGAAGGTCAAGATCAACATTGGCCAGATTGTGTGTGCGGGCACCGCGTATCTTGATGGTTTGCATAGGACTGCCGGAGCGGGTTCAAACCATCTACTATACCCTTCTTCAAAAAGAAATGGGTATGTTGTTATCGCCCCGGGTCTGGGCGGGTGCGGGCTATCCATCGTGTGGAGTGAATTCCCTTCGGGGATGAATGTCCATTTGACACCCATGCGGAAATTAGTGGGAGATTGTCGGGTTTTCCAGCAATTTAAGGGTTGACCATATCCGTTAAAACCGCTAATATTCCCGCCCTTTTGTAGGGCTCTTTCAACACGGGCGGGTTACCATGTACGCAGTATTTGCAACCGGCGGAAAGCAGTATCGTGCTGCCACCGGGGATATTTTGAAAATTGAAAAACTTGACGCTGAAAAAGGCGCCACGGTCGAACTCGACCAGGTGCTGATGGTGGGTGAAGGTGAGGACGTAAAAGTTGGCTCACCCTTCCTGAAAGGCGGCAAAGTCACAGCCACGGTGGTTGAACACGGTCGTGGTGAAAAAATCCGGATTATCAAATTCCACCGCCGCAAACATCATCGTAAGCAGATGGGACACCGGCAGGATTTCACGCGGATCGAAATTACCGGAATCGCTGCTTCAGCACCGAAAAAGAAGGTCAGCAAGGCAAAGGCAGTAAAGCCTGAAGCCGCCAAACCTGAAGTTGAAGCTAAAAGCGAAGCCAAATAAAGAGGAGTTGAATCATGGCACATAAGAAAGCAGGCGGCAGTACGCGGAACGGTCGCGATTCCAACCCCAAGTATCTTGGTGTGAAATGTTACGGCGGTGAATCTGTGGTTGCCGGCAATATCATTGTCCGCCAGCGCGGCACCCGTTTTCATGCCGGCACCAATGTTGGAGTCGGTCGTGACCACACACTTTATGCCTTGAGTGACGGCAAGGTGAAATTTGAACAGCGCGGCTTGCCCAAACGTAAATTTGTCAGCGTGGAGAAGGGCGAAGCCTGATCCATTTCTGTTGACGGAAGTTGGAAAACCCTGCTCCGGCAGGGTTTTTTTATGGGCATTGTTAACACTCAATGCGTTGTATGATGTATTCCGCCCCAGGATAAAAAAATATGAAATTTGTTGATGAAGCGACCATTCACATAACGGCCGGGAAAGGTGGTGATGGTTCGGCGTCGTTTCGCAGAGAGAAATACATCCAGTACGGCGGGCCTGACGGTGGCGACGGGGGCCGGGGCGGAAGTGTGTACCTGGAAGGGGACTCGGGTATCAATACACTGGTGGATTTCCGCCACCGGAGGGTTTACAAGGCCGAAAACGGTGTCCAGGGCAAGGGCCAGGAAAAGTACGGCAAAAAAGGCGAGGATATCTACATTCGCGTGCCGCTTGGGACCCTGGTGACCGACGCAGCAAGCGGCGTTGCGCTGGGTGACGTCACCGCGCATGGCGAACATCTGCTGGTAGCGCGTGGTGGCAGGGGCGGGCTTGGTAACGTGCACTTCAAGAGTTCAACCAATCGTGCGCCGCGAAAAACCACGCCGGGTGAGGCCGGGGAAGAGCTAAAACTCCACCTGGAGTTGAAAGTTCTGGCGGATGTTGGCTTGCTGGGATTTCCAAATGCCGGAAAATCCACCCTGATCAGTACAGTTTCAGCCGCCCGGCCAAAAGTGGCCGATTATCCATTTACAACGCTGTATCCAAACCTGGGTGTGGTCCGCGTCGGGATGGACAGCAGTTTTGTCATTGCTGATGTGCCAGGTCTGATAGAAGGTGCAGCCGAGGGGGCCGGGCTGGGGGTGCAATTTCTGAAGCATTTGCAAAGAACCCGTTTGTTGTTGCATCTGGTGGATATTGCACCGCTGGACCAGACCGTTCCAGAGGAAGCGGTCCGCCAACTGGAGAAGGAACTGGTGAGCTTTGACCGCAGTCTGGGTGACAAACCACGTTGGCTGGTGTTTACCAAGACAGATGTTATCGACCGGGCGCAGGCGCAACAGATTGCCAGCCGCGTGGTGCAGGCGCTGGAATGGAATGCGCCATGGTTGATGATTTCTTCGGTCACAGCCAACGGCACTGAAGAACTGGTGCAAAGTATTATGCGGGCGCTGAACGAAATGAAAGAACTGGAACCGGGGACAGAAGTAAAGGACTGAAGGTCAAAGGGCCATACACCGTCTTGCATTGTCATCAGTGAGGCACAAAAAAGCCCCGTTTTTGACGGGGCTTTAAAGTAATCTCTGTAGATAGACTGAAATAATTCAGCAGTTTACATGTTCCGTACATGATTATTCAGGCGCGACTTGTGACGCGCGGCTTTATTGCGATGCATCAGCCCCTTTGACACCGAACGGTCAATGGCGGGAACAGCAGCTTTGTAGGCGGCTTCAGCGGCGCTCTTGTCACCGGATTCAATCGCAGCGTTCACTTTCTTGATCGTTGTGCGCACGTGTGAACGCTGGCTGGCGTTGCGCAAACGGTGCTTTTCAGCCTGACGTGCACGCTTGCGTGCTGATAAACTGTTAGCCAAGGTGTTTCTCCAAAAACAGGTTCAAAATATAGCCGCGTAGTATCTTAGTTTTTCTTCGTCGGGTCAATCGTTTAACAGGTAATTTTACATGATTTTTTTCGACTTATACCCGCATATTGTAACAAAGGGTCCGTTTTTCCGGGCAAGCTGGCAAAAACGCCCGGATCGTCAACAGTGGACCGTGCGGGTCTGCCTGGCGGCCCGGGGCCGACCGGTGCAGGATGTGGGCCTCGCATGAAATTGCTGAAATCAACGGTCACGGTAGGCAGCGCTACGACCCTGTCACGGATCCTGGGGTTTGTGCGCGATGTGGTACTGGCGCGGATGTTCGGTGCAAGTGGGGAAACCGATGCCTTTTTCCTGGCATTCCGGATTCCCAACTTTATGCGCCGCCTGTTTGCAGAGGGTTCCTTCTCACTGGCATTTGTTCCGGTTCTGTCTGAATACAAGGCCCGCGGTGACCGGGAGGCGCTGCGTGACCTGGTCGATCATGTGACCGGCACACTGGCTGCGGTTCTGCTGGTATTGACCGCCTTTGGAATACTTGCCGCTCCGCTGGTTTTGTCGCTATTTGCGCCGGGTTGGCTGGCCGAGGACCGTCCGGAGTTTAAGCTGTCTGCCGAGATGCTGCGGATCACATTTCCGTATATCCTGCTGATATCGCTGACGGCCCTCGCCGGCGGCATTCTAAATACGTATGAACGGTTCCTGCTGCCAGCGCTCACGCCGGTGTTGCTAAACGCTGCCCTGATCGCGGCTGCGTTGTTGCTTGCCGGGCAGCTGCAAGTTCCGGTTAAGGCGCTGGCCTGGGGCGTATTGGTCGCCGGCTTTGCCCAGTTGCTGCTGCAAGTGCCGGCACTGTTGCGGTTGGGTCTGATGCCACGGCCACGTTGGGGCTGGCGTCATTCCGGCGTGCGCCGCATTATGAAACTGATGATTCCGACCCTGTTCGGATCTTCGGTCGCACAGGTCAACCTGCTGGTCGACAGCGTCATCGCAACATTCCTTGTAAGTGGCAGCGTTTCCTGGTTGTACTACTCGGACCGGCTGTTGGAATTCCCACTGGGTGTACTGGGAATCGCGCTGGCGACCGTGATCCTGCCGAACCTGTCTCAAAAGCATGCACAGGCAAGCAAAGCTGAATTTTCAGCAACGCTGGACTGGGCGTTGAGACTGGCGCTGATCATCACCGTGCCCGCTGCCGTCGGCCTGACGATGCTGGCCGAACCAATTTTGATCACGTTGTTCCAGTACGATGCGTTCCAGTCTGATGATGCACGCATGTCAGCACTGAGCCTGGTGGCCTATTCTGCCGGTCTGCCGGCCTTCATCGCCGTCAAAGTGCTTGCACCGGGCTATTTCGCCCGCCAGGACACCCGCACACCGGTAAAAATTGCAGTAACCGCGATGGTTTCCAACATGGTGTTGAACCTGTTGTTCGTCGGCCTGCTACTGAATAATGGATTTGAGGGTCCGCATGCCGGTTTGGCGCTGGCCAGTTCCGCTGCTGCATATCTGAATGCGGGATTGTTGTACCGCGGACTCCGCAAGCGCGAAGTCTATGTACCGGAGCACGGATGGTTGAGACTCTGGGTTGCCGTCATTCTGGCTTGTATCACCATGGGCTCGCTATTGATATTCATGACCCATGATACCGACAGCTGGCTGCAGGCGGATGCGGCATTGAGGGTCAAAAATCTTGCCCTGACCATTGTTTTTGGGATTATTGTCTATGTCTTCACAACCATGGTCGCCGGTCTCAAAAAACACGACCTGCTCCGCGGGGCAAAATAAGTCGTTTTTTTATACACTGGTCTGCATTCCGGCCCGCGTCAGACTGCTATAATTCGCTACTTTTAACCCGCCCAGATTGTTGATGGATAGTCCGGGTTTGGATCCAGGGAATTTATAAGCACTTCAATGCAGGTTATCAGAGACAATCCGGGCAGACAGTTGTTACAGTCTTCGGTGGTAACCATCGGAAATTTTGACGGCCTACACCTTGGCCACCAGGCGTTGGTCGATCGCTGCAAGTCGCTGGCCGATGGAAAACGACCGGTCGGCGTGGTGACATTTGAACCACTGCCCGAAGCCTGGTTCAGGCCGGAGTCGGCACCTGCCCGTCTGATGTCCGTCAGCCAAAAGCTGGAGTACCTGGCAAACCACGGCGTAGACCTTGTCTGGATCATGCGTTTTGATCGGTCCCTGGCCGCTCAGAGCGCAGACGATTTTATTCAGAAAGTGCTCATCGAGGTGCTGGCAGCAAGCGATGTGGTGGTCGGCGAAGATTTCCATTATGGCAAAAACAGGCAAGGCAATACCGATACGCTGGTCAAAGCAGGTGAAAAATATGGCTTCGGGGTTTGTACCATCGCGACCCTGGAAGTGGACGGCCGACGTGTCTCCAGTACGGTAATCCGTGAGTGCCTGGCCGCCGGTGAGCTTGGCAAGGCGGCGTATTTACTGGGCAGGCCATTTACCATGCGGGGCAGGGTCATCAGGGGCAGGCAACTGGGGCGCCAACTCGGTTACCCCACGGCCAATTTGAGCCTGATTACCGCCCCCAGCCCGCTAATGGGCGTCTTTGCTGTCAGGGCCCGCTGGGGTGACAACATCTGGCGGGACGGCGTGGCAAATCTCGGAACGCGTCCGGCCATAGGCGGCGGTGATTTCATGGTCGAGGTTCACCTGTTTGATTTTGACGGCGACCTGTACGGTCGGCGGCTGGAGGTAGCGTTTGTAGAAAAGCTGCGGGATGAAGCAAATTTTGCAGATATTGATGACCTCGTAGTGCAAATGCGAGAAGATGAACGCCGGGCCCGAAAATGCCTGGTTCAACAAGATACATAAGCAGTTAAACAAGCATGGACTATAAAGAAACGATCAACCTGCCACGTACGGCGTTTCCAATGAAAGCCAACCTGGCCAACCGCGAACCCCAGATGCTGAAGCAATGGGAGGAAAATGGCCTGTATCAACGGATCCAGCAACACACGGCCGGGCGGCCTTTGTTTATCCTGCATGATGGTCCGCCCTATGCCAATGGTGATATTCATATTGGCCACGCGGTCAACAAGATTTTGAAGGACATGGTCATTAAATCAAGTCTGTTGGCCGGGTTTCACTCCCCCTATGTACCGGGTTGGGATTGCCACGGTTTGCCGATCGAACTGCAGGTCGAAAAAAAGGTCGGCAAGGTCGGACGCAAAGTAGATGCTCGTACGTTCAGGCAAAAATGCCGTGAATATGCCGACCGCCAAATTGGCCTGCAACGTGAAGATTTCAAACGCCTGGGAGTGCTGGGCGAATGGGAACACCCATATGCCAGCCGTGATTTTGCTTACGAGGCCAATATGGTCCGTGCGCTGGCAAAAATTATTGAGGGCGGACACCTGGACCAGGGGGTCAAACCGGTCAACTGGTGTTTTGATTGTGGTTCGGCGCTGGCCGAAGCAGAAATTGAATACAAGGACAAGACTTCGCCCGCGGTCGATGTTCTGTTCCGCGCGGTTGACACCCAGGCACTGCTGCGGGCGTTTGGGGTTGATGGAGTGGACGGGAATGTTGGTATTCCCATTTGGACAACCACCCCGTGGACATTACCGGCCAACGAGGCCGTGGCCCTGAATGCGGATCTGGATTACGTGCTCGTGAGCGGTCTGTGGCAGGGTCAGAGGATTGCCACCGTGCTGGCGGATAGCCTGCAACAGGCCGTGGCCGCGCGTATAGGTCTCACGGACATTGAAGTACTCGGCAGTTGCAAGGGTTCGGCTCTGGAGCACCTGTTGCTGCAACATCCGTTTTATGACCACCGGGTTCCCGTTATCCTGGGGGACCACGTAACGACGGAAGCGGGTACCGGCGCTGTGCATACCGCACCTGGCCATGGTGATGATGATTTCCGGGTCGGCAAGCAATATGACCTGCCGATAACGAATCCGGTAGGGGCCAACGGCCTGTATTTGCCCGACACCGGGTTGTTTGCCGGTATGTTTGTCTGGAACGCCAATGACGCCATTGTTGACCTGATGCAGGGAAACGGCACATTACTGCATCATGAACCGTTCGAACACAGTTATCCGCATTGCTGGAGACACAGGTCACCGACCGCATTCCGTGTCACCCCGCAATGGTTTATCAACATGGACAAAGGCGGTCTGCGTGCGCGTGCGCTGGAGGCTATCAAGGACATCCACTGGGTCCCGGGCTGGGGAGAGGAACGTATCAGCGGTATGATCGAGAGCCGTCCGGACTGGTGTATTTCAAGGCAGAGGACCTGGGGGGTACCGATAACACTGTTTGTTCACCGCGTCAGCGGGGAATTGCACCCCCAAAGCACCGAACTGATGGCCAGGTCAGCCAACCTGATCGAAGAACACGGTATTGATTGCTGGTACGAAGACGATGTCTACCAGCGCGTGGGTGTTGATGAAACCGAATACCAGCAGGTCAAGGATATTCTTGATGTCTGGTTTGACTCCGGTGTCAGCCATTTTTGCGTACTCGATCAACGCGATAATTTGCGCCGTCCCGCTGACATTTACCTGGAAGGTTCCGACCAGCACCGCGGGTGGTTCCAGTCATCGTTGCTGACTTCGGTGGCCATGCATGGTGAAGCACCGTACAGACAGGTTTTGACCCATGGTTTTGTAGTGGACGCCGCTGGCCGCAAAATGTCGAAGTCGGTGGGTAACGTGATCGCGCCGCAAAAAGTGATGAATTCACTGGGCGCCGATGTGCTCAGGTTGTGGGTGGCCGCGGCGGATTACCGCCAGGAAATGACGGTCTCTGACGAAATCCTGAAACGGGTTTCAGATGCCTACCGCAGGATTCGGAACACGGCGCGGTTTCTGCTCGGAAATCTTGATGGATTCGCGCCGGAAAATGCACTCGAACCCGGACAATTGCTGCCTTTTGACCGCTGGGCGGTGGACCGGGCATCACAGGTCCAGGACGAGATCAGCCAGGCATACGCGAACTACCAGTTCATGCAGGTCTACCAGAAGATCAACAACTATTGTGCGCTGGAATTAAGCGCAATCTACCTCGATGTACTGAAGGATCGCCTGTATACGACCGGGCGCGAAAGCCTGCCGCGCCGCTCCGCCCAGACAGCCATGTATCATATCCTGGAAGCCCTGGTGCGTTGGATAGCACCGGTATTGAGTTTTACCGCTGAAGAAATCTGGGTGCAGATGCCGGGCTCCAGGGAAGACAGCGTCTTCATGAGCCAGTGGTACCAGGGCCTGTTTGGTTTGGATGACGGGCATTACGATGCTTCTTTTTGGCGTGAAACCACTGAACTGATCAACGCTGTCAACGAAGCCATAGAACCCCTGCGCAAGGAAAAGGTCATCCGTGGATCACTGGAAGCCAGGGTACATGTTCAGGCACGCAACAAAGGGCACCTTGAATTTCTGCAAAAATGGGGTGAGGAACTACGCTTCATATTGATTGTTTCCGAAGCACTTATCGAAACTGACCCGGCGAGCGCACCCACCAAACCGTATCAGACACCAAACTACCGGGTCTGGATTGAAAAAAGCCCGGATAAGAAATGCGTCCGTTGCTGGCATCAGCGCGCGGACGTGGGCCTGTCCGCGCAGCATCCGGAATTATGCGGACGATGTATTGAGAATGTCGACGGTGACGGGGAACGGCGCCGGATCGCGTGATATGGATACTTCAGCAGCTAAAAGCAAAGGCAGGTTCGGTACCCGATTGACCCTGGTGTGGTTGACGCTGTCGGTACTTGTCATAATTTTGGATTACTGGACAAAGGTACTGGCAACAGAGTCACTCACGCTTTACCGCCCTGTTGAGCTGACCGGCTGGTTGAACATGACCCTGGCACATAATTATGGTGCTGCTTTCAGTTTTCTAAGTGACGCAGGCGGCTGGCAGCGCTGGCTTTTCACCGGTCTGTCCTCCGTGGTGACCCTGGTATTGATCGTCTGGATGCTGCGTTTGCCTGTCAGCGAAAAGTTGACCGGGGCGGCACTGGGCCTGATCATCGGTGGCGCAGTTGGAAACCTGATCGATCGTATCCGTTTCGGCTATGTGGTTGATTTTATAGATGTATATTATCAGGACTGGCATTGGCCCGCGTTTAATGTTGCCGACTCGGCCATAAGCTGCGGGGTGATTCTATTGCTGATCGACGGACTGGTGCTGTCGCTGATTGCTGGCAGGAGAAAAACCGGCGCATGAAGGTCCTGTTGGCCAATCCCCGGGGGTTTTGTGCTGGCGTAGACAGGGCCATAGAGATCGTTGAGCGTGCACTGGAGTTATTTGGCGCACCCATCTATGTACGTCATGAAGTCGTGCACAACCGTTTTGTCGTCGACCGCCTGGCCAGCCTGGGTGCTGTTTTCGTGGATGAGCTGGATGACGTGCCGGACGACGCCACGGTGGTCTTCAGCGCGCATGGCGTGTCCCAGGATGTGCGTGAGGCGGGCACCCTCAGGGGCCTGACGGTATTTGACGCAACCTGTCCACTGGTGACCAAGGTTCATATGGAAGTAGCCAGGCATTGCAGGGCCGGCCGTGACGTGGTGTTGATCGGGCACGCGGGCCACCCGGAAGTGGAAGGTACACTGGGTCAGTGGCTCAAAAATCCACCGCGCGGTAACCGGATTTTTCTGGTGGAGTCACCGCAGGATGTGACCTCGCTGGATGTCACATATCCCGACGAACTGGCTTTTGTGACACAGACGACTTTGTCGGTGGACGATACCCAGGCAGTTATCGCGGCCCTGCAGCGAAAGTACCCGTCCATTATCGGACCCAAACACGATGATATTTGTTATGCCACCCAGAACCGGCAGGATGCGGTTAATGTATTGGGGAATGACGTTGACCTGGTCCTGGTGGTTGGATCCGTCAACAGTTCAAATTCAAACCGCCTGCGCGAACTGGCTGAAAAACAGGGTGTGAACGCATATCTGGTTGATGGTGCTGAAGATATCAATCCAGTGTGGCTTGAGAATGTAAACCGCATCGGTGTGACCGCGGGCGCCTCTGCACCGGAAAGCCTGGTGGAGGGTGTGATCAATCAACTCGTGAGGCAGGGGGCAGAGAATGTCAGTGAACTTGGGGGTGTGGCAGAGAGCATGGAGTTTGCCCTTCCCAGGGAATTACGCATCAGGACCATCACCTGATTGGCGGTCACCGGCCATTCCAGCATTTCGCCACACTGATGTCTTTAGAACTGATACCCCTGGCGCCGTTCTGATCCAAAGACAAGCTTCCGCAGGGGCCGGCGATCTGTGCGCCTTCTGGCTGGGCCAGGACAACATAATCCTGGCCCTGGTAATCCGCCGGGGCATAGGTGATCCGGTATCGTTCATATTCTGAAGCAGGCTGGCATTGGCTGGTGTCATAGTTCCCGGAACCGGCATAGAGACGTTCCTGGCACATGGAGGCCTGCAACAGCATCCGAATGGCCTCGGTGCGATGTACCCGCAACAGGTAAGCCTGGTATCCCGGCAAGGCCATTAACAAGAGTATACCCACCACCGCGAGTACGATAAGCAATTCGATAAGAGTCACTCCACAGATCGGACCCGTGGCAGACCCGGTCCGGATATTGCCAGTCATCGCAACTCTCTCCAGGATACGCGTCCGCAGCCCGTGTCTGCTTCGAAACCGTCGCAAACACTGATGGGATCAGCAGAGGTCGGGTCAACGCTGTCGTCGTATATCCAGGGTCGCACGACGATACTTTCAATCACCGAAATACCCCTACCGGTGCGACCGGTACCGCGGGCCAACAAGCGATACCACGACTGTAAATGTAATGAGCCGTCATCGGGTGGTACTTCATGGACCAATTCGATAACCCACATTGCCGGATGAATGCTGCCGCTGGCAAGCGTTGCAAGCCTGTCTTTGCTGAGCGGGTCAATGCCGGCTTCATACCCATGGGTCTGCCACCACGCCAGCTCCTCGTATTCCGGGTGTGGCGGTAGATTCCCGGCAGCATGTACGTACAACCCTCCGCAAGGCCCGGTGCACGAAGCAGGTGGTGGACCCGGCAATTCCAACAGCCAGTGCTCAGCCCATGAAAGAGCCGCCTGTGCAGATTGATTGGCGTGCTCCTGTTCCTGGAGATTGGTTGTCAGCTGGTTTTGCAAGCGCGTATCTGCAGCGGCGGATAAACCAAGTAGCGTCAGGGCGGTAAGGATCAACAGGCAAAACAGCAGCACCATGCCTGTCTGGCTGCCGAGCCGGCAAGGCCGGGTTGCAGAACGGCAAGAGCTCATTTCAGCCTGCCGCGGATGGCGACGGTAAAAGATCTGACCTGGCGTAAGTGTCCGTCTGCAGGCGCAGACAGCGTTTCATCCAGCAGTGTGATTTCCGTACTGACCGGCTGACCATACACCTGCCTGGATGATAACAGCAGGGCAACTTTGACCGCCTTTACGTTGGTTTCCTGATGCCAGGCCTGGGCGGTTACCCAACTGTCCCCGATGTGGTCTGCATCGTTGTCTTCAGCATATAAAACATGCATCGCCTCCACGTCCTCAACCAGTCCGTGGTTGTTGATCTGGGTGACCAGAGCTGACGCTTCAGATCCATAACGACAGGTTAACGCCAGGTTTTTTGAAGGATTTACGCGAAAGCGAAGCCTGAGCAGATGAAAAGCGGGCCGTCCAGCGCTGTCGACGACCGGGTTGTCATTGCCATAACAGTTTTGATTGGACCAGCGTTGCAGACCCAATTGGTCGCCGCGCAGGGAGTCACCATTCAGCGACTCCGGGGTCAGTGCAGGAAATGCGGACAGGTTTTCCCAGGGTTCGGGCTGATAGCCGGCCTGTGCGATGTGGCGGCCCAGGACGTCTCGGGCAAAGCGGTTGGATTCCTCGAGTTGGCTCTGGTCGAGTTGCAAACGGTAGGCTGCAACGCTGCCGGTCAACAATTGCACGATGCCTGTCATCAACAGTGTGGTTAGAAATACCCCGATCAGCAGTTCCATCAACGAGAAGCCATGAACCCTGGCCGTCAACACGTCAGCCTGTCTCCAGCGTAAACCTGTGATGGTTTGCGTCTTTGCCTGGTCCTTTCCAGAAGATCTTGATGACCAGGGGTCCGGTCCCGTCACAACGGCTGTTTCCTTCGACACCGTCCCGTGGCGTCGCGTCATGACAGACCAACCCCCTGGCGTTGTGGATACTGTCTGCAAGCTCAAGTTGCCAGAGCCTGAAATCATAATCAGCCTGTTGAGAGGGTGTACACAGATCATCACTGGCACAAATTCGTGAAACGTACTCCGGCGGGTCAAGGAACCGGTCCAACGCAACTGGATTCAGGCGGATCTGTTCAGCCAGGCTGGCTGCTGCCAGTGCCGCGATGCCTTCCCGCCTGGCTTGGGCAGACCCGATGATGCTGGCCAGCAACAGGGCCGCGAAACCGGCCAGCCCAAGCGAAAAAATCGTGCTCGCAACCAGCACCTCGAGCAGGCTGAAGCCGGGACACATGAACCGGAAGCTCTTTTCACGGTACCGGCTATTGCCCCTGGTGATTGCTGGCACGAACACGATTTACCCCCCCCATTCCGTCGTTTGTTAATGTTGTATTATTTTCCTTGCTTGCAAGACCAGTCGATAGCGCAAACGACGCTTGTATTTGTAAGCTGAAACTGAATTGAATGTAGGTAAGATTCTTGCGACGGCGCTATTGTCGTAAGGTGTCGATTTGCATATACTTGCCGCCCTTCGTTGCCGGCATAGCTCAGTTGGTAGAGCGGCGCATTCGTAATGCGTAGGTCAGAGGTTCGAATCCCCTTGCCGGCACCATAAAATCAACAAGTTACGAATATACTCTTGCTCATTTATTGTCATGTAAGTGCAACCAAAGTGAAACACGTCAGTTTTAATTGTGTTGGCATTTGAGATGTCTGAACTGCTTCAAGTTTGCCAAAGCCCTGGCCTTCCCTTCCGGTGTCTTCGGCCCTGTACTCATACCCCCATGATTCCTGCACCGACCATTGGGTAATGCCCTAGCCTTGCACGGTTGCCCTGTAGATCGGGCATATGCGCCACATCGGGGTTTATCTCTTCTTCTTATATGAGGTACTGGTCTACGACTGACTCGCTGTCTCCAGGCTTCAAGTTCTGCATTCAATTGCTCAATGATGTCCATGCCGAAGTCCTTGATGTGCGTGTGTGCGAAAGGCAGTCGGGGAAATACGGGCCTTCTTCCTACTTATTATCTCCCGAACCTCAGGTACAAGTGTTGTCCCATGCCCCAGCTAACCCAACAATTGATGTGCGTCAATATGCCTGGATTGGTGAGGCGTATGCTTGTCGGGAAGCATAGGAGAAAACGAGATATGAAGTACCTAAACAAAGAGATATTGGATTTATGGGAAGAATACTCAGTTGAAAAGACAAATGGGTTAATGCCCCTTTTATATTCAGAACTAAAATCCAATGCGATTTTGTTTATTGGCTTGAACCCATCCTTCAGCGAGCGTGGATTCAACAGTATTCTTAATGGATCGCGCTATAAAGACCTTGACGTAAAGAAATTTTATGCTCATCGAAATAAAGGAGATTTTGATCAGGAAATTTCAATCGACCTAGACCGTATAGCAAAAAAGAAATACGCATATTTTGATAAATTTAGGACAATATCAAGTTTCGTTGACCTTGATTGGGAACATATAGATTTGTTTTTTGTTCGTGAGACAAACCAGAAAAACATGCGCAAGAAGATATTTGTAAAGGGTGAAGAACCTAATGAATTTGGTCGTGCGCAATTGGCCCTATCTGAACGCCTAATCGTAAAGTCAGAACCAAAGCTCATTGTCGTTGCAAATGCTTTAGCCAGTCGGTTATTTGAAAAACAATTTTCAACGAAATTTAACGATGAAAAGGGATGCCATTACGCTGACATTAATGGCAAGGGTATACCCGTATTTCTATCTGGAATGCTTACTGGTCAGCGAGCCTTGGATAACTTTTCATTTAAACGGTTAAAGTGGCATATAAAGAAGACAATCAATTAATCAATTGACACACCAACGGCCTCATCTTTCTTCTACTCGGCTATTTGAGCGATAAAATACCGTCTTGATACAGCCTGTATACCATGTAAAAAATTAATGCGGCTCCCAAAGATATAGTTACAACCCATTTCCCTGTATTGTCGTTCGTAGACTCGATGTTTAGGCCCTCGATGTCCTTTGGATGATAAAGAGACCCTGGACACCACACTGCAACGAGAATTAACGCTCCAACGATCGCGAGAAACATATGCATTGCGAATATGATTATATGCGGTTTGTCCTGCCATGCACCTACAGCACCAAAAACCATTTCACAAACGATTGCTGAGAATGTAAGGAACCCAAGCGGGGACTTGATCGCACTAAGAATTCTTGTGACATCTGTAAAGTCTCTATCTGCATCTTGAGCAGTCATTCTTCACACTCCTATTACGTATACACTATTCCGTGTGCTCTAACTTTCAATTAGCTGGAAGTTCTGGCATATCAGTCTGGTTTTCATTATAGCCCTCTTTGATGTTTTCATTCTGAATTGGAACCTCTCATTTTGCAAAGACAATTTGGTTCATCGATTTATGAAACCCATGCCATATCCGTCATTTATTACTGCTATTAAGCGTGGCTTGCCGCCTGGAAATGACGTAAATTAACAGTGCTGGGATTCGTGGTAATCCTTTTGCAATTGAAATATATGATGTATGAACATTCCCACAAAGATGGCTTACCGCTAACAGACAAGCAAATTGACGAGTTGCTTGATGGAGTGCAGAAACAAATTGAATCTGAAACCCCCGAAGAAAAAGCAGAGAGAAAAAATAAGATGGATGCTTGGCTAGCCAGAGACCCGAAACTGGCGGCTGCTGTTTCCGGTCTTCAAGAACTTTTTGGCCCACCGGAAAGTTCCGGTAACAAAGAAGTCACTGCTTCAGAGTATTGGGTTCCAATGGGAATACCGGAATATCTTCAAATTGCCTTATCAATAGTCGGAGATAAGCCCAAAACACCCATAGAACACTCAAATCGACTGGAAGGTCTACTAACGAGATTGGCAAGAGAGTACGAAGAGGATTGCGGTGAGGGCAGCGTTCTGCAAACGGCTCTGGAGATCGCACCCGATGCAAATCTCATGTACGCAGATTCGGATATGAAACCGGATACCGTAGTGGAACTGCTGATGGTTTCAGATCACTTGCAACTGGGATGGATGCACCAAATAGAGATGGGTAGTCAGGACGAGGAGCTTCAGTGTAATTGCTTTAAATCCACTTTTTCACCGTATATATGACGATTCTAAGGGTATCAGACAATGAGTCGCAAACGGTCATTTGCGATGGATCACCAGGAAACTCACTTAAACAATCTTTCTTACCGGCATACATCACATGATGAAACGCAGTTGGATGTGCAGGCGGCAGGGCAACCCGCAAGAAGGGTGGGACAAGGCCGTCCAGTGACCTTCATTCGATGGTGTAAAGATACGCTTGGTCGGAAGCTGGGTTATTGATCTATGTCAGAACACCCCGACAACCAGGGGGGCGGTCATCAGGGTGCAGGGCAAGCACATCCCGCTGTGAGGCACCCCGACAACCATGCCGGGGTGCTGTTTATCAGTTATTGATTCCCACCGCAGTGCCACCGAGAAATGGTGCGGTGACATTACTGGTGAGGTTGTCCATATACTTGCCGGTGCTGGCGACGTACCTAATCCCAAAATCCGCACTGGTGATACTGTTACCCCTGAACAGTACGTCATAGGAACTGCTAACAATAATAATCCCGTAGGCAAATCCGGTGTCACGACTGACATCATTAATGCGGTTGCCCTCAACTACTGCGCCACTGGCATTTCCAAGATACACTCCACGAGCTTCACCAGAGCCTGTCGCCACCGTGCTGCTGATGTCGTTGTTGAGGACTCGCCCTTCGGCTCCTCTTAAATATATGCCAATAGCCCACTGGTTAACCGTCGAACCACCGGTATCACCCAACTGGTTACGGCGTACGGTGTTGACTCGGCCAAACACCTGAATCCCCATGTAGGTGATACTGTCGGCATGGATGTCCTCAATAAGATGTCCCTGAGAAGTGGTGTAGGGGGGAAGGTCAGCCAGATAAATTGCCCGATAAAACCCCCGGATTGTGCCATTCCTGATGGTGATATTCTTACGCTGGTAGGCCTTGATGCCAACAAGTAGTGTCGCCAATCCCCCCGTGCCCTCCAGCGTCCAGCCGTTGAGGTCAAGCACGACATCATCGGCATCGATGAATATGGCCCTGCCAGTAACCTTGCCCAGTGACAGATTTCCGGTCAGGCAGTAAACGCCCGGTGCAGTGATTTTGTAGGGTATGGAAGTAATGGCGGTGCAGTTGGTTGTCTCAGCGTAAACCGCCGAGGCAGCCAATAGCAGGATAATCAGATTCAGATATTTGATTAATTTAATGGTCATGGGATTCTCCTCTGTATATCCATAGCAGTGATCCCCAGAAAACCTGGGAATCCGTTGTATTCAGGAATTGATGAAACGCAGTCCCATGTGCAGGTGGCAGGGCAACCCGCAAGAAGGGTGGAACAAGGTCGTCCAGTGACCTTCATTCAATGGAGCAAAGATACGCCAAACCAAACGCTGGCAAATTGACCCATGTCAAGCTGCGGATAGGTGGCATATTTTTCGACAGGTCGCTCCATCCACCGATGCTGATCTGCCGGGGGGTTTCAATATCAATGGGGCATGGTTGTCACATGTCACGTATGCTGGGTATGGTCTACTCGTTTTTACCCATGCCACGCCCCGCAAGCAGCTTTAATTGGCTCAACCTATATCAGGGTACTGGTGATGGCTCGAGATGCTGCTGGCGGTCAGCCAGATGCCGTTTTTTACCGAGATAATGACCTGAACTGGGCGGCGGTCATGTTACCTGTTTCCTGCCCGACCCACGGGGGTCTCCCCCAGTGGCGAAATGGATTTGGGTCCCTATTGATCACACGTAAAATTTCCAAAAAAAAGCAGCTCTGCCGGTGTTTCTTCAACCCATCTGCACCGGGCATTGTATGTCTATTTGTGCCGATTGAAATCGCCTTTACCATGTGACCCATGCCATAGTATTGGTCAGGCTCTGAAACGGTACTGGTGACCAGCCAGAAGCTACCTTTTGATACGTTGATGACCTTGTCACGGCTTTTTCGGTATGATGACCCAGTTCAGTACCGTAGTCGCTCTAAACAGCCGATCCGATAGACAAATCGGCAGGGATATTCAGGGATCGAATATGCCAAGAAGACTGACGCAAACCCAGCCGGGTACACACTAAGTATTAAAAAAATCTTTTTTGAAAGCAGGACTAAGGTGGACAACGCAACCGACACGCTAATAATCACATCAACAATCAACCCAGCGTTGGGTGCATTCAAAGTAGCAATTGAAGACCCACAAACCCGATTGTTTCAACTGTGCTGTTCATTAATTTCATGGGTTAATGTCAAGGGCATAAAGAGACTCATCCTGTGCGACAACTCACTGCCAGATTGCGATTTCCAACCTTTGCAGCAATTGACTAACAGAGTTGGAAAACAACTTGAAGTCCTGATCTTTTCAGGCGACAGGCAGCAGGTCGAAAACAGGGGAAAGGGTTTCGGTGAAGGCGAAATCATCAGGTATGTTTT
>Ga0255052_10000116_pt1 | contig 58825 bp, 60 predicted proteins | sample JV7_2_21_MG_FD_188632 | JGI IMG/M metagenome (GOLD analysis project Ga0255052, IMG submission 188632) | Seawater microbial communities from Jervis Inlet, British Columbia, Canada - JV7_2_21 | ecosystem: Environmental > Aquatic > Marine > Inlet | place: Canada: British Columbia | collected...
CGCCGCTCACCTTGACAGCGGCAGTTCCTTCCTCTGCCTCGAGGTCGGTCTTTATGCGGTCCTCAGCGAGGCGTCGCAAGGTTTTGAGACGCGCTTCCGCAGTTTCCTGACCAGTATCCGCTCCTTCCTTGAACAGCAGGCCCAAGCGCATGATCGGCTCGGATGATGGGTCAAAACGCAGTAACAGGGGTCGACTGGCCTCAAGGGGCAAAACCAGAATGTCGAGCTTTTCCCTGACATCAACACCGGCAATGTCCATGTCGGTGCCCCACAGAAATTCCAAAGTGACGTCTGATTGACCCGAGCGCGAAACTGAGCGCACCAGGCGAACGTTGCGGATGACTCCGACGGCCTCCTCAATTGGTTTGGTTAGAAGATTCTCTACTTCTTCCGGTGCGGCACCGGTCAGTTCGGTACGAACCGTTACGGTAGGGTAGGAAATATCAGGCAGGAGATTCAGCTTCAGGCGCGACAGCGAGACCATTCCGAAAAGTGCGATCGCGACCATCATCATGACGATCGTGACGCGACGTTCTGTCGCAATCTCAATCAGTCGACGCATCATCGCTCACCAGCTCTTCATTTTGCTCGACATCAACAACCGCTTCGTCCGGTGCGTTAATGACCGTGACATCAGCACCATCCTTGAGGCCAACCTGGCCAACTGTTACCACCTGATCATCGTCGACAAGGCCGTCGGAAACCTCGATCATGCCGCTCTCGCTATAGCCGGTTTGAACGACTTTGCGAATCGCCTTGCCGTCTTCGACCACAAAGACGCTCTTCTCGCCACTTTCTTCGATTATCGCGCTGCGTGGAATCTGCAGCACGTCTGTGTGCTGGTCGTAGACGATGCTTATTCGCCCGAACATGCCCGGCTTGATGCTCCGGTCCTCGTCCGATATCTCGATCGTAATCTTGAACGTTCCGGTTTGCGGGTCGACTATCGGGCTTACCCGAGTGACCGCTGCGATTATGCGTTGATTCTGCAGCGCGTCGATATCGATACCGACGAGCTGGTCCTTGGCGATGTTTCGGTACTCCCGTTCAGGAATATGCAGGTATGCGACCAGGGGATCAAAGCTCGTAACTGTGAACATCGGTTCGCCGGTAGACATGGTGTTGCCAATCCTGCTGTAGCGTCGGGATATTACGCCGGTGATGGGAGCCCGAATCTGCGTATAGTCGAGTTCGAGCTTGGCGAGGTTAAATGAAGCCTCCAGCGCCTCCATCTCGTATCGTATTTTGTCGAAGTCGCCAGTACTGATCAGTCCTTTGTCCTTGAGCTCGACGTTTCTTTCGTAGTCCCTCTGCAGTTTGCGCAGGTTGGCTTCGGACTGATTCAGCTCCAGTCTCAACCTGTCACCATCGAGTCGGGCGAGAACCTGCCCTGCGGTAACGTCGTCTCCTTCCTCGACAAGAATCTGGCGAACCTCACCCGCAACTTTTGCTATGACGTCGGCTTCTGCATATGCCTCGATCGGCGCCGTACCGGAATACACTGCGACAATGTCACCACGTACCGGTGCGCCTATCTCTACAGGTATCGCAACGATTTCTTCTTCTTCAGTTGCATCTCCGTCTTGCTCGCCCTGGCCGCAGGCACCCAACAACAGTGCGCAGGCGATCACGGCCGGACCAAAGCGATTCAGCGACATTAGTTCCTCCCTCTTATTCCGCGCCCGGGATTACCGCCTGACGGTTGCCGCGCGGCTCAGTCAGCCCGCAAAGTTATCCGCCATTCGGTTACTTGCGAGTACTTTACTGCCGTCGCGCAAACCTGCAACGCCAACCACAACGATTTCTTCGTCTTCTGCGAGTCCGTTCAGGATTTCAACCCGACCGTTAGTTGCGATTCCCGTTGTGACGGCCCGTCGAGCCACTTCACCGTTGGCGACGACGTAAACGGTCATCTCCTCATCTTCCTGGACGATCGCGTCAAGCGGAATGACCAGAGCGTTCTCATGTTTTTCGTATTCGATCGTGAACCGCGCAAACATGCCAGGAACGAGGTAGCCATCTTTGTTACCTACAAAAGCTGTTGCACGAAACGTGCCGCTGCGGATATCGATCGTCGGGCTGATGCGAATGATCGTCGCATCGAAATCAGTGCCAGGCATCGCGTCAACCTGCAAGTATGCACTGTGGCCAGCCGAGAACTTCGCAAGCTCTGCTTGCGGGATCTGCAGGTAGGCAACGAGCTCGCTTGTGTCAGTAATACGAAACGCTACGCTGTTTGCATCGATATTTTGTCCGAGCTTGACATCCCGGGATGACACTACGCCATCGATCGGGGCCCGAATTTCCGAGTAGTCGTAATTCAGCTTCTTCAATTCATAAGTTGCCTGAAGTGCGTCAGCGTCATACTTCAGGCCATCAAACATCGCAGCACTGACCAGTCCGCGCTCGGCGAGATCGGTATACCGAGCGAACTCCTTACGTACTTTCTCAAGGTCGGCCTTTGCGGCCAGCATCTCAAGGCGCAATCTTTCGCCATCGAGTCGTGCGAGCACCTGGCCTTTTTCGACCTGGTCGCCTTCTTCAGCGATGATTTGCACGACCTCACCCGGGACGCGCGCAAGTACCGGCGCATCGGCGTCGGATGCGATCGTTGTCGTCGCGTGGTAGGTAGCGTAAATGTCGGCACGAACCGGGAATGTGACCTCGACCGGCACTGGGGTGGCGGTGCGAACTTCCTCGGTGCCTGCAACGCTGGCCTCGCCGATACCGCAACCGGGGATAGTTGCGATGCTCGACAAGGCCAGTGCGGCGATTATCAGGTTGGTGGTTTTCATGTCTGGTGCCGTGTTCAGAGTTGATTAGTGTTGTAGTGAAGTATAACACTAGTTCGGTATAACGCAACTACTGAATCCACAGAATCTCCAAAGTCCGTTGGTATAAAAATCAATAAGTTATGCTTCTATTGCCGCGGACAGTCGATTTTCTTGCAGTGATAGCCCCGTTTGGGTGGCGAAAACACTGCCCGTTCGCGCGATCTACCTATTAGATGCGCGAAGCAGCTTTTTGGATTGAAATATCTTCGCGGCTGCCTTATTGGCAGAATTGCGCGAGAAACGGGCTCAACAGACGGTTTTCAGGGTCCAGCTGACGCCGCATGCGGCGAAAAAAGTCGAGCCTCTTGCTGTAAGTCTGGATCACGTGCTCAGCTCGCAGGGCGCGCGATTCGCTGATCAGTGGGGTGCCGCCCCATTTTTCGGCAAATTCGGCGAGATCGATGACGAAATCCTCCCAACCCTTGCCCTGGGTGGACGCGGTCGTGATTGCGATCATGGATTCGTCGAAGGAAGGCGACAGCAACGAGGTCGTATCGCGGCAAAGGCGGAAGCCAACCGCTGGCATGTCACACCGGTAGCGCGAGCGTTCGTAAGTGGACTCGCAGAAGTCCCGATACGCCTTGACTATCACCGAAAAATTGGCAGCCGGAAAGCACCACGTCGAGTACAGGCATCCGCGCGCACCGGCCGGGCTGTGATGATTCGACTGCGACGCCGCGTTGCTTCCGGTGTTGACCAGGCGAGAGTTCACTAAGCCTTGAGTGGCCTCGGAAATGCTGTCGATCAGTCGGTATCGAACTGACTGGAATGGCACTACACGATTCAAGGACTTGAAAATGTGTGGCAATACGGTGCTTTCTCCCCAGTCCTTCAGCGCCCATGGGGCCTTGTAAGCATTTCCGGGGCCGGTGTCGTAGCGCCGCAGATCGAGATACACACGATCCCGGTAAGGCATCAGGTAGAACTTGAAGCCGACATCACCGTTTGCCAGAGCGTCGACGGCTGATGAGAATTTTTCGATGCTGACGCGGCGGTGACTTGCTGTGAACGTTCGGATCGGCCGAACACGCATCGTTGCTTCATACAGAACGCCTAGCGTACCGAAGCTCGTTCGGAATGTGGCCAGCAGGTTCTTCTGATCTCGTTCCACTCTGAGTAGTTTTCCATCGGCACGAACGAATTTCATTGCGACTACCTGGCTGGAAAAATAACCGCCGTTGGTGCCGATGCCCGGGCCGTAGCAGGGGGCAGAGATAGCGCCACCTACTGTCCGCCCCTGCAAATCATAGCCGCCCACCAACTCGAGACCGTCTTCGGCGAGTTCTTTGACAAGATCCCCGAGGAGAACACCTGCTTGCGCAGTGACAGTGTGATTGTAGGTATCAATGTGGATAATGCGGTCAAGACCCGTGAGCTTTAACGTGGTCCCGGTTTCCGATTCGTTGCAATTCGTGCTTGCGGTACCTGCACCCCGGGGTCGAATAGGTAACGGAGTCTGGGCGGCCGGGTCCAGCACTCGGCGCAATTCGTTCAGGTTGCTTGGCTCTCGTGTCACCGGACCAGTCGTAACCGTGTCGACGATTTTCTTGACCCGGTACTGTCCAGTGCTTCTCAGGTTTGTCGCTAACATCCGTGTCTCCGGCAAATGCTTCCAGAAAACGCCAAAGACACAGAAACGAAAGGCTCATCACCAGAGCGGCGACGAAAGAATCGTGTTGGCAACCCCGCTGTCATAGGCTAACCCTTAGACCGGAAATTTTGCGACCTTGCCTTTCGACAAGTGTGCCTTTGTCGTACGAACGACAATCGTGGCATGCCGCGACGAACAGAGTCAACGCGTGAGACAGTTCTAATTATTTATTGTCAAATCGGCTTGTCAGCAACCTATTGCTGACGCAAGGTAGGGGAGAGATGAGTAAGCAGGCTGATTACATTGCAAGTGCTGCAGGTCGAGCGTCTGCGCGAATCAAGGACATCATACGCAAGACACCGCTTGAGCGATCGGTCGCATTCAGCGAAGCGACGGGTGCCGAGGTCTACCTGAAACTGGACAATCAGCAACACACAGGATCGTTCAAGCTTCGTGGCGCCACCAACTGCCTGATGAGCCTGTCCCCGAAACAGCGAGGCAAGGGCTGTGTGGCGGCGTCGAGTGGTAATCACGGGGCCGCTCTGGCCTACGCGATGCGGGAGCTCGAAGCGACAGGTGTCATTTTCGTGCCCGAGCAAACATCTGTCGCAAAGGTTGACGCGATTCGAAGCTACGGCGGCGAGGTTCGATTCTTCGGTACCGACGGTCTCGATACCGAACAACACGCACGAGGATTCGCGGCCGAAAACGGCATGTACTACGTCTCTCCGTATAACGATGTTGAGGTAGTCGCAGGGCAGGGAACCTGTGGCATTGAAATCGCCGAGCAGTTGCCGGATGTTGACGCGGCATTCATCGCAGTCGGAGGCGGCGGCCTGATAAGTGGTGTGGGCAGCGTACTCAAGATGCACAATTCTGCGATACGTCTGTTCGGCTGCCAACCGGAGGCATCGGCTGTCATGGCCAGGTCGGTTGAAGCAGGGCGTATTCTCGACTTGCCCAGCGAACCGACCTTATCCGATGGAACGGCTGGAGGCGTCGAACCGGACTCGATTACTTTCGAGCTCTGTCGTGAACTTGTCGACGATTTCGTCCTCGTCAGCGAACAACAAATCGCATCCGCGATGCGGCAATACATCGATGCTGAGCAACATCAGATCGAAGGTGCGGCCGGCGTCGCGGTGGCCGCCCTCCTGGGCTGTCAGGGCACCCTCAGGGGAATGAAGATCGCCGTCATTATCTGCGGTGGCAATATCAGTGAAGCGACACTTAAGACTGTTCTTTAGGGCCGGCTCGACATGCTTGTTTCATTTGCGATGCCGAGCGGTTTGCCAGTCGAAGACCAGGCGATTACGCTTGCCATTATGAAGCGTCTGGTTCTGCTGCTTGTTGTCCTGTTAACCGCCAATGTGGTCAACGCCGCATCAACGGCGTTTATTAATGTCAATGTTGTTCCGATGACAACTGAGACGGTCATCACTGGGCAAACGGTTGTGGTTACGAACGGAATCGTCGCGGCAATCGGTGGCGTCGATCAGGTGCCCGTTCCAGAAAAAGCCAACATCGTTGACGGCACTGATCGCTTCCTGATGCCAGGCCTTGCTGAAATGCACGCCCATGTTCCAGACGCCGGGACGCCAGACCTCGATCGCGTGTTTTCGCTGTTCGTAGCCAATGGAGTTACGACCGTGCGCGGTATGCTCGGCCGGCCGTCACACCTGGCGTTGCGGCAACAGCTGCTCGATGGTGAGCTATTTGGCCCAAGGCTGATCACTTCGGGACCTTCCATGAACGGTAATTCGGTCAGCGGACCGGCCGATGCCACAAGGAAGGTCAGGGCACAGCATGCGGCAGGTTATGACTTCATCAAGATACACCCGGGGCTGAGTTCGGAGGAGTACGCTGCTATTGCGATGGCCGCTGCCGAGTTGCAGATTCCTTTTGCGGGTCATGTTCCCGTTTCGGTCGGCGTCGAGAACGCATTGTCCGCGGGCATGGCGACAATCGATCACCTCGACGGATATATTGCGGCACTCATGCCGGCGAATACGGACCGATCTGGTGGTTATGGCGGGTTTTTCGACGTTCTGCTCGCGGATCAGATCGACGAAGAAAACATTGGCGCAATCGCCGAACAAACAGCGGCGGCAAGTACCTGGAACGTTCCGACCGAATCACTATTCGAACACCTCGTGTCCGACGTTAGCGTTGCTGAGCTGCGCAATCGTCCGGAAATGAAGTACATGCCGCGATCCACAGTCGAACAATGGGTTCGGGCTAAAGAACAGCAAATCAGTGAGCGCGGTTTCAATTCCGCCATTGCTGCCCGTGCTATCAAGATCCGGCGACAGTTGATTCTCGCGTTGCATGAAGTCGGCGCCGGCCTGCTTCTCGGATCAGACGCACCACAGGTATTCAATGTGCCTGGATTTTCTTTACATCATGAACTCGGCTTTCTCGTGAAGGCCGGGCTAACACCATTCGAAGCGCTGCAAACCGGCACCACCGCAGCGGCTCGGTTTCTTGGAATCAATACTGGCATCGTGGCCGTGGGCAGCGAAGCTGACCTCGTGCTTCTCGACGCGAATCCGCTTGTGGACATCAGCAACGTACGTCGTGTTCACGGGGTCATGCTGCGCGGCGTCTGGCACTCGTCGATTGAGCTTGAGCAGCGGCTCGCCAAATATCGGTCGCAGGACGAATAGTCCGTCTTGCAACCATTCGGGGCTGTCGTGCGTCTAATGAGTAGATCCAGCTGATAATTGCTAGTGAGGCCAAGGTTATGCGCAGTTTTGTAGTAATGGCGATGTTTGTGGCGAGTTTGTCGCATGCCGCGTGGAATGGATATACCGAAGATCGTGACCTGGAGCTCGATACCAAGGGCATCAGCGTGTTTGAAGTAGATGCCGGCGCCGGAAGTCTGTTGATTGAAGGTGTTGCAGATATTCAGAATATCCACGTAACGGCGATGATTAATGTCCCTGATGAAAGCGCTGAGAAAGCGCAAGAGATCATCGCCTCGGAATTGAAGTTGACGCTTGAAAAGGTCCGGGACCGTGCAAGACTGGAGGCGCATTTTGACCACAAGTCCTGGGGATTTGGCGATCCACCAACGGTTGATCTGGAAATTCGCGTCCCGCATGGCCTGGCGCTCGAAATCGACGATGGGTCCGGTTCAATGCAGGTCATCAACGTAGGTGCCGATGTCTCCGTAGACGATGGCTCAGGGTCGATCAGGGTTGAACAGGTCAACAACCTCGTCATTGACGATGGATCTGGCTCGATCGAAATCGTCGGCGTGGCTGGTGACGTGTCAATTGAGGATGGTTCCGGTAGCATCACGGTTGAACAGGTTGGTGGCAGCGTCACCATTGACGATGGCTCCGGTGGCATCGCTGTGCGTGACGTTGAGCGGGATCTGATCATCGTTGACGACGGCAGCGGGTCGCTCAAGACGGCGGACATTCGCGGCCAGATCAAACAAGACACCTAATATCCGAAAAAACATAAGTAGCTGATTTATCTCGTGTTGTGTAACACGAGGTAGCGGCTCGTGCCCGCTTTCCCCGGCTGCTGCTAGAATCAGTGAAAAGGCCGCTACAGACGACGGCTGGGAGAAAGCATGAAACTCGTGAAGCATCTGCTCGACAGCAAGGGCAGACACATCATTTCGGTCAAACCTGATGCATCCGTGCTTGACGCCATCAAGCTGATGGCGGACAAGGCTATCGGCTCGCTGGTCGTCATGGACGATGATGAGTTGTGCGGCATCCTTTCGGAGCGCGATTACGCGAGAAAGGTCATCATCAAAGGGCGCTCATCGGAAAGTACCCGAGTATCGGAAATCATGACGGCAGAGGTGATTACGACATCGAGTGCGCAGACAGTGGGCGATTGCATGGAGTTGATGACCGAAAAGCGAATTCGGCATCTGCCGGTTTTGGAAGACGACAAGGTAATCGGCATGATTTCCATCGGTGATTTGGTGCAGGCAATAATTGCCGATCAACAGGAGGAGATCGAGCAATTGGAGCAATACATCAGTGGCTAAGAAGTCAGACTACGATCCGCGCGTACTCGAACTGTTTGATGGCTACGTGCATGGCAAGCTCAGTCGACGACAGTTCATGGACCGGGCCGCTGCGTTTACAGTATCTGGGGTGTCGACCGCGACCATTCTGGCAAGTCTGAGTCCAGACTACTCGCTCGCTCAGCAGGTAAGTCCTGACGACGTGTCAATCGAGACAAGTTACAAGAAATACGATTCACCGAATGGTGGCGGCGTGATGCGCGGCTATTATGCGCGGCCGGCAGTCGTTGACCACAAGCTTCCAGGTGTCGTCGTCATCCATGAGAATCGCGGTCTGAATCCATATATCGAGGATGTGGCGAGGCGTCTTGCAGTTGCAGGTTTCATTGCATTTGCCCCAGACGCGCTGACGCCGCTGGGTGGATATCCGGGCAATGATGACGAAGGCAGGGCGATGCAGCGCGAGCGCGACGGTGACGAGATGGTTGAAGATTTCGTCACTGCTGTTAGCTTTCTGCAGCAACATCCGGACTGCACGGGCACGGTCGGCTGCGTCGGTTTCTGCTTTGGTGGCGGTATGTCGATGCGTCTGGCTGTTCGGATTCCGGACCTCGGTGCGGCAGTCGCGTTCTATGGCCGTCATCCGTCAGCAGAGGACACGGCGAAGATACAGGCGCCACTGATGCTGCATCACGCCGGACTCGATGAGCGCGTGAACGCGAGTTGGCCCGCGTTCGAAGTGGCTTTAAAGGACAACGAACTTGATTATACGAATTACGTTTACGCCGATGTAAATCATGGCTTTCACAATGACACGACGCCACGATTCGAAGAGGATGAGGCGGCGCTTGCGTGGGAGCGCACGATCAAGCACTTTTCCCGGCATCTGGTGTCAAAACGGTAACAGGGCAGCACCAGCAGAAGAGCAATGCGATGAGCACACTGTCGACCCGGCGGTTGAACCGCTTCCTAGTCGCGATATGCCTGTGCCTGACAATGTCAAACACGGTTGCCCAGGAGAGCAAGACCGTCATCGGTCCAAGCAATCCTGAGTTGCACGATGGCGCAAATGCTCTGTTGGCTGGCGATGCAGAGGAGGGCGTGCGTTTGACCCTGCTTGGGCTTCAGCACGAACCGAGCAGCCGCAATCGGCTAATCGCAATGTCGAACCTGTGTGCGGGGTACATCATGCTCGAAGAGCTCGACGTCGCATTGTCATACTGCAACCAGGTCTTGGAGAAAAGTGACCGGCATTGGCGTGCTTACAGCAATCGAGCGCTGGCGTACGTCAAACTGGAACGCTATGAGGAAGCCGAGCAAGACCTGCAAAAAGCGGAGTCTTTGTCAATCAACGCCCGCACCGTCAAGATCGTACGCTCGATGCTCCTCGATGCAACTGATCCGGTCGCTCCACATATTGTCATTGATGAACGGCGACAACCGGCAGAAGACGATGACGAATAGTCAGCCAGGATTGTGCATTGCTGGCCTGCTGCTGATGGCAAGCTCCGTGCTTGCTGACGACCAAGTAATTGTGCAGCCTACGCTGGCGGACGCGGGCCAACGTGTGCCGCTGCACACGGTCGTACCTCAGTACCCGGAAAAAGCCAGACGCGCCCGAGTCGAGGGTGAAGTTGAAGTCTGCTTCAACGTCGATCGCAAAGGCAGAACAAGTCGCGTGTCCGTGCGCAGGAGCACTAACCGCGCCTTCGAAAAACCTTCCAGGGATGCGATTAAGCAGTCAACGTATCAGCCGTTACCGAAGGGTAAAGAGCTGTCCGGAATCAAGACATGCAGGACATTTCGTTTTTACCTGAGTCCTGTCGCCATCGAAACTCCGCAGAACTAACCGAAATTTTCGTTGATCAATAGCATGCGATTGGCCGCTTCTTCCAGCGACGAGCCGAAGCTGATCAGTCCCTCATCATGGCCGGCGAGTACGGCGACTCCGGCATCCTTGAAGCCCTCATGACGGTAGAGTCGATCGAGTTCGTGGGCCATGTCAGGCGTGCCGTAGGCAACGTCCGGATCGGTGGTCGGCAGCTTGCCGAGACTGCGCTGCCAGAGTTCTGCACTGTGCGCGTGTACGATTGCGCCGATCGCGTCACCCAGTGCATAGATTGCCGCGTGTGTCATAGCTTCGGATGAGGCCTGGACAGGTCCGCTGCATCTGACAGTATTGTTGCGGATGTCGCAATCCGTGACCAGCGAGTAATGTCGCTCATCGGTGGCCGGCAAATGACCGGTTTGCGTGCCGCTGATCAAGAACAGGTTGCACGAGCCACGACGCACGCTAATGTTGCCGTAGCCGATGCCGAGATCCTTGTACTGGCCGATCAGCCCGGCCTCATACAACGGCTTACGCCAGGTATCGAGTTCCCGCGCGGCGGCGATGTGCGTGGCGGGCCCTGGCGTCCAGTGGCTGACGTACTTGATATAGCCTTCGTCGATCGTCACTGCGTGGCCTTTTCCGGAAACAAACCTGCAAGACCCTCTTCGCTGGCGGCGCAGACACCGCGTTCGGTTATCAGGCCCGTGACCAGGCGCGCCGGTGTCACATCAAACGCAACGTTGCTGACAGGTGTCGCCGGCGCCGTTGTTCGAACGGTGCGCGGTGCATGATCAAGCATGCCGACAATATCGCTTACCTCCAGAGGATCACGTTCCTCGATCGGAATTTCGACAATACCATCGCGAATGCTCCAGTCTATTGTTGTCGATGGCAGAGCAACATAGAACGGAATGTCGTTATCTTTTGCCGCGAGCGCCTTCAGGTACGTTCCGATCTTGTTGGCAACGTCTCCGCAGCGCGTAGTCCGGTCTGTACCTGTGATTACGATGTCGACCTTGCCGTGTTGCATCAGGTGTCCGCCGGCGTTATCGACGATCAGCGTGTGCGGTACGCCGTTCTCCGCGAGCTCCCATGCGGTCAGCTGTGAGCCCTGGTTACGGGGTCGCGTTTCGTCGACCCATACGTGAATGTCCATGCCGGCCTGATGCGCAAGGTACACGGGTGCGGTTGCCGTGCCCCAATTGATCGTTGCCAGGGCACCTGCGTTGCAGTGGGTCAGTACGTTAACCGGACCGCGGCCTTTCTTGCGTGAAATCTCTTCGAGAACCTTCAGACCGTGACGTCCAATGCCAAGACATATTTCGATGTCTTCGGTACAGATCGCCTCGGCTTCTGCGCGAATGACAGCTGCCAGATCCGCATGATCGGAGACAGGGTCGACGTGGCCTAAAATACGATCTATCGCCCAACGCAGATTCACGGCTGTAGGACGAGACCGGAGCAGTTCTGCTGCCGCTTGTTGCACGTGATCGATTGCTGGCTCGCCATGCAGTGCCGCGAGGTAGAGGCTCCAGGCCGCTGTTGCACCGATCAAAGGTGCTCCGCGCACAGTCATGTCCTGGATGGCGATGACACCGTCGCGCCAGGTCTGAAGATCGTGAACGATATATTCGTGTGGTAATCGACGCTGGTCGATGACCTGAACGATCGATGGATCGTCAGGCTTCAGCCAGATCGTGCGAAAACCGTCGCTAGCCATCCAGACCTGCCGACATCCTTGCGGCCCGAAGTGTGTTGGCCATGAGCATGACGATCGTCATGGGGCCAACGCCTCCAGGTACCGGGGTTACTGCTTTGGCTACCGCGCTGACTGTCTCGAAATCGACATCGCCGGTGAGACGGGACTTCGCTTCCCCCTCGATTTTCACTTCGACGCGGTTGATTCCGACATCGATGACAACAGCGCCTGGCTTTACCCAATCGCCGTTGATCATGTTGGCTCTGCCGACGGCGGCAACGACAATGTCGGCCTGTCTGACAACGCCAGGAAGATCGTTGGTGCGGCTGTGGCAAACGGTTACGGTGGCATTTGCCCGCAGCAACAGGCTGGCCATGGGCTTGCCGACGATATTCGATCGGCCGACAACAACGGCGCTCAGTCCGGACAAGTCTGTGCCCAGTTGATCCTCGATCATCAACATGCAACCGGCAGGCGTGCAGGGAATAAACGCATCTGCTGTACGACCGGACGTCAGTTTGCCAATGTTGATGAAATGAAATCCGTCAACATCCTTGCTCGGCGAGATTGACTGGGTGATCAGTTGCTCGTCGAGGTGCCCGGGCAATGGCAATTGCACGAGTATGCCGTGAATGCTGTCGTCATTATTGAGATCGTCAATCAACTTCAGCACTTCGTCTTGAGCGGCGTCCTCTGCCAACGTGTGCTGGACCGAGTGAAATCCGCAACCTTCAGCTCGCTTCTTCTTGTTGCGAACGTAAACCTGGCTCGCAGGATCTTCGCCGATGATGACAACGGCCAGTCCGGGCGTCAGCCCATGTTCATTCAGTAAAGTGCTTGTTTCTGCCGTAATTCTTTCTGATATTTCGGCGGCCTTGGCTTTGCCGTCGATTCGTAGTGCGGTCGACATTTGCTGTGCTTCCTTGGCTCGGGATAACGGATGTCGGAAGGCCCGACAGGCGCGGCGCATAGTAACGCCACCGACCGAGCGGGTAAACTGCGGTGATGTAGCGATCAGAACATATTGATGCAAGAGGAGCACTAACGGTGCAAGAGCCGTGGATTGAGCGTTGGCAGGATGGCCGGATCGGCTGGCATGAGGAAGAAGGGAACGCGGATCTCAAGAAGCACTGGCGAGCGACCGGTCGGCGCGTTCTTGTCCCCCTGTGCGGCAAGACTCCGGACCTGAAATGGTTAGCCGATCAGGGGAACGAGGTCATAGGTGTTGAGTTATCCGAACTGGCCATAGAAGCATTTTTTGCGGAGCAGAAAATCGGTCATACAGTCCTGCAGGGCGAATTGCCGGCCTATCAGGCGGCCGATCAGTCAATCACAATCTATTGCTGCGATTACTTTGAGTTGAAATCTATACGCTGCGATGCGCATTACGATCGTGGTGCCCTGATTGCATTGCCAGCAGACATGCGCGCGGCGTATGCTGCACATACGAGTTCGTTGCTGGAGGAACATGCCGAGCAGCTGGTAGTGACCCTGGAATATGACCAAACGGTTGCGAATGGCCCGCCGTTTTCGGTTCGGCCGGACGAGTTACGCGCTTACTGGCCTGATCTTATTTGCATCGATATGTATGACGACATTGACAATGGGCCACCGAAGTTCATCAAGGACGGCCTGACTGACTTAACGCAGAGTGTTTGGCGCTCACCCTGAGTGCTACGAATTCGGCGCCGAATCGCGACGTCGCACCGCCAACGCATAGAGCATTGTTAGTGGAGTCATTGACGCGAACAGGTGCTTGAGCGTGTGGCCGCTGACGATCTGGCCCGCAGAAAAAATGGCAGCGTCAAAATATTCGAATAGTTTTGCGAGCAGATAAAAAAGCATCATGAGCCAGAAATATTTCGTCGATCCGATTGATGGTTTGTACAGCACAAGGATGATCGGAATTAGCAACATCGGTAGAAATTGAACTACGGCATACGGGCGCAGGTCGCCGACATTGCGCGCTTCTGTGAAAGCCCAATAGCCCACAGAGGCAACGCCAGCCACTAGCAAAGGGACGAGAATTCGGCGTGCGGCACGCACCGATACGAATTCGCCAATAATAATAGAGAACAGACCAGCGAAGCCGATCGTCATCGGCAGGCGGTCCCAGATCAGCGGCTCGTTCGCAGGATTCAGGTGGTAATAGCCGGAACCAAAACCGGTCAGGAATATGCCGATAAAAAAGACGCCATAAGCGGGCTGCAAACCGGGGATACACACCAGGCTGCCGTGGCGGCGTACGTAGCCAAGGCCCCACAGGCCGACGACGAGGAACGGCAGGTTCGACGCGACGTCCCAGAAATTGCTGATCGCAAGTATGGTCCGGCCATCAGCAAATTGGTGATAGGCCGGATCCTGGGGAATAGGAGAGGACAGCAAGAAGCCGAAGGTGATTATCGAGAGTGCACCGAGAATCAACGCGACGGCGCGAGTGGAAATACCAGGCGGGTTTCGCGTGCTTTGACTCAGATGCCCATCTTCGCAAGGACGTCAGCGAGCTCTCTGGCGATGCGCTCAGCGACAGGGTGATCTGCAGCAAAACGTGATCTGAGACGCTTGGCACCGTCAATCGCAGACGAGTGCGCGTCACCGGTTAGCCGATCGATATCATCGTTCATCTGGTTCAGGAGTTCGCGCGTATCTTCATCGATGTCGCCAGCCGTTTGTAATTCGCGCTTCAACTCGGTCAACAATTCGCTTAGTCGTTCTTTACTCACAATCGTATCCGTCCCGGTCAGGCAACATCGGAGTCGCCGGATCGATGTCAATGACGTATTTCTCGCCGCTAATACTTAAGCTGATCATTGTGGTTTCAAGGTACTCCAAGGCGGGTATCGCGGCAAGCGCCTGATTATGTGACGAGACACAGGTGAATGGCGTAGACTGGCAAGCACAGCTTGTGCCCGGGAGTACCGATGTCTGACAGTCGTAACTACGATACGGTCGCCTTCGATGTTCGTGATAACGCAACGATGTTGTTTTTCGCGCGAACCACGGCAGAGGGGGATATCGATGATTATCTATTGCTCATGCGGACGGTTGAAGATGATTTCGACTCATCGACGTATATCGAAATCAATGAGAAACAATTTGGTGGGCATAACCTGATTCGAGAATCGTCACTTATGGGCAATACACTGACGCTGCGTCTGCATGAGCCAGCTGAAGAGCTTGGCGGGATAACGGAAATCGTGCTGACGTTTGCCGACACTCCCGAAAATGGTGCGAGCATGGAGGCTGGTGCGTTTCGCGTTCTCGGTGACACGCTCACTGGTGGTAATGCCTGACAGCGCCGCGTGGGCGAAGGGAATTACAGTCTTTACATTGTTCGCTGCGCCGACGGCAGTTTGTACACAGGCATCGCGACTGACGTCGAACGACGAATCCAGGAGCATGCAAGCGGCACGCGCGGGGCAAAGTATCTTCGTGGCAGAGGACCTCTGCAACTGGTATTCGAACAACGGGTGGGTGATCGCAGTGATGCGTCGCTTCTCGAGTACTACGTCAAGAAACTCGACAGATCGGGCAAAGAGGACCTGATCTCCGGACAGTCTTCATTGACTGACCTGGCGCCAGATCGAAGCGAAAATGGTATTCAGGCTTCCGGTGAAACCTGCGGATAGAGCACGATCGGCTTGCCGAACTCGGGAAGATGCAGTCGCGCATCGGAATCCCAGGTCGCACTGAATTCTTCAAACCAGGCCGCTGTTTCGATGAAGTCATCAAGTGCGCGTGGATACAGCGAGATTTCACCGAACGGTCTTGTGTATTCGTCAAAGTGAATTGGAATGACGTGCGCAGCACCGGTAGTTGAAACGAGAGCCTGCCAGTATTGCTCCGCGTATTCACGGCCCAATCCTTCGAGCAGGCCGACACCGAGCATGACAACATCGGCCTTAACTCCTTCGAGTGCGCCTTCCAGAAATCCGGCACTGCCCTGCACAATCGTCGTGCCATGCGGATGGGCGATCACAATCGAGTAGCTCTTTCCCTCGCGCCAGGCGGAGATCGGGGCAGGCGTAGAGAGTGGCTCGTCGACAGTACCGGCATAGGGAACCGCGCCCCCCCAGCCGATTGGTGCATGGCTTGAATCGATCATCGTTATCGTAAATCGACCAAAGGTGTATTCGTTGCCGCTCGTCGCAACAATGATCTGGTCTTCGGGTACTCCGGCACCGCGAGCGATCCGTGCACTCGTTTCAGAACCGAGAATTGACGCACTGCTTCGATTACCGATTGCTCCGATATCCATCGCATGATCAAAATGTGAGTGTGCGGGAATGATCGCCGCAAGGCGCCGCATTCGATATCGGTCGAGCACGAAATTAATCGTGGCCGCATCACTTTGTACAGGTCTGTCGAAGATAATGTCGGCAAGTGACGGTCTGGAGAAGAAACCGTCGATCAGTATTTGCGTCTCGCCGTCATCAAACAACAGTGTCGTAACGCCCAGCCACGTCACGGTGACCGCGTCGAGAGATGGCTCAATCGTGGGGTACGGCTGCCAGGTGATGTCCTCGAGCGACGCACGGTCGCGCCATAGCCACACAGTGGCTACAGATCCGACGATAACGACTGCTGCGACTGCAATCGCTGTCTTGATCGACCAGCTCTTGAGTTCCTCTAGCGTGACCGTTGGCATTACTGACCAGCGGCCAGCTTCGCAAGATGACCGGTGAGCGGCGCCAGGTAGTTACCCAATGCATATCCAAGCAACGCCATCAGGATTGATGCAGGAACCAGATTGGGCCGATGGTGCGCAGCAACAATAGGTGCGGACGCGGCCGCGCCGATATTCGCGGCCGACGCGATTGCCACGCTATGGATGTCGACGCGAAACAACCACGCCCCGGCGAGACAGAAGAGCCCATGGATGATTATCCAGACGAAGGCGCCGGCAACGAACATCGGAGCCTCGGCGAGACCGGCGACCGATGCGCGTGCGCCCATACCGGCAACGAAGATATAGATAAGCGCCGTTCCCATTGCAGTTGAATTGGGCAATCTCGACACCGCTGTCGTGGAAAGAAGAAGCGCGAGTGTCGTGACAAGAAGAATCCGCGTCGTTGTTTCTCCGAAAACAGTCCCAAGACCCGGGCTTGCCGATGCGATCGACGCAGATATTCCCGGCGCTAACGCAGTACTTGCCCAGGTAACTCCAATGACGATTGCGATCAGGAACAGGTATTGCGGCATTGTAGGGGCGTGATCGTCTTCGACATGCACCTCCGCCGCGGCATCCATGGATGCAAGGCGTTCGGCGGGCACGCGCGCCCACTTATTGAAGCGATCCGCGAAGTCGCGTGACATCAGAAGAAGAGGTAACCAGAAAACATAGATCACGTTGTCGGCTATCACTGCGAGACCGAATTGTTCTTCCGATGTTCCGAGCATCTCCGCTGTTGCCGCCATATTTGCCGTACCGCCGATCCAGCTTCCTGCGAGCGCTCCATAACCCTTCCAAGCGTCCTCGGATAACCACGTATGCACAAGCAAGTACGCCACGACGGCCCCGACCATAACGCCTGCGGTGCCCATCAACATGACAAGCACGCCCTTGCCCATCACACGGACCACGGCCGGGACATTGACTTTGATCAGCATCAACACGATGAACGCCGGTAGCAGGTACGCACTCAATCCCGAGTAAACCGGGGATGAACTCGGAATCACATCGAAGTTATTGAGGAACACCGGAGTTGCGTAGATGAACAGGAGCGGCGGGATGTACTGGAAAAGTTTCGCGCGAGTCGTTTGTTCCAGCATGAAAAAGAACGCTGCGATGAAGGCCAGTACGGCAATTACACCAATCGGTGAAGAAATCAGGGCCTCGGAATTTTCCATACGCGGCGGACTCTTGGGCTCGTTACGACCATAACGAGTATAAAGCAATGGTCAGCTAACGGCGCGCCGCTATGCGTCAGGCGATCTGCGCCTGCAGGTCCTTGCGTGTGGCTTCATCAGTCAACGCAGCAGACTTGACCGTCAACCAGGCCGCATCCCAGTCCTTGACTTTGCTCGGACCGAAAACAAACTTGGCGATGAAGCTATCGACATTTCCCACACGAATGACATTCTTCGGTGGCGGAGTCGGAAATTCGACTGTGCCTGTGAAAACGACAACGTTGGCGACAGGTACATCCGGCACCACGTTCTGCAGTGCCCGCGTGCGGCCTTCGTTCTGGATCAGGGGATTGAGAAACCGCCGGCGGAGTGTGCCGTCCACATTCGTCCACTGCGGTTCTTCTGCACCGCCAAAAACGATGCCGTTGTAGTGCTTGGTCTGGATGCAGAGAATGCCACCGGCCGTCAGTATCGCGTGATCAATCTTGGTCAGGCCACCGTATGCACCTGGCAATATGAAGTCATGGATTACGTCCGGGCTGCGCGCTTCGAGCGCACGGCGAATTCGTAATGCCCCAATGCGGCCGGTGACTATACGCACCACATGGCTGGCAGTTGATCGGAAAACCAGCGTCAGCAGAAGCGCGCCTGCTATCGTGAAAATGAAGGCCGCCGGGCCGACATTGGTAATTCCTGTCGCGACAGCAGGTTCTGCGGCCAGCGCCGGGAGGGCGATGAGCGGAAAACTGCTGGCGACAAGTCGAATTAGCACGATCATTCACCTAGGATAAAACTTTTGGCAGCGAAATTATCGTAACAGGTCACGTTTTGCGAAGCGTCTTTCCCGGGTAGGCCAAAAAATGTCCATCGAGCTCGGTGACGCGGATCTGTGTTTCGTACACCGAGCTCAACAATTCACTCGTCAGGACCGAAACCTTGTCGCCGTCGGCTACGACGGCACCATCTTTGAGTACGATAACACGGTCAACCTCAGGCGGAATTTCGTTCAGATGGTGAGTGACGAGCACGATGTTGTGACCGGTTTTCGACAACTCCCTGATTCGACCGAGGTAATCGAAGCTCGCTGCGAAGTCGAGGCCAACAGTGGGCTCGTCCAGTATCAAGGTTTGCGGTTCATGCACGAGAGCTCGGCCCAGAAGGCAGCGCCGCTGCTGGCCAGTGGACATGGATTTGAGTGGAACGCTTCGCAGCGAGCTAATGCCGAGCTTTTCCAGCGTCGCGGCGGCCTTTGCGACTTGCTGCTCACTGACGCGTGAGGCGAGCGCGCCATGTACGCCAATGCTTGAGAAAAAACCCGAGACGACGACTTCGAGCGCCGTCGTTGCCGGCGTGTAGCGATTGTGCAAGTCGTGCGATACGACGCCGATGTGTCTGCGGAGATCCCACACGTTCCAATGGTCGCGGCCGAGAATTCGTATCCAGGAATCTTCGGCGACGACCGGATAGAGTTCACGATTGATCGTTTTCAATAACGTTGTTTTGCCCGAGCCATTCGGCCCGAGAATTGCAACTCGCTCGTGCTGGGCGATCGAGAGCGTCAAATGCTCAAAAACGCGTGTCGAGCCACGCCAGATTGTCGCGTTGTGTATGTCTATGAGCAGGGGATCATTCATGACGTTTCAAATAGTACTGAACATCGGTCGGTCGCGTCAGGCTTGCCTGTGTTTCCAACGACCACGCCTGAATATCACAACGCTGAGAACAGTCACGAGAGACTCGGACAGGACAATGGCGAGGAACACACCGTTCGGCCCCATCGAAACATTGCCTGCAAGCCAGTAAGCGAGCGGTATTTGTAACATCCAGAAGCAGACAAAGTTGATTGCGGTTGGCGTGCTCGTGTCGCCGGCACCATTGAAGGCCTGAGTGATGATCATGCCAATCGCATACATCGGAACGCCGATACCGAGAATGCGCAGACAGCTGATGCCATACCGGAGCACTTCATCATCACTGGAGAACAGGCCCACGATCGCGGGAGCGAATGCGATGAGTAGTACGCCTACCAAGGTCATAAATATCGTGTTGTAGCGCGCGGCACGCCACGTGGACTGTTCCGCACGCCGCGGTTTTTGAGCACCAAGGTTTTGCCCCACCAGCGTTGCGGCCGCATTGCCAAGACCCCAGGACGGCAGCCACACGAATTCGAACATGCGCAGCGCAATCGTGTACGCGGCTACGGCCGTGCTGCCATACAGGGCAATAATGCGCATGATGATGATCCAGCTCGATGTCGAAATAAGGAACTGTCCGACACCACCTGCGGAGATGATCAGCATGCGCCTGATTAGCGCTGGTGCTATTGCGAGGTTTCTAAATTGAAACTGAAGACGTCCGCGACCATCGAACAGGTACCAGAGCTGATAAACAACACCAATGCCACGACCGATCGTTGTTGCGACTGCAGCGCCGGTCACGCCCATTTCCGGGAACGGGCCCAGGCCAAAAATTAAGCAGGGATCGAGGACTATGTTGATACCGTTTGCAAGCCAGAGAGATCGCAACGCTACCGCCGCATCTCCCACACCCCGAAATGCGGCATTGAGAAGAAACAAATAAAGAATGCTGGCAGACCCACCGAGTAGCACTGCCGCAAATCCGGTGCCCGTTTCGACGACGCTCGCTGTGGCACCCATCAATCGCAACATGTCTGCGGCGTAGACGGCGCCGGATACGCCGATGATCAGTGATAAGACCGCACCAATCCAGATGGCTTGGCCCGTCACACTTGCCGCCGCATCGCGCTGCCCCGCCCCAATGCGGCGTGACACCATTGCGGTAACGCCCATGCCGAGACCGACCGCGATGGCATAAAGCACAGTTATCAAGGCTTCAGTGATACCGACTGCGGCGATGGCATCGGTACCGAGACGCGCGACGAATGCGATATCGACGACAGCGAATATAGACTCCATCGACATTTCAAGCATCATCGGAATCGCAAGCAGCCCGAGCGCCCGTCCAATTCGGCCCGTCGTGTAATCGGTATCGCTGTCGCGCAACGATTCGCGGAAGAACGCGACGCTACGTTGCCAGATTGACCCTTTTCGGATGTTAGTATTCACAAGGTCGAGATATTAACGGAAGCGCCCAATGCCTGACGGACTCTGGCCAGTACTTGCGATAATCACAGTGGTTGTCATCTATACGATCGCCAAGGTCGTGCAGCACGTGCGCAAGAGCGAAGAGCAATGGCAACAGGTCGACAAGAGTAAGCTTCGCGAATGGTCAGATGACGACTGGCCCGAAGACTAGCGCTTGATATCACCCTGCAACAAACCCTCAAATTCTGCCGCCGTGTCTCTTGCTGACTGAATCATCTGCTCTTCCGAATCGTGGATAGCATGTTGCTCCCTGAGCAAGCGCGTATCACGCACGCGGAATTCCTCGCCGACGCGTTCGACCTCTTCTTTTTCAAAACCCAGGTTTGTCAGCACGCGCTTCGACATTGTAAGGCTCGACAGCATCGTCTCGCGAAAAATGTGCTCGATGCCAAGATCCATCAGGCCGTGCGCGTGGCGCCTGTTGCGCGCTCTGGCGATGATCCTCAGTTGAGGAAAATGACGCTTGACCGCTTCGGCTGTCCGAACTGATGCGCCGACATCGTCGATCGCCAGCACGAAAATTTTCGCATGTTCCGCGCCTGCAGCGCGCAGGATATCCAGTCGCGACGCATCGCCGTAATGAACAATATTGCCGTAGCGCCGGACTACATCGACCTGTGAAGAGTCGATCTCGAGTGCCGTAAAGGGTGTATTGAAGATCGTCAGCAGGCGCGCAATGATCTGGCCCACGCGTCCAAACCCGGCAATGATAACGTCGTTGTGAGGATTGTCCGGCTCGTCATAGTCCGGGTCTTCCGGTTGCTCGAGTTTCCTGTTGACAAGCTCGTTCAACAGATAGGCAAACGGTGTTAGCAGCATCGAAACGGCAACGGCGAGAATCAGCTCATCGATCAATGCAGCGGCAACCAGTCGTTCCCGTGCAGCAATGGCGAACAGAACGAACGCGAACTCTCCTCCCTGTGACATGACGGCGGCCAGACTCAGGGCGCTTCGCGAGTCACACAGCCCGAATAGACGTGCGAGCGGTATCAGCACAAGGGCCTTGGCAAGCATCAACATCGCAACGATGAGTAAGATTCGACCTGGCGCTTCGAAAAGGAGTCCGATATTGACCGACATGCCGACCGCAATGAAGAACAAGCCGAGCAACAGACCCTTGAAAGGCGCTATATCGGCTTCGAGTTGATGCCGGTACTCAGAGCCCGCAAGCAGCATGCCAGCGATGAATGCACCGAGGACCATCGACATGCCGGCAAATTCCATCAGCAATGCCGCACTAATGACTACGAGCAGCGCAGTCGCAGTGAAAATTTCGGGAATCTTCGAGGCGGCTGCGACGTGGAGAATCGGGCGTAGCAGGACACGACCGCCGACGATCAGGCCGACAATCGTCGCGACCATGATGCCGGCTTGTGCGATATCGAAGCCATCGGCGCTGGTGGCGCCAAGTGTTGGCAGGATCGCAATCAATGGAATGGCTGCGAGATCCTGGAACAGCAAAATCGAAAATGCTGCACGACCGTGGGCCATCGTCAGCTCTTTTTTCTCGGCCAGCATTTGCAGCACGAACGCCGTTGACGACAATGCCAGTATCAATCCAATGACGATCGCGGGAGTCGGTGCCAGGCCCGCCAACCACGCAATGGCTGCAATGACGATAGCGCTCAGCACTACCTGAGCTGTGCCAAGCCCGAATACCATCTTGCGCAAAACCCAGAGTCGTGATGGCTGCAGTTCGAGGCCAACGATGAATAGAAGGAACACAACGCCGAGCTCGGCGAAATGCAGGATATGCTCGGGATCGCGAATCAGTGCGATTCCGAATGGGCCGATGAGAATGCCTGCAGCGAGATAGCCGAGGACCGATCCAAAGCCCAGTCGGCGACTCACCGAAACCATAACAATCGCAGCCAACAGATAGATTACTGATTCCAGCAACAGACTCATGGGAACCCCCGTCACCACACTTTCGCCTCAGGGGACGAGTCTAGTCGCAATGGCTCAATCCTTCGACCTCCCGAGCGTTTTTCGATTAAACTCAGCGGTCACCAGATGGCAAATTGTCGTTCGTACCAGTCGCAGGATCGCACTATGTTCAACAGCACCTACTTAAAACACGGGATGACGCTGGGGCTCGCGAGCCTGGCATTGTTTGTTGCAGCTTGCGAATCGGGCGATTCCGGCGCTCAGGATGCTGACAAAGAGGCGGGTCGTGCCAATGTCGACGCAATGACGCGGGAGCATAGCGGCGATACTTCTGATCCCAGTCTGGCCGCTCTGATAGCGCCGCAGCGCGCGGTCATATCGGAACGGCTTCCCTATGCCGAAGTGAATGATGAGCTCGTCTATGGCCACTTCGTGTTCCCTTCCGACATGGTCGATCCCCTGCCGGCAATTATTGTCATTCATGAATGGTGGGGCCTGAATGACAACGTTCGTGCGATGGCAGACCGGCTTGCTGGAGAAGGCTACATCATACTTGCGGTCGATCTTTTCAATGGTTTGACGGCAAATACGCCGGAAGAGGCGCGGCAGCATATGTTGGCTGTAGTCGAAAATCCGGAGCCAGCGGCTGACAACATCCGCCAGGCCTATGCGTTCGTTAATACGACGGCGGGCGCACCACGAATCGGTTCTCTCGGTTGGTGCTTTGGTGGTGGCTGGTCGTTGAATACGGCGATGCTGTTTCCCGAGGATCTGGACGCTACCGTTATCTACTACGGTCAGGTGACCGATGACGAACAAAGGCTCCGCGAAATCAGCGCGCCGATACTTGGACTATTTGGCGCGGAGGACCAAGGCATCACGGTGGAATCGGTACAGAATTTCGAAGCAGCACTTGAGCGGCTGCGCAAGAACTACGAGATTCATATATATCCTGGCGTCGACCATGCGTTCGCAAATCCGACCGGAAATGCCTATAACGCAGAGGCCGCAGATGACGCGTGGCAGAAGACTATCGCATTCCTGAACCGTCATCTCACGGTCGAAGTTGCCGAGGATCCCTGATCTAGAGCCGATTCGGCATCATTGTTGTCGTTTATGCAGGTAAGTATGACGCCTAATGGCTGCGTGAGATAAACAATCGACTCTTGCCTATCGCTGACACAGCGCAGCGACAACGTGGCGGTATAAACTGCGTCAATAAGTCGTGTGCCGGCAGCCTCGTCCTCTCGGCAGAAATCGTCGATGGCAATCGCTACGACTTGACGTCGCGGAATGACGAGTGTCGTCTCAATACGGGGTTGCTCGTCGAATTCACTGCCGCTGAAAGTCTTGCGCGTATCCGCAGCAGTGACAGAAACCGAGCCGATCCGCATATCTGTCGGGCACGATGGCTCTACAATCAGGTTAAACTCCAGGCCCTGAGGAGCTATGTACCGGCGAGCCGCCGACGATGGCCTGATCTCCACCAACACTGGCTCGGCTTTGCCGATCAGGTGACCGACAGCGTCACTGTGTACCGTGCCAGGCGCGGCGATCGCGGTGAGAATGAGAATAAAAGACAGAAAACGCATGCAACAAAGACTACGACAAGGCGGTCATAAAACAAATAACATTTGCAGCACAGCGCCTGGGGGGTGTGTGTGATTCAAAAAACCGTTCATTTGACTTACAAGGCGGCCCGCCGAATTGCGGTGGCGGTGCTTGGAAGCACTGTGCTTGCGTTGGGAATCGTAATGATTGTTGCGCCTGGTCCTGCATTAATCGTAATTCCGATCGGTCTTGCGATCCTGGGGGTCGAATTCGCGTGGGCGCGTCATTGGCTCAAACGATTGCGGCAGACGATTAGCAACAATTTCTCGAATGGGCGTGCGCGACGCGCCAAGGCACACCGGGACCGCGTCTCGCGCTAGCCGGGCTTATGCTGCGTCAGGAAAAAGAAAGGCGCCGGAGGACTGAATTCGATTGACGAAACAGCGGGCCGTCCGACATGGAGCGGTCTCCGGCGCCCAAAGTTTTACGGCAGGGGGATTGCCGCCGGGCTATCCAGGCCCGTTTTTGCCGGCATTCCTGCCGACGGTTTCCGGGGCGAAGCGATCAGTTATTCGGGGGAGAAAGTTCTGATAACCCATGCCGCCGGAGGGGATTCACTCGCGAATCGCTAAACGCGATCCGCGAGGGGTATTAATTTGTGGTCGCGACCTCGTTTTTCAAGGTTGGAGTCGCTGCGCCGGCGTCGTCGGCGAGCGCCAGGCCGGCTGCCGCAGAAACTCCGAAGAGCACGATCAGAGCGGCAAGCAGTGCCAGCCCATTTTCAACTTTCCTGGTGTACATCATTCTTCCTTGTTTGCGAGCGCCGCTCATCGCGACACATTAAGTTAGTTACTAATCCCTATTGCACAAGCCGTGCCAACTTGTAAAAATGTTTTAAAACAAGTGCTTATCGGAAAACATCTAGTCACGAAATACCGTAAATAACGAAATATCGTGAGCAATTTTACGAAATATCGTATATGCTCGCCGAATGACTGAACTTGACGAGTACCAATGGCTGTTTCGCAAGTCGCCGGCCATGGCGACCTCGATAGGCGAAGATGGCGCTTTTCTCGACGTAAACGATGCGTTTCTCGAGCGACTTGCTTATGCGCGCGACGAGATGATTGGACGTCGTCCGAGCGAATTCGTCACAGAGGAGTCGGCGCGCCGGATTGAGAAAGAATTCCTGCCTGCTCTGAGACGAACCGGCAAGCTGGAGGACAAGCCGATCGGGCTATTGGCTAAATCCAGTGAGGTTGTGGAGTGCATGGCCAACTCAATCGTCGGGTACGATCCCAGCGGTGCGTTTGTGCGTACTGTAACGGTGTACACCGAAATCGCAGGCCAGGCGCGGGCTGACTTCAAGTACAGAGATCTGTATCGCTCGACGCCGGCCATGCTGCATACGGTCGATGGCGACGGCAATATCGTGACGATCACTGATCACTGGCTGCAGAAACTCGGTTACCGTCGCGAGGAAGTTGTTGGATTGCCAACCACAGATTTTTTCTCGGATTCGGATCGCAAGCGCTACGTCGAGGGTCGCCTGAGGGAGCTTATTTCGCAGGGTGACTTCAATAATGAAGAGCGACAAGTCGTCACGAAGGACGGGCGAGTTCTCGATCTGATTGTATCGGCGATTTCGCACCGGGACGCAGCCGGCAAAGTGGATCGCATGCTTGTAGCGTCGAAGGATGTTACGCAACGCAATCGCGCCGAGCGCGATCTTCGTGTATCCCTGGCTGAAAACGCACGCCTCCGGGAAGAACTGGAGCAAGAACGCGATTACCTTCGTGAGGAGGTAAACGTTGCGATGAATTTCGGTCGCATCGTTGGCACAAGCAAGGCATTGCAGCAAATGCTCAGGCGAGTCGAGGCCGTGGCCGAGACCCCTGCCAGTGTTCTTCTGCAGGGCGAGTCGGGGGTCGGAAAGGAGCTGGTCGCACATGCGATCCATGCCCAGAGTTCGCGAGCCGAAGGACCGCTTGTCAAAGTCAACTGCGCCTCAATCCCGAAGGAACTGTTTGAAAGCGAATTCTTCGGTCACGTCAAAGGAGCATTCACCGGCGCGTACCGGGATCGCGTCGGGCGATTCCAACTCGCCGACAGCGGCACAATTTTTCTCGATGAGATCGGAGAAATACCGCTGGAGTTGCAGGGCAAATTGCTGCGCGTACTGCAGGAAAGCGAGTTCGAACGAGTTGGTGACGATGTCACGAAGTCAGTCGATGTCCGCGTGGTTGCTGCGACGAATCGAAATCTCGAGAAACTCATCGTTGATGGTGATTTTCGCGAGGACCTGTTTTACCGGCTGAGCGTGTTCCCGGTTGACGTGCCCCCATTGCGTGAGCGTGGTGAGGATATTATCCAGCTGGCGCAGAACTTTCTTGAGCGAGCATGCAATGACTTCGTACGGCCTGCTTTGACCTTGACTCGTGCACAGGCGAACCTGCTTCTGGAGTACGCCTGGCCCGGCAATGTGCGGGAATTGAAAAACGTCATCGAACGGGCCGTCATCCTGTCGCCGGGAAATGTGTTACGACTTGACCTGTCGATGCCGAACATCGTAACCACGCCGGCAGTCGTCGCCTCGAGTGAGGTGCAACGAAGTGACGATATTCTGACCGAGAAGGAAATGCGGGACTACCAAAAGCAGAACCTGGCCGCGGCGCTCAAACAAACAAACTGGCGAGTTTCGGGTCCGGATGGTGCGGCTGAGCTGCTCGGCGTAAAATCGACGACGCTTGCCGATCGAATTCGCTCATTCGGGATACGAAGGCCCGCCAGGCGATAGTCGGGCGATACGAGATGATACGAGTCCTCTTGCTATTGATAATTCTGGCAGTCGCGCCGCAAGTTACGGTGGCGTCTGACGACACACTGCCAATTCCTGTCCAGAGCGCACTGAATCATCGCGAGGTGCCGCATGACACATTGAGCATCTACGTCGAGGACCTTGAGAGCGGTGAGGTCGTCGCGCGCTGGCAAGACGGAATTCCACGCAATCCAGGTTCGACAATCAAATTATTGACGACACTCGTCGCACTCGATGTGCTCGGGTCGACGTACGCCTGGCAAACGGATATTTTTGCGCTTGGTCCCATCGCTGATGGCAAGCTGAATGGCGATTTGCTGATCAGGGGCAATGGTGACCCGTTTCTTGTAACGGAACGTGTTTGGCAGATGCTGCGCCGGATTCGTCAGGCCGGTATACGAGAAATCGGCGGCGATCTGCTGATAGATGACAGTTACTTCGAGGTTGCCGATCACGATCCGGCTGCCTTCGACCATCAGCCACTGCGCGCCTACAATGTTGCACCAAATGCGCTCTTGATGAACTTCAAGGTCGTTCGCTTCTGGTTCGAGCCAAACCGTGACGCGAGCAGTGTCAGGATCTGGCTGGATCCCTCGCTGGCCAATCTGGAGGTCGACAACCGACTGGCGCTCACGCCCGGCAGTTGTCGTGGCTACCAGCGCGGCATAACAATATCGTCCAATGCTTCGATCGACAAAATGACGTTCAGCGGCAAGTTTCCAAACGGCTGTAAACGTTATGCGATGGACAGGTCAGCCCTTAGCCACAACGAGTTCGCGTACGGATTGTTCACGTCCTTGTGGCGGGAATCGGGGGGCAGATTCGAGGGCGGCTGGAGAAAAGCCATGGCTCCGAATGACATGGATCCCATGATCGAATTCGGGTCCCTGCCGCTAGCTGATGTAATTACCCGCATAAACAAATACAGCAACAATGTGATGGCGCGGCAGCTTCTGTACACGCTGTCAGCGGTAGTGCTTGGCGCGCCGGGTACAGAAGCAGGTGGCCGCAAGGTTGTTGGTGATTGGTTGCAGCAAAATGGATTGGGATTTTCGGAGCTGGCTTTCGACAATGGCGCGGGTCTGTCGCGCGAAGCGCGAATGACGGCCGCCGACTTCGGTGCAATGCTCCGATTTGCCTGGCAACAGCCCTATATGCCTGAGTATGTCGCGTCGATGTCGTTGTCGGGTCTTGACGGCACGCTTGCGAATCGACTGGACAACCGGCCACTGGAAGGTACAGCGCACTTGAAGACGGGTTCGCTCGACCACGTTGCTGCGATCGCAGGCTACATGCAGTCGCGCTCCGGCAGGCGATTTGCGGTGGTGGTGTTGCAAAACCACACCGACATCCATCGCGGTCCGGGTGAGGAGATTCAGGAGGCGCTGTTGCGATGGCTTCATGAGTTATAGACCTCGGTCAGGCCCACGAACGTAATGCTGTAGTAGACTCTCGTTGACCTAACAGGGAGATCGGGAATGCGACTAGTTTTTGGGGTTCTGACGCTGTTGCCGTTGGTGGTGGTGGCCGAGACAGCCTATGTAACAGATACGCTCCAGCTCGGCCTGCATCAGGCCGCGGACACGAGTGACAGGCCATTTCGCAATCTCGACAGCGGCCAGGAAATGGAAGTGCTTTCACGTACTCGCTATTACGCGAATGTGCAGCTTCCCGACGGTACACAGGGGTTCGTCAAAGCCGGATTTCTGGTCGCTGACAAGCCCGCCAAACTAATTGTTGCAGAGACGCAGGCCGAGGCAGACAGGCTCGCACGGGAGCTCGAAGAGGCCCGTCAGGCATTTGCAGCTCCTGCTGCAACCATCGACGCACTAAAACAGCAGGCAGACGATCTGCAGGCTCGGCTCGATGACAGTGAGGCGCGTACGGCTGAGCTCAGCGAAGAGAATTCAGGATTGCGCAGCCGGCAATCTCAATTCAAGAACAGCATGCCACTGCAGTGGGTGACTGGCGCAGTAGGCGCCTGTCTGGTTGGTGGTTTTTTGCTCGGTCTGTGGTGGGTCGACCACCGCAGCCGCAGGCGACATGGTGGTATTCGTATTTATTAGAAGCGACCGTGTCGTTGGCGAGGGCCCTCCCGGTTCAGGCGGCTTCAATGATGTCGTCGGAGCAACCGCCACGAAGCGGTAATTTCGCGTCCTTAAACAGTCTGTCGATATCGGCCTGTGACCTTACATGGCGAGTTTGCTCGAGTTGATCTGACGTGATGTGGGGCGCAAACAAGCGCACGAAATCGAGCATATAGCGCCGCAGTACGATGTCCTTACGAAAGCCGATCCATGTTGTGCTGCGCGGGAAGAGCCCTTCCGCATCAACAGAGGCGAGATCTTTCAGGTCATCGCAGTCCTCAGCCATGCTCGCGACAATGCCGACGCCCAGACCCATGCGCACATAGGTCTTGATTACGTCCGCATCTCGCGCAGTGAATACAACATCCGGCTCCAGCCCCTGATCTGCGAATGCGCGTTTCAGCGACGACTGCCCGCCGAAACTGAAAACGTAAGTTACGAGCGGATGCTCGGCGAGGTCCTTTAGCGTTAGTTTTCGATCGAGTGCGGCAAGTACGTGATCCTTAGGCACGATGATTTTTCGATCCCAGTGATAACTTGGCACGAGCAGCAAGTCGCCGAACAGGTCATGCGATCCTGTCGCGATCGCAAAATCGATTTCATTTGCCTTTACCATGTCGGCGATTTGTTCGGACGTGCCCTGGTGCAGGTTCAGGCTGACGCGTGGATAGCGATCGCGAAATTCCCGAATAACATCAGGAAGCACATAGCGAGCCTGCGTGTGTGTCGTCGCTATCGACAGGGTCCCTTCTTCCTCGTGATAATAATCAGACGCGAGGCTACGAATGTTGTCGACTTCCTGCATGATCAGCCGGGCGCGATCGACAACCTGCTGGCCGGCGGCTGTAACACCGCCCAGGCTCTTTCCTTTGCGCGTAAAAAGCTGCAGCCCGAGTTCTTCCTCGAGCAGTTTCAGCTGTTTGCTGACCCCCGGCTGTGATGTAAACAGCTTCTCTGCTGCCGCTGTTATGTTCAGCCCGTTGTCGACGATCGCAAGCAGGTATTTCAGTTGCTGTAATTTCATTCTGAACGGTGCTTCGCTGCGTCCTCACTATGTGACCGCAGAAGGGTCCAATCGTTTCACTGCGGGCTGAAATGAGGCCCACATATAACACATGGTTATGTCAGCGGAGGAATCGTCTATTCTGCTCTGAGTCGATCGCCGGCAGTCCCAGGACCACGAATTCGAGAAATTCTCCGTCCTCTTCAGATTAGATGCATGAAATCGCTTTTCGGTTGATCGCCTACACACCAACAATCGAAACGCGTGTCGCCATTATTGGGTAAGGCAAGACTGCCGAACAGCGCGTGATCCGTGGTAGCCTCAAGCGAACCAGAAAGCGGGGGTTAACGAATGATTTACGACAATATCCTGGAAACAATCGGCAATACGCCGATTGTGCGACTCAACCGTACGGGACCCGATCACGTGGACCTGTACGCAAAGGTTGAGTCATTCAATCCACTGGCGTCGGTCAAAGACCGCCTTGCATTTGCCATCATCAACGATGCGGAGCAGAAAGGTCAGCTGCAACCAGGGCAGACAATCATCGAAGCAACTTCGGGCAATACTGGCATTGCGCTGGCGATGGTCTGCGCGGCCAAGGGATATACCTTTGTGGCAACGATGGCAGAGTCCTTCTCCATCGAGCGCCGCAAGATCATGCGCGGGTTCGGCGCGAAGGTAATTCTCACGCCGGCCGCCGAGCGCGGTACGGGCATGGTCCGCAAGGCCGAAGAGCTTGCCGAAAAACACGGCTGGTTCCTCGCACGCCAGTTCGAGAATCCGGCCAATCCCGCCTATCACGCACAGACGACCGGCCCCGAGATCCTAAGTGATTTCGCGGGCAAACGTCTCGACTATTGGGTGACCGGTTACGGTACAGGTGGCACGCTGACTGGCGCCGGACAAGTGCTCAAAGCGGCAAGGCCGGATCTGACAATTGTTGCGACCGAGCCAGCAGGCGCATCGCTGCTCGCAGGCGGTGAGTGGAACCCGCACAAGATCCAGGGCTGGACGCCTGACTTCATCCCTGAAGTGCTGGATCGTGATGTCTATGACGAGTTGCTGTCTGTCACCGATGATCGGGCAATAGAAGTATCGCGTGAGTTGGCGCATAAAGAGGGCATCTTCTCGGGCATATCATCGGGTGCCACGATGGCGACTGCGCTTGAGGTCGCCGACAATGCGCCGGAGGGTTCGGTTATCCTGGCCATGTTGCCGGATACCGGAGAGCGGTATCTTTCGACACCGCTTTTCGAAGGCGTCAACGAAGGATCCGACGACGACTGGCTCGAGTCGCTCTAAGCATTTTCGGCACCATTGGTGATGTCAAACGCCCACTGACCACAGTGGGTGGCTCTTATTATTTGTACCGGCCGCACCATAGTATGCCGGGAAAACCGGCTAATTCACTGAATTCAGGGATGAAACCGGTTTCACTTGAGACATAAGTCACAGTCAGGCTGGCTGCCAGCTGGCATCGTGGGCGCACCAGGCGAAAGCCAGTCGACACGGAGTCAGCGTTGTCAGCCGACCTGCACAACCTGCAGACAAGAAAGAACATCGGTAAGGCGAAGGGCCTGCTGCATTCGCTCGTGCCTCGCGCCCAGTGTTTCTGTTTTTACAGCGCCGGCCGTCAGTGCGTCTGGAGTAGTGATGGCGCCGACGACTACGAAATCGACAATTTTGTTACCGACCTTCCTGAGGAAATCGTCGCAGGATCTGAATCGGATACTATCCGCCGTACGCTGACATCCGGACGCACGCTGCTCGTTCTGCCGGTGCAGGATGATTCCGGATTCAGCCTCGGCTTGCTCGTTGCCGTGTTTTCGCGAAACGCCGGCAAGAGTTCTTCGTTCAATCCAAAGATGCTCGTCAACATCTTGCGGCCAGCCGTTGACCTCATCGGTGAAAGCCTGCTTCTTGGTCAAAAGCTGCAAGATGCAGAGCAGCGCAACGAAGACGTCGGCAAGGAACTGACACTTGTTTATGAAGTCGACGAGAAGATTCATGGCACTTCACGCAGCCACGCGGGTCTTGCGCAACTTGTCGGTCAAAGCGGGCGCTTTCTCGGCATCACATACAGCGTGCTCTTGATTCCGTCAAAGCGTATTCGCGTAAGCGCTACGCACTCGAGCTGGAAAAACGTCAATCGAAAAGTACTCGACCGCTACCTGATTGATCACATGCTGCCGAAACTGGAAGGCAGGCGCTGGCCGGCGGTATTCGAGATTCCGGGCATCGATGGTGCCGAAACCGCGCCGGAACGGGGATTTCAGACCTTGCTATGCCCACTACTGGACAGGCACGGAAACCTTGAAGGCGTGCTGGCACAGCTCGGGAGAGTCAACGACGACGAATTCACGAAGCCCGAGCGCCGTTTCATGGCGCATATTGTGCGCAAGGTTGAGTACGTCATCGAACAATCCTTTGATTCGATGACTGGCCTCATGAACCGGTCAGGTTTTGAGGCACAACTGCACGAGTCATCGAAAGCGCTCTCCGGTTCCGATGACGCCCATCAACTGATCTATTTTGACCTCGATAATCTGCAACTCGTTAACGACACATTTGACCGGGAGGCGGGCGATGAGGTCATTGTCGGTTTCGCTCGCCTGCTTGAAGAAGACCTGTCGCGCAATGCTGTCGTATCGCGGCTAACCGGTGACGACTTCTGCATTTTGTTGACACATGCAAATTCCGACCAGGCCATCGAACTTGCGCAGGAGATTCGCGAGAAAGGGCAGGCACTTCGCTACCTCAAGGGAGACAAGTCACTGCAGGTGACGATGAGCATCGGTATTGCAGAGTGCAGTTCGCAGACCAGCGATGTGGGCCAGGCATTGACGACCGCCAGAATGGCTTGCGAGGCGGCGAAGGAGCATGGTCGCGATCGAATCGAGGTCTACGATGATCAGAATCTGAGCATTATTCGCCGCCATGACGACATGCAATTAGTGACTCGAATTCAACAGGCGCTCGATGGTGACGAGTTCGAATTATTCGCGCAGCCGATCAAAAGCCTGAGCGGTGAGGACTCACGTCCACGCTTTGAAATCCTGCTGCGAATGAAGGACAACGACGGCAATAATATTCCAACAAGAGCGTTCTTCTCGGCTGCCGAACGTTACAAGCTGATGCCGCAAATCGATCGCTGGGTCATCTCCAAAACCATCGCCAGGCTGGCTGAGAATTCGGAGCTGGTAGAGCTTGAGCGGGCAATTTTTGCAGTGAATCTCTCAGGGCAGTCGCTTAGCGACGATGAGATCCTGGAATTCATCGAAGACGAACTTAGAGTAAGTGACCTGACAGCTGAAACACTTTGTTTCGAGTTGACCGAATCGGCCGCCGTCTCAAACCTCAAGAAGGCACAGGCTTTCATAGATGCGCTTCGCGCGCGAGGCTGCAAAATCTCGCTTGACGATTTTGGCGCAGGATTGAGCTCCTTCGCCTACCTCAAGAATTTCAATGTCGATACGCTGAAGATCGACGGCAGCTTCATCCGGGATATCACCGACAATCGAATTTCGGAATCAATGGTGGCGGCTATTACTCAGGTCGCCAAGGTGATGGAGCTTGAGACCGTTGCCGAGTACGTTGAAAGTGATGAGACACGAAAGCTGATCACTGAGCTTGGTGTCAACTACGCGCAGGGTCATTCGGTGGGCAAGCCGATTCCACTCGACGATGCCTTGCAGCAGTTATCCGACGAGGCTAATACCTCAACCGCCTAGGTCGCTCCAGGCTGACGTCATTACTCGCGTGGCAGTCATCATTCTGCACGCGGGCTGATAAACTCAAACTCATGAGTGGCACACCCGAAGCGAAGATCCTGGCTACCGTCGACGCCCTGCCCGACGCACTGTGCGGTGGCGCATCGCGGTGGTTTGATCGGCTCTTTGAAGCACATCCTGATGTCGAACTGGGCGATGAGACTGTCGATACGCTGGCGAGGCTCGTCGCCTGCAGCGAATTCGCTGGCAAAATGCTGCTTCGGGAATGGCAGTGGTTTGTCGCAAATCAAGGCACGATAAGCGAAGCGATTGACCCGAGCGAGATTCGGGATCTGGTCAGCCAGGTCAGGGACAGCGAAGGCGAGATCGACCCGGCCAAGAGGCAGCTGCGTCGCATTCGCCACCAATCCATGCTAAAAATTCTGTGGCGGGAAGTGGCAGGTGTCGCGACTCTTGAAGAGACGCTGTCACAATTGTCTGATCTCGCTGACCAAATCCTTGATGCGGCAGCCGGATTCGCCGCGCGTCAGCTGTGCCAGCGATACGGGAATGTGCGTGATGAACACGGCAATCCGGTATCAATCGTCATTCTAGGCATGGGTAAACTCGGTGGCGGGGAGCTCAATTTCTCGTCAGATATCGATCTCATCTTTCTGTTTCCTGGCGGCGCTGACAGCGACGGAAACAAGAGCCTGGCCGCACAGGACTACTTCACGCGTCTGTCACGTCACATCGTTGCGTTGGTCGACGAAGTTACCGCCGATGGCTTCGCGTTCCGTGTCGATACACGGTTACGGCCGTTCGGAGACAGCGGCCCACCGGTCGTTAGCTTTGCGGCGCTCGAATCTTATCTCCTGCAACATGGCCGCGGCTGGGAGCGTTATGCCTATGTCAAGGCGCGGACAGTCGGGCCGCCGCCAGCTCCCGCAGTTGCTGACGAACTCCGCAACAACCTGATCACTCCGTTCGTGTACCGGCGCTATCTGGACTTCGGCGTATTCGAGTCGTTGCGTGACATGCAGGCATTGATTGCGGCTGAGGTGCAGCGGCGCGAATTGGCAGACAACATCAAGCTGGGCCCGGGTGGTATTCGGGAAATCGAGTTCATTGTGCAGTCCTTGCAACTCGTCCGCGGAGGCAGTCAACCCGAGTTACAGGACCGAAAGTTGCTGCGTGTCCTCCCCCGGCTGGTTGGCAGGCACGGGCTGGAGGCTGCCGATGCCAGGACCTTGACAAACGCATATCATTTCCTTCGCCGGCTTGAAAATTTCATACAGGCTATTCGTGATCAGCAGTCCCACGAGTTACCGACTGGCGAGGGCGATCGCGCGCGCTTGTGCCTCGCGATGCGATATCCGGATTGGAATTCGTTACTTGCAGATCTGAACCGGCACCGCGGCAACGTCACGCAGCAATTTGACGCGATCGCACTTCGCGATCGCGTTGTTAAAGACGACAATCGACTGCAGCGCTGCCTGGCGGAAGCGTGGGAGAGCAACGCAAATGCCGAGGCATGGACCGCACTGCTGGCGGATAAGGGGTTTCGCATGGCAGAAGGCATTGCCGAACGACTTGTCGTATTTTCGAACGCGCCAGGTACGCAACAGATCGACTCAGATGCCCGACGGCGGTTGCAGCGATTCATGCCTGATTTGCTGCTCTTGATTCGAGAGAGCGAGCAGCCGGTAACGGCATTAATACGAATACTCGCGGTAGTCGAGAAGGTCTTGCGGCGTAGCGCCTATCTCGCGCTACTCAATGAGAACAGCCGTGTAATGGCACGCCTGGTCAGTCTGTGCGAGCGCAGTACTTACATCGCCGAGCAAATAAGCAGATACCCGATACTTCTCGATGAATTACTCGACCCAGGCGCCGAGTCAGCATATGTGCCGAAAGATGAGCTGAATTCCGCACTTGATCACCGTCTCGAGTATTGTCCGGCAGAAGACATAGAGGAGCAGGTGTCCGTGCTTGGTCAATTTCAGCGTGCAAATCTTTTCCGTGTTGCTGTCGCCGACTTCACTGGCGATCTGCCGATTATGAAGGTCAGTGACAGCTTGACGGAGCTGGCAGAAACAGTCCTGAGTCACGCCCTGCACATCGCGTGGCACGAGATGACGGCGAAACACGGCGCGCCGGAATATCTCGTTGACGGCCAGCGACATCAGGCAGGGTTCGGAATCATAGGCTACGGCAAGCTCGGCGGTCTGGAGATGTCGTATGGATCAGACCTGGATATTGTTTTTCTGCATGACTCACAAGGGGCTGAGCAGACAACCAGTGGCAGCAGGTCGATCGATAACACAATGTTTTTCACACGCCTGGTGCGCCGCCTGGCGCACTTCCTGACGACGCAAACAGGGTCAGGACTGCTCTATGAGGTGGACATGCGATTGCGTCCAGACGGTCATTCGGGCTTGCTCGTCAGTAGTGTTGACGCTTTTGAGCGCTATCAGGAGGAAAACGCATGGACCTGGGAACACCAGGCTCTGCTTCGTGCCCGGCCAGTTGCCGGCAGCGACAAAATCGCGCAGGAATTCGTGCGCATCCGGGCCGACACACTGTCGCGCCGCGTGCGCCGGGACAAGCTTCGCGACGATGTCGTTTCGATGCGCCAGCGCATGCGGGCAAAGCTCGATAAGAGCGATGTGGATCAATTTGATCTCAAACAGGGAGTCGGCGGAATTGGTGACATCGAATTCATCGTCCAATACCTGGTTCTGGCCAGTGCGGACGAGCATCCGCAGGTCTTTTACTATTCAGACAATATTCGACAATTAGAAGCGTTGGCCGCTGTCGGAAGTATTGACGAAAAGACGTCATCGCGCCTGCAGGAAGTCTACAGACTATTCCGCTTGCGCTTGCACCACCTGATACTGGATGAACAGAAGCCGCTGCTGGCCGCGCATGACTTCGCTAATGAGCGGTCATTCGTCATCGAGATATGGGAACAAATTCTGGGCACCGATGTGTAATAGCTGTTCGCACAACCATGGGCTTATAATTCGAGGCAATCCGAAAAAAACGACAGGAACCGCAGTGACGCAGAAAGCAGGAACCATTGACGAAGATCTCATTCCCGCGAATTCGCAGCATCGCTATCAGGTACGCAAACAGGAGCTACCGCTGTCGTGCCCGATGCCGGGCATGTACTTGTGGAATTCACACCCGAAGGTTTTCCTGCCGATCGAGGAAACGGGCGAGGCAAAATGCCCGTATTGTAGTGCGGAGTATCGGCTGGAGACCAAAAACACCGAACGCTAGATAAGTTCGGTAAATATGCTGGTAAAAGTTCTGAAAAACGTCGATCAACGATTACAGGCGAAATCATCTGATAATCAGAGGCTGAAATGATCATGCACTAAAATCTTCGAAATATCACTAAAAAGAGTCGATTTATTCTGATTATCGAAGAAAAGACAAAAAAATAGGCTAACGACCACGCCGCTTGCAAAGGCGCATCGACTCAGCCTCGCGGAGATGCAGCGTAATCCAAGGCGAAAATCTCTTAAATAGTTAATAATACGAATTAAATGAAGCGAAATGCTCCAAAAACCGATAAAAAGACGATCTATTGGTCAAGCAAAAAAAACTCCGTCCAGGCGGCCGTCATTGCAGCTTGAATATTGCAAATATTCTAGAAAAATCGTCGAAATAGTAGGTAAATTTTGCTAAAAGTCACAAAAATAGCTTTTAAACTGGGTTTTCGTCTCGCACAGGAGCGGTTTCGGTGACCGAAACTGTCGAAAAAACCGCGACAGGCGCGATCCTGTACGACAGGCAGGTAATCAGCAAGATAAGCGCTGACCGGTTCGGGCCAGCCGGTTGGTTGCATTCGGAACCGGTGTCGGGATCGCTGCGATCATCCGGCCGCGGTAAGACGATGTACGTCGGCAATGTGCCGCGACAGTTCGTGCTTCGACACTACATGCGCGGAGGGCTGATCGGAAAGCTCGTCGAGGATTCCTACCTCTGGACCGGGGAGGAAACGACCCGGCCGTTTGCTGAGTGGCGCATGCTTGCGAAAATGGCGGACAGTGGATTGCGTGTGCCGCGCCCGGCCGCGGCGCGCTATCGCCGACACGGAGTTTTGTACACGGCCGACATTATCACTGTGCGTATTCCGAATGTCGCGCCGCTGTCAGAGCACATCATTGCCGATCCGGGAGGCGCAGCTTTTTGGGCATCACTCGGTGCAGCGGTGCAGGGCTTTCACTCCAAAGGCGTCTTTCACGCTGATATGAATGCGTACAACCTGCAGATTGATCACAATGGGGACTTGTGGATGCTCGATTTTGATCGCGGCAAGCTGTTGCAGCCAGGACCCTGGCAGCAAAAAACCTTGAGCAGATTGCATCGGTCACTGCAGAAAATCACAGACCTGAATCCCAGGTTGCACTTCCGACACGAAAACTGGGAGCAATTTCTCGAAGGCTACTTCAATGCATCGAGGTCTGCGTAGTAGTCGGGATGTGGCTCCGGCAGGTCCTTGAACTTGCGATGTACCCACAGGTATTGCTCAGGACACTGACGTATTTGCTCCTCAAGCACGCGCACGTACTTCTTCGTGTCTGCAATCGGGTCGTCACTCGGAAAATTGTGAAGTGGTGGCAGAATCTTCAAGTGATAACGCCCATTCGGCAGACGTTCCGGGAAGTACGGAAGCGTTACTGCTCTTCCGAGACGTGCGAGTGTCGAGGTTGCTGTCGTGTGCATTGAGGGAACGCCAAAGAACGGAATAACTTCCGCGCCCTTGCGACTGTAGCTTTGGTCGGGCGCATACCAGACAATGCGGCCTTCGCGGAGGCTTCGCACCATCGTCTTGATATCCCTTTTCTCAATTGTATTGGCGGCTGACCGTTCCCTTCCCGTGCGCAACACTTCGGTCGTAAAAGCGCTGCGGCTCTTCCTGTACACAGCATCAAAGGGCGGAATATTGAGCTTCAGTACCCGACCGCTGAGTTCGAGCGTTGTGAAGTGAGCGCTCACCAGGATTACGCCCTGCCTGTTATTGATCGCATCAAGCAGGTGCTGAACCCCTTCGATCGTCGTGATTGACGTAAGCCGCTCATCCGAGGCCCAGCGCCCGAGGCCCATTTCTATCATCGACATGCCGAGCGCTGCGAAATGCCGCCGCGCGAGTGACTCTCGTTCGGTGGCAGTGAGATCAGGAAAACACAGCTCAATATTGCGACGTACGATCGCACGGCGTTCGCCGCCGAGCCGACGAGCCAGGCCGCCCAGGCCTCTGCCAACGAGCAGTGCGAAGGAATGCGGCAGCCAGCAGGCCACCCGCAACAGGCCGAGTCCAATCCAGGTTGGCCAGGTTGCCGGAGCAAGGTAGTGGTGAAGTGGTTTGCGCTTAGCGGCCATCGCCGTTGGAGCTTATGAACAGCATCGGGCCGAGTCCAGCATTTTCGAGAAATCTCTGCCTGACTTTACTCGGACATTCCGTCGACATAGTCGACTCTGTCGTCACTCGCTTCGCTGATTGCGGTGTCGACAGCCTCGTCAACGGGTGCCTCGTCAGTTTGTATGCCGACGTGAAACGCGGCGAAGCCCGGCATTACGACCTGGTTTCGTGCCATGCCGATAATGCGGCCGGAGTACGGTGACCGCAGTTCAGTTCTGGCGTTATTCATTGGATCGGTGATCGTACCAAGCAAGTCACCTTTGCGAACCGTGCTGCCAAGGCTCACGTTGGCCAGCAATATGCCACCATTGTCGGCGCGTACCCATGATGATCGATAGTAAACAGGCTCCGGTTTGCCCCAAAGCCGCCTTTTCTTGACCATGCCCAATGTGTTGACGAGTGTTTCGATGCCCTTGACACCGAGTTTCACTTCGTTGAGTTCCAGTTGTGATGGACCGCCGGCCTCAAGAGTTACAGCAGGGATACCCGCACGTGTAGCTGCGTGACGCAGCGTCCCCACGGCCGGAGTACTGTGAAGAATGACCATCGAGCCGAGACCCTGCGTCAGAGTCACTACATCGGGGTTGCGGAGGTCCGCGCGAATTTGCGGCAGATTGGCGCGCTCGAATGAACCCGTATGCAAGTCTATAAGCGCATCGCAGTGCGTAACGACCTTACTAAAGAACGAGTGAGCAATGCGCGCTGCCGCGCTGCCATTCGGGTTACCAGGGAAATACCGGTTCAGGTCACGGCGGTCGGGCAGGTAGCGCGAGCCGCGACGGAAGCCCTGTACATTGACAATCGGTATGCCGATGACAGCGCCAGATACCTTCGATGGATCGAGGCCATGCATGACCCGGCGCACCATCTCGATACCATTGAGTTCATCTCCATGAACCGCTGCTGTCATGCAAAGAGTTGGTCCGGGGACTGTGCCGTTAACAACCAATACCGGTGTCGATACAGGTACACCTTCAAATAATTCAGTCGCTGACCAGGACAATCGGATCGACGTTCCTGGCATCACCTCGGTGTCTAAAACAGTGATGGGAACTGCTGCTCCGGCTGCAGCTATAACCGCATCAGCCAGCGGGACGATGGGCTCGTCGGTAATGACATCGGCAATCGGTGGTCCGAACAGATGTTCGACTGCAGCGGCAACTTCGCTGGAACGCGAGTCCGAATCGTCGGTCGTATCTTCGAGGATGTCGGCACCGTTATCGCCTGGATCGATCGCGACTTCACCCGCCAGTACCCGGCTGGTAGCGAACGCCAGAAAAATCAAGAACATTGCGCGGGTCGGAATCATTGCCCAAAATAGCCTAAATACGTGTATTTTTCTGTGAACTAATCAAGAATTTACGATTGAAACTTGAATTGATCTGAATGACAAGAAAAAGTCAAATTGGCTTGCTCCTGATTTTTCTTCTGAGCGGCATCGCCCAGGCGCAAGATCTCTTCCCTGCGCCGGCGGAATTGCAGCGTGACGTCGATTTCTGGGTCGGGATTTTCACGCACTACACGACCGATCAGGGAGTCTTGCACGACAATCGTAATCTCGCCGTCATCTATGAGCGCATCGACTTGCCGGCCAGTATGGATCGACGCGAGCGTCAACGCCGTGTCGCTAAGCGCCGGGATAGTCTTCAGGCCACTCTCAGAACTCTGGCGAGTGGCAAACGCGCCGAGCTAAGCGATGAAGAAGCGCGCGTGCTCGCGTTGTGGCCCTCCGGCGTCAGCAATGCAACGCTTGCCGCTGCAAGCAAACGTATTCGATACCAGCAGGGCCTGAAGGATCGATTTCGGCAAGGGCTGATACGGGCCGGTCGGTGGCGCGACTTTATCAACAAGGAATTTCGCGATCTCGGCGTGCCGATAGATTTGGCGGCTCTACCGCACGTTGAGTCGTCCTACAATCCGAATGCGCGCTCCCATGTCGGCGCCTCCGGTATCTGGCAGTTTACGCGCAGCACTGGCCGGCGCTTCATGCGCATCGATCATGTTCTCGATGAGCGCAATGACCCGTTCTCTGCTACCCGGGCTGCCGGCAAACTGCTTGCCTACAATTATTCGATCACGGGCAACTGGCCGATGGCGATTACTGCCTACAATCACGGTCTCGCCGGCGCCCGCCGGGCGATGCGTCAGTTCGGCGATAATGCATATGCCGACATTTTCAGAAAATATGACGGCAGGACGTTTGGCTTCGCCTCAAGAAATTTCTATGTTGCGTTTCTGGCGGCAAGAAAGGTCGATCAGAATGTCGAGACATATTTTCCGGGAATCAAAGTCGATGGACCGACCGACTATGCAACGATCGATTTGCCGGCCTATATTCCGGTAAGCGACCTGACCGCCGCCCTTAACGTAACGCCCGCACAACTTGCCGCGCATAATCCAGCGCTACAGGCGACTGTCTGGCAGGGCAGCAAACACTTACCCGCGGGCTTCGATATCCGCTTGCCATCGAACATGCTTGATGCACCGATCGCGAACCTGGTTGCGAAGGTCTCGACAGATCAGTGGCAGGAGTCGCAACTGCCCGACCTTTTCCATACGGTCGCCCGTGGTGACACCTTGTCCGAAATAGCTGAAGCCTATAAGACACGAATATCGACGTTAGTTGCCCTGAACAATCTTGGCAGTTCACATCGCATTCGCGCAGGGCAGCGCATTCGATTACCGGCAGCAGGGCCCGCGCCGTCGGCGGTCGTATCGCAGACCACACAGGCACCGGCGGTCGAGGCGGCGGTCGTTGCGAACGTCGATGCACTCTCTCCGGGCGCGGCCGGGGTCGCGGAACTGACGCCGGCAACGATGGCAGGTGACTTTGCCGCAGGCCTGCTGGGCACTATCCAGACGGCGTTATTGTCAGATCCGAGCGATTACAGTATCGCCAGCGACAATTCGATCGAAGTACATCCGCTTGAGACCCTTGGCCACTATGCCGACTGGTTGGGTATCCGAACGCAACGGCTTCGTGATATCAACGGACTGGCATTTCGCACGCCGGTTGAAGTCGGCAAACGGATTCGACTTGATCTGGGCAGCGTTGACGCAAAGACATTCGAGGACCGTCGTGTCGCCTACCATCGGGCCAAGCAAGATGGATTTTTTCGCGAGAACATCATCACCGGCATAAGCGAGCATGTGATCGCGCGGGGCGAGTCCATCTGGATTCTCTCCTTGCGCGAATACGATGTTCCCGTCTGGTTGTTCCGCCAGTACAACCCCGGGCTCGACCTGCACAATGTGAAACCGGGTACGACGGTTCGTTTTCCTGTTCTGGCGACAGCCGGCACGTCCTGAGGCAGCCATGCTGAGATTGACTCTCGTACGATTGTTGCCCCTCATCTTGCTGGTCGTTGCTGCGGCAGCCTGGATCAATGACGTACAGGGCGGTGGCCCGTTCGTGCTGCGGAATTTCGTTCCCCCAGCTGTAGTACTGATACTTGCGGCAATCACATTACAACGTGGTGGCGGCACATGGACGGGGTCCGGATGGCGGCTCCCCCTTGGGGTGCTTGGCTTCGCGGTACCGGCACTCGGCCTGTCGATCTATCTGCACTATGCGTACTCAGTCAATCTCAATGGGCTGTTTTCGGACGCAACAAATCCAGAGCAACTGTTCCGGTTCCTGCCGGTTTATACGCTGGTCGCGGGTGGAATCGGATTTGCGATCGGCTGGATCGTGGGAAGAAGCGTGTGATCAGAAACGTTTTCCAATCGCAAAAGGTTTGCTAATCTCGGCGCATGCGAATTTCAGGCACATCGATTATTTTATTGATCCTGCTTTGGCAGGGCAGCCTGCATGCGGGTAAATTTCCGATTGCAGACCGGGTGATCGTCGACAAGTCGGACCGCAAGTTGCACCTGCTTAAGGATGGTGAGTCGTTTCGGATATTCGACATCGCACTGGGAATGCGCCCGATCGGCGACAAACAGCAAGAGGGTGACTTCAGGACACCGGAAGGGCTGTATTTGCTCGACACACGAAATCCGAATAGCGAGTTCTTTCTGTCGATACACGTGTCCTATCCGAACGGTCAGGACATTCGTGAGGCGCGATCTCAGGGCCTGAATCCGGGCGGTGCAATCATGATTCATGGTCAGCCAAACTCGCCAACCAGGTCTGAAGCGTACTACCGCACCCAGAACTGGACGAATGGCTGTATCGCCGTGTCAAACTCCGACATGATTGATATCTGGCTGATGACGGATAGTGATACGCCCATTGAAATTCGGCCCTGACCGAGAAACTCTTGACCGATTCTGAAACCGTTGATGCCGAGGTTCGCCCAGAGGGTAGCCTCGAAGTGTTGTCGCAGCTTGAAGTTGATCAGCTTCGCTCGAGCGGCGAGGGAGGCCTGTACACGCTGTTACGTCGTTGCATGCTCGCAGTCCTGAATTCGGGTAGTCAGGCTGATAATGCGCGTGCTTTGCTGGAGCGTTACAGAGATTTCAGCATCGGCTTTATTCAGCAAGACCGTGGCCTCAAGTTATCTTTGCAGAGCGCACCTGGCGAAGCGTTTGTAGATGGCACGATGATACGGGGCATCCGCGAACTGTTGTTCGCTGTGCTGCGGGACATCGTCTACACACGTAATGAAGTCGTCGACAGCGGCCGTTTCGACCTTGCGGCCGGCGATGGCATAACGGATGCGGTCTTTCACATCGTTCGCAATGCCGGCTTGCTGCAGCTGCCGGCCGATGTGAATGTGGCCGTTTGCTGGGGTGGTCACGCGATCAGCCGGGCGGAATATGACTACACCAAGTTGGTTGGGTATGAGCTCGGTCTGCGTGGCCTCAATGTGTGTACCGGCTGCGGTCCCGGCGCGATGAAAGGCCCGATGAAAGGAGCAACGATTGGTCACGCGAAGCAGCGCATACGAAATGGTCGGTATGTCGGAATTACCGAGCCGGGCATTATCGCTGCTGAGTCACCCAATCCAATCGTCAATTCGCTCGTTATCATGCCCGACATGGAAAAGCGCCTCGAAGCGTTTGTGCGTGTCGGCCATGGCGTCATCGTCTTTCCAGGGGGAGTAGGTACGGCCGAAGAGATTCTCTACCTGCTTGGCGTACTCCTGCATCCAGATAATCATAAGCAACCGATGCCAATGATCATGACGGGGCCAGCTGCGGCGGAACCGTACTTCAGACAAATCGATGAATTCGTCGTAGCGACACTTGGCAAAGAAGTACAAGAGCGATACAGGATCATCATCGATGATCCACGCGAGGTAGCCCGTGCAATGCGCGCGGGCCTGGGCGACGTTCAGGAGTTTCGGACAAAACATGGAGATGCATACTATTTCAACTGGCGCCTGGTGATCGATCCGGAGTTCCAGCAGCCGTTTCGTTCTACACATGCGGCGATGAGCGCGCTCGAAATCGATGAGGGGCTGCCGAAACACGTGCTTGCGGCAAATCTGCGTCGCGCTTTCTCCGGAATAGTATCTGGCAATGTGCGCGAGGACACGGCATTGCTGATCGAGAAAAAAGGACCCTTCGAAATCAATGGATCGGCAAATGTTATGCATCTGCTCGACGAGTTACTCGCCGCATTCGTCGGACAAAAACGCATGAAAATTTCGGGCAATGATTACTCGCCGTGTTATCGCGTGAGCTGACCGTTCGAGATCAGGCGTGATGAATTCAGTGTGCTTATTGTCAAATCACAACGAACAATACCGGCTTAGCGTGGCTCATTAAGTAAAAACGCCTGATAAACGACTGAAAAATAAGTAAAAAATCTCGATCGGCATTGTGATGTAGTTCCTGTGCTTTGTGCCACCCGACACATAGCATTCATTCAAAGGATTGACTGAGCCTAGTGATGCCGGATAGCAAACACCTCAAATGGGTGGCCGACTACAGCACGGATGCCAAGTCGCAAACCGACGAATCAAACGAGCCTGTGACGCCACAAGCACCTGCAGCAAATGATGCAGACGGATGGCAGCAATATCGTCAGTGGATTTCCAAAGCGCCAGCTCCCCGTGGACGGCGGGCCGGAATCGATCCGGCGTTGTATACCTGGAAGGGCTACCGTGATTGGTCGGAACAGGTGAAGCGCGACTGGAAACCTGACTCGGGTGATGATGTTTCATAATTCTCGGCAGCCAACATAATGTGTTCGAAAAACGCCGGCAGTTTGCCGGCGTTTTCTTGTGCGTCAGGTTCATTCGTTTTGTGATCGTAATCACTCTTGAAAGGCTGACGCAACACCGTTCTGGAACGGACCTGCGTCTGATTTTTTGCTATTCGGACGGTGAAACCGAATTTTCTAAATCAAGCTGTGATCTGCCTCACGCCGGCAGGTCGACGAGCTAACTATAGTCGCTCTTACTGACCTTACTTTTGCGGTCTAAATAGTATGTCAAACAAATGCAAGGAAGCAGAATTTCCAGTAGTTTTCCTTAAGGACGAATCTGCAAGGCAACGTTGGGAGTTGTTTCACCGGGCGATCGCTCACGCGAAACAGTCGAACGATGCAGCCCTCGAAGATGCGGACTCGAACTCCGGCGACACGAAGAACGCTGGACCGTTATTGTCCATCGTTCGATAGACGTCACTAATGGAACGACTGGTCCAGTTGCTTGATGATCTGGATGACCTGATTTCCATGGTCGGTCTGGTCAGTGAGCGAATCCGCAACACGCTCTACTCCCTGATATTTGCAACTGGCGCGCTCGCGATCCAGATAGGCGGCATCTTGCTGGCGTTAAACCATCCGCCGCTGGCGCTGGGACTGGTATTGCTGCTAATCGTCTCCTGGCTGTATAACTCCGTAACCTCGCCCCGACTTGAAATAGCCTGACAAGCCCTTATCGTGTCTGATCGGATGCGGCCGCTTTGCGGCGCGCACAAGATGATCAACACATGGGAGATTGGGGCGTGAGCACCACTACAGGCCGGGAAACACTCGGATTTCAGACCGAAGTACGTCAGCTGTTGAAGCTGATGATCCACTCTTTGTACAGCAACAAGGAAATATTCCTCCGGGAACTGATCTCCAACGCTTCGGATGCTGCCGACAGGCTGCGATTTGAGTCACTCGCAGCGCCGGATCTGTTGAGCGAAGACCCCGATCTCGCGATTCGAATCGAATCCGACAAAGATCAGAATACGATTATGATCATCGACAATGGCATTGGCATGTTGCGCGATGAACTCGTTGAACATCTCGGCACGATTGCCCGCTCAGGTACGGCGGAGTTCCTGCAGAGAATGACGGGAGACGAGCAGAAGGATGCGAAGCTGATTGGCCAGTTTGGTGTTGGCTTTTATTCGGCGTTCATCGTCGCTGACAAAGTCGTCGTCGAATCGCGCCGTGCGGGCGTCACGTCCGCGGAAGGTGTTCGCTGGGAGTCCGATGGAGAAGGCGAATTCACGGTTGAGAATATCGAGCGGGAGGACCGCGGTACGGTCGTGACCTTGCACCTCAAGGATGCTGAATCGGAGTTTGCGGAACCGCTGCGTATCGAGAGCCTGATTCGAAAGTATTCAGACCACATTGCATTTCCAGTCACGCTCGCGGGCACCGCAAAAGACGAGGATGAGCCGAAGGTCGTCAATGCGGCGACGGCGCTTTGGACTCGTTCCCGTTCTGAGATTACGGAAGATGAATACAAAGAGTTCTACAAACACCTGTCGCATGATTTCTCTGACCCTCTGACATGGAGTCATAATCGGGTTGAGGGAAAACGAGAGTACACGAGCCTGTTGTACATCCCGGCGAACGCACCGTTTGACCTGTGGAATCGGGAAGCACCACGCGGCCTGAAGCTGTATGTGCAGCGCGTCTTCATCATGGATGAGGCGGAACAGTTTTTACCGCTCTATTTGCGATTCGTCAAAGGTGTCGTCGACTCTTCGGACCTGCCGTTGAATGTGTCGCGGGAGTTATTGCAGCAAAATCCCGAATTGACAGCGATGCGTGGGGCGCTTACGCGCCGGGTGCTCGACATGCTCACCAAGATGGCCGGGAATTCACCGGATGACTTCAGCAAGTTCTGGTCCGAATTCGGGCAAGTGCTCAAGGAGGGCACCGTCGAAGATCACGCGAACAAGGACAAGTTGGCCAAATTGCTGCGTTTTGCAACAACCAGCACTGGACACGATCAACAAGATCAGTCTCTGGATGACTACCTGAGTCGTGCGGGTAAGGATCAGGACAAGATCTACTACATCCTCGCAGAGAATCATGCAACGGCCGCCGCCAGTCCGCACATCGAAGGTCTGGTCGACAAAGGTATCGAAGTGTTGCTGCTCAGCGATCGGATAGACCCATGGCTTGTCGAAGGCCTGGCCGAGTACGAGGGAAAGATGTTTGCTGATGTCGCCAGGGAGGGACTGGACCTGCCGAATGGCGATGGCCAGATCTCGCAGCAAGCGATGAATGATGAGTACAAGCCGCTCCTGAAGAAGGTAAAGAAAGTACTCAGAGAGCGCATTGACGCCGTCCATGTCAGCAAGCGACTTGTTTCATCACCAGCCTGTGTTGTTGCTGGCGAAAGTGAACTCAACCCGCAGCTTCGGCGCATGCTTGAGGCAAGCGGACAATCATTGCCAGAATCGAAGCCCATACTGGAGATCAACGTCGAGCATCCTCTTGTCAGTCGACTATCGGCTGAAGGCGATGAAGAGCGATTCGATGCGCTCGCAAACATCGTCCTTGACCATGCGTTGTTAGCCGAAGGCGCTCAACTCGATAGCCCTGCTGAGTACGTAAAGCGGATGAATTCATTACTGCTGGAGCTTGATTCAGATGCGAGTGCAGGCTAAAACAACCCATACACCGGATCTGAGCAAAAGTTACCGAAAATGAGTGATTCGAAACCTGCGGATAGCGACCTCAAGGCAAAGCTGACCGACCAACAATATGAGATTACGCAACGGAAAGGCACGGAAAGGGCCTTTTCGGGCGAGTATGTCGACCACAAACAGGATGGCACGTATCGATGCGTTTGTTGTGATGCGGAATTGTTTTCCTCGGTTCACAAATACGATTCCGGTTCAGGATGGCCGAGTTTCTGGTTGCCGCTCGCCGGCGACGCGGTCCGCACAATTGCGGATTCAAGCCATGGCATGGCGCGCGAGGAAGTTGTTTGTACTGCCTGTGGCGCACATCTTGGTCACGTATTCGAGGACGGCCCGAATCCGACGGGACTTCGTTATTGTATTAATTCGGCCTCGTTGGACTTTGAAAGTTCGAAATAACCACTAACCACTCTCAATAATCAAGGGCAACAAACCATGAAAATCAGCTACACATTCGCCGCTATCGCCCTGGCAACTGGCGCAACCGCATGCAGTCAACCAGGTGGCGGGACGACCGAAACAACCGAACCCACAGAAGTTACCGAGGAGCAGGCAGTGACGGAAGAGAGCACTATTGAAAGTGAGGTAATCGAAATCGCGCCAGGGCTGACCGCGAAGATTCTTAAGAACGGTTATGGCCGCGTCGCCGAAGCTGGTGACTACGTCGAGGTTCATTATACGGGCTGGCTGTATGACGATCAGGCTGACGACAATCGTGGCAACAAATTTGATAGCTCGGTTGATCGTGGCGAGAGATTCCACTTCATGCTCGGTGCGGGGCAAGTTATCAAAGGTTGGGACCAGGGTGTTGCCGGAATGCTCATCGGCGAGAAACGCGAGCTGGTCCTGGCGCCAGACATGGGTTATGGCGATCGTGGGGCCGGTAACGAAATTCCACCCGGTGCCACGCTCCTGTTTGAAGTCGAATTGTTCGGACTCGAAGGCCCCGGCGACTCGAAGTGAGGCTACTGCAACTCGAATTCGATACGGCGGTTAAGGCTGCGGCCAAGCGCCGTATCGTTTTCAGCAACCGGTTCTGAAGATCCCAGGCCAATTGCGAGTAGTCGTTCCGGTGCAATGCCATTTTGGGCGATATACTTCGCCACGGCTTGTGCGCGGGCGAGACTCAATCGACGATTCCAGGATTCATCGCCAGATGAATCGGTGTGACCGGTAATCAAAATTGTGGCGTGACGGCAGTCGTGCGCGAATTCAGTTATGCGATCGAGAGTGACGAGCGAAGTGGTTCGTATCTCAGCGCTCGACTGCCTGAACGAAAGCGGCTCAATTACCAGTTGTGAAAACGTGTGTTCACAGAGGTCATCCAGAGGCGCAACAGAGTCGACGATGACAATATCGGCATCAACCGGAATATCCGGCCGCAGGTTTTCACGAACAAACTCGAGGCGAGCAGCAAATAAAGCGGCATTGGATGTGACACCGCGAATTTCGATTGAGTGGTTCTGCATGACGGCCTGAGCCGAGTCCATTGCGGCAAGTGCATACAATAGCCGGCTACTTGTCGATTCCCAGTGATCCGGCAGGATCACACCCGGATTGAAAGATGTTCGGGTGTCGGCGTTGCCGAAGTGATCGGCGGCGAGTTGCAACAACCCGGCCTCATGCACTCTTGAGGCAGTCGTGCCCTGAAGAAGGAGACGACCACGGCGGGACTCAACAAAGAATGTCGGCGCATCGAGAGGTGCACGATGAGTGGGCAGCGAGTCTTGGTCAGCAGTTCCGTCATTAATCGTTGCCGACAGAAAAATCCCGCAAGTGAGCAACAGAATCGCGGTTGGGGCCTGGAATCTGCGCCAAGCCACGGGCTACGACTGACCGTTTACCTTCTGGTCGTGCAAATCTCTTGCCTGACCGATCCAGTCTTCCCGATAGATACGGCTGCGAAATCCCTTAAGCCGGTGAGCGACACGATCAATGTCGTATTCACTCATCTCAGCAATCTGATTGAAACGACAAATGCCCATTTCTTTGAGTGTCTTTTCGATTGCCGGACCGACACCCTTGATCAGTTTCAGGTCGTCATGCGCTCCGCCGTTCTCCCCGGGCTCGTCCTGATCCTCGCCCGGTCTTTCGTCGCTTGCAGACTCGTCGTCTTCAGGTCCTGTGACGTCCTGGTCATCCTCCGCAACATCGATCTCATCGTCGTCCTCTGTGGGTTCTCTGTCGATAGGATCGTTTGAAGCGTCCATTCCGTCCGTCAGCGCATCCGGATCAACAGGCTCGACTCGAGTTTGCTCCGATCCCACCATTGCTTCGAACGCCGCAATGCGCTCATGCGCCGCATTCAGTTCCCGTTCGAGCTCTTCGGCCTCGGCGTTGCGCTGCCGAAAGCGCTCGATAAGAGGCGGTAAGCGATCCTGCCAGTTATCAAGCTCACGGCCGAGTTTCTCAATCCGCGCATCTTTTTCAGCAAGTAAGGCGCTGGCGCTGTCATCCTTTGAAGCCTGGCTTTGCATGTCGTTCTGCAATTGATCGCGCTCCGCGACAGCTTCCTCGAGATTTCCGCGAATGTCCTTGATTTGCCGTTGCAGTTCATCGCGCCGTTCAAATGTCTCTTTGAGCGCGCCCGACAATTCGGCGGCCCGCATTTTTGCGTCTTTGTTGGACGCCTGGTATTGGCTGTTTTGGTCCATCAGGCTCTTGTTTTGATCGAGCAGTCGTTCGTGCTCGTTCCGCTGCGCTGCAAGCTGCTCTTGCCATCCCTCATTGATTGCCGTTTTCTCGCTGGTAGTTCTGCTGCCGCGGCCGACCCAACCGATCACAATGCCTATGAGCAACGCGATGGCCAGCAGAGCAATGTGAATGACGGTTATTTCGGACATGCGTGTATTTCCTTACGAAGCGAGACGAAGTCGATCGGCCTCTTCGATGACCTCGTGTATTTGCAATATGGCCCAGTCAATCTCAGCCTGGCTGATAATCAAAGGCGGGGCGAGTCTGACAACCGTCTCGTGCGTGTCCTTGCTCAGGAGGCCGCGCTCCAGCAACGCCTCACAAATCGTGCGCGCACTGGCAAGGCTGGATTCCATCACGATACCGATGAATAAACCACGCCCTCTTACTTCCCGGATTAAAGGACTATCGATTTTGCGTAGCCCAGACATCAGGTAGTCACCCATCTCGGCGCTCTTCGCGGGCAACTCATCTTCAACGAGAATATTCAGTGCCTCAAGGCCAATCGCTGCTGCCAGCGGGTTTCCGCCAAAGGTACTACCATGGTCACCAGGCGTAAACACGTTCATTACCTCGCGCCGGCTCAGGAACATCGAGACAGGCAGAAGGCCTCCTCCAAGCGCCTTGCCGAGAATCAGGCCATCCGGGTGAACGTCCTCATGTTCCACCGCGAGAAACTTGCCGGTTCGGCCAAGACCAGTCTGAATCTCGTCGGCGATCAAAAGCACATTGTGTTTTCGGCACAATGCCTCCGCTGCCTTGAGGTATCCATCGGGTGGCACGACGATGCCACCCTCGCCCTGAATAGGTTCGACGAGAAATGCTGCTGTGTTCTCATTGATTGCAGCTGCAAGTGCGTCAATATTGCCGTACTCAACAAGTCGGAAACCAGGTGGGAAAGGTCCGAATCCGTCCTGGTACTGCGGTTCATCGGACATTGCGACGATCGTAATCGTCCGTCCGTGGAAGTTTCCCGTGCAGGTGATGACCTCGGCCTTGTCAGGTTCGACGCCCTTAACGGTATATGCCCATTTGCGGGCGGCCTTTATTGCTGTCTCGACGGCTTCGGCACCCGTATTCATAGGCAACGCCATGTCCTGCCCTGTGAGCGTACATGCCCGTTCCAGGAACGGGCCGAGTTTGTCGGTGTAGAACGCACGTGAAACAATATTGAGTCGCTCGATCTGCTCTTTCATCAGCGCGACCAGACGTTCATGGCAGTGACCATGACTGACGGCCGAATAGGCGCTCATCATGTCGAGGTATTTATTGCCGGATTCGTCCCAAACATGAGCGCCCTTGGCGCGGGTCAATACCGCGGGCAACGGGTGATAATTGTGTGCACAATAACGTGCTTCAAGATCGATATGCTCACTCATGCTGAAATTTTACAGCAATAACATCCACTTAAGCCAATGATAAAAACGTGAGCAGTAGACACGCCACCCCAGATCTAGACCAAATAGAACGAATGATGTCCGGATTGCTACAAATTCAATTACACAGACAATTTCCCTTCGCGTCGTGAACGGGTTTCCCCAATCGCAGAAGTTGCATGTGCAAGGCCCCGTGGGGCAGCTTGAAGCGGTGCTTGATTCACCGGGTGATGTCGCAGTTTCCGGAGCTGCTGTCATCTGTCACCCGCATCCACAGCACGGCGGCACAATGCATAACAAGGTCGCGCACACACTAGCGCGTTCGTATGTACGTAGCGATTTCGCTACCCTGCGCTTCAATTTTCGAGGTACGGAGGGCAGCGAGGGAAAGTTTGATGATGGCGTCGGGGAGTACGATGATGCGCTTGCTGCACTTGAGTGGATGCGCGGCCGCTATCCTGATGTGCCGTTGTGGCTTGGTGGCTTCTCGTTCGGGGCAGCGATCGCCATTCGGGCAGCTGTTGCCATCGAAGTCAAAGGACTGATCAGCGTCGCGCCTGCAATTTACCGATTTACCGGGATTCTCGAAGAGCAACCGCGGTGCCCGTGGCTCATCATTCAGGGCGACGAAGACGAACTCGTAGATGTGGAAGAGACCATTGAGTGGGTCAACAGCCTCGAACCCGGGCCGGAGCTAATCGTGATGCCGGGTGCCGAGCATTTCTTTCACGGCAGGCGCAGTGATCTGCGCACGGCAATCATGGAGTTCATCAGAGAATCATCGGCATAAAAAAGCCGGGGCTTGCCCCGGCTTCCATGTTCGCCAGTCGTGACCAAATCAAACCATGTCTTGCAGGCCCTTTAGAGCGGAGACTTTTACGGCTTTGGATGCCGGCTTTGCCTTAAACATCATCTCTTCGCCCGTGAAAGGATTAACACCTTTACGTGCCTTTCTGGCCGGTTTCTTCACGACTCGCAACTTGAGCAAACCCGGGATCGTGAATATGCCGGGCGCGCCACGACCGCCCAGGTTCTTCTTTATTTGATCATTCAATGAGTCGAAGACTGCGGCGACGTCTTTGCGCGTCAATCCGGTATCGTCAACGATCTTTGCGTATATTTCTGATTTGGTAGGTGGCTTGTTGGTGTTCGTTGCCATGAAAAACTGACTCCTGAAAAAGCAGAAACGGGCAGAGCCCGGGACCAAAAAAACAGGCGGGGCCCGCGTTAAAAGCAGCGCGACGATAGCATATGTGAGGCGGCCGTGTAAGCGCCGAGATGTGCCTCAGTCGGTGAAAAACTGACGTTTGAAACGAACTTCTGAAGCTTTGCCAGCGCCTTCAGGTGTAACGCTAATATCGAAAACAAGCGTTTCCATATTCTCAATACCCTCAACAACGCCCACGTAGTAAATTGCATCCTGTTCGACTATTTCTTTTATTTTGACGTTTTTCAGTTGGCCCGTCAGATTGACCGCCTTAGTTCCAAATACCGCTTTAACGGCCGCGTTGTCCGACTTCCTGAGTACAGACACGCTAAACATGGCGTTGTTGGGGCTCCTGGATATCTCGTAGGCCCGCGCGACCTCCACAGGAAGATCATCTGTTTTTTGGGCGCTAAAATGTACTATGTGATCGCCGATGTCAGCACTGCTTGCTCCCGCCGGTTGTGCCTCAGGTACACCTGCAGACTCGTTCGGGCCGCCACAGGCGGATACGAGTCCGAGCAATGACAAAACGAGCAACAATTTCCTGATAGTCATGATACTAATCCCCCGACCGGTCCAAGCACTATAAACTATTTGATGCTTGTGCCGCGACACGCAGCGTGTCCGGCGGCGAAACCGGGCCTGCAATGATGAATCGCTTATTGCGATGCGTCTGACCATGACTCAGCGTGATGCGCGATGGTGGAACGTGTAAGTAGTCAGCGAGCAATCGGATTACAGCCTTGTTCGCTTTTCCATCTGTCGGCGTAGCCGTCGTTCGCACTCGCAATGCGCCGTTGCTGACACTGAGAATCTCGTTGTGGCCCGCCCGCGGCTGGACCCTGACGGATAGCAGCAAATCGTTGCCGCGCCATTGCGCACAGTAAGTTGGTCTGGAATTCAAAATCCGATGGGCTTGAATCCATCCACAACGATCGACAAAGCGAATAACAGAATCATTGCGAATATTGGTGAAATATCGAGCCCACCAATCGGCGGAATCAGCCGCCTGAAGGGGCGTAACACCGGTTCGGTTAGCGTCGAAATCATGGCCGTCGCCGGATTGTATCCTCCTGGTGAAATCCAACTCAGAACTACCCGAATAAGGACGGCAAAGGCGAACAGGCGCAAAGAAAGAAATACCAAATTTACGATTGCAGTGATTGCTATCGGACCGAAGCTGGAAGATTGCCCATAGATAAGCAAGATCAGCAAAATCGTCAGGTACTGAATAACGAATGCGACGAGAATCGTTGCGGTGTCGACCCTGCCAAGCGACGGCATGATGCGGCGCATGGGAATTACCAGCGGTGAAGTTATCTTGAGGATCGCCTGAGCTAATGGGTTGCGAAAGTCCGCCCGCAGCACCGGCAGCCAAAGACGCAATAACAAAACGAGAAGATAGAGATTCGCGATCGCCTGAACGATGAATCTAACTGCATCGGCAATATTTTTCGGCATAACTCAGTCTTGACCCGCCAGTTGCACTGCTCTGTCTCTTGCGGCCGCGAATGCGGCAGCAAAGATATCACGAACGTTTTTGTCGTCGAAAATCTCGAACGCAGCGGCAGTTGTGCCGCCAGGTGATCGTACGTGTGCGATCATCGCGTCCATCGACTCACCGCTTACGGCGGCGAGCGAGGCAGAACCTTGTGCCGTATCCATGACCAGTTTGTGTGCCGCCTGCGGATCAAGGCCAAATTCTTCGGCTGATCGAATCAACATGTCGATCAGCAAATAGAAATAGGCGGGGCCGGTGCCTGAAATGGCTGTGACGGTATCCATGTTGTCTTCATCCGCCACGTGTACGACGCTGCCGACTGCCGACATGATGTCACTTGCCCGGTCGCGTTCTTCATTGCTCGTAATATCATTGGCAAAAAGTCCTGAAGCGCCTTTCAACAATAATGCGGGCTGATTGGGCATTACCCGGACGACTGCAAGTTCGCCACCCAGCCAGGAATCAATGTCACGACTGTGAGTGCCGGCCGCAACCGAGATGATCAAAGGCCTCCTGTCTTGCACAGCCCCGGCAAGATCGAGGCAGACTTCGTGCATCAACTGCGGTTTTACAGCCAGCACCAGGCAATTCGAGCGCATCGCGACGTCGCTGTTATTCTCGCAGACTGAGACACCAGGAAGCTCAGATGACAGGACATCGCGCCGCTCTGCGACTGGCTCGGCGATCAGAAGATTGTCAGGCCGATAGCCGCTTGAGATCAGACCTCCGGCAAGCGCCCGCGCCATATTGCCGCCACCGATGAAACCAACGTTGTAGTTACTCATGCCTTTGCCCTGGGTCCGAATATCGCCGTACCTACACGCACCATTGTACTTCCTTCGAAAATCGCGGCGCGGTAATCGTCGCTCATGCCCATGCTTAGAGTATCGGTAGGAATTCCATTGGCACGAAGTTGATCAGTAAGGCGGCTCAGGCGAGCAAACGGCATACGCTGGGCATCGAAATCGTGCCGAATCGCGGGCAGGCACATCAGACCCCGCAGCCTGAGATTCGGCAGATCCACGACCTGCATGGCAAGATCGCGAACAGCCGCAACCGGCATGCCTGATTTGCTTTTTTCATCGTCGACGTTGACCTGCAGACAGATGTTCAGGTCGCCGAGGCTGGCTGGTCGCTGCCTGCTGAGCCTTGCGGCGGTCTTGAGACGATCGACCGAATGTACCCAGTGAAAGTGCTCGGCGACTGCCCTGGTCTTGTTGGTTTGCAGATGGCCAATGAAGTGCCAGATGAGCTCGTCGTTGGACACTGATTTAATCTTTTCGACCCCCTCGACGACCTGATTTTCGCCAAAATCCCGCTGTCCGGCGGCCGCGGCCTCGATGACGCTGGATTGGGGCTGTTTCTTGCTCACGGCGAGCAATCTGACACTATCTGCGTCGCGGCCTGCATCCACGGCAGCCTGCGCCAGCAAATCTCGGATTTTTCGCAAGTTTTCCGTGACTCTAATCACGTTTTGCTCCCGGTGCTTCGCTATACTAGGCTTCAATCTGAGCCGGGTTATGGTAAGTCCGGCCATCCATTATGAGGGAAAAGTATGGCCGTCGACGTTGCCCAATTGTTGTCGTTCACGGTGAAGAACAATGCCTCGGACCTGCACTTGTCAGGCGGTGTGCCTCCGATGATCCGGGTTGATGGCGACATCAAGCGAATCAACATGCCCGCGCTGACCCACAAAGATGTCAATAGCATGGTGTACGACATCATGAATGACAAGCAGCGTAAGGACTACGAGGAATTTCTCGAGACCGATTTCTCGTTCGAAATTCCGAAGCTCGCTCGCTTTCGCGTCAATGCGTTCAACCAGAATCGTGGTTCAGCCGCAGTTTTCAGAATCATTCCCTCCGAGATTCTGACACTTGATGATCTGGGTGCTCCGGCGATTTTCAAGGATGTAGCGATGCATCCCCGAGGTATTGTATTGGTTACCGGTCCCACCGGCTCCGGCAAGTCCACGACACTGGCGGCGATGGTCGACTACGTCAACGAAAACAAACCCGATCATATCCTGACGATCGAGGATCCGATCGAGTTTGTGCATGAGTCGAAGAAGTCGCTCATCAATCAACGGGAAGTGCACCGCGACACACTCGGTTTTAACGAAGCGCTGCGCTCAGCACTTCGTGAGGACCCTGACGTTATCCTCGTCGGTGAGTTACGCGACCTCGAGACGATTCGACTGGCATTAACAGCTGCGGAAACCGGACACCTCGTATTCGGCACATTGCACACGAGTTCTGCTGCGAAGACCATTGACCGGGTGGTCGACGTGTTCCCGGCGGCAGAAAAAGAAATGGTTCGGGCGATGTTGTCGGAATCGTTGCGAGCTGTTATTTCGCAGACACTGTTGAAAAAGATCGGTGGTGGACGAATCGCCGCGCACGAAATAATGATCGGTACACCCGCTATCCGAAACCTGATTCGCGAAGGCAAGATTGCTCAGATGTACTCAGCGATTCAGACGGGTAACGCGGCTGGTATGTATACGCTCGATCAGAACCTCGCCGAGCTGATGTCGAAGGGTTTGATCAACAAGGAAGAAGCACGCTACCGGGCAGTGCAGAAAGAGAATTTCTAGGAACGCCGAAAGGCTGTTCTGACTGGAGATACAAGAGATGGAACGCGAACAAGCGGTACGATTGACGCAGAATCTGCTCAGGAAAATGGTCGAGCGTGAAGGCTCGGACTTGTTCCTGACCAAAGGGTTTCCACCAGCGATCAAAGTCGATGGCACGATTCACAAAGCAACCGACAATCCGCTAACCGCGGATCAGGCGGCAATCATGGTCCGCGCGATCATGAATGACAGACAGATCAAGGAGTTCGACGCGACCAAAGAGTGCAACTTCGCGATCGCGCCGCAGGGTATCGGCCGCTTTCGTGTAAGCGCATTCATACAACAAGGATATGTCGGCGCGGTACTGAGGACGATTACGACTGAGATCCCGACCCTCGAGGATCTCGTGCTACCACCGATCCTTAAAGACGTCGTTATGAATAAGCTTGGTCTCGTCATCGTAGTCGGTGGCACAGGCTCGGGTAAATCGACAACGCTTGCGGCAATGATTGGACACCGCAATGAGAACTCCCGCGGTCATATCGTCTCGATCGAGGACCCGGTCGAATACGTGCACCCGCACCGCGGTTGCGTCATCACGCAACGCGAGGTCGGCGTCGATACCGAAACCTGGCACGCGGCGCTAAAGAATACGTTGCGACAGGCACCCGATGTAATCCTGATTGGCGAAATCCGTGACCGCGACACAATGCAGTACGGTATTCAGTTTGCCGAAACCGGCCACTTATGTCTCGCGACCTTGCACGCTAACAGCGCGAATCAGGCGCTCGACCGAATCATCAACTTTTTCCCGGAAGAGCGCCGCCAGCAATTGTTGATGGACCTCTCCCTGAACACCAAGGCGTTTATTTCGCAGCGGCTGGTACCACGTGAAGGCGGTGTGGGACGTATCGCAGCAATGGAAATCATGCTCAATACGCCGTTGATTGCAGACCTCATATTCAAGGGCGCAGTCGGGCAGATCAAGGAAATCATGGCGAAGTCCACGCGCCTGGGCATGCAGACATTCGATCAGGCGCTGTTCGACCTGTACGAACAAGCGTTTATCAGTTATGAAGAAGCGATGCGCAATGCAGACTCCAAAAACGAGCTCCGTTTGCGCGTCAAACTTGAAAGTAAGCGCGACTCGTCGATTGCAGACCAGCAGTCAGAGAGCCTCAAGATTATCGAAGAAGATACCGCTCAGACGTTCTGAGTGCCATGGAAGACTG
>Ga0255052_10000117_pt1 | contig 58269 bp, 49 predicted proteins | sample JV7_2_21_MG_FD_188632 | JGI IMG/M metagenome (GOLD analysis project Ga0255052, IMG submission 188632) | Seawater microbial communities from Jervis Inlet, British Columbia, Canada - JV7_2_21 | ecosystem: Environmental > Aquatic > Marine > Inlet | place: Canada: British Columbia | collected...
GGGTTATTCCTGGCAGGCAGCTGTCGGCATGCGGCGTACTGACAGTTCCGTTTCTGACGATAAAAAGATTGGTGTCGTTGGTCTCGGAAACGAAGCCATCGATGTCCAGCATGATCGCGCTGTCGACGCCGGCGACGTTCGCCTCGATAGATGCCAGTATATTGTTCAGAAGATTGTTGTGGTGAATCTTTGAGTCGAGGCACTGTGGCGTATTGCGGCGCGTCGATGCAGTGACAACCCGGATGCCATCATTCGAATATACCGGTGCTTTCCACTCCGCAAGCACAATCAATGTGCATCCCGATTGATTGAACCGCGGATTCATTCCTGACGTCGTCTTCTCGCCACGAGTGAGTGTGAGGCGAATGTGCGCCTCATCCCGCATGCCGTTTGCGGCAAGCGTGCGGAATACGGCATCACGAATTTCACTCGATGTTGGAACAGCTGCGAAGGCGAGCGCTTTGGCAGAATCTTGCAGGCGCTGCAGGTGGCCATCGAATGCCGCGATTCGCCCATCGTATACGCGCAGGCCCTCCCAAACCGCATCGCCGCCTTGCACAACACTGTCGAATACCGACACGCAGGCTTCCTGTCGCGGCAAGAGTTCGCCATTGATACAAACCACGATGTCGAGGTTACGTGGATCAGGAACACTCATTCTCTGTCTCCTGTTGTGCGGGCACGAATCGCACGTTCGAATAATCGTTCATACCACGGCTTACACTCTGCGAGCAGCGCTTGAACGTGATCGGGAAAATCCGTTTTTGGAGTGTACGCTTCGAAGCCGGTACTCTGATGCACGGCGTGATACCAATGTGGTGCCCATACTCCGTCCTCGGGGCGCGGCCCTGCAGTCCAATGCAGCATATCCGGATTGAACGGAAGATCTATTTGCATACAAAGCGCCGCAAGAACACCGGCCGGATCGAGTAACAGCTCTCGCGAGTCGAGAATGACTGCACGCTGACCGGCACTCTGCAAAGCGGTGAACAGTTGCCATTGCCTCTGCAGACCTGTATCGGCCAGCTGCGCATGGGGTAATTGTATGGTCAGGGACGGTAACATCTCTTCGGGGTCACGGATCAGAAAGACGTTGCACGTCTCGCCAAGGAAATCCAGGTCCATGGCTACCAGGTGATGTGCCATGTGTTTCAGGAACAGCCGCTTCGAATCCTGCTGGGCCTGTGTATCGATTAATTCGCGCATGACAGCGTTGCCGTCGGTGTTCATAGCAGCAAGGACATCCGCCCGGCCCGGATGACTGGCTCCTGACGCCAGCAGGTAATGACCGTAGAGGGGCTCGTCAACGACCTGAATATCGTCGCGCTGCGCGAAGCTGTACATCAATGCCGTCGACACATTGCGCGGACCCGACCAAAGGCAAATTGCTGCTGTCATGGTGAATAAGTCTGCACTTTTGTGCGGTCCGTCACAAATTGAACCCGCGGGTTGTGCTGACAGCGTCGATTTAACTAAACTCGGCCCATGTTCAAGTCCTTCATAGCGGGAATTCTTCTCGGAATCGCGGTTGTCGGCGGTGTACTTTATTATTATCCGGCGGTTGATCAGTTTCGTGAGCGTTCGCTGGTCGTGGTGCGCCCGAACCAGGACAGCACCGAATCTTTCCACATCAACGTGCCAATGGACCGCATTTTGATCGGTGCGCCCGGGCAGCAAGAGCCGCTGCCAGCGGGTCTGCAATGGCCGGACGACGAGGAGCTGGCCGGGACTCGTGCAGAACTGTTCAAAATCCGTAATGGCAAGGATGCGGTCGTTGGTGTCGCGAGTCGCATCGCGGCAAGCCATACGGACACCGGTGACGTCATTGAGTGGGTATTGCACTTGCCGGCACGGGGTTCCGTTTACATGACGATGCAGCCGGAAGCAACCGACGCTGGTTACCGTATTGGTGAGCTGGCTACCGGTACTCGCGAGTTTTCGCTCCTGCATGGCCCGGTGACAGAACGCTGGATAGCGGGTACGTCCAAATCTGAAGATGCGCCGGCGGGCCGAATTGAAATCACGATGTCGTTTGTCGCCAAAGAGCTGGAGGAAATATGAAGTATCTGATCTCTTTGCTCGTCGGCATGGCCTTGGGCGCCACCGCCTTTCTGGCGCTGCTGTACTTCAACCCGTTGACGTTGCAAAACAAACTGTCGCCACTGTCGGTTACCGAAAACGAATTGATCACCCTTCACTATTCAGCCGTTGCGACGGACACACTCATCTACACCAATGACGGTGAATCGCAGGTAGCACCACATCCAACGAAGGTGCTGCAGTTGTGGGAACAGCCCATTCGCAAGACTGCCGCGCTGGCGACCGTGTTACGCGACGGTCGCAATCAAGTTGCTGGTATAGGCCTGAAGATCTCGTCTGATTCGGAAAGCACCAATATTCTCAATGGCGAGGCGATCGTGGATAGTGTTTGGCATATCTACCTGCCAGGACGGGGCAGTCTATTCATTGAGCAGCAAGAGAATTACTGGACTTACCTGCGTAAAGTCGTAGGGCCAGCGTATTGGAGTTCCGCGGACAATTGGCGTGGCATTTGGAATGGCAATCTGACGTCCGGCCCGGGTGCTCTGGGAACTTCCAGGGTCGTGGGTGGCAGTGGAGAATTTGCCGAACTGGATTCAATCGGTGTCGAGTCATTGCTGGCGAAAGCCTACTCGGTCGAGCAGGGACCCGTCGCGCTTAGCGCGGAATTGTTGATCGAAATTCCACGACGCGACGCGTTAGCAGCTATGCCTGATCCTTAAGTGCTACGCCAATATCGGCGAGTTTCTCGGGATCGCAAACAGCGTGGGCCGCGATTAGCACTTTCGATTGCATGAATTCACGCGGCGCATTTATAGCGTCTACAGCGATCAGTCTGCTGTCTTTCAGATACAGACAGGCAAAGCTCCTGCCGGCCGGATCACCGCGCAGCACAACCTGATCGTAACCCTGCGACAGACCCGCGATCTGCAACTTGAGGTCGTATTGATCGGACCAGAACCAGGGCACCTGAGAATAGTGCGTTGCTACACCACAAATATTGTCAGCGGCAGTTCTTGCCTGCTCAAGAGCGTTGTGTACAGACTCAAGTCGTAGTTGTTGTCCAAAAATGGCATTCGGGTGATTAGTACAGTCACCAATCGCATATAAGTCCGGGTCGGCAGTCTGGCATTGATCATTAACCACGATGCCATTACTCACCTCAAGTCCTGCTGCTTCGGCTAGCTCTGTATTTGGCACGATACCGACACCAACTACCGCAAGATCGGTCCGAATTGTCTGCCCGGTATCGGTGATGACTAGCTTGAGTCTTCGCTTCCCTGCAAACGCTTCGAGCCCGGTAGTGAGCATGAGTTTTACGCCGTGGTTCGTGTGCTCAAGTTGATAGAAATCGGACACGTTTGCCGAGACGACGCGACTCATGACCCGTTCTGCCATTTCTATGACTGTGACATCAAGGCCAAGTTGCCGACACACAGCTGCGACTTCCAGGCCGATATAGCCGGCGCCAATGATAACAATACGCTTGCTCTTCGCAATTCCTGCGCGGATGGCTTCGACGTCGCCAATGTTGCGGAGGTAGTGCACGCCGGCTAGGTCGGCGCCGGGTACCGGTACTCTACGGACCCGGGAACCGAGGGCGAGAATCAGTTTGTCGTACGCGATATCTTCACCGGCTGCTGTCCGCAATCGATGCGTATCGCGGTCAATACTTTCGACGCGTGTGTCGAGTCGTACTTCGATCTGATCGTCCTCATAAAAAGATGCGGGCTTGAAGTACAGCCGCTCCGGTGCCATCTCGCCGGCAAGGAATTTCTTCGACAACGGCGGCCGCTGGTAGGGAAGGTGCGCCTCCTCGCCGATCAGCACTATTCGACCGGCGAATTTTCTTTGCTTCAGCGTAGCGACCGCCTGGCCTGCGGCATGACCTGCGCCGGCAATGACTACGGTTTCTGTCAACGAAATGCCCTCAATTCTAGACGGCCTGTAACGGCCACAATATTGGCAGCAGTACCATGACGGTGATGAATACGACGATGGTCAGTGGCACGCCAACCTTGAGGTAGTCGATAAAGCGATAGCCACCGGGGCCCATTACCAGGATGTTTGCCGGGTGCGAAATCGGGCTCGTGAAGCTCGCCGAGGCCGCCATTGCAATCGCCATCATCGCGGTCTCTGGCTGCAGTCCCATATCGGACATCGCAGAAAGTACGATGGGCGCCATCAGGACGACCAGCGCGGCCGTGGGGATAATCATGGTTGCCATGGCCGTCAGAATGTAGAGGCCCATAATAACCGGCCATGGCCCGGCGTCGCCAAGCAACGTCATAACCTGACCGGCGAGATAGGTTGCGGCACCCGTTTCCTGCATCGCGGTACCGAGTGGCAACATTCCGGCAATTAGAAAAATCGCGCGCCAGTCAATTGCGCGGTAAGCCTGTTCCATGTTCAGGCAACCGGTCAGTACCATGATGCTGCCACCAACGACTGCGGCAACCGAAATCGGTGCTTTGCCCATCATTACCGACACGACGACGGCCAGCATAATGAAGGCAGCCAATGGCGCACGCCGTGTGTCAGGCGGTTTCTGACCAAGTGGCGTCAGGATTAGAAAGTCGGAATCAGACGACAGTAGCTGCAGACGATCACGTGGTCCGAGCAGCAACAATGCGTCACCGACCTGCAATTTCTCGTCGGCGAGTTCGGTGCCGACAGTCTCACCTTCCCGCCAGATTCCGGCAAGTTCGATGCCATAACGTTCGCGGAAATTGAGTTCGCCGACGGTGCGACCGGCCAGAGCGCTGCGAGGATCGAGCGTGGCGTCCATCAAGGTCAGTCGCTCGGATTCGAATGCGCCGAGGTTCGCCGGCACCGAAGTCTCGATTTCGATCTCCTGCAGACCTCGCAATACGTCCAGATCACTAGGCTGACCTTCAATCAGCAGAAGATCACCGCCAAGTAGGTCTTCATCGCCATGCGGCATAACGGTGAGCGCACCATCGCGAAAGTTTGCGACAACGCGAAAATCGAAGACGTCCGCCAGTCGGCTCTTGCGCAAAGATGCACCAGCAAGGCCGCTTTCTTTCGGTAGACGCACGACGAACATGCGTTCCTCGCTGCGGTACTCTTCGTCAAGGCGCTCTACGCTGAGTATTTCAACATCGGTGAAGTCGGGGAATTTTTCGAGCTGTGCAATGGCGTCAATCTCGCCCTGAACCAGTACCCGCTCGCCCTTGCGTATCGGCACGTAGGTCAGGTTGGTCAGGCGATACTGGTCGCGGCGCCGCAAGCCAATAACGGCGACGTCAAATTGGCTGCGAAACCCTGCATGCCTTACGAGTTCGGAGACCAGCGGCGAAGTGTCCGCCACGGTCACCTCAGCGTAGGCGATCTTGGCCGCGACCATCGACTTGAGTACAGGTGCTTCGCGCTCGATTACCAGGTCGCTCCAGCGGCGCAGCTCACGAAACTGATCGACGCGGCCCTGCACGAGGATGCCGTCACCGCCGCGCAGTACTGTCTGCCGGCCGGGTAGCGTCTCGCTACGCCCCTGTCGGATGAGCGCCAGGATTATCAGTCCGGTCGAGCTGCCAATGCGACTCTCGGCCAGGGTTTTGCCGACCAGAATGGAGTGTGTGGGTATGCGCATCATGAAGGTGCGCTCATGCAGCTTGTAACGTGACCGCAGGGTGCGTTGACTGACGTGTTTGCCATGCTCCGCGCGCTCCTTGGGCAACAGAAACCTGCCGAACAACGCGACGAACAGCACGCCAACCGCCATTACGGCACCACCTAAGGGCGTAAAGTCGAACAGTTTGAATGGTTCGTAGCCAAATCGTGTCAGTGATTCGCTGATCAACAGATTGGGCGGTGTGCCGATCATCGTCATCAGGCCCCCGAGCAAGGTCGAATAAGCCAGCGGCATAAGGAGTCGCGACGCCGGAATGCGAGTACGACGCGCAACACCAACAACGACAGGCAACATCAGTGCAGCGACACCGATATTATTCATAAAGGCCGACAACACCGCGCCGGTAATCATGATAACCAGGATCATCGGAACTTCGCGGCGGCCGCCGAGCTTCATAACCTGGCGACCGATGATGTCGGCGATGCCGGTGCGGGTAAGTCCCTCACTGAGGATGAACATCGCCCAGACTGTAATGACCGCACCATTTGAAAAGCCGTCGAAGGCCTGATCGGCGGTGACCAGTCCGGAAAGTGCCAGTGCCCCGAGTACCAGCAGAGCGACGAGGTCCATGCGAATGACTTCGCTGATGAACAGGATCAGCGAGATGGCAAGTATGCCGAGGACAAATGCAATCTCGAGCGTCATTCTTTTAATTGAAAACTTAAGGTACCCAGTAGGTTACGTGATCCCTTTTATACAGACTACTCGGCGCGCCGAATAGGGCATGATGCATATCGTGTCAAACGATGGCTCTTACGCTCCGAAACGCAAGCGACAAACAAATCACGTCGCGATTCGAGGCGTGGATTACCGAATATCAGAATGGGGCTGCAGGGAAGACCCGTTAATCGTCTATTTACACGGCTTTGGTGATACGGGATCGACGTTTCAATTTGTTGTGGATGAGTTGCTTCAGGACTGGTTCGTCGTTGCACCCGACTGGCGCGGATTTGGTGCTACGGTCACCGATGCGATGGCGTTCTGGTTTCCGGACTATCTCGCGGATCTCGATCATTTGCTCGAACATTACAGTCCCAATACGGCTGTCCGACTCATTGGACACAGTATGGGCGGCAATGTCGCGAGCCTGTATGCCGGCGTGATGCCCGAGCGTGTCGCTCAGCTGGTCAATCTGGAAGGTTTCGGTCTGCCGGACTCTGCTCCAGGTGATGCGCCGGCTCGATACGCCGATTGGCTGCGGCGTGGACGCGATTCGCCGGCAAGCAGTGTTCGGGATAGTTTTACTGAGCTGGCGCAGGCGATTCGGCGCAGAAACCCGCGCATGACTTCGGAGCAGGCCGATTACGTGTCACGACAGTGGGCAAAAGAAATGCCGGACGGTGGTGTGCGGCTGCGATTCAATCCCGCTCACAAACTACCTAACCCAGTGCTCTATCGGCGCGCAGAGGCAGAGGCCTGTTGGCGCGAGATAAAAGCCGCAGTACTGCTGGTAGCGGGTCGTTTGAGCAATATCGCGGCACCTGATGAGCTGCCCTTTCCGCGGTCGAAAATCACCTGGATAGAAGACGCAGGCCACATGCTGCATTTCGAACAAGCCCGCCAACTTGCGAACGAGATCGAAGAATTCCTCGCAAAACCAGCCACCTGAACTTGTATATTCATCCAGTACTGTATAAAAATACAGATCTTTCTACTGGAGATACTCAGTGCAGGCGGCCGAGCACACAGACGACTATTTGCAACTGCTGAATCCGGCGCAACGTCAGGCAGCTGAGTACGGGCAAAAGACAGAGAGCGAGATTTTTCAAGCGGGACCCTTGCTGGTCATTGCCGGCGCCGGTACCGGCAAAACGATGACCCTGGCTCATCGTGTCGCCCACCTGGTTATTCAGGGCATCAGTCCGGAGCGTATTTTGCTGCTGACCTTTACCCGCCGGGCGGCACAGGAAATGACGCGGCGAGTCGATGCTATCGTCAGACGGTCGCTGTCCAATGACGCCAATCCTGTTCCCGCCGGCGTGCTGCCGTGGTCCGGAACATTTCATTCGGTTGCGAATCGATTGTTGCGACGCTTCGCCACCAACCTCGGGCTGGATCCCGGTTTCTCGGTTCTGGACCGGGGCGATGCTGCAGACATGATTGATGTTACGAGACATCAATTGGCATTAACGAAGAAATCGCGTCGATTTCCGAAGAAGGACACCTGTCTCGCTATTTACTCACGATGTGTAAACGCACAAAAAGCCTTAGCCGAAATGCTCGACGAGTCCTACCCCTGGTGTGCGGAATGGGAGGCCGAGTTGCGGGAGTTGTTTCGCCACTATGTGATGCGGAAACAGCAAAGCCAGGTGCTCGATTACGATGACCTGCTGCTGTACTGGGGTCATCTTGTGGCGGATGCAGAATTCGCGAGGCAAATCGGTTCCTGGTTTGACCACGTGCTGGTCGATGAATATCAGGATACAAATCTGGTACAGGCACAGATACTGCGCGCGCTGAAACCGAGCGGTGCTGGTGTAACGGTGGTCGGTGACGATGCTCAATCTATTTACTCCTTCCGTGCCGCGGAAGTGGAGAACATTCTCGGTTTCCCTGATCAGTTCATACCCAGATCGGAAGTTGTGACACTGGAAAAGAATTACCGCTCAACACAAGAAATCTTGAACGTAGCAAACTGTCTGATTGCACAAGGCAACCGGCAGTATCAGAAGAGCCTTGTTTCTGACGACAGGAACGGCGCAAAGCCACAATACGTTACTGTCGAAGACGGTGATGCGGAAACGGATTATGTGGTTGAAGCAATTTTGCAAAACCGTGAAATGGGCATGCAGCTCATGGATCAGGCGGTGCTATTTCGCGGCGCACACCACAGCGACCGGCTCGAGCTTGAACTGGTGAGGCGCAACATTCCCTACGTTAAGTATGGTGGATTGAAATTTCTTGAGGCAGCGCACGTCAAGGATATGCTGTCCATTCTCAAATGGGCCGAGAATCCAAAAAATGAAGTAGCAGCGTTTCGAGTGTTGAAGTTGTTACCGGGTATGGGTCCGACAAACGCCTCGCGTTGCTTTGAACAACTCGCATGCGGCCAGTTTTCCTTTGCCGCGTTGCAGGCTTTCCGCCCACCATCGGGGGCTGCCACAGACTGGCAAGGATTTTGTGCCTTGATGACCGCCTTGTCCGCGGTTGAGGCCGATGATGCCGGCTGGCAGCCGCAACTCACGCAGGTTCGTCGCTGGTATCAACCTCATCTTGAGCGGCTTTATGACGGCCTCGATACGCGCGAGGCAGATCTCGAACAGCTGCAGCAGATTTCCGGGCGCTATCCAACGCGGGAGCGCTTTCTTACTGAATTGACGCTGGACCCGCCGAGTGCGGCCGGGGATCTCGCCGGAGACCCGTTGCTCGACGAGGATTATCTGGTGCTATCAACCGTACATTCGGCGAAAGGTCAGGAATGGGAGGCTGTATACATTTTGAATGTCGCCGATGGCAATTTTCCGTCTGAGTTTGCGACCGGCAAGCCGGAGATGATCGAGGAGGAGCGCCGCTTGTTATACGTGGCAATGACCCGCGCGAAGCAGTCCTTGTCCCTGATCGCGCCGCTCAAATATCACGTGACGCAGCAACGCCGTGACGGCGACAAGCACGTTTTCGGCGCCAGAAGCCGGTTTCTGAGCGATGCCCTGCTTGAGGCCATGCGAGGGTGTTTTCACGGACGCTCCGAGGCTGATGCGTTACGCCAGGAAGTGAGGTCGAACAAGCGCCTGGACGTGGCTTCGCGCATGCGCGAGATGTGGTAAAAAAATGGCGGTGGCAAAAGCCACCGCCAATCGTTGAGAAACAAACAGCATAAGGGAATTATAGTTTGCAACGTCAACACTAATCGCTTGTTACATCACTTTGATGTTCTGATAGCGATTTTGGTTGCAACAAAAGCAACATAATTTGCGTACTTATGCCGAAAAGTTAGTTTCGACCGAAACTAGACATGTAGCGACTCAGGACAGGAACATTGCGTACGCTGGATTGTCGCTCTCTTCCCAATGCGCGTAGCCCAGGTCCGCAAGATGTGCCTCCAATTTTTCTGTTTCTTCGGCAGGGACATCAATTCCAGCGAGAATCCGACCGTAGTCTGAGCCGTGGTTGCGATAGTGGAACAGGCTGATATTCCAGTCGGTGCCAATGGCGTTGAGAAAATCAAGCAGCGCACCCGGGCGCTCGGGAAATTCGAAGCGGAACAGGCGTTCGTTGGCAATGCCGGGCGAGCGCCCCCCGACCATGTGACGAACATGCAATTTGGCCACTTCGTTGTCGCTCAGATCGGCCAGCGGATATGCAGCTTTTTCGAGTTCGGCAACGAGCGCATGACGTTCTTCGGCGCCACCGCTTAACTGTACACCGACAAAAATGTGTGCATTCTCGTTGTCGCTGTAGCGGTAGTTGAATTCGGTGATGCCGCGACGGCCGATATGCTCACAGAATTTTCGAAAACTCCCGGGTTCTTCCGGGATTTCAACCGCGAGCAACATCTCGGTCTGGTCACCGACCGCCGCGCGTTCCGCAATGTGACGCAGGCGATCGAAATTGACATTAGCGCCGCAGTTGATCGTGACGAAGCTCTGCCCTTCGAGGCGATTCTCCGCAATGTACTTTTTGACACCGGCAATACTTAGGCCGCCGGCTGGCTCAACGATCGAACGGGTGTCCTCAAAAATATCGCGAATTGCTGCACAGATTTGATCGGTGTCGACGGTAATGATTTCGTCCACATATTGCTGGCAGAGGCGAAAGGTCTCATCACCTACTCGACGCACGGCGACGCCGTCCGCAAAGATGCCGACATGATCGAGGACGACAGGTTTGCCGGCCTCGATTGAAAGGCTCATCGCGGCGGAGTCCTCCGGCTCGACGCCGATAATTCGAATCTCCGCTTGCAATGCCTTGACGCAAGCGGCGATCCCGGCAATGAGACCTCCACCACCGATTGGCACGAAAATCGCGTCGATCTTTTCGCTGGCCTGACTCAATATTTCCAGGCCGATCGTGCCCTGGCCGGCAATAACCTCGGGATCATCGAACGGGTGAACGAATACATAATTGTGTCTGGTTTCGAGTTCGCGCGCGTGAGCGTACGCGTCGTCATAAGTGTCGCCGCATAGAACAACTTCCCCACCGAGGGAACGCACGGCGTCGACCTTGATTGATGGCGTTGTGACGGGCATGACAATGACAGCGCGAACGCCACGACGTTGTGCGGCGAGTGCGACGCCTTGTGCGTGGTTACCCGCAGAACTGCAGATGACACCGGCTGCCAGTTCATCGTCGGGGAGCGATGCCAGCTTGTTATACGCGCCGCGAAGCTTGAATGAAAATACCGGCTGCAAGTCTTCACGCTTGAGCCAGATTCGATTGCCAAGGCGATCCGACAGATTCCGTGCAAGATCCAACGGCGATTCGACGGCTACGTCGTAAACCGATGCATTCTGACTGCGTTGCAGATAATCCATTTTGCTTTGTGCTCGTCCGATGTGGTCTGACAGGAGCGGTTATCGCATACCCGGACGCCGCTCGCAAAAATTTGCCAAACTGCCCTGTTACTGTTGCGTCAAGACCCGCATAATCGCGGTGATGAAAAAGCTACTGATCAGCAATGCTCGTTTGATCAACGAAGGCGAGATTCGCGACGCCGACGTACTGATTGCAGGTGAGCGAATTGCCAAAATCGATACCAACATCGCTGCTGCGGAAGGCGTAGAGGTAATTGACGCGCAAGGTCGTTACCTGATGCCGGGCATGATTGATGATCAGGTGCACTTTCGCGAACCCGGGCTGACCAACAAAGGTGATCTTGCGACTGAATCAGCGGCTGCTGCCGCGGGCGGCATCACCAGTTTCATGGATATGCCCAACGTCAATCCGCAAACGACGACGCGGGAGGCGCTGGCTGATAAGTATCGCGTTGCGCAGGACCGTTGCACTGCCAACTACGGGTTTTATCTCGGCGGCACGAATCGCAATATCGAGGAGATCAAACAGCTGGAGCTTGGCGATGCCTGTGGTATCAAGGTTTTCATGGGAGCATCAACAGGCGACATGCTGGTTGATGATCCGGCAGTGCTGGAGCAGGTCTTTGAGCACGCACCGGTTATCGTTGTTACTCATTGTGAACATTCGCCAACAATCTGGGAAAACGAAGCACATGCGAAGAAAAAGTATGGTGAGCATGTGCCAATGTCGGAGCACCCGAACATTCGCTCTGCGAACGCCTGTTTGAATTCATCCAGCATGGCGGTTGATCTTGCTCGCCGGCATGATGCCTTATTGCACGTCCTGCATCTGACGACGGCGATTGAAATGGGCCTGTTTTCGAAAGCTCATCGCTCCGAGAAACGAATCACTGCGGAAGTCTGCGTGCATCACCTGTGGTTTGATGAGTCCCGTTATGAAGAGCTCGGTGCGAGGATAAAGTGCAACCCGGCTATCAAATCAGCAAAAGACCGTGAAGGTCTGATCAAAGCACTCAACGAGGGTCGTATCGATATTGTCGCAACCGACCACGCTCCGCACACTGCCGGTGAGAAAACGAGAACCTACTTTAAGGCACCGGCTGGTCTACCGCTGGTTCAGCATGCGCTACAAGCTTTGTTTGACCTGGCTGCCTCGGGACAGATCAGTCCTGAGCTACTTGTCGACAGAAGCTGCCATGCACCAGCAGACATATTCGGTGTCCGTGATCGCGGTTACGTTAGGGAAGGCTACTTCGCTGACCTGGTCGTGGTTGATTCGAACAAGGCATACAAAGTTGACCGCTCCAACGTGCTCTTCAAGTGCGGTTGGTCGCCGTTTGAAGGTCACGTGTTCTCATCATCGATCGATACAACCATAGTGAATGGTGAAGTCGTTTTCCGCGACGGCGAGCTGACCGGAGTCGTAGCCGGTCAGAAGCTGGAATTCAACCGGTCGCGATAGCCTGAATAAAGTATTTACTTTCCAGTCGATCCCGTTATGCTAGCGCCAAATATGGGATCAGATTGTATGCTGGATATTGGAATATATTCGGCGCGAGCGTGGAATGAAACCGACTGATACCTCCAACCCCGAATACTTTCATAAAGTTGTCGATTGCCAGTGGGCCTGTCCTGCTCATACTGATGTGCCGCAATACATTCGCTTGATTGCCCAGGGGCAATTTAGCGAAGCGTACATTGAAAACCGTAAATCCAATGTGTTCCCAGGTATTCTCGGGCGAGTCTGTGACCGCCCATGCGAGCCCGCCTGCCGCCGTGGTCGGGTTGAAGATCGGCCGGTTGCGATTTGTCGTCTGAAACGGGTTGCCGCTGATCATCGCGATGACATTAGCGATCAACTGCCACGGGTTCCCGCGAAAACTAACGGAAAACGCATTGCATTGATCGGAGCCGGTTGCGCTTCATTGACGGTCGCAAACGATCTTGCACCGCTCGGTTACGAAGTCACGATTTTCGAAGCGCTTGACACAACGGGCGGCTTGATGCGAACCAATATTCCGCAGTTTCGACTGCCGGCGAAAGTGCTCGACGAGGAGATCGGCTATATCCTCGACATGGGCGTTGATCTTAAATTCAATCACAGTATCAATAGTATGAAGGAGTTGCTCGATGAGGGTTTCGATGCCGTGTTTGTCGGCACAGGCGCACCCCGAGGCAAGAATCTCGAGATTCCGGGCCGCTATGGCAGCGACAACATCTACATTGGCATCGACTGGCTCGAATCCGTTGCGTTCGAGCACCTGAAGTCGATCGGCAAAAAAGTGCTCATCATCGGTGTCGGCAACACAGCGATGGATTGCTGTCGTACGTCGTTACGTATTGGGGCGGATGACGTCAAGGTAATGGCGCGTAAACCACGGGAGTTCTTCAAGGCCTCTGACTGGGAACTCGAAGATGCAGAAGAAGAGAACGTGGAGATTCTCGTCAACCACTCTCCAAAAGAATTCGTCATTGAGAACGGTAAGCTTGTTGGCATGACCTTCGAGTTAATGGAATACAATATCGACGATGCAGGTCGGATTGACCGCGGCACCGTAACGGGCGAAAAAATGATTCCTTGCGATGACGTGATACTCGCCATCGGCCAGGACAATGCGTTTCCCTGGATAGAACGCGATATTGGCATCGAGTTTAACGAGTGGGATTGTCCTGTCGTCGATGAAGAGACGATGATGTGCAATCGCGACGGCGTATTTTTCGGTGGCGACTCGGCTTTCGGGCCGAAGAACATTATCTGGGCAGTGGCACACGGTCACGAGGCAGCAATATCGATTCACAAATATTGCCAGGGCGACGATGTTGCGGACCGGCTTCCGCTTGGCGTGAATCTTTCAACTCAGAAAATGGGCATGCACGAGTGGAGTTACTCTAACGATTATGACCCTGCCGGACGCCGCCTGATGCCACACGTTGATCTTAAAGAGCGCTTTAAGAAGCTCGATATTGAAGTTGAGCTTGGCTTCACCGTCGAACAAACCGTACAGGAGGCGGAGCGCTGCCTGAATTGCGATATCCAGACTGTGTTTGCTGCCAGTCTTTGTATCGAATGCGACGCTTGTGTCGATATCTGCCCGGTCAATTGCCTGACGATGACCGAGAACGACGAGGAAGCGAACCTGAGAACACGGCTGTCAGCGCCCGCTGAAAATCACGAGCAAGCCTTGTATGTCTCCGCTGATTTGCCACAAACCAGCCGCGTCATGGTCAAAGATGAAGATCTGTGCGTACATTGTGGTTTGTGCGCTGAACGGTGCCCGACCGGGGCTTGGGACATGCAAAAATCAACAGTGCTGATTCCGCATGCCAGCGACGAGGCAGTGGACGATCAAACTCAGTCGGCAGCGCCGGCCGCGTAGACGAGAAATCACGTGGCTACAGTCAACGACGTCGTCATCAAGATTGCTACGGTCAACGGTACCGGGTCGGCGAGTGCCAACGGTCTGTTGATGAAGTCCATATTCCGCATGGGCATTCCTGTTGTCGGCAAGAATTACTTTCCATCGAACATTCAAGGGTTGCCAACCTGGTATGAAATCAGAGTGACCGGTGACGGCTACCAGTCGCGCTCCAATCGAGTCGACGTCATGGTGGCGATGAATGCGCAGACCTATGCTCGTGACCTTGCGGAAGTGTCGGAGGGTGGCTGGCTGCTCTATGACTCAACCTGGCCGCGTAGCAAGTTGTTGGATCGCGACGACGTTACTGTGCTCGGCATTCCGCTATCGAAAATGTGCAATGAACACTTTGAAGGTGCGCGCGCGCGCATTCTTATGAAGAACATTGCCTACGTCGGCGCAGTTGCTGCACTTCTCGATATCGATCTCGACATTATCACGAAACTGCTCGAGGACACCTTTGCATCGAAACCGAAGCTTATCGGCTCCAACATGGAAGCAATTCGCATGGGTTTCGATTATGCGATCGAAAATTTCGTTTGTCCTCTCCCGAGCAAGGTTGCGGCCATGAACGGAACCGATGGGAACATCATTATCGATGGCAATACGGCAGCAGGTCTGGGCTGCGTTTTTGCAGGCGCGACTGTCGGCGCGTGGTATCCGATAACCCCGTCGACATCTTTGATGGACGCATTTCGTTCTTACTGTTTGAAATACCGGGTTGATGAGGCAACAGGCAAACGCACCTACTGCATTATTCAGGCGGAGGATGAGCTTGCTGCCATTGGCATGGTGTTGGGCGCGAACTGGAATGGTGCTCGATCATTTACATCGACTAGCGGTCCAGGTATTTCACTGATGAGTGAGTTTCTTGGCTATGGCTACTATGCTGAAATTCCAGCGGTTATCTTTAACGTGCAGCGAACCGGACCGTCCACCGGTATGCCGACACGAACACAGCAATCGGACATCCTGAGTTGTGCTTATGCGTCACATGGTGACACCAAGCACGTCTTGTTGTTTCCGTCAGATCCGGGTGAGTGCTTCACCATGGCGCAGATATCGTTTGACCTCGCAGAGCGATTGCAGACGCCAGTGATGGTGCTGTCTGATCTTGATATCGGCATGAATGACTGGATGGTGCCGGAATTTGAATTAGATGAGAGTTACACGCCGGATCGCGGCAAAGTTTTGAGTGCCGAGGCTCTCGAAGAAATGGATGCGTTTTATCGTTATCTGGATGTCGATGGGGATGGCATCCCCTACCGCACGCTACCCGGCACGCACCCGAAGGGCTCGTATTTCACACGCGGTTCGGGGCATACGAAGTATGGCGCATATACAGAGGACTCCGAGGCCTACAAGGAAGTTGTCGATCGCTTGCTTGTCAAATGGGAAACAGCCCGGTCAATCGTCCCCGAGCCAGAGATTCGTTACTCGAAATCGAATGCCGCAGCCGTAATTAGTGTCGGCAGTAGTGACGGCGCTTGCAAAGAAGCACTGGATCAACTCGGTGCACAAGATGTCGCGTTAAACTATTGTCGCATGAAGGCATTCCCATTCAGCGATGCTGTAAGAGACTTTATCGAAAAGCATGAAGTGGTATACGTTGTCGAACAAAATCGTGATGCTCAATTACGTACGCTGCTAATGCTCGACAGCGATGTCGATCCGGCCAAGCTGGTGTCCTTGCTCCACTATGACGGTATGCCGCTAAGTGCCGAGTTCATTGTCGAGCGAGCGCTTGCAGAACAATCCAAGGGGCGGGCCACATGAGCTATATTTCGAAACCAAAAGTCGCGCACCCTAACTTGCCGCGCAATACGCTGGGTCTGACGGCCCGGGATTACGAGGGCACAGTGTCGACATTGTGCGCAGGATGCGGGCATGACTCGGTGACTGCGGCAATCGTTCAGGCCGTTTTCGAACTCAATCTCGAGCCACATATGCTCGCCAAGATGAGCGGCATCGGTTGCTCGTCGAAGACGCCAGCGTATTTCGTCAGCCAGTCGCATGGCTTCAACTCCGTTCACGGCCGCATGCCCTCAGTAACGACTGGCGCTAACGCGGCCAATCGAACTCTGACCTATATTGGCGTGTCGGGTGATGGCGATTCCCTATCAATTGGCGCCGGGCAATTCGTGCACGCGATCCGTCGAAACCTGAACATGTGCTATATCATCGAGAACAACGGAGTCTACGGGCTGACCAAAGGGCAGTTTTCAGCATCGGCCGATATCGGAACCAGGCCGAAGAAAGGCCTGCCGAACCAACAAGAGCCGATTGATCCGGTCAGTACAGCACTTTCACTGGGTGCGACTTACATTGCTCGCAGTTTTTCGGGCGACAAGGAGCAGCTTGTACCGTTGATTCAGGGTGCGTTATTGCATCCCGGTTTTTCGCTCGTTGACGTCATCAGTCCATGCGTTACGTTCAACGATCACGAAGGTTCGACAAAGAGCTATGCGCATACTCGAGAGTTCTACCATCATGTTGTTGACGCCGATTACATTGCCCCGGCTGAAGAAATCAAAGCGGCGTACGAGAAAGGCTCCGCCATGTCGGTCGAGTTGCACGATGGCAGTAAAATTGTCCTGCACAAAATAGACAATGACTACGACCCAACCAGCCGTGCTGCGGTGTTCAAGTATCTGCGTGAGCGATTCAATGCAGGCGAAATCACAACGGGCTTGTTGTATATCGATAATTTACGCAAGGAAATGCACGACCTGATGGGCAACATCGATACACCTTTGTCAGAGTACCCGTTGGACAAATTGCACCCAGGCAAAGAAGAGCTCAAAAAGATACTGGGCCGTTATCGCTAATCGCAGTTGGTCGCGATGCGGGGTTAGCTCCTGATTAAGTCCCGCATCGGGCGGGCCGTCACGCTGTCGGGGAATACCGTGTTGTCCAGCAACGAATCGGGGACTGAAAGGTGATCGGACATGATGCCCTTGAACATGCTACGCATGTCGCTGGTTGGCATCAGGTCACGGTTTTCAAACAGGTCGGTCTTGCCGAGGCCGGGCCAGTCCGCTATGACGCGGCCACCCTTGACAGCGCCGCCGAGCAATATCGCAGCCGATGCCGTGCCGTGATCGGTGCCACGAGTGCCGTTAACCGCAACGGTTCGTCCGAACTCGGTAACTACGGCAACCACGGTCTTCGACCACATCTCTCCAAGCTGGTCTCGCAAGGCCGTAAGGCCTTCGTCAAGGCCTGCAAGTTTATTCGCCAACGCTCCGCTCGTTGTGCCCTGATTGGCATGTGTATCCCAGCCGCCGGATTCAAGCACTGCGATGCGTGGCCCGTCTTCAGCAGTCAGAAAACGGGCTGCTGCCTCCATCATCAGTCGTTGCTGTTGCGAATTTCTGTTGCGCAACTTCATTTCCCCCATGCTTGATTCACTGTCTGCAATCTCCTGGGACTTGAGCGCTTGCACGAGTCTGGTCGCAAAGAATTCGTCGTCGGCATACATGTCCTGCAATCGGCGCAAGGTGCTGGCGTCGGCGTCCGGGAGTTGCGACGGTGCCCAACTGGTCACCGAATTGTTGCCGCGCAGCACAAGCGGCGTATTTTGCGCCATTGCGATCGCAACTTCGTTGCCCAGCGATCCGCCAAGAGGCGCCAGTGCTCGATTGAGCCAGCCGTCACGAAGAGATGCTGTGCCAGCGGCGCCATTTTCAAGGACGTCCTGACCGTCGAAGTGCGAACGGCTGCGATAGGGACTCGCCAACGCGTGCACGACTATGGCCTGGTTCTTTTCGTATTGAGCATAGACACCGGGAAGGCTCGGATGTAGGCCGAAAGTGTTGTCGAGCCTCAATAGCCCGTCATCTTCGCCCGGGGCCGGCATCGAAAGCTCACCGCGAATCTTGCGATAATTCGCATCACCATACGGTGCCGCGATCGCAAGGCCATCCGCCGCACCGCGCAATATTATTAGTACGAATCGCGCATCCGAGTCGGGTTTCGCGAGCGCCCAGCCGGGGAGGCTCGTCGCAATAGTGCCAATGCCGGCAGCCCTGAGAATGTCTCGTCTGCTAAGCATGTCTACCTCCGTTGAAAATCGGGTGAGGCCAGCAGCAACGTCAATCCTTGCACATTACTTTCGGCACGTGAGATGGCCTTGCGAGACTCGGGGCTAAATGTAGCGCCGAGAATTGCGTCACCGAGATCGACGGGATTCACGCGCGACCCAACGACGCGGGAAACGGTATTCGACCACTCGATGCGTTTGTACAAAGCGTCGGCACCACCCCAGTGCTCTGCGGTATCGGGCCAGCCGGCCGGGCTACCGGGCCTGAACGGTGCTTGTCCCATCGTGTCAAGAGCGCCGACGACGAGACGTGCCCTGTCGGGCACGTGATCAAAGGCACGGAACGTCGAGATCACGAAATCATGAGGCGACTTGTATTTGCTGTGTGGTTCCAGCCAGACGGCGTCGGCACCGACGAGTGTCTCGTAGACTTCGGAGAGCTCACCACCGCTTTCAAGGTATGTCGCCACCAACTCGTCTACCAGAGCAGCCGGAGGCTCGTCCGCCACGAAGTGCCGTGCCAGCTTCGTCGCGATAAAACGCGCGGTCGATGGATGAATTGCCAGGTCGCGCAGTACGGCTTTACCCTGCTGCAACCCTTTCTGCGAATAACGATTGCCCATAATCTGCTGGGTACCGGGCTCGTGGATGGACTCGCGAAATTCGAAGGTGCCCGGATCGCCTTCGAGAAAACGCCCTGCATTCCCCGCGCCGCCAATTGACCAGCCTGTTATGACCTTGGCGAAAGTCGTAACGTCAGCCTGCGTGTAACCACCGTCAACGCCAAGCGTATGCAACTCAAGAATCTCTCGCGCCAGGTTTTCGTTAAGGCCGACTGCGCGTTTGCGCTGCCCGCGGTTTGCACGACGGCCCAGCGTCGAATTGGGTCCAATCGATCGCTGATTGTCGAGATACATAATCATCGCCGGATGCTGCTCACAGGCGATCAGCAGGTCGGCGAACTTGCCGCTGATGTTCGACCGGATGGCCTCGTTTTCGTACAAGCCTGCGATCGCCGCGAGCGGGTTCTTGTCGACCGACACCGCAAAATGATTGCTCCAGAAATGCACCAGGCGCTCATGGAATGGATGGTCGCTGTCTGCGGCGACTCTATACCTTGCCTCGCTCTGTGCGGAAAAGTGCCCACGCACGGTCCGCCCGTATTGTTTCACGATGTCGGGCGCGGCTTCTGCCGTGGCAAGCTCGCGCATCTCGCGATCCGCTTTACGTATTTCGTCAATTTCCTGCAGTACGACCGCTGAACCAGGTAATTTTCTCAGTTCGCCGGCTTGCCGCGATGGTCCTTGCAGCTGATCAAGTAGCCAAACGACCGGGCCCTTTTCGATCGTCTCCAGGTCGCCAGGCCTGGCACCCAGACCGAATCGATTGGCAGCAATTGCAGATTTCATCGTCATCAGGAGACTCTTCCTCGTTTGCAATTAAAACGCCGCTTTCGGCTATTGGTTGACCGGACAGGCGTATCATATGACCTGTAGGTGGCGAAAGTCCTGCTTATTCAGCAGATTCAACATAATAGGCCAACAAAATCAATAAGATAAAAGTTTTGCATCCAATATTGCCTTGGCAAGCATCTACCGGATGAGAACTGCTCAAAGAGCAGCTAACTAACAGACGGAGTAAGTGAAGTGGCTGGAGAATGGGTACCAATTGTTATGTTTGTGGCGCTGACGGTCATCATCAGCTTGTTTTTCTGGTTTCGCTCTCGGGGCCGCGGTCAAATGCAAGAGACGATTCGTGCTGCGATCGACAAAGGACAGGAGTTAAGTCCAGAGATTATCGATCGCCTCGGTAATCCGGCATCACCCAAGGACAAAGATTTGCGCTTTGCGCTGATCTGGCTGGCCCTGGCGGTAGGATTGTCGTTAAGTGGTTATTTCGCGCCGGACTCAAGTGGACATGCCTTCATGGGCTCGCTGGCCGGAGCCGCATTTCCGTTTTGCATCGGTGTGGCGTACCTGATCATGTGGCGCTTCACGGACCACGACCGATAGTCGAGCCAGCAACAGCGCTGGATGGCGAGGATCAATATCTCGTAGCGAAGGCCGTCGCGTCCCAGGACACGACGGCTTTTGGAGAATTGATCCGTCGCCATCAATCGCAGATTCGGAATTTTCTGCGCAAACTTACGGCCGACTCTTTTGAGGCCGATGACCTGGCACAACAGACGTTCTTGCATGCGTGGGACAAACTGCAGACATTTTCCGGCCGCGGATCGTTTATCGGTTGGTTACTAAAAGTAGCGTATACGACCTTCTTGCAATCCAAACGAAAGTCGAAACGTTATGCAGAGGTGCTTGATGAAGCGGGTTATATCGCGCAGATGGAGTCGAGGAGTTACACTCAGAGCACGGACGAAGTTTCTGATCTGGACAAGCTGCTCGCGGTTTTGACGCAGGAAGAGCGTGCAATTTTAGTTATGTCGTACGCTTGTGGTTTATCACATCGTGAGATTGGCGATGCGACTGGTTTGCCTGTTGGCACGGTCAAATCGGTCATCTTTCGCGGCAAGGAAAAGATCAGGACTAGTTTTGACATCAAAGATCATCAACATGGCTGAGAAACTCAAAGACGCTGAAGACCGTTTACTCGAGTCGTTGTTGCAGTCGACGCCGATTGCAGACGATGGCTTTAGTCGTCGCGTTGTCACACAGATACGGCGACGTCTATGGGTAAGGCGCCTGGCACTTCCGTTAGCGATTTTTGTTGGTGGGGCTATTTCGATTAAGCCCGCGACACAAATAATGATCGCTGCGACCAAGTTAATGACCGTGGTTCCACAGGGCATGTTCGATGTGCCCACGGGCTGGATCCCACAAATGCAGATTGTCGTTTTGGGGGCAATGTTGCTTGCTGCGGGCATGCTTGGCATCCGTATGCTGGAGGAATGAGTCGGACTAACCCCGGTGCATTGTCACGGGCTTGATGCTCGGTTACATTGCCCGCATGAGTCTTCGCGATCAGGTGGAATTATTGCTGCCAAACTGGGAACGCTGGTACCCGAGTTTGTTCGATGCGGCAAATGATCTCGGTTTAATCAGAGCCGAGGTCTGCGATCCGAACTCACTGTTGTTAACACGACGACACGCTAAAGTTCGACAGCGTGCTGAAGACGCTCATCGTGAGAAATGGGGCGGCAAAGCGAATGAGTAGTTTCCTGGGGGATGTTGATGACATTTGACCTCGATCGGGTCCGCGCGCAATTTCCGTCCCTGGCCGAAACTGATAACGGCAAGCCGCGCCTGTATTTTGATAACCCTGCCGGGACGCAGGTGCCGTTGTCGGTTGCTGAGCGAATGACGGACTGTTTGTTGCATAAGAGCGCAAACATCGGTGGATATTTCCCGACCTCGAAAATGGCGGGAGAGGTGGCTGATGAAGCACGTGCGGCCGTCGCGGATTTTCTGAACGCGCCGTCACCCGACGAAATTATCTTCGGTCAGAACATGACCTCGTTGACGTTTCATGTCTCGCGTTCGATAGGGCGGCACCTTCAGCCCGGTGACGAAATAGTCTTATCGCGGATGGATCACGATGCAAACGTAGAGCCGTGGAAGCTGCTGGCCCGTGATTTCGACTTGGAGATACGCTGGCTGCCATTCGACACTGAAACATTCGAATTCGATCTTTCGAATCTGGACGACTTGCTCAGCGACAAGAGTCGACTGGTTTGCGTTGGTGGTGCTAGCAACCTCCTTGGAACGATTAACGATATCCAGAGAATTTGCAGTAAGGCGAGAGCTGCGGGCGCATGGTCATTTATTGATGCGGTGCAATCGGCGCCACATGTATCAACCGATGTCCAACAATTCGGTTGTGATTTCTTCGTTTGTTCGGCCTATAAGTTTTTTGGTCCGCACCAGGGCATGTTATGGGGTCGTCGGGAAGTGCTTGAGGAACTCGATGCCTACAAGGTGCGCCCGGCATCGGAAGACCTGCCGTGGTCATTCGAGTCTGGCACCCAAAGCCACGAAGGCATGGCTGGCACCGCGGCAGCGGTGGATTATTTCGCCTGGATAGGAGCTGAGATGGCTGATGCAGGAGCGGACCGTCGTAGTCGTCTCGTTGCTGCAATGCAGATGATATTTGACTATGAGAAGCAGCTGGCGCAACAGCTCATTGCCGGATTGCAAAGCATCTCCGGTGTGAAGGTCCTGGGCGTTACCGATCCCGCGGCACTAAACAGACGGGTTCCTACTGTTTCGTTCATCCACAACAGCCACGAGCCGGCTGCGATCGCCAAAGCACTTGCTGAGCAAAATATTTTCGCCTGGAGCGGTGATAACTACGCATTAGAGGTCGCCAGGGCCCTGGAGATCAACGAAAGTGGCGGTGCCGTGCGAATTGGTGCGGTGCACTACAACTCGGCGGATGAAATCGATAAGGTGCTCAACGCGCTAGAGGCTATTTTGGCCTGAGAGCTCTGATCGTCAACACCTTCGCACGACTTCTCATGGTCTATACTCCCTGTATCCGGCGCAACGCCGGTTTCGTAATAATCAAAACAGATAGGGGAACTAACGTGAAGAAGATTTTGACGACAGTGGTCACTGCTTTGGCATTTCTGGTTCTGGGTGTCAACAGCGTGTTTGCGCAAGATGATGCGGCAGAGGAACCGGATTGGACGCCGGTCGAAACATTTACCTGTGATTACCTCGATGGAAAGGGCCCGGGTGATCTTGCCGAGGTTATCGACGAGTGGAACGAATGGTGGGACGACAGGGGCATGAACAGCTATTTCGCGGCAACCATTACACCGTATTACTTCGGCGAGAAAAACTTCGATCTCGGTTGGCTTGGCGCGTGGACAGATGGTACAGCAATGGGATCGAGTCTCGATACATGGGTCACTGACGGCAGTGAAATGTCTGCAAAGTTCTTTGAAGTTTTAAGCTGCGGGAGCCACTCGCACTTTGCATCGATCAATGTCAGACAGCCGCAAGACAACGACGACGAAAGCGATGATTCGTTTATTTTGAATTTCTCAAATTGTTCCTTCGAGGAAGATAAGTCGCTCGGTGATTACATAGCCGCACAAGACGAGTGGAATGCTTATGCGGATGACATTGGAATTATCGGCGGCACCTGGATCATGTTCCCGTTAGCAGGTGAGACGAACGATGATTATGATTTCAAGCTTGTAAACAGTGAGCCGGATCATACGACCGCAGGCGCCAATTGGGATGTATATGCTCAGGGTCACTATCGCAAATCCAACGAGCTATTTGGCGATATCCTGGATTGCGACATCGACCGTGCTTACAGTGCGACAGTGCAAAGAGACATCAAGAACGACGACTAGTCTGCTGCATCAGCTTGTAGGAAAAGAAGGGCCGCGCATGGGCGGCGACTCACCAAGAAGAAGGGCTGCCCTGGGGCAGCCCTTCGTGAGTATCGGATTGGAAAACGTGGTCAATGATGGTGTGAAGGTTGCTCCATCATCCGTACAAGACCCAATGGTTTTCGCAATACCTTTGATATCTCACTAGACATGGATCACCTCCTTCTGTGTTGTTTGCCCGCCGCCAGTATGTAGAAAATATCGCGTAAAAACAAAGGTATAAATGCTGTAATTGATGCGCTATTATGTCCTGCTCAGCGCTTGATTCTCCAATCCAGAAGACCGAATAGCGGAGGCGTCAGTGAACGACGCTGAACCCCAGGAATCTCAATTGCCCATTGCTGCCGGCCCGGTGCAGGGCGACGAGCGAATTACTAGTCTCGATGCTCTTCGTGGTGTCGCGATACTAGGCATTCTCGTAATGAACATCTATGCATTCGCGATGCCATTCGTTGCGTACAGCAATCCACTTGCGATGGGTGGTGAAGAAACGCACAACATCGGTACCTGGTTTCTTACGCACATACTTTTTGATCAGAAATTCCTGAGCGTATTCGCGATGCTGTTCGGTGCCGGTATGGTTCTGATGACCGGGCGCGCGGAGGCTCGAGGTGCCAGGTACGGCCGCATCTATTACCGCCGTCAATTCTGGCTGCTCGTCATAGGTGCACTGCATGGTTACCTGATCTGGGTTGGTGACATTCTGTTCAGCTATGCAGCTATAGGAATGCTCGTTTTCCTGTTCAGAAAGCGCAGTCCCGGGACATTGATAATTATTGCTTGCCTGTTGCTGCCAATTTCACTTGTCGGGAACTACGGCATGTCGGTTTCGACAGAACAGACAATCATTGCGGTCGCCGAGATCCAGGATTTGCAGGATGCGGGCGAACAGCTGAGCGAAGAACAGGAAAAAATGCTTGAGAAATGGGAGTCATCGCGCGCTTTTATGGCGCCTAACGATGAAGACCTACAGAAAGACCTGGCGGCCTATCGCGGTAGTTATCTCGATATCGTGAAGCATCGGGCCCCAATTGTTCTCATGATGCAGATCTTCGTTACTCTATTTTTTGGCATTTCCCGTATTGCCGCATTGATGATGATCGGCGCGGCGCTAATGAAGCTCGGCGTGCTTTCCGGCGAGCGCTCCGCCATTTTCTATCGCAATCTGATGGTGGCGGGGTACCTGTTTGGCACTCCACTAACGATATTCAGCGCCATAAATATGAACGCGCATGCATTTGACACCTTGTACATGATGCGTGTTGGCGGCATCGCAAATTACGTCGGCAGTCTCGTCGTGGCATTTGGGCATATTGGTCTTGTCATGTTGATTATCAAGTCGGGCGCGTTGCGGCGGCTAATGAGCCGCTTTGCGGCTGTAGGTCGAATGGCAGTGACCAACTACCTCATGCATTCGGTCATTCTGACGACGGTGTTTTATGGTTACGGATTCGGGCTCTACGGTACAATTCCGCGCTTCTGGCAGATGGGCTTCGTCATTGGCGTCATCCTGCTGCAGTTGACTATCAGTCCCTGGTGGCTGGCTCGCTTCCATTTTGGCCCGGTTGAATGGCTGTGGCGGTCGCTGACGTACTGGCAGCGGCAGCCGATGCGGATTGATTAATCCCCGCTACCCCCGTGTATACTTGGGCATCGGCCCGCGGCAGAGATGCCGCACTTAATTATTGATAAATTTGCTTACGAAAAAATAAGGGTGAGATAATAATGGCAATCGCAGATCTTAAGAATGTGCTGAATATCTTTGGTGGTTCGGACGTCGACGACGCTGCCGAATTGTACAAAGAGGTGTTGCTGATGACTCTGGCACGAGCAGCAGACGCCGACATCAACATTCAGACGGTCGAGGTTGACAGGATTCGCGAGATCCTCAAGGAACACACGGGCGAAGATTTCAGTGCGGCGGATATAAGAGTTGCGGCGCGCGAAGAACTTTACGCCGAAGCGTCATTGCGCAAATACCTGGCGAGCGTGCGTGGCAAAATGTCGGCGCAGGAAAAGTCTGAGACAGTTTGCGCTCTTGCGGACGTATTTCGCAGTGACTCGAGTGTCAGCGTTTTAGAAGTGGATTTTTTCAATGGTGTCGCAGAAGCACTGCGAGTCACACCCGCCGAACTTGCCGGGTTAGTCCCCGGGGACGTGGCGTAAATATCGACCGGATATCGCCCCACCGATTTCCCGATACACAACGAATATTCCTGACGCGATAATCACGGTCGCGCCCAGCGCAACCCATCGATCGGGGACTTCGTCCCAAATCAAATAGCCTGCTATTGCGCCGCCAATCAGGGCGATGTATTCGAACGGCGCCAATAGTGCCGGAGGCGCACGTCGATAACCACCAATTAATCCGATCCAGGCGATAACTGAGCAGGCACCCGCAAGAGTGAACAGCAGCCAGCCACCGGAGTCCGGAACCTGCCATGCACCGCGCCCGAGCATACCCAGCGAAACGAGCATCGGTCCGGCAATGACGTAAACGGATAGTGCGTAGCTACTCTCAGTTGACGACAATTTCCGAGCAGTGATTGCCATACAGGCATAGCAAAAAGCCGCGAACAGGACCGCAATGGATGCGAAGGAGACCTCGCCAACGCCGGGCCGCAACATGGTCAACACACCGATGAAACCGACTGTGACTGCGATCCAGCGGCGCCAGCCAACGTGTTCGCCGAGCATTGGCACAGACAGTGCCGTAACCATTAACGGTGCCGTGTAGCCAAGCGTAAGCGCATCGACAAGCGGCATCCGAGACAGTCCGTAGAAAAAGCCGAACATTGCGCCTGTGGCGAGCAACGTCCTGAGCAAGTGCCAGGGCCACCGGGAGGTGGCCAGACTTCGGATCCCACCGAACTGGCGTCCCAGCAGTATGAAAATACCAAGGCCGATCAGGCTGCGCAGAAAAATGAATTGCTCAAGTGAGTAAGTCGCAAGCAGGCCCTTCGCACACAGGTCGAGACCGAGTCCACCGGCGACACCGAATAACAGATAAGCAATAGCGCTCCCTGTCGATTCCTGACGACTTTCCTGAACCATAAGTGAGCGCCGGGCGTTGAAACAAAACGTGAGCTGAACATGATCGCATTTCGTACCTGCTGTGCCTACGGATTCAGCCCCGATTCAGAGAGGCGGGGCTTAAATGGTAGCCAGGACCGAAGAGTTGAGGACAGGCTGATGGAAACCACTACAAACATTACAAATTGGTCGCGTGTATTGCTCGTGATGTTGTTCGCCGCTGGAGTAGCCATCATCTCAGCCAATGCGCTTGCGGATACCGCTGGCGTCGGACGATCATCGATTACGATGCAAAACACGCGTGAACAACGTGACAACGGAATCAACGGGCGAATCTCTGAGGACCAACACGCGGTGCTCATCGTTAACGGCGAGCGCGACACAAGTATCAGGCCAGCCGTTAATGCAAAGGCCACGTTACAATCGACGCAAGCGCCTAACACCGATTACTGGTTTTACTCGGCGGATGTCGTGCTGTTCAATGACCACGACAACGATGGCTATTATCAAGGCATCGATCTGTTATTTGACGCCGACACATACTTCATGTCGGCTGACGTTTACGCGGTTGCTTATCTGAGCTACGAGGGCGGGCCGTGGAACGAGTACGCGGTAACAGATAATTTCACGCTTTTTAGTACAGCGAGTGATGACGAATTTACCATTGTCACAGAACTGCTGTCCGGCTACCCGAGTGGCAGTTACGATCTTCTGATTGAGTTGTTCGATGCCTACGACGATTCATTTCTCGCGTATTTCGGCCCCGATGACACATCCGAATTGGCATTTCTGCCGCTTGAGGATGCCGACCGAGACGTTGTCGTCGTGCCGGATATTATCGTTGTCGACAATCATGGGCACGGCGGCGGGTCTTTGGGTGGCCTGCTTATCCTGGTGCTTGGTCTGGCAGCTTTGTCGCGATCTCGCCGCGTGTCGTTCGCATGACTTTGCGGCCCCAGGCAGAAAGATTGTCGAAGTATATGTATAGGGCCGGAACCACGAACAGTGACACAACCGTTGAAAAGGCCAGCCCGCCGATGATCGCCCGAGCCATCGGGTAGTAAGGCGGGCCGTCGCCCCCCACCTGCGTGGTACCAACCGCGAGCGGTGATAGTCCTACGATTGTTGTGGCAACAGTCATCAAAATTGGTCGTAATCGGTCTCTTCCCGCCTCGACAATGGCAGCATCGCGAGGCAAGCCTCGTTGTCGCAGGTTGTTAACATGATCAACGAGTACGATGCCGTTATTCACGACGACGCCGATCAGAATCATGATCCCGATCGAGGCCATGAACGAGAATGTCGTGCCCGTAGCCGCGAAGAACAGGAACACGCCGAAGATTGAGAACACGATGGACCCCAATATGATCGAAAACGGGAACAGCATCGACTCAAACAGCGCCGCCATGACGAGAAAAATACACGCGATCCCCAGGATGATATTGGTCGCCATCATTTGTTGAGTTTCGTCCTGACGTTCAAATCCACGGCCGAATTTCCAGCTATAACCCGGAGGAAGCTCGATCTGATCCATCATGCTTGTAATGTCAGGCTGGATTTCCTCGAGACTGCTCTCATCATCGAGGTTGCCGGAGAGAATGACGGACGTCTGCCGATCCGTGCGGCGAATCGTATCCGGCGACTGGCTGATGTACAGATTGGCAACACTGCCCAAGGTGATGCGTTCACCGTCAGGTTTGTATAGCGGTAAGTCAGCCAGCTGCTCGATACTTTGCTTTTCGTCATCACGAAACGCGATGCGCACGGCAACTTCACCGAACTCACCGCGAAATTCACGCAGGTTTTCGCCACGCATGGCGATGCTGACCGACGTCGCGATCTCGGCTGCGGTCAGTCCAGCGGCTGCTGCCCGGTCACGATCGATAATGACGCGAACCTCTTTGTCACCCGTATCGGCGTCGCTACGCACATCTTTCAGACCCGCGATCGAGGACAGCGCTCTCGCAATATCGACACCCAGTTCATTCAGCACCGAGGTTGAGTCACCAGAGATCTGAATACTGAATCCTTCGCCGCCACCTTGCTGCTCGAACTCAAAACTTGGCTTGCCAATCGCGATCGCCGGCAGATCTGCTTCGATTCGATCAATGATCTCTTTCGTCGAAAGCGTCGCATCGCTGTCTTCGGTCAACAAGATAGCTGACTCGGCGGAGTCGAGCTGGTAATAGCTGTAAATGGAACGAATATTCAATTCTTCTTGTCTTGAGAACAGGTAATCCTCAATCGTATTGACGGTTTTCTCAACACTTTCGAGCGCGTGCTGCCCTTCTATGTGATAAGGCAAGTACAAGCGCCGCCCCACGTCATTTGGAAACGAATCGAACTTCACGAGGTTTAGGGCTATCGGCAATATGCCAACGACGCAGATGAGAAAGATGCCGAGCGATGTCCACCAGAGATGCGAGACCACCCAGCCCAGCCCACGTTCATAACGCCGCGTTAACCGCGAGATCGCCGCCCCCGACTTTGCCGGTGGTGGTACGGCCACCCTTGCCGCAAGCATCGGCACCAGGGTCTGTGCGATCAACAGCGACGCAAGCAGGGCGACGATGATCGTGATTGCAACGTGAGTCAGAAATACCATGGTGTCGGTTTTAGTGCCGAAGATCATCGGCGCAAAAACAATGACTGTGGTCGCTGTGCCTGCGATCACGGCCAAACCCACTTCCCTGACGCCCTTAATGGTCGAGGCGTGCGGATTGTCATCGTTCTCGGCGCGTTCCTTGAAAATGCTCTCGGTAATCACGACGGCATTGTCGACCAGCATGCCGACGGCAAGCATTAGCCCCATCATCGACAGGATGTTTAGCGTGAGCCCAAGAAAGTACAACGCGCCGAGAGTGATCAGGATTGAGAACGGCACCGACGCAGTGACAATCAGGGTCGTCGATACCTGCCGCAGGAACAGGTAAAGTACAATAATTGCCAATAAGCCACCGATGAGGCCGGCACCAAGCAAATCGGACAATGAATCTTTTACGCTCTCGCCCTGATTGTCGAGTGCGAAAATATTGATGCCCTGCATCTGCGGTAGCTCGCCGATTTTTTCAATCTCATCCATGACGCGATCGGTAACGGCAACAAGGTTCGAGCCTGTGGTCTTGCTAACAGCAACGCCGATGGCGTATTTCTGGTCCAGGTGTCTGCCGTAATTGCGCTCGGGAGTTCGCAACTCGACGTCAGCAATGTCCCGCAGCCGCAGACCGCTGTCGTTAATCGTCAAATTACGGATTTGCTCTACTGACGTGAATTCACCGCGCGGCCGGACACTCAGCCGTTGGCCGCCTGCAGTGATCTGGCCTGCGCTTACTGCGAAATTGCTACGTTGCAAAAGATCGCGCAGCGACGCGATGTCCACACCATGTGCGGCGAGCCGATCCGGTTTTAACAGGATCCGTATCTCACGCGGATCGACGCCGTGCAACTCGACGCGCGACACGCCTTCAATCCTCTCCAGCCGCCGTTTAAGCAGACGGTCAAGCAGGTCGTAGCTGTCCGCCAGTTCACGTTCACTTGAGATACGCAGTTGCAGTACCGGCCGATCGCCAAGCGAGCCCGTAAAGACGAGTATGCGCCTTATGTCATCCGGTAGGAGGTGGCGGATGCTGTCGACCTTGGCGCGCGCCTCAATGCCTTTGGCGCCCATACTTTGATCCCAGCCGAATTGCAGGAAAATCTGCGACTGATTTTCGTTCGAGCTGGAGAACATCTGCTCGACGCCGGACAGGGTCGCCAACACTTCTTCAACCGGACGTGTGATCAGACGTTCAACTTCTTCAGGCGTCGATCCCGCATAGGGAATCTGAATGAATATGCCCGGAAATTCGATATCCGGAAATTTCTCAAGTGGCAGTAAGCGCGACGCGATCAGGCCGATCAACGCGAGTGCGACGAACGTGACAACGGTTGTCACCGGCCTGCCGAGTGCAAACTCCGTGTGTCTCATTGCGCAGCGACACTCGCGGTTTGAACATCAGCCGGCACCGGCCAGCGTTTGCGGTCGAGCAATGAGTACACAACTGGAATAACGACCAACGTCAGGAAGGTGGAAACAAGCAAGCCGCCGATCACGGTGATCGCCATCGGTGCTCGTACTTCTGATCCTTCACCGAAACCTATAGCCATTGGTAAGAGCCCGAGTGCTGTTGTTAGTGAGGTCATCAGAATTGGCCGGAGTCGGGCGCTGCCAGCTTCCATGATGGCGTCAAAGCGGTCCTTGCCCTGTGAACGGAGCTGGTTAATCAGATCAACCAGTACAATCGCATTATTGACGACAATGCCGGCAAGCATAATGACGCCGATTAGAGCGATGATGTTGATTGTCGTACCGGTGATAAACAAGGCCAGAACGGCCCCGACCAGGGCCAGAGGAATGGTAAAGAGTATGACGAAAGGATGAATGAGGGACTCGAACTGCGATGCCATGATGAGGTACACCAGGAAGATCGCCAGAGCGAGCGCGAATTGCAAAGACTGGAATGACGCCTGCATTTCTTCACTCTGACCCGCCACGATCGCTGTTATGCCATTCGGCATTGGGATTCGACTGACGATCGACGCTGCTTCACCGGCAGCCGCTCCAAGGTCGCCGTAGGCGATATTCGCAGTAATGACGGCGACCCGTTCCTGCGCAACCCGCCGAATTTCAGATGGTCCCTGAGAAACACTGATATCAGCAACTGCTTCGAGCGAGACTGGTCGCTCAGATGCCGGGTTGACGATCAACCGTCGGATTTCCTCGATGCTGGACTGGCGAGTGTCGACGCTACGCACCAGCACATCGATCTTTTTGTCACGCCACGTGTAGCGGGTCGCAAGCTCGCCGCGAACATTGGCAACTACCCGGTTCGCAATGTCACGCACGGCCAGGCCGAGTTTCGCAGCACGCTCCTGATCGAAGACGATCTGAATTTCAGGGTTGCCACGCTCAACTGTCGTCTTGATGTCAGTAAAGCGATCTGACGCGGACATTTCCTGCACGACCAGGCCGCTTACCCGCGCCAGCCCTTCCAGATCGTAGCCGGAAATCTCTATTTGCAACGGGCTGGCAAAAGTCATCAACGCCGGCCTGCTGAACTCGTACTGCACGCCCGGAAGGCGTGCGAGTTCGGCGCGCATCGCGTCCATTGTTGCGTTTTCTTCTGCTCGTCCGGCGCCAGGGATTAGCGCAATGCTCAGCGTGCCGGTGTTGTCGCCCGCGTCAACAGGGTTCGCATCAAGGCGATTACCGGTTCCTGCCACGGAGAAATCGAGAGCGACCGCATCTAGTCCTGCAGTCGCGTTCTGCGCAGCCTGAATGGCCCGATCGGTTTCAGCGAGTGGAGCGCCCGGAGTGAGCCGCAAGTCTACATCGAACTCTCCCTGCGATAATTGTGGAATCAATTCAGTGCCGAGCCTGGGCAGCAAGGACATTGTCCCCGTGAAAATGGCGACGGCACCGACGACAACTGCAAGACGATGGCGCAATGACCATCGCAGTAGACCCGGGTACATTGACGCAATGGCGCGATACAGTCGCTGCAACAACCAGCTCGGCACCCACAAGATGATCCAAAACAGCCATCTGAGTCCCGCGAAAATGAAGCCAAACATCCGCACGACAAAGGCTACTCCACGAGTAAACCGACCTGGCGGTGTCGACTCTCTTTCATTCTGGTATCGGCTTCCTGTTCCCAAAGACGCGAGCATGGGTATGAGCGTCAACGCAACGATAAGCGAGAAAATCAGTGCGAAAGTAACGGTCAGTGCCTGATCTCTGAATAACTGACCGGCAATACCTGATATGAAGACCATTGGAAAAAACACCGCGATAGTCGTAAGCGTTGCCGCAACGACAGCACCCGCAACTTCAGTGGTACCATTTTGTGCGGCCTCCAGGATGCCCTCGCCATGCTCTTTTTTTCGCACAATGTTCTCGAGCACTACAATGGAGTTATCGACAAGCATTCCCACCGCCAGTGCGATGCCCCCCAACGACATGATGTTGAGCGATACGTCATTGAGATACATCAGCAGAAAAGTGCCAATGACTGAAACCGGAATCGCAATGCCCGTAATTGTCGTCGCGCGTGAGTCGCTCAGGAAGCCGTACAGAACGATGATGGCGATGATGCCACCAAAAAATGCGGCGTTCTTAACATCGTCAACGGCCGAGGAGATAAACGTCGACTGGTCATAAATGGTGATGAGCTCCATTTCATCCGGTAATGACTCGCTCACGCTGTCAAGCCGCTGTGCGATCCTGGCAGCAACCTGAACCGTATTCGCATCACCTTCCTTGTAAATGGCGAGCTCGACCGATTCGCGACCGCGAACCCGTGTAATGGCTTCACGCTCCTTGTAGCCGTGCTCGACGGTCGCGATGTCACGCAGATAAACCGGTCGGTCGGAAACATAGGCGACAATTGCGTCGCGAATATCATCGACAGACTGAAATTCGTTTAGCGTGCGAACCAGATAACGCTGATTGCCTTCTTCGAGGCGGCCACCTGAGAGATTGACATTCTCGGCACGGATTCGCGCCGCAATTTGATCGATACTGATTCCAAGCTGCGCCAATTTCTGCTGATCGACGCGGATCCCTATTTCGTCTTCAAGGCCACCGCTAACCTTCACGGCCGCTGTGCCCTCTTCCGCCTCGAGGTCAGCCTTGATGCGGTCCTCTGCGAGGCGCCGCAAGGACTTGAGTCGTGCCTCGGAAGATTCCTGGCTGGGATCCGCATCCTCCTTGTACAGTAGTCCAAGGCGCATTATCGGTTCGGACGACGGATCAAAGCGCAGCAGCAAAGGGCGACCAGCTTCGAGCGGGAGGAACAATATATCGAGTTTCTCACGTACATCGACACCCGCGATGTCCATTTCGGTTCCCCACAGGAATTCCAGAGTGACGTCGGACTGACCGGAGCGGGAAACCGATCGCACCAGCCGGACATTGCGAATGACGCCGACAGCTTCCTCTATGGGCTTCGTCAGTAGATTCTCGACCTCTACGGGTGCCGCACCCGTCAGTTCCGTCCGAATAGTCAACGTCGGATAGGAAATGTCGGGCAGGAGATTTAGCTTCAGCCGTGACAGGGACACCATGCCGAACAATGCGATTGCGACCATCAGCATGACGATCGTGACGCGACGCTCCGTCGCGATTTTAATCAGCTGACGCATCGTCACCCTCCTGATCAGCTGCGTCCGGCGCATTGATGATCGTGACCAGGGCACCGTCTTTCAGCCCGATCTGGCCTACTGTGATCACGCGATCGTTGTCAGACAGGCCGGAAGTAATTTCTATCATGCCGCTGTCGCTATATGCGGTTTGCACGAATTTTCGAATTGCCTTGTCATCCTCGACGACAAACACAGCCGTTTCGCCGGCTTCTTCGATGATCGCACTGCGTCGAATCTGCAAAACGTTTACATGCTGGTCATACACAATACTGATGCGGCCGAACATTCCGGGCTTGATACGGCGTTGCTCATCCGATATCTCGATCGTAATTTTGAATGTGCCAGTCTGCGGGTCGACGATCGGACTGACGCGGGTTACAGCGGCGATAATGCGCTGCCCCTGCAGGGCGTCTATGTCGATACCGACAGGCTGACCTTGTGCTATGCGGCGATACTCGCGCTCCGGAACATGAAGATAGGCAACTAATGGGTCGAAGCTTGTAATTCTGAACGCCGCCTCATTGACGGCAAGAGTGTTACCCAACCTGACAAAGCGTTCCGAGACAACGCCATCGATGGGGGCGCGGATTTGCGTGTAATCGAGTTCAAGTTTGGCAAGATTAAACGAAGCTTCGAGCGCCTCCATGTCATATTTAATTTTGTCGAAGTCGCCGCTACTGACCAGCCCCTTGTCCTTAAGCTCGACATTTCTTTCGTAGTCACGTTGCAGTTTGCGCAAATTTGCCTCGGACTGATTCAGCTCGAGTCGCAGGCGGTCACCGTCGAGTATTGCAAGCACCTGGCCCTGCTTGACATTGTCTCCCTCCTCAACACCAATCTCGCGAACTTCGCCGGCCACCTTGGCGATGACATCCGCCTCGGCGAACGCCTCAATCGGTGCCGTCCCCGAATACACCGCGGCAATATCACCGCGCACTGGCGCAGCGACTTCAACAGGGACTGCTACCGTTTCTTCCTCGCTTTCCTCGGGGGCTTCGTCTTGTTCATTTTGTCCGCATGCGCCGAGTAGCATCGCGCACACGAATACGGCTGGACCATAGCGATTCAGCGTCATTCGTTTCTCCCTATCAAATACCACACTCAGGATGCCGCGGCGTGGCGCAGGTGTGGTCTTGTCAACCGGTCAGGCGATCCAAAGCAAGCTTGCTCGCGAGCACTTTGCTGCCGTCGCGTAAGCCGGAATGGCCAACCACAACGATCTCTTCTACTTCTGCAAGGCCGCTCAATATTTCGACCTGACCATTTGCGCTAACGCCCGTTGTGACGATTCGCCGGGTAACTTCACCATCAGCGACAACGTAAACTGTCATTTCATCATCTTCTTCGACAATCGCGTCGGCCGGAACAGTCAAAACGGCCTCGTGCTTTTCGTAGGAGACTGTGAATCGTGCGAACATGCCCGGCACGAGGTGACCGCTCTTATTGTCGACGAATGCAGTGGCTCGGAACGTGCCATTGCGAGTATCGATCGTCGGACTTATGCGGATGATTGTCGCTGCAAACTCTGTGTCGGGCATTGAGTCGACTCGCAGCCTCGCGCTATGGCCAGCCGTAAATTTGGCTAATTCAGCTTGTGGGATCTGCAAATAGGCGACAAGTTCGGCGGTATCGGTAATGCGAAAAGCGACGTTATTTGCACTAACGTTCTGACCCAGTTTGATGTCGCGGGATGAAACGATGCCGCTGATTGGCGCACGAATCTCGGAATAATCGTAATTCAGCTTCTTGAGTTCATACGTTGCCTGCAGCGCAGCGACGTCATACTTCAGACCATCAAACATTGACTCACTGACCAGCCCGCGCTTGGCAAGATCGCTATAGCGACCGAATTCCTGGCGCGCCTTATTCAGATTCGCCTGGGCAGCCAGCATGTCGAGCTTCAGTCTTTCGCCGTCAAGCCGGGCTAGCGCCTGGCCCTGCAAGACCCGATCACCTTCTTCGACCAGCAGCTGTACGACCTCGCCCTGAACCCGCGCAAGCACCGGCGCGTCTATGTCGGAAGCGATAGTCGTGGTTGCATGATAAGTAGCGTAAATATCTTCACGAATGGGGTATGCAACTTCCACCGGAACCGGCAAGGTGGCTTGAATCTCGTCAGCACTGGAATGGCTGGCTTCACCAATACCGCAGGCTTGCAAAAGCATGGCGCTGGATACAATGGTTGTGGCGATAATCAGTTTGATGGTTCTCATAAGGCAGCACTGGTTAAGGTTATTTGGTGTTATAGTTAAGTATAACACTATATCGGTATAGCGCAACCCCGGTGTTCACATTCGTGTCTAATTGATAGCCATAATAATCAAACACTTACGTCGAGGCTGTTGCTGCCCGACCGGGTCTTCTATGGAGTAGATGCGCGATCGCGCGATTTGGATCGAAATAAGCCGCTTTTTTTTGGCTAGAAGATTGCTTCGGCCGACCGGCCTCTGAGCTGCGCGCGTCGCGTAGCGATTTTGCCAGCGAGATTAGCCTGAATCATTAACAAGCTCGGCGTCAGGAACAAGGTAAGCACTGTAGCAAACGCCAGACCGCCGGCGACCGACGACGCTAATTGCGTCCACCATTGCGAACTTGGCGCTCCGATCGAAACTTCGCGCGCAATCAGGTTGATGTTGACGCCGAGCACCATGGGCATGAGCCCGACAATTGTCGTTACCGTGGTCAGCAATACCGGACGCAGTCGCACGGCACAGGTTCTCAGAATCGCGTCGAAAGCATCGCTGCCACGTTTTCGCAGGACATTGTAGGTGTCGATGAAGACGATATTGTTGTTAACCACAATGCCCGCCAGTGTGATGACGCCAACACTGCTCATGATGATGCCGAATGGCATGTCGAGAATCAGGTGGCCGAGCAACACACCACCAGTCGAGAAAATCACGGCCGTGAGAATCAGGAATGCCTGGTAGAGGCTGTTGAATTGTGTCACGAGAATGATCGTCATGATGGCGATCGCCATGAACATGGCTTGCATCAGGAATACTTCGTCTTCCTGCTGATCTTCAATCATGCCGCGAAACTGTGCATTGACGCGCGGATCGATTCCGATTGTCGGTAGCATATCTCGCAATTCAGCAATGACCTCGGTCTCCAGGAAGCCTGGCATGACGTCTGCTTCGATAGTCATGGTGCGGCGCATATCCGTGCGTGTAATGGTGCTGACTTTTTGTGCCGGAACACGCTCGACAAAAGTGCTGATCGGTACAAGTCCATTCGGTGTCGGTATCCGCAGCTCATCGATTTGCGACAGATTTCGATCCTCAGAAGGATAGCGAACCCTTATGTCGATCTCGTCATCGCTGTCATCGGGGCGGTATTCGCCAATCTTGATGCCGTTGGTGACAAGTTGAACCATGGCACCAACAAGTGTGATATCGGCGCCAAATCTGGCGGCCTCAGCACGGTCGACTTTGATTTGCCACTCGATGCCCGGCAACGGCCGACCATCTTCGATGTTGGTGACTGCGGGATGCTGTTCGAGAGCCGCTCTTACCTGGCCAATGGTGTCTACAACCAGGTCTCCATCACGTGACGAGAATTCGATAAATATCGGTTTGCCTTGCGGTGGGCCCGAATCCGGTTTGCGTGTCTCCAACGAAATGCCAACGAGATCTGCTGTTCTGCTACGCACCTCGGCCAGTATTTCGTCTGCAGGTCGGCGCTGGTCCCAATCGACGAGATTGAGTGTCAACGATCCAATCTGATCGGGAGTCTCGTAAACGTCGCCGGTTTTCACGTAAAGAAACTCGATCTCCGGCATTCCAAGTACGCGTTGCTCTACCTGCCGAACGAGGAAATCCTGCTCATCGATCGACATGTCGCCGCGCGCCCGGATATCGACCATAGCAAATGGTGGTTCAACATCTGGAAAGTATTCGGTGCCCTTGCCGAACATGACAAAGGTGGCATAGATGGCCAGTAACAATGTCGACACCACGGCGACATTGCGCCAGGGATTACGCAGTGATTTCTTGAGGAATTGTACGTACCGCCCGGTAAACCCTTCGACGTCATCGAGCTCGCCTGTTTCCGCGGCGGCGAGGTTGCGGCGAGCAGCGTCGCTCTCTGCCCCCGTCTTGCCAAATATCGATCCCATTGTTGGCACGATCAACAGTGCCATCAGCAATGACGCGGAAAGCACGGCGATCAGGGTAATCGGCAAGTACTTCATGAACTCGCCTGAGATGCCCGGCCAAAGCGCCAGCGGCACGAACGCTGCGAGCGTGGTGCAGGTCGAAGCGATAATAGGCCAAGACATACGTATTGCGGCGCGAGAATAAGCGTCATGGCGCGACTCGCCTTCGGCCAGGCGCCGGTCTGCCATTTCAGTAACGACGATAGCTCCGTCGACGAGCATGCCGACGGCCATGATCAACGCAAACAGAACCATCATGTTGATGGTGATGCCGAACGAGCCGATCAACAAAATGCCGAGTAAGAAACTACCGGGAATCGAAATGCCAACCAGTAGTGCCGAGCGAATGCCGAGAATGCCAATGATTACGATGAACACGAGCAAGACGGCCGCGATCACACTGTTTTGCAACTCGCTCAACATGTCATTGACATCTTCCGACTTGTCCCGGGACACGCTGACGTCGATCTCATTGGGCCAGTATTGTCTTGCGGCCGCGACGATTGCCATGACGTCATCGATCGCTTCAATCAGGTTGGCGCCACCACGTTGCACCACTTCGACAGCGATGGCTGGCTTACCGTTTAGTCGCGCATAACTCTCGGCATCTTTATAAGTACGTCGCACTTTGGCGATGTCCTTAAAGTGCACAACGCGCTCGCCGACCGCCTTGATGGGCATGTCCAGCACGTCCGCAGCACTCTCGAACACGCCCGGCACTTTGACCGGGAACCGTCCTTCACTGGATTGCAGCGAGCCAGCTGCAACCAGTTTGTTATTGCGATAGACGAAACCGACAATCTGCGCCTGGTCGAGGCCATAGCTCTCCATCGCAAGCGGGTCGACAACGACTTCCATGAGTTCTTCACGAACTCCGATTAGATTGACTTCAAGCACGCCAGTCACGCCTTCCAGGTCCTCTTTCAGGTCCTTTGCGATCGTGGTGAGCGTGCGTTCCGGTACGTTGCCCGAGAGGTTCAGAACCAGCATCGGGTCAAAGCGCGTCATCTTGACCTCGTTAACCGTCGGCTCCTCCGATTCGCTCGGTAGTTTGGCCTCGGCCATGCCAACTTTTTCGCGAACGTCCTGCAGCGCTTTGTCGGTGTCGATGCCTGCTTCAAACTCGATCCGCACGCTGGCGCCGCCTTCGAACGCCTCGGCGATCATTTCCTTAATTCCCTCGATCGAGCGAATTTCCTGCTCCATCGGCCGCACCAGCAGTCGCGCAGCATCCTCAGGAGAAATGCCATCGTGCTGGATGTAGACATAGATAATCGGAATCTCGATGTCCGGTTCCGCTTCTTTGGGAATCGTTGCATAAGTCACGACGCCGGCGATAAGGACGGTGATCAGCCCGAGAATGACCGTACGGCAACGCGCCATGGCGGCGTCAATAACCTGCATCGCTAGTTAACCTCGGTTTTTGCCCTGATGGCGACCGAGGTGTCAATATCACTTTCGGGTATCGACTCAACGAAAGATCCGCTGGTCACGAAGCCCTGACCCACAGTGATGATTGTCGCTGTGTCGGGTAAACCTGCAATCCAGACGCCGTCGCTGGATGACAACGCAATGTCGGCGGCGATAAATTCGACGACGCCGGACTCGTTGATGATTTTGATGCCGACATTGCCCGCGTCATCGAGAGTCAGCAGAGACGGCGAAACATGATGTGCGTTGACGACCTCAGCCGGAATGAACAACTCAGCTGTTCCGCCGGCGCGCACAGCGCCATCCTGATTATTGACTTCGAGTTCAACTGCAAACGTGCGTGTTGCCTCGTCAGCAACCGGCGCAACGTAGCGAATCTTGCCGAGTACCTGTTCACCCGTCGCCAGGCGCGCTGATGCGGAGTTGCCGACCTCAACGTATTTCGCGTCGAACTCGGATAGGTTGGCAGAGACGATAATGGTGCGATTATCGACAAAGGTCGCAATCGGATCGCCGAGTTTTACGAAATCGCCTATTTCGACCATGCGCGCCTGCAATGCACCATCGAATGGCGCACGCACGGACATGTAATCGAGGTCGAGTTGTGCGCGTGTTAATTCTGTTTTCGCCGCTTCTAACAAAGCGATAGCTTCTTGTAGCTGGGCCTCCGACACATAGCTCTCAGACTTCAGCTTGAGCCGTCCCTGGTACTCGACTTCGCGTTGCTTAACGGTTGCTTGTGCTTGCGCCAGACGTGCCTCGCGGTCGCGCATATCGAGCCGCACGATCAAGCCACCACGAGCGACATTTGCTCCACGTTCGGCACCGACATGTTCAATGCGTCCATCGGTTTCGGCGCCGAGTTCCACAACTCGAGCTGGCGCGGTCTTGCCGTTGACGACAATCGTCCGCGTAATGGTCTCAGCCGATTGCGTGCGCACGCGTACTTTGCTTCGCGGGCTTTCGCCTGGCACATTTGTCGCGTGAACAGCGATATCGTCGCGAGAATCGTTGCCGATGGCACCGGATAGCAGCCACAACGTGATCAAGACGGCCATACCGGCAGAGTAAAACCAGGAGCGGTGCTTTTCGATAGCTCTAAAGTTCATCGTGCCACCTGTTTCTTTGACTCTTCCCGATCGCCTTCGAGGATATGCCGGTTTTCATCGACGTAGGACTTCATGGCGTGCATCATGGCGCGGCCAAAACCCAGCGTGAACTTCACGCCTTTCGGCCACTCCGTATCGCGGCAATTCTCAAAGTCATCGATAATCTGCAGATTGCGGTCTGCGTCTTCAATGCGGCTATTGAGGACCGTATGAATCTGCTCGTGCGTCATCAGATGAGCAAAAGCCATGGTTGCGAGAAACTCGGAGCGAACTTTGTGGCTCGGGGCAGGATTGTCGAGTTCGTTGAGCAAATGTTGCCGGCCGGCTGCCGTAATTTGGTATACCTTACGATCGGGCTTGCCGTCTTGCGGGATTTCCCGGCAATTTACATAGCCGTGTTCAGCCAACGATGCCAGCGCGGGATAGATCGAACCAAAACCGGCCGCGAAACAATGGCCGAACGATGATTCGAAGGCCTTCTTGAGGTCATAACCCGAGGCCTCACCATCGGTGAGCATTCCAAGGCAAACGGTCTTTACATCCATCGCGCACTAGTCCGGCAGCCATCGCTGCTATATATCGGGGCGATGTATAGTATCAGTTCGATATATAAGATCAAGCCCTATTGGCAAGATTGCGCGAGATGGTGCGTTGAACACGGTCAACGTACCATTCACGGTGAACTATCTATTGTTAAATCCAGGGGAATCAACAACGTGACGCTGCAAAGCAATGACATTGCGAATGCTGCGAAGAGTGCGGCAGGTCGAGTCGCGGGCATCGTGCGGGAAACGCCGCTGCAGCGCTCGGAGGCCTTCAGTGATGCGCTGGACGCCGAGGTCTACCTGAAACTCGAAAATCAGCAACACACAGGTTCGTTTAAACTTCGGGGCGCGACTAACTGCCTGATGAGTTTGCCTCAGGAGCAACGCGACAAAGGCTGCGTAGTAGCATCGAGCGGTAACCATGGTGCAGCCATTGCCTACGCAATGCGCAAGTTGCAAATGGGCGGTGTCATCTTTGTGCCGGAGCAAACGTCGACTGCCAAGGTCGACGCGATTCGTCGCTACGGCGGAGACGTCCGGTTCTTCGGCACCGATGGGCTCGATACGGAACAGCACGCACGTCAGTTTGCCATCGACAACAATATGTACTACGTCTCTCCCTACAATGACGCCGCGGTTATCGCAGGACAGGGCACCTGCGGTGTTGAAATAATCAGGGAACAAGCAGACATCGATGCGGTCTTTATTGCGGTTGGTGGCGGTGGTTTGATTAGTGGAGTTGGCAGTGTTCTTAAGTCTCACAATGCCGAAATCAAGGTATTTGCGTGTCAGCCCGAGGCATCGGCAGTCATGGCGAAGTCAGTTGCGGCCGGTCAAATTCTCGATATGCCAAGCGAACCGACCTTGTCGGATGGGACTGCGGGCGGCATTGAGGCTGATGCCGTTACATTTGAATTATGCTGCGAGATTGTGGACGAGTTTTTCCTGGTTAACGAGCAACAAATTGCAGCCGCTATGAAGCTTTACTTCGAAGCTGAAGGACAGGAAATAGAGGGCGCAGCCGGAGTGGCAATCGCGGCACTGATCAGCCAGCGCGAAGCTGTCAGTGGCAAGAAGATTGTGGTTGTGGTCTGCGGCGGTAACGTGAGCAAGTCGACCTTTGAGACCGTTATGACAGGCGCGTTCGCATGAAAACGTGCTTCGCGCTGATCGCTGCAATCCTTGCGGTCGATTCGGTGGACGCGGCATCGACAGCCTTCATCAATGTCAATGTAATCCCGATGGCTAGTGAAGCCGTCGTCAGAGGGCAGACTGTCGTTGTGACCGACGGCATCATTGTTGAAATCGGCGACGTCGATCGGGTGCCGGTGCCGCGAAAGGCGGTAGTTGTTGACGGCACTGATCGTTTCCTTATGCCAGGGCTGGCGGAGATGCACGCGCATGTGCCGGATGTAGGCTCCGATAGTCTCGATCGCGTATTTACACTTTTTGCGGCCAATGGCGTTACCACGGTGCGCGGTATGCTCGGGCGGCCATCGCACCTCAGGTTGCGACAGCAATTGCTCGAAGGCAAAACATTTGGTCCGCGGCTGTTTACCTCTGGACCGTCGCTGAATGGCAATTCGGTCGACGGACCAGCCGATGGTACGAGAAAAGTTCGTGCGCAGCACACGGCCGGTTACGATTTTATCAAGATTCATCCTGGTCTGAGCTCCGAGGAGTTTGCGTCTATTGCAACAACCGCGAATGAGCTTGGCATGCCGTTTGCGGGTCATGTTCCGGTTGCTGTTGGGGTAGAGAATGCGTTGTTAGCCAACATGGCAACGATCGATCATCTCGACGGTTACATCGCAGCACTGTTGCCGGCAAATTCCGATCCGTCCGGTGGCTATGGTGGCTTCTTCGACGTTATGCTCGCCGATCAAGTGATTGAAGAACGTATTGTAGCCATAGCCGAACAGACCGCAGCGGCGGGTACCTGGAACGTGCCGACCGAGTCGTTGTTTGAACATCTCGTCGGCGAAGTCAGTGTTGCGGAGCTACGTAATCGAGCCGAAATGCGCTTTATGCCCAGGTCGACTGTCGATCAATGGAGTCAGGCAAAAGAGCAGCAACTCAATGAGCGAGGATTTAGCGCAGCGATAGCGTCTCGGGCCATCGATATTCGACGCCGGCTGATTCTCGCCCTGCATAAGGCGGGTGCCGGCTTGTTGTTGGGCTCTGATGCGCCACAAGTATTTAACGTGCCGGGCTATTCATTGCATCATGAGCTCGACTTTCTTGTGGCAGCAGGATTGACGCCATACGAGGCGTTGCAGACTGGAACAACAGCGGCTGCCGAGTTCCTCGGCAGCAACACGGGTGTCGTCGCCGTCGGCCGAGAAGCCGATCTCACACTCCTCGACGCTAACCCTTTGACCGATATCAGCAACACTCGACGCATTCACGGGGTCATGCTGAGGGGCCGTTGGTACCCCTCTGCGGAACTCGAAGAAAGGCTCTCCGCTTACCAGTAAGTCACTGATTTACAAAAATATCATGTTGTCGGCACATTGATTTGTGCCGGTGCTTCTCCGCTGCTGCTAGAATCAACGAAACGTCGCTGTAGGCGACGGCACGGAGGACGCATGAAATTAGTGAAACACTTGCTCGATTCCAAAGGGCGGCACATCATCTCCGTAGCACCGGACACCACTGTTTTTGATGCCATCAAGCTCATGGCTGACAAGACTATTGGTTCCCTGCTCGTCATGGACGATCAAGAGATTTGCGGCATCGTTACGGAACGCGACTACGCACGCAAAGTCATCATCAAAGGGCGCTCGTCAGAGAGTACTCAGGTGTCGGAGATAATGAGTGCAGAGGTGTTCACAACCTCAAGCGCGCAAAGTGTCAATTCCTGTATGGAATTGATGACTGAAAAACGCATTCGGCACTTGCCAGTTGTTGAGGACAATCGGGTTATCGGCATGATTTCCATCGGTGATCTGGTTCAGGCAATCATCTCGGACCAACAGGAAGAGATTGAACAACTTGAGCACTACATCAGCGGTCAGTAATTCAGGGGCATTTCAGGGCAGCCCATCCGGGCGCGAAATATCATGAGTATATTGCCGCTCCAGTGGCTCCCGCTTGCACTCGTCGCCGCGGGATTGTGGCTGGTGTCAGCGGGCGCGAACGCACAGCAAAACACAACGGTTCTCGGCCCAAGCAATCAGGATCTTTATGCTGGCGCAAATGCTTTGCTGGCAGGTGATGCTGAAGAAGGCGTTCGATTGACCTTGGCAGGCCTGAAACACGAAGGCAGGGGCCGGGATCGCCTGACAGGAATATCCAATCTTTGCGCCGGATACATCATGCTCGAGCAACTCAATACGGCTTTAACCTATTGCGATCAGGTGATCGAGGAAAACGAAAATCACTGGCGTGCGTACAGCAATCGCGCTTTGGCTTACGTCATGCTGGAACGTTACGAAGAGGCTGAACAGGATCTGCAAAAGGCAGAAGCAATCGCAGACAATGCGCGCACGGTAAAAATTGTACGCTCCATGTTACTCGATGCGACCGATCCGGTGGCACCCCAGATCGTTATCGATGACCGGCGCCAGCCCGAAAAAGAGGATGATGAGTAGTCAATTACCGGTAGCAGTACTGTTGCTGCTGAGTGCCGTTGCCGGTGCGGCCGACGAGGCGACCGTGACTGCTATTTCGGGCGATACTGGCGAGCGTGAGCCATTGCTGACGGTTGTGCCTTTATACCCGGAGAAGGCAAGACGTGCGCGAGTCGAAGGTGAAGTGCAGGTGTGTTTTAACGTCAGTCGCAGCGGCAAGACCAGTAGGGTCGCGGTCCGCAGGAGCACAAATCGCGTATTTGAAAAAACCTCACGGGACGCCGTACGGGCGTCGACCTACCGACCGCTCGCGGCGAACAAAGAGCTATCCGGCATCAAGACTTGTCGGACGTTTCGTTTTCACCTGAGTCCTGTGGCAATCGAGCTGCCCGAACAAGCACCCGGTTAGCTGCTTCTTCGATCGACGTACCGAAGCTGATCAGCCCCTCATCATGGCCGGCGAGCACTGCGACTCCGGCATCCCTGAAGCCCTCCAGGCGGTAAAGTCGATCGAGTTCGTGGGCCATGTCAGGCGTGCCGTAGGCAACGTCCGGATCAGTGGTCGGCAGCTTGCCGAGACTGTGCTGCCAGAGTTCTGCGCTGTGAACGTGTACGACTGCGCCGATCGCGTCACCCAGTGCGTAGATTGCTGCGTGTGTCATCGCTTCAGATGAGGCCTGGATCGGCCCACTGCACCTGACAATATTGTTGCGAATGTCACAATCCGTGACCAGCGAGTAATGTCGCTCGTCGGTGGCTGGCAAATGACCGGTTTGCGTGCCGCTAATCAAGAACAGGTCGCGCGAGCCGCGACGCATGCTTATGTTGCCGTAGCCGATGCCGAGATCTTTGTACTGACCGATCAGCCCGGCCTCGTACAACGGCTTGCGCCAGGTATCGAGTTCCCGTGCCGCCGCGATGTGCGTGGCAGGCCCTGGCGTCCAGTGGCTGACGTACTTGATAGTGCCTTCGTCGATCGTCAAACGGAGCCCTTTTGTGGGAATAAGCCGGCGAGCCCGGCGGTGCTCGCTGCGCAGATTCCGCGTTCCGTAATTAGACCCGTGATTAGTCGTGCTGGCGTCACGTCGAAAGCGAAATTGCTCACGGGCGTATCTGGTCTCGTGGTTCTGACGGTACACAACTGGTCGTTGGCAATGCCAGGAACGTGACTTACCTCAGTGGCATCGCGTTGTTCGATCGGAATTTCTGCAAGCCCATCGGTGATGTTCCAGTCGATCGTTGTCGATGGCAGTGCAACATAAAATGGTACGTCGTTATCAAACGCGGCCAGCGCTTTGAGATAAGTGCCGATCTTGTTGGCAACATCGCCGCTGCGAGTTGTCCTGTCAGTTCCGGTGATGACGATATCCACCTCACCCTGTTGCATCAGATGCCCGCCAGCATTGTCGACGATCAAAGTGTGTGGCACTCCGGTTTCGGCCAGTTCCCATGCGGTTAGTTGTGAGCCCTGGTTGCGTGGCCGGGTCTCGTCGACCCAGACATGAACGTCGATGCCGGCCCGATGTGCGAGATAGATTGGGGCTGTTGCCGTGCCCCAGTTTACTGTCGCTAACGCGCCGGCGTTACAGTGTGTAAGCACATTGACTGTGCCACCGTCTTTGCTGCGTGCAATCTCCTCGATTAACGACAGGCCGTGACGTCCAATGTTGAGGCATATTTCGACATCCTCAGCGCAAATTGCTTCGGCGTCTTCGCGGATGACGCCAGCAAGATCGACTTGCCCAATTTCGGAATCGACGCGCTGCAGGATTCTTTCAACCGCCCAACGGAGGTTTACGGCGGTGGGGCGGGATTTGAGCAATTCCGTGGCGGCATCGTGAACATCCTCGCCGCTTAGTGCGGCGAGATACAAACTCCACGCTGCAGTCGCACCTATTAATGGTGCGCCGCGCACGGCCATGTCGCGAATAGCGGCGGCGCCATCCCGCCAGGTTTTCAGTTCGTGAATGTGATAGTCGTGTGGTAGTCGACGCTGATCGATTATTTGTACGATCTCAGGATCGTCAGGCTTCAGCCAAATGGTGCGAAAGCCCTCGTCAACCATCCAGTCCCACCGAGAGCCTCGCGGCCCGTAGTGTATTCGCCATCAACATGGCGATGGTCATCGGTCCCACGCCGCCGGGTACAGGCGTTACGGCTTTCGCGACCTTACAGACTGAATCGTAATCGACGTCGCCGGTCAGTCGAGATTTGGTCTCGCCATCGACCGTTGTCTCAATGCGATTGATGCCGACATCAATGACAACCGCACCGGGTTTGACCCAATTACCCGCAACCATATTGGCGCGGCCGACAGCAGCAACGACAATGTCGGCCTGTCTAACGACGCCAGCCAGGTCATTCGTGCGGCTGTGACAGACGGTTACCGTCGCGTTCGCTTTGATCAATAAACTCGCCATCGGCTTGCCAACAATATTTGATCGCCCGACAACGACCGCGGAAAGCCCGGACAGATCCGAACCGAGATGATCTTCAATCATGAGCATGCAGCCTGCAGGTGTGCACGGCACAAACGCGTCCGCCAAATTGCCGGAGGTCAGCTTGCCAATATTGACAAAATGAAATCCATCAACGTCTTTGGTCGGTGAAATTGACTGTGTAATCGCCTGCTCATCAAGATGTTTGGGCAGCGGCAGTTGCACGAGAATGCCGTGAATACTGTCGGCATTGTTAAGTTCGTCAATTAGTGTCAGCACCTCATCCTGCGACGCGTCCTCCGCAAGTGTGTGCTGCACCGAGTAGAAGCCGCAGCCTTCCGCCCTCTTTTTCTTGTTGCGCACATAAACCTGGCTTGCAGGATCCTCACCGATGATAACTACGGCCAGCCCGGGGACGAGATTGTGGTCTTTTAGCAGCGCGGCAGTCTCCGCAGCAATGTTCTCGGACATTTCGGCGGCTTTCGCTTTGCCATCAATTCGTTGGGCAGTCGTCATGCAGGGTGATTCCTCTACTTGGGTTGTCGGTGTCGGGAGCTTCGGCGAGCGAGCGCATAGTAACGCCACGGACTGAACGGGTAAACTGCGTACAAGTACTCAGGTCAGCTGTTTTCGACGGCCCAGGGGAGGCGGTGGTGCAGGAACCATGGATTGAGCGATGGCAGGAAGGCCGGATCGGCTGGCATGAAGCTGAGGGGAGCGCGAGCCTGCGACAAAACTGGCGAGTAGGTAATCGAGAAGTTCTGGTGCCGTTGTGCGGCAAATCATACGATCTCAAATGGCTCGCCGATCAAGGCAATCGGGTAATCGGGGTGGAGTTGTCAGAGTTAGCTGTGCGGGCGTTTTTCGAAGAACACGCGCTCGACTTCACGGTAAGTGACGGTGAGTTGCAGGTATATAGAGCGACTGATGTCCCGATCACGATTTTCTGCGGCGACTATTTCGAATTGACGTCATTGAAATGCGATGCGCACTACGATCGCGGTGCTTTGATAGCGATGCCGGCCGAATTACGGGCAGCATATGCGGCGCATACGACGTCGTTGTTGACCGGAAACGCCGAGCAACTAATCATTGCCCTTGAGTACAACGAAACAATCGCAATTGGTCCGCCTTTCTCGGTGCCAGCGGAGGAGGTCCTTTCATATTGGCCCGATCTTGTTTGTGTCGATAGGCGTGATGATATTGCTAACGGTCCACCGAAGTTTATCGAAGCCGGCCTCACCGAGATGATACAAAAAGTGTGGCGCTCACCTTGAGCGCTACCACGGCACTCCGGTGACGGGCGTCCAACGATCTTCACGCCGCAATGGCAACCACCGGTATACCGAAATTCACTCATGGACAGACGCGCCGCTGCTGTGGCGAACGTGTAATGCATATAGCAAGGTGGCAGGGGTCATTGCAGCGAACAAATGCTTGAGCGAGTGTCCGCTGATCAGTTCGCCGACCGCAAAAATGGCGGCATCGAGTTGTTCGAATAGCTTCGCTAAAGCGTAAAAAAGTAACATGAGCCAATAGTACTTTGCCGTACCGATCTCAGGTTCGCGGCTAAGTAGAATAAACGGGATGAGTAGCATGGGCAGAAACTGAACAACGGCATAGGGTCGCAAATCACCCACGCCGCGTGATTCGGTAAATGCCCAGTACTCTACTGATGCATAACCAATCAACAGCAGCGGTATGAGTAAACGCCGTGCGCCAGGAACGGAGATAAACTCGCCAACAATTATCGAAAACAGCCCCGCGAAACCAATCGTCATCGGCAGGCGGTCCCATACCAGGGGGCCATTGGCCGGGTCCAGGTGATAATAAGCGGAACCGAACGCCGTCAGGAATATGCCACTGAAGAATACGACGTATGCCGACTGCAAACCTGGCAGGCAGGTCCTCGGACCGTGGCTGCTGATGCTGACGAGCCCAATCAGTCCGACGACAAGAAACGGAAAATTGGAGACCACGTTCCAGAAATTGTGGACGGACAACAGGGTGCGTGTATCGGCGAACCGATGATAGGCGGGGTCTTGAGGGATCGGCGAACTCAGACCAAAGCCAGCGGCAAGCAGCCCAATCGTAACGACAATCAGGAGGCTGTTGCGCAACTCAGGCGACATCTTCTGCGTTGTTTTCACCGTTAATGCGTAGCTCGATCAGGGCCAATTACGGTACTCCAAGGTACATAGCTCGGCAAGCGTCGGATTATGTGACGAGGAGAGTGTGAATGGCGTAAACTGCTGGGCATTATTTTCGGGATCTGGAGTCACGATGTCTGACAGCCGCAACTACGACACAGTCGCATTCGACGTGCGTGATAACGCGACGATGTTGTTTTTCGCGCGAACGACGACTGAAGGCGATATCGACGACTACTTGCTGCTCATGCGCACGATTGAAGACGACTTCGATTCCTCGACCTACATCGAAATAAACGAGCAACAGTTTGGCGGACACAACCTTATTCGGGAGTCTGTTCTAATGGGCAATACTCTGACGCTGCATTTGCACGAGCCTGCAAGCGAACTCGACGGGATATCCGAAATCGTCCTGACCTGGGCCGATACACCCGAAAACGGAGCAAGCATGGAGGCCGGCGCGTTTCGCGTGCTTGGCGATACCATGTCGGGCGGCAACGCATAGCGTTGAGCCGATGAGTGCAGGTGAGTACAGCCTGTATATCATTCGCTGCGCAGACGGAAGCTTATATACCGGAATAGCAACCGATGTCGAAAGGCGTCTGGGCGAACACACGAGCGGAACTCGTGGCGCGAAATACCTGCGTGGAAAAGGACCTCTCGAGCTCGTGTTTTCAGAATGCCTGGGTGATCGCAGTCATGCGTTGCGGGCCGAATTCCGCGTCAAGCGACTCGACAAAGGGCGCAAAGAGGAACTGATCGCGGGCCAATGCTTGCTGGCCGAGTTACTGGATAACTAATTACGCCAGCCCTCAGGTTTCGGGTGCGAGCTCTGGATAGAGCACGATGGTCTTGCCAAATTCGGGTAAGTGCAAGCGGGTGTCGGAGTCCCAGATTGCACTGAATTCCTCAAACCAGGTCGCCGTATTCACAAAATTGTCCAGTGCGCGCGGGAACAACTGTACCTCACCAAACGCCTGCGTGTAATCGTCAAAATGAATTGGAAATACGTGTGCGGCTCCGGTCGTGGTTACCAGCGACCGCCAGTATTTTTCGGCGTAATCCCGCCCCAGTCCCTCGAGCATAGCTACGCTGAGCATAATCACGTCGACGCTGACGCCTTCCAGCGCATGTTCAATATAGCCAGCGCTGCCCTGCACAATTGTTGTGCCATGCGGATGAGCAATAACTATCGAGTAACTCTTGCCTTCGCGCCAGGCAGATATCGGCGCGGGTGTCGCGAGTGGCGCATCGATCGTGCCCGCGTAAGGAACGGACCCTCCCCATGCAATTGGTGCGTGAGTCGAAGCAATCATTGTTACTTTGAAGCGCCCGAACTCGTACTCGCCGCTATCCGCAGCGACAATAATCTGATCCTCTGGCACACCGGCGCCACGCGCTATATATGCCGAAGTTTCGGAGCCGAGAATTGAAGCGCTGCTCCGATTCGCAATAGCGCCAATGTCCATCGCGTGATCGTAGTGTGAGTGTGCCGGAATAATTGCGGCGAGGCGCCGCATGCGATATTCATCGAGCGCGTAATTAATTCGTGCCGCATCACTTTCCACTGGCCTGCCAAGAACCGAGGCAGCGAGTGAAGGTCGGGAAAAGAACCCGTCAATCAGAATCTGTGTCTCACCGTCGTCGAACAGCAGTGTCGTTACGCCCAGCCAGGCAACGGTTACAGCATCCACGGTCGGCTCTATCGTTGGGTACGGCGCCCACTGGATTGACGCGAGCGACGGCCGGTCACGCCAAAGCCAGACCAACGCCATCGAGCCGACAGTAATAATGGCGGCGATCGCGATCCCTACTCGTTTCGCCCAGCCCTTAATCTCGTCTGGTGTGAGCAGGCGCATTACTGTCCGACGGCCAACCTTGCGAGATGTCCGGTCAGGGGTGCCAGATAATTGCCCATCGCATAGCCGAGTAACGCCATCAGGATCGATGCTGGAACGAGATTAGGGCGGTGGTGCGCGGCGACAATGGGTGCAGACGCGGCTGCACCAATATTTGCTGCCGAGGCGATCGCCACGCTGTGAATATCAACGCGGAAGATCCACGCACCGGCGAGGCAAAACATGCCGTGAATAATAATCCAGACAAAAGCGCCGGCAACGAACATCGGTGCTTCCGCGAGACCTGCCACTGACGCGCGGGCGCCCATACCGGCAACAAAGATGTAGATCAGTGAGGTTCCCAAAGCGGTCGAATTTGGCAACGTCGACACACGTGTTGTCGACAAAATCAGTGCAAGCGTCGTAACGAGCAAAATGCGTGTTGTCGTGACGCCAAAAACAGCGCCAAGTCCCGGGCTGGCGGAGGATATCCATTCCGATATTCCCGGCGCGAGTGCCGTGCATGTCCAGGTAACGCCGATAACCACGGCAATCAAGAACAGGTACTGCGGCATCGTCGGTGCATGATCGTCTTCGACATGCACTTCAGCGGCCGCGTCCATCGCCATAATGCGGTCTTCGGGCACGCGCGCCCATTTGTTGAATCGCTCCGCAAAATCACGTGACATCAACAGTAACGGTAGCCAGAAAACATAGATAACGTTATCGGCGATAACGGCAAGGCCGAATTGCTCTTCCGACGTACCGAGCATTTCCGCCGTCGCTGCCATGTTTGCAGTGCCGCCGATCCAGCTGCCAGCGAGCGCGCCATAGCCCTTCCAGGCATCTGCGGACAACCACGAATGCACGAGGACATACGCAACAACTGCGCCAACCATGACGCCGGCTGTGCCCATCAACATCACGAGTACGCCTTTGCCCATCACACGCACTACCGCAGGAACATTGACCTTGATAAGCATGAGCACGATGAATGCCGGCAGCAGGTAGGCGCTCAATCCCGAATAGACGGGCGATGAACTGGGGATAACGTCGAAGTTGTTGAGGAAAACCGGTGTTGCGTAGATGAACAACAGTGGTGGTAAGTATTGAAACAGTTTCGCGCGCGTTGTCTGCTCGATCATGAAAAAGAATGCAGCAACAAGCGCCAATACTGCGAGTACGCCAATTGGCGAAGAGATCAGGGCCTCGGAACCTTCCATGCGGCTTGCACTCTTTGACTTAGAATGCCGCGAGTATAAAGCAATGCTCAGCGCGCCGCGGTGGATCAGGCTATTTGGGCCTGCAAGTCCTTGCGCGTGGCTTCGTCCGTGAGTGCGGCCGACTTGACGGTTAGCCAGGCAGCGTCCCAGTCCTTTACTTTGCTTGGGCCAAATACGAATTTTGCGATAAAGCTGTCGAGGGCGGCGACACGGATGACGTTTTTCGGTGGCGGCGTCGGGAATTCCACAGTGCCGGTAAAGACAACCACATTGGCAACGGGCACATCCGGAACGACATTCTGCAGCGCGCGGGTGCGACCTTCGTTTTGGATCATCGGGTTCAGAAAGCGCCGCCGCAAGGTGCCGTCGACGTTTGTCCATTGTGCCTCGTCTTCACCACCGAATACGATGCCGTTGTAGTGCTTGGTCTGAATGCAAAGTATTCCACCTGCCGTCAGAATCGTGTGGTCGATCTTCGTCAGGCCGCCGTATGCACCCGGCAATATAAAGTCGTGCAGAACATCAGGACTGCGGGCTTCAAGCACGCGGCGAATACGGAGCGCGCCGATGCGGCCAGTGACAATTCGCATGATGTGCCTGGCGGTTGAGCGGAACACCAGTGTCAGCAGCAATGCAGCAGCGATCGTGAATATAAAAACGGCTGATCCGACATTGGTGATACCCGTGGTTACGTCGGGCTGGGCGGCCAGCGCTGGAAGGGCGATAAGCGGCAAGCTGGCTGCAACTACCTGGATAAGCATGTTCATGACCCTAGAGTAGAACTATTGGCGACGGAATTATCGTATCAGGTCACGTTTTGCAAAGCGCCTGCGCCGGGATAGGCTAGAAAATACCCATCGAGCTGTGCGACGCGAATTTCGATCTCGTACACAGCGCTCAGCAGCTCGTCGGTCAACACTGAGGCCTTTTCGCCATCTGCGACAACGGTGCCTGCCTTGAGAACGACGACCCGGTCAATTTCGGGCGGTATTTCGTTGAGATGGTGCGTCACCAGGACAATGTTGTGGCCACTGCTGGATAGCTCGCGAATGCGGTCCAGATAGTCGAAACTGGCCGCGAAATCGAGGCCCGACGTTGGTTCGTCGAGAATCAAGGTTTGCGGTTCGTGCACCAGGGCCCTGCCAAGCAGGCAACGTCGTTGCTGGCCCGTAGACATGTATCTGAGAGGCGTGCCATGCAACCCCTCGATGCCGAGCATTTTCAGAACATTGCGTGCCCTTTGCATTTGCTCCTTACTGACCCTTTTGGCCAGCGCGCCATGTACGCCGATACTGGAGTGAAACCCGGATACGACGACTTCGATTGCCGTCGTCGTTGGCGTGTACCGATTATGCAGGTCGTGCGATACGACGCCGATGTGCTTGCGTAAGTCCCAAACGTTCCATTGCTCTTGTCCGAGAATCCGTATCCAGGACGTATCACTGACCACCGGATACAACTCGCGATTGATCGTTTTCAGAAGCGTCGTTTTGCCGCTGCCGTTCGGACCGAGAATAGCGACTCGTTCATGTTGGGCAATCGAAAGATTCAGGTTTTCGAAAACGCAAGTCGAACCACGCCAGATCGTGGCGTTATGAATTTCAATTAGGGCTGCGTCAGTCATCGTGCTTCGGATAGTACTGGACAAGTGAGGCGAACGTCAGGCGAGCGAATGTTTCCAGCGACCGCGCCTGAAGACAATGACACTCAAAATTGTTACTAATGACTCCGACACGACAATCGCAGCGAACACGCCATTCGGACCCATCGACACGTCTGTTGCCAGCCAGTACGCCAATGGTATTTGCAGCACCCAGAAGCAAATGAAGTTGAGAACGGTTGGCGTTACGGTATCTCCCGCGCCGTTCAGTGCCTGGGTAACGATCATGCCGATCGCATACATCGGTACGCCGATCGCCAGTATCCGCAGGCAGGCCGTGCCGTAACGCAGTACCTCGGGGTCGTTCGAAAATAGTCCGGTTATGCCAGGTGCAAGGGCAACGAGCAGCAGGCCTGCGGTCGTCATAAAAATGAGGTTGTAGCGGGCCGCGCGCCAAGTCGATCGTTCGGCTCGCTCGGGCTTTCCAGCCCCCAGGTTTTGCCCGACAAGCGTCGCGGCGGCATTACCCAAACCCCAGGACGGCAACCAGATGAATTCGAACATTCGCAGGCCAATCGTATAGGCAGCAACGGCCGTACTGCCGTACAAGGCAATGATCCGCATGACGATAATCCAGCTTGAGGTTGCGATAAGGAACTGGCCCACGCCACCCGCGGAGATGATCAGCATTCGCATCATGACTTTTGGCGCGACTACCAGATTTCGTAGGCGAAACTGCAGCCGGCCACGGCCGTCGAACAGATACCAAAGCTGATATATGACACCGATGCTACGCCCGATCGTCGTTGCGACCGCCGCGCCGGTCACGCCCATCTCCGGAAATGGTCCGAGGCCGAATATCAGACAGGGGTCGAGGACAATATTGAGGCCATTGGCCAGCCACAGAGACCGCAGCGCTACGGTGGCATCGCCGGCGCCGCGAAATGCTGCATTGAGAATAAACAGATACAGAATACTCGCCGAGCCGCCGAGCAATACGGCCGCGAAACCGGTTCCGGTTTCTATCACGCTGTCGCTGGCGCCCATCATGCGCAGCATGTCGGCCGCGTAGATAATTCCCGGTATGCCGATCAGCAACGACAATGCCGCGCCGATCCAGATGGCCTGACCCGTCACACGAGCAGCAGCCTCGCGTTCCCGTGCGCCGATGCGGCGCGACACCATGGCTGTCACACCCATGCCCAGACCAACGGCGACGGCGTATAGCACGGTTATCAGTGCCTCAGTGATGCCGACAGCGGCGATCGCATCAGTACCAAGGCGTGACACAAATGCAATATCAACAACGGCGAACACAGACTCCATCGACATTTCGAGCATCATCGGTATCGCGAGCAATCCAAGCGCCCGGCCAATCCGGCCCGAGGTGTAGTCGTTATCGTTGTCTTGCAGCGATTCGCGGACGAACGCGTTACCGCGTCGCCAGATCGATCTCTGCTTGCCAGTGTTAAACTCTGTGCCTGTCATCTTTGTTGGTTGTTGGCCGTGCCCGAAGGTCTTATTCCAATTCTTGCAATTATCGTTGTGGTGATTATTTATACCGTGGCGAAAGTGGTGCAGTACTCACGCAAGAGTGACGAACAGTGGCGCGAAGTCGACAAGAGCAAACTCCGCGCGTGGAAAGATGATGACTAACGCTTGATGTCGCCCCGCAATAGCGACTCGAGTTCGGCAGCCGTATCTTTTGCTGTCTGGATCATCTGCTCTTCCGAATGATGGATCGCATGCTGTTCTATTAGCAGTCGCGTATCACGCTCGCGAAACCTGGCGCCCATCTGTTTGACTTCGTCTTCGTCGAATCCGAGGTTTGTCAGGACTCGCATCGACATCGTCAGACTCGAAAGCATGGTTTCCCGAAAGATATGCTCAATACCGAGATCCATCAATCCATGCGCGTGACGCCGGTTGCGCGCCCGGGCGATAATTTTCAAGTGCGGGAAGTGGCGTTTAACGGCCTCAGCAGTGCGGATCGATGCGGTAACATCATCAATGGCCAGCACGAAAATCTTTGCATGCCCGGCGCCCGCCGCACGCAATATATCCAGTCGCGACGCATCACCGTAATGCACAACGTTGCCATAGCGTCGCACGACGTCTACCTGGGACGAGTCAATTTCAAGCGCTGTGAATGGCGTGTTAAAGACCGCCAGCAATCTGCCGATAACCTGACCAACGCGGCCGAAGCCGGCGATAATCACTTCATTGTGGGAATCGTCGTGGTCGTCGTAAGCCGGTTCTTCGTGCGTTTCCATTTTTCGGCCGGCGAGCTCATTAAGCATGTAAGCAAACGGCGTTAGTAACATGGATGCCGCGACAGCCAGAATCAATTCATCAACCAGCTCTGCGGCAATCAGGCGCTCCCGAGCGGCGATGGCGAACAAGACGAACGCAAATTCACCACCCTGTGACATGGCGGCTGCAAGACTCAGGGCACTCCGCGAATTGCACAAACCGAAGAGACGTGCGAGTGGTACCAGGACCAGCGCCTTTGCGAGCATAAGCATCGCGACAATCAACAGTATTCTTCCGGGCACTTCGAGCAGTAGACCGATGTTGACTGACATTCCAACGGCGATGAAAAACAAACCGAGCAACAGGCCCTTGAATGGCGCGATATCGGCTTCAAGCTGATGCCGGTACTCCGAGTCTGCGAGTAGCATTCCGGCGATAAACGCGCCGAGTACCATCGACATGCCGGCGAATTGCATTAGCAGCGCGGCGCCGATAACCACAAGCAAAGCGGTGGCCGTAAAGATTTCAGGGATCTTCGAGGCGGCCGCAATCTGCAATACGGGTCGGAGCAGGATGCGGCCACCAACGATCAGGCCGATTATTGTTGCGGCCATCACACCGACTTGCACGATATCGAAGCCCGTAGCGCTCGACGTGCCGAGTGTCGGCAATATCGCGATTAAAGGGATTACGGCAAGGTCCTGAAACAGCAGTATCGAGAATGCGGCACGACCGTGAGACGTTGTGAGTTCATTTTTCTCAGCCAGCATCTGCAATACGAATGCCGTTGACGACAAGGCGAGAATAAATCCTACGACGATTGCGGGAGTCGTAGCGAGGCCCAATGCCCAGGCGATGATGGCGATGAGGGTGGAACTCAGCACGACCTGCGCGGAACCAAGACCAAACACCATCTTGCGCAGGACCCAGAGTCGCGACGGCTGCAATTCGAGGCCTACAATGAATAGCAAGAATACGACGCCCAATTCCGCAAAGTGCAGGATATGCTCCGGATCACGAATAAGTGCAATACCGAATGGACCAATCAGGATGCCGGCGGCCAGGTAGCCAAGGACCGAGCCAAAACCGAGCCGACGACTCGCCGTGACCATAATGATCGCGGCCAGCAGATAAATCACAGATTCCTGCAACAGACCCATGGGAATCCTCGTCACCACCTATTCAGTCAGGATCCCGAGTCTAGTCGTAATAGTCCGAACCTTCGACCCGCCGAGGGGTTTTGGACTAAACTACAAGCTCACGGACTTCCTGTTTCCCAATACCAAGGTATTCAAGGTTTCACTATGTCGATGAGTAAACGCGTAAGAGACGCTATGACGCTGGGTCTCGCAAGCCTGGCGTTATTGGTTGCCGCTTGTGAGACCGGTGACTCGGGTTCCACGGACGCAGACCGTGCGACCGTTGATGCAATGTCCGGGGAGCATGCCGCCGATACGCCAAACCCCGGCGCGGACACTGCAGTTGCACGGCGGCGAGCCGTTCTCTCTGAGCGACTTCCCTATGCTGAAGTGAACGACGAACTTGTGTACGGACATTTCGCATTTCCGGCCGACATGGTTGAGCCCCTGCCCGCTATTATCATGATTCACGAATGGATGGGTCTGAATGACAATATTCGTGCAATGGCGGAAAAACTTGCCGGCGAGGGTTATATCGTTCTTGCGGTCGACTTGTTCGGCGGTGAAACGGCCACGACCACGGAGGTGGCGCGAGTCAGGGTGCAGAAAGTGATCGAGAA
>Ga0255052_10000118_pt1 | contig 58227 bp, 57 predicted proteins | sample JV7_2_21_MG_FD_188632 | JGI IMG/M metagenome (GOLD analysis project Ga0255052, IMG submission 188632) | Seawater microbial communities from Jervis Inlet, British Columbia, Canada - JV7_2_21 | ecosystem: Environmental > Aquatic > Marine > Inlet | place: Canada: British Columbia | collected...
GATCAAAGGTTTGCGGAACACAATATCCAGGTCTGTGTGCCATCGACACCGGCGCAGATGTTCCACTTGTTGAGGCGCCAGCAGGTGCGCGCGTTCCGAAAACCTTTGATCGTCATGACGCCGAAGAGTTTACTGCGCCACAAGATGTCAGTTTCGCCCCTGGCTGAGTTGTCCAGCGGGTGCTTTGAGCTGATCATACCTGAAATTGAAGCCGTTGCGACTAAGAAGACACGACGCCTCGTGTTTTGTAGTGGCAAGGTCTATTTCGACTTGCTTGAAGCACGTGAAGCACATGCAATAGATGACATCGCGATTATTCGCATTGAGCAATTGTATCCGTTTCCCATAACTCAGTATGCGGAGCTGCTCGAGCAGTATACGCATGTTGAGGAGATCATCTGGTGCCAGGAAGAGCCGCTCAACCAGGGTGCGTGGTACCAGATTAAGCACCGACTCCAGGAACCGCTGCAGAAACACCGGCAACTTTATTATGCCGGTCGACCCAGTGCAGCGGCACCAGCCTCGGGCATATTCAAGATTCACCTGCAACAACAACAGGCACTGGTCGAAGCCGCACTCGATATCAAGAGCGAGGCGAGCAAAGTGACCAAGCCACAAAAAACGAAACGGAAAACGAAATGACGATTGAGATTAAGGTGCCGCCATTGCCTGAGTCTGTGACGGACGCGACACTGGTAGGCTGGCACAAAAAAGCGGGCGAGTCCGTTACTCGAGATGAGAATCTCGTCGACCTCGAGACGGACAAAGTCGTCCTCGAAGTTCCGGCACCAGCCTCCGGCACGATCAGCAAAATCGTCGCGGAAGATGGCGCCACCGTGGAGGCAGGAGACTTGCTCGCAATCCTGGAGGAAGGCGAGGTGGTCGCCGCAGCGGCGCCAACTGCGGAGAAGGTCAAGACGGAACGGCCTCAGCCAATGAAAAGCGAGGGACCGGTCAAGACCAGCCCTGCTGTTCGGCGTCTGCTGGAGGAACACGATCTGGATGCAACGGTGGTTATTGGCACCGGCAAAGACGGCCGTCTGACCAAAGCCGACGTTATGGCATTTTTGAAGGAAACTGACAGTAGCAACGTGACGCCTGGCGATCCCGCATCGCCGGCGGGCGGAGAGTCAGTAGTTGCCGGGTTTGCCCGCAACGAACAACGGGTGCCCATGACGCGCCTTCGTGCGCGCATCGCAGAGCGTCTTATAGAAGCGCAGCAAACCGCAGCGATGCTGACGACGTTCAACGAAGTCGACCTGACACAAGTCATGGCGCTGCGAAGTCGTTATCGAGACTCTTTTGAGAAAAAACACGGGGTACGATTGGGCTTCATGTCGTTCTTTAGCATGGCGGCCGTAGAAGCACTGAAGAAATTCCCTGTCGTCAACGCATCGGTCGAAGGCACCGATATCGTCTACCACAACTATTACGATATCGGCATCGCGGTCTCGAGCGAGCGCGGCCTGATGGTGCCTGTCATTCGTGACGTCGATCAGATGAGTTTTGCGGAGTTCGAAGCGGCGCTCAATGCGGTCGCGAAGAAAGCACAAGACGGTACAATCAGTATGGAGGACCTGACCGGCGGCACTTTCACGATTACCAATGGCGGAATATTTGGCTCGATGATGTCGACGCCGATTTTAAATCAACCGCAGAGCGCGATTCTCGGTATGCACTCCATACAACAACGGCCGATGGTCGTTGACGGAGAGATTGTCGCGCGCCCCATGATGTATCTGGCGGTGACCTACGTTTATCGTATTATCGACGGTAAGGAAGCGGTCCAGTTTCTGGTATCGATAAAGGAACAGCTAGAAGATCCGAGTCGCCTGTTGTTACAGGTTTGAACGGCTTCAACCAACAGGGTTGGCAAAACAGATGAGTAAGAGTTTCGACGTTGTAGTTATTGGCGCGGGTCCCGCAGGATATATCGCGGCGATTCGAGCCGCGCAGCACGGTCTGACGGTTGCATGCATTGATGAGTGGCAGAATAGAGACGGCAAGAACGCGTTCGGTGGCACTTGCCTGAATGCCGGGTGTATACCGTCAAAAGCGCTGCTGGAATCAACCGAGCTTTATCATCGCGCGCAGCATGAGTTTCAAAAGCACGGCATCAAGACGGGCAAGGTTGCGATGGATATCGCTGCGATGCAGAGGCGTCGTGCGAGTATTGTCCGGCAGTTGACGGGCGGTATAGCCGGATTGTTCAAGGCGAACAAGGTTGAGGGCCTTGTGGGCCACGGCAAGTTGTTGTCGGGCAAGAGAGTCGAATTTGCGCCGGAATCGGGCGAGGTTGAGATCATCGACGCGAAGCAAGTTGTGCTGGCGTCCGGATCAACGCCTGTGGAACTGGGAATTGCGCCATTCGATGGCGACAAAATCATTGATTCATGGGACGCGCTCGAGCTTGATGATGTGCCCAAAAACCTTGGTGTTGTCGGTGCGGGCGTCATAGGACTTGAGCTCGGGAGTGTGTGGGCGCGCCTGGGCGCCAAAGTCACGATTCTCGAAGCGATGGATGACTTCTTGTTCATGGCCGATCGAGATGTCGCGAAAGTCGCGGCGCAAGACTTCAAGAAACAAGGTCTGGACATCAAACTGGGCGCTAAAGTGGCCAGGGCCACGGCAGGAAAAAAAGGCGTGAAAGTGGACTACGAGGACAAGGACGGTTCGCAGTCTATTGATGTCGATAAGCTCATCGTTGCGGTGGGCCGGCGCCCGCACACAGGCAATCTGTTTGCCGATGACGCGGGTATACAGTTGGATGAGCGTGGTTTCGTTGTGGTCGACGATGAATGCCGCACGCGGGTCAAGGGCGTCTTTGCGGTTGGGGACTGTGTCCGAGGTCCCATGCTCGCGCACAAAGGATCCGAAGAAGGCGTCATGGTTGCCGACCTGATGGTTGGTGAAACGGCCGAAATGAACTACGAAGTGATTCCTTCCGTGGTCTATACCAGCCCGGAAATAGCCTGGACGGGTAAGACTGAAGCAGAGGTTAAGGACAGCGGTCGGGCGTATAAGACGGGTTCGTTTCCGTTCATGGCCAGCGGTCGGGCCAAAGCGATGGAACAGACCTCGGGCATGGTCAAAATTATTTCATCCGAAGAGGATGATGAAATCTTGGGTATTCACATTGTGGGCCCGATGGCGGGTGAGCTGATTGCAGAAGCGGTGCTCGCACTTGAGTTCTCGGCCAGCACCGAAGACCTGCAGCGCACCATACATGCGCACCCGAGCCTGGCCGAGGCGGTGCATGAAGCGGCGCTGGCGGTCGACAAGAAAGCGCTTAATTTCCCGAACAAGTAGATGGCGTCTGCGCGCTTACGGAGCCTCCCAGAAATCCGCGTTTTTGATGCCTAACTTGCGAGGTTCAAATGTATAGGTCTCCACGCCGGCTTTGCGTTGTGCCTCGTAGTCCTTCAGCGCACGCAATGCAGGGCTGCCCATAAAAAACAGAATCAGAATACCGACAATATTCAGCCATGCCATGATGCCAACGCCGACGTCGCCCAATGCCCAGGCAAGGTCCGCGGATCGCACAGTCCCATAGAATACGGACGTCATTAGCGCGAGTTTGAGAATCGTAAGCTCGCCGGGAAACTTGAAGGTCCGTCGAATGTACGCAACATTTGTTTCCGCAATGTAGTAGTAGGCGAGCAGCGTCGTAAATGCAAAAAAGAACAGCGCAACTGCCACAAACGTCTTACCGAATCCGCCCATAACGCTCTCAAGCGCATACTGCGTAAACGCAGGACTGTTCGCCTGGACGTCGGTTCCCAGCATGCCCCCGCTCACTGCCGCTTCAACACCCGTTACGTAATATTGGTTCGTGATCAGGATCATGAAGGCTGTGGCGGAACAGACGAACAGCGTATCAATGTAAACCGAAAACGCCTGCACGAGACCCTGTTGCGCGGGATGCTGAACTTCTGCCGCTGCCGCCGCATGCGGACCCGTGCCCTGGCCGGCCTCGTTCGAATACACACCTCGCTTGACGCCCCAGCCGATCGCGGCGCCGAATCCGGCCAAAGGATTGAAGATATCCGAGAAGATCAGCGTGATGATGCTGGGAAGCGCGCTGATGTGGTAGATAATGATGCCTATAGCCATCACGACGTAGCCCAGCGCCATGAACGGCACGACGATCTGGGTAAAGTGTGCGATGCGTTTTACGCCGCCAAAGATAATGAACCCGAGGACGGATACGACAATGACAGCCGCTGTCATTTTAGTAGCGCTGATTTCGTCGCCTAAAAGGTTGACGATCGTTTCACCGCCAAATGCGAGTTCTGCCGCGTTGCCGATGCTGTTCGACTGAACGCCGGGAAGCAAAATGCCGACAGCGACAATGGTGGCTACTGCGAAGATCCACGCGTACCACTTCTGGCCCATCGCCTTTTCGATGTAGTAAGCGGGGCCGCCGCGAAACTGCCCTTCGTCCTTTTCCTTATATATTTGGCCAAGGGTCGATTCGATATACGCGGTTGCAGCACCGAGAAAGGCCACGATCCACATCCAAAACACGGCGCTTGGCCCGCCGAAACCAATTGCTGCGGCAACACCGGCAATATTACCAGTGCCGACACGTCCTGAAAGCGACACCGCGAGTGCCTGGAATGATGAGATACCGTGGTCGGATTCCTTGCCGGAAAACAGCAAGCGAATCATCTCTTTGAAAAGTCGTACTTGTACGAAGCGGGTAAGGATTGAAAAAAACAGGCCTGTCCCGAGGGCCAGGTAAATCAGAGCGCTGCTCCAGATGATCCCGTTCAGCCAGTCAACGATCTCCTGCATGCCGCTCCCCTTATTATTTTTAGCCGCGGGCGTTGTGGATAGTAACCGAAATCACGATATAGTGGGGGTTAGCAAGTAGCGGAGCGGATCCATGACGTGGTGGGGTTGGATGATTCTTGGCGCGGTCATATTAGGCGCGGAACTTTTCGCTATCGACGCTCAGTTCTATCTTGTATTTCTCGGGATATCAGCAGCACTTGTCGGCCTGGCCGGACTTCTTGGTATCGCGATGCCCGAATGGGCGCAGTGGATGGCGTTTGCAGCGCTGTCGTTAATCTCCTTTTTTACGTTTCGAAAGAGCCTCTACGAAAAAATACGCGGTGGTGCCGCGGGTTTTCACGAGACGATACGTGGCAACACCGTTAACGTTAGTGAGGAGCTTGCGCCCGGCGCGGAGACACGCCTGGAATATCGCGGCACCAAGTGGACGGTTCGCAACGTTGGTGATTCGCCGATCCCTGCCGGTGCCCGAGCCGTTGTCGTCGAAGTCGATGGCCTGACCTTGCGCATCGAAGCAGAATAAACAACAACAAAGGAAGTACCTATGGAATCCCTTATTGTGTCACTGGCGGTCGTCTTTGTTGCGATCATCATCCTGCTCAAGACGGCGATCGTCGTACCTCAACAGAGTGGTTTTGTTGTAGAGCGCCTTGGTAAATACAGCAAGACGCTCAATGCAGGTTTTCACATCCTCATTCCATTCCTCGAGCGTGTTGCCTACAAGCACTCACTTAAAGAGCAGGCCGCCGATATTGCGGAGCAGGTTTGCATCACCAAGGACAACGTCCAGGTTGGCGTAGACGGTGTCCTGTACATGCAGGTACTGGATCCTGGCCGAGCCTCATACGGTATCGGCAACTACATGTTCGCGATTTCTCAGCTGGCACAAACCACGTTGCGTAGTGAGATCGGTAAGATCGACCTCGATCGGACCTTCGAAGAGCGCGGCACGATCAACCAGAACGTCGTCGCCGAACTCGACAAGGCGAGTGACCCGTGGGGTGTGAAAGTACTGCGCTACGAGATTAAGAATATCAATCCGCCACATGACGTCCTGAGCGCAATGGAGAAGCAGATGCGTGCGGAGCGCGAAAAACGCGCCGTGATCTTGACGTCCGAAGGTGTACGTGATGCGAAGATCAACGAGGCGGAGGGCGAGAAACAACGCGTCATCAAGGAGTCGGAAGCCGCAAAGACGCAGCAGATCAACGAGGCACAGGGTGAGGCGGAGGCCATTCTCGCGGTTGCGACGGCGACCGCCGAAGGCCTTCGCAGGGTGGCTACCGCGGTAACCGATCAGGGCGGTCCGGAAGCCATGCAACTACGTATCGCGGAACAGTATATAGGCCAATTTGGCAATCTCGCGAAAACCGGCAACACGTTTGTCGTACCTGCCAATCTTGGCGACCTGACGTCGATGATGGCGCTGGCGACCGATATCGTGAAAAGGAAACCCGGCGAGAGTGGAACAGCGCCGTAATTGCCCTGTGCTACGTCTTACGCCTGACTGACACGACGTTCGGCAGCTGCTCGAGTCGTGTAATCGCGGTGCTCAAGGTCGGCAGATCGCTAATTTCGATGCTGACAGTCATGACGACCTGCATCGATTTCTTGTCGGAATAGCTCTTCAATTCGATGACATTGGCGTCGTCATCCGCGAGCACCGACGTGATGTCCCGGATTAGCCCGCTGCGATCAAACGCGTGCAGCGTGAGATCAACAGGGTAGACGCCGGTTTCTTCCTGGCCCCAGCTGATCTCGACTGTTCGCTCCGGATACCGGCGGTTGAGGCCGAGAAAATTGCCGCAGTCCTGACGGTGGATGCTGACGCCACGCCCTTGCGTGATGTAGCCAACAATGGCCTCGGGCGGAACCGGGCGGCAGCAACGCGCGAAATTACACATCAGGTCGCCAATGCCCGTGACGGCCACGGAGTCTGGTTTGCTGCCTTTCTTTTTGCTGCTTCGTCGAGACCGTATACGTTCAGGCAATTCAGTGCCGCGCAGGTTCTGCAGCGCCGTCGCTATTGAGGCGGACGTCAGGTCGCCTGCGCCCAGCGAAACGCACAGCGCATCGGTGTCCTTTAGTTTCAGCTGAGTCGCAATTTGCTCGGTGGCGATGTCTTTTACACCGAGGCGGGCCAGTTCACGGTCGAGAATTTCGCGACCCTGGCGTTGATGCTGGTCCCGGTCCTGCTGCCGAAACCAGTTACGTACCTTGGCGCGCGCTCTTGCTCCGGCCAGGTAGCCGAGCTTGGGGCTCAGCCAGTCCCTGCTGGGCTTCGATTGGCTGCCCGTAATGATCTCGATCTGGTCGCCGTTTTCGACATGATAGGTGAGTGGCACGATTCGACCGTTAACCTTGGCGCCGCGGCAACGGTGGCCAACCTGCGTGTGCACGTGGTAGGCGAAGTCGAGTGGCGTTGCTTTGGCAGGAAGCTCGACGACATCGCCTTTAGGGCTGACCGCGTAAACCCGATCTTCAAAAAAGTCGTCACGTATCTGGTCGAGCAAGTCGGCACCGTCATCCGTTGGCTCAAGCAATTGACGCAGAAACTGGATTTTCTGGTCAAAGGCGGCGGGTGTCCCAGCACCCTCTTTGTATCGCCAATGGGCGGCCACGCCCAGTTCGGCATGGCGATGCATGTCGTGCGATCGAATCTGTATCTCGACGGTCTTGCCGCCCGGCCCGACAACGGCGGTGTGCAAGGACCGGTAGTTATTGTCTTTCGGGTTGGCGACGTAGTCGTCAAACTCGCCGGGTATATAAGACCAGAGGTTATGAACGACGCCTAACGCGGCATAGCACGCACCGACGTCTTCGACGAGAATGCGCACGGCCCGGATGTCGTACAGTGACTCGATGCCGCGGTCTTTTCGGCGCATTTTTCGCCAAATACTGTAAATGTGCTTTGGGCGTCCGGACACGGTCGCGGCAATACCCTCGGCCGCAAGCTCGCGTTTCAGCGTGTCTTGCACCGTGTTGATAAACGCTTCGCGCTCGACGCGCTTTTCGTTGAGGGTGCGCGCGATTTCGAGATAGGTGTCCGGCTCCAGGTAGCGGAACGACAGGTCTTCGAGTTCCCACTTGAGCTGCCAGACACCGAGTCGGTTCGCGAGTGCGGCGTATATTTCGCGCGCTTCCACTGCCAGAGCCTTTTGGATTTCAGGCGGGGCCGTTTTCGCCTGGCGGAGCCGGTACAGTTGCTCGGCAATTCGCACGACGACAAGGCGCACGTCGGAAACAACGGCAAGCAACATCTTGCGCAATGCTTCGGATTGCTGCATCGCAAGCGACTCTCCGGGCTGCCAATGCGCGGGCAGCGAAAACTGATTGAGTTGTTCCAGACCTATAACGAATCGAGAAACATCTTTTAATTCATTGTTTTGTAATGAGTTACTAGACAGTATGTTATCGCGGTACAGAGGGTAGACGTGAACCGCCGCCAATAAATGATCGGGCAGGCCAAGCGGCGCGACGATCGCCGCGATCTCGCGGCCTTCTGCTACGGCGCCCGCAATTCCGTCTTTCTTCGGTACGCCCGCGATGTAGTCGCGTACGGCCAAAACGGCGCCGCTGAAGTTGTGCTGGGCGCTGTGATTTTGAGCATCTGTTGCCGACATTTTCAGTGCGTCTCTAGTGTGCCTGTCGCTGTAATACCCGTTATCATACGCGCAGTTTCGGTGGGCATACCAAGCAGGACACAATGGCAGGACACAGCAAGTGGGCGAATATTCAGCACCGCAAGGGCGCCCAGGATAAGAAGCGCGGCAAGCTTTTTACCAAGTTGATTCGCGAGATTACGATCGCGGCGAAAATGGGCGGCAGCGATCTGGACGCCAATCCGCGTCTGCGGCTGGCCGTCGATAAGGCCAAGGGCCAGAGTATGCCCAAGGACAATATCGAGCGTGCGATCAAGCGCGGCGCCGGTGAGACGGATGGCGCCGACTATCTCGAAATCCGCTACGAGGGATATGGGCCCGGCGGTACGGCCGTGATGGTGGATTGTCTCACCGACAACCGTAACCGTACGGTCGCCGACGTGCGCCATGCGTTTACCAAGTTTGGCGGTAATCTCGGCGCTGACGGCTCGGTTAACTATCTCTTCAACCAGGTAGGGCAGCTGCTATTCGCGGCGGAAAGCGACGAAGAGGCGGTGATGGAGGCAGCCATCGAAGCAGGCGCCGAGGACGTTATTGTCGATGATGACGGCTCGATTGAGGTTCTGACGGAACCCGTTGATTTCGAGAAGGTCCGGGACGGTATGCACGCCGCCGGCATGGTCGCTGAGTCGGCGGAAGTTACGATGCGTGCATCGACCAGCGCTGCACTCGAGGTCAAGGAAGCCGGTTCGATGATCAAGATGCTCGACATGCTGGAGGATCTCGACGACGTGCAGAACGTATACAGCAATGCTGGCATCAGCGAAGACGTTTTGGCTCAGATCTGAGACAACCAATGACAAAGACAGGCTCCACACGACGCATTCTCGGCATCGATCCGGGTTCACGCCTGACCGGCTTCGGTGTGCTGGATTTTAAAGGTGATACACCGGCCTACGTTGCCAGCGGCACGGTCAAGAGCATGGACGGTGCATTTGCAGACCGGCTACGGCAAATATTCGATTCCGTCAGCGGCATCGTTTCCGAGTTTCAACCGGACATTGTCGTCATTGAAAGCGTGTTCATGCACAAAAACGCCGGTAGCGCGCTGAAACTGGGGCATGCGCGTTCAGCCGCAATATGTGCCACGTTCGAATATGACGTCGAGGTGTTTGAATACGCACCGCGCGAAATAAAGCAGGCCGTGGTTGGTACGGGTGCCGCGACGAAGGAGCAGGTTCAGCACATGGTTGTGTCGATTCTGAATCTGGCCGGCACCCCCGCACCCGATGCGGCGGACGCGCTTGCGGCGGCGCTTTGCCACGGCAACCAGCGCCGTCTTCACGCTGAGCTTGGCACCGGTAGTGCGATTGCGGGTCGAAGATGATCGGTTCATTGCGCGGTCGTTTGATTTCCAAACAGGCGCCACATATCGTCATTGAATGCAGCGGAGTCGGCTACGAGGTGGAAACGCCGATGTCGACCTTTCTTGAGCTGCCAAAAATAGGAACTGATCTGTATCTGCATACACACCTTGTCGTTCGCGAGGACGCCCAGATTCTGTACGGATTCGCCAGCGATGATGAACGCCTGCTTTTCCGCACACTCCTTAAAGTCAATCGCGTGGGGGCCAAGATGGCCCTGGGAGTTCTGTCAGCAATGTCAGCCGGCGACTTTCGGCGCTGCGTCGAGTACGAAGACGCGACGACGCTCGCGAAGATCCCGGGTGTCGGCAAGAAGACCGCGGAACGGCTCATCATTGAAATGCGCGATCGCATCGACAAAGTGGCGCCACCGACAACAGGAACAACGCCGTTAACCGTTGCGGCGGGCGCGCGTAGCGAGGCGTTCGACGCATTGGTTGCGCTCGGCTACAAGGCAAATGAGGTCAACAAGTTGATCGGCAAACTCGACACCGATGAGCAAACCGCCGAGGACATCATTCGGCAAGCGCTCCGACAGGCGGCACATTAGATGACTGGCATTGAACATGATCGTCTAAGCAGCGCGGAATCTGCACCCGAAGACACGGCTTTCGACAAGGCAATTCGCCCCAAAACGCTGGCCGAATACGGCGGACAACCCGGCGTCAGTCAGCAGATGGAAGTTTTCATCGAGGCCGCCCGGCGCCGTAGCGAAGCGCTGGATCACGTATTGATATTCGGGCCACCAGGACTCGGCAAGACGACGCTTGCCCATATCGTGGCCAATGAAATGGGCGTGAACCTGCGGCAGACATCAGGACCGGTACTCGAACGCCCAGGCGATCTCGCCGCGTTGCTGACCAACCTGGAACCCAACGACGTACTTTTTGTCGACGAGATTCATCGTCTTGGCCCTGTTGTCGAGGAAGTGCTGTACCCCGCAATGGAGGACTATCAGCTGGATATCATGATCGGCGAGGGACCCGCCGCTCGTTCCATCAAACTCGACGTGCCGCCGTTTACGCTCGTTGGTGCCACGACCCGAGCGGGGTTGCTCACATCGCCATTGCGGGATCGTTTCGGCATTGTGCAACGCCTGGAGTTCTACACCGCGGTCGATCTTGAAGCCATCGTCCGGCGTTCCGCCAGTATCCTGAACTTGCCAATCGAAGACACAGGGGCGACGGCAATTGCGACACGATCGCGTGGGACACCGCGCATTGCCAATCGCTTGTTGCGACGCGTGCGTGATTTTGCCGAAGTTGAAGGCGATGGAGTGGTCACAGGCAGCGTTGCGGAAGGGGCGATGGATGTGTTGCAGGTCGATCCGCACGGCTTTGATGCCATGGACAGGCGATTACTACAGACCATTATCGAGAAGTTCGACGGCGGTCCGGTTGGCATCGAAAGCCTGTCGGCGGCTATCGGCGAGGAGCGTGGCAATATCGAGGACGTGATTGAGCCTTTTCTGATCCAGCAGGGATTCATGATGCGGACTTCGCGAGGGCGTGTAGCTACAAAGAACGCCTACCTGCACTTCGGGCTGACACCGCCGACTTCATCCGCCAACCAGGAGTTGCCGTTTGACCGCAGCTAGCGACAAACCCTTTGCGTGGCCGGTCCGCGTTTACTATGAGGACACCGACGCGCAAGGGGTTGTGTATTACGCAAACTACTTTCGATTCATGGAGCGCGCGCGCACGGAATGGTTGCGATCGCTCGGCGTGGACATGGTGGCGTTGTCGGAGCACGAACGCCGTATATTTGTCGTCGCGGAGGTGCAGGTGCGATTTGCCGCGCCAGCCAGGCTCAATGACCAGTTAATCGTGACGGCGCGGCTGACAAATCTGACGCGTGTGTCCTTTGACATCGAACAGAATATCTATCGCGATGACCTCGATGGAGATTTACTGATTAGCGGCAACGTCAAAGCGGCCTATCTGGATGCCGATACGATGCGCCCTAAACGAATACCACCGACTTTAATTGGGGAACACCAATCATGAATGCAGATCTTGTCACGTTAGTGCTGGACGCCAGCATACCGGTGCAGATCGTTATGTTGCTACTGGTCATCGCATCGCTGATGTCCTGGAGCATCATTTTTTCCAAGCGCCGCCTTATTAGGCGAACCAGGAATGCCTCGGACGAATTTGAAGCAGCATTCTGGTCGGGAGGGGACCTGAACACGTTGTACAGCAGTGCCGCGCGGACCAAGGGCGGTAGCATCGGCATGTCGAACATCTTCGAATCTGGCTTTCGCGAGTTCAATCGGGCCTTGCAGGCAGGCGGAAACAGTGCTGACAAGATCGTGGAGGAATGTCGTCGCGCTATGCGCGTTGCACAGATGAGAGAGGTTGACCGGCTCGAGCAAGGTCTCGCGACGCTTGCCACTATCGGCTCGACGAGTCCGTACGTGGGCCTGTTCGGAACCGTGTGGGGAATCATGGGCGCGTTTATGGAGCTGGGCAACGTGCAGTCAGCGACGCTGGCCGTGGTAGCGCCGCCGATTGCCGAAGCCTTGATTGCGACCGCCATGGGTTTGTTTGCGGCGATTCCGGCCGTCATTGCGTACAACCGCTATGCCGACAAGGTCGTCCGCCTCGAATACCGCTACGACGGTTTCACGGAAGAGTTCTCCAGCATCCTGCAACGACACGCGCGCAGCAAACAGGGAGGCTGAGATGGCCACGCCACTGCAAAAGCGCAAACTCATGGGCGAGATCAATGTCGTGCCTTATATCGACGTCATGCTCGTATTGCTCGTAATTTTTATGGTCACCGCGCCACTGTTGACGCAGGGTATCGAGGTCGATTTACCGAAGGCGAACTCGGAACCGATAGAAGACGTGTCGAATCAGAAGCCGCTGGTGTTGAGTGTGGATGCCGCGGGCAATCTGTATATCAGCGTCGGAGATGATGAAGACAAGCCAACCAGCGGTGCAAACGTTGTAGACATGGTTGGCAAGGTACTCAGGTTGCAACCCGAAACGCCGATTCTCGTCAAGGCGGACCGAGCGGTGCCGTATGGCAACGTGGTTGGAGCCATGGTGCTGTTGCAGCAGGGTGGTGCCGAAAGTATCGGCTTTGTCACCGACCCGCTCGACTCTTATCCCGTTCCGGAGTAGCCCGCCGCGTGATTCGCGACGCCCACAATGTAATTCCTCTCAGCATGGCCGTGTTGCTGCACGTCGTGCTATTCGGTTCCATGCTGGTTGCGTTTGACCTTGCCCGGACTATGCCGATTACGCCGCTCGCTATTCACGCCACGCTGGTAACCGAGATTCCACAGGTCGTGCCGCCGAGGGTTGCAGAGCCCGAACCCGAGCCGACACCGGTAATCGAGGAGCCGGAACCCGAGCCCGAGCCCGATAACAGCGAGGAATTGCGGCGTGAGGCCGAGGATGAAAAGCGCAGGCTTGACGCCCTGGTGGAAAAAGAACGTTTGGAGAAGATGCGGCAGAAGGAAGAAGCCGATCGTAAGCTTGAGGAAAAAGAGGAAGCTGAACGGAAGCAACGTGAGGAAGAGGACAAGGAACGTAAGCGCGTAGAAGCGGAGCAAAAACGTCAGGACGATATTCGTCGCCAGCGCGAAGAAAACGAGCGCCTTCGCAGGGAAATCGAGGCGACGGAGCGTGTGGATGAAATCGCAGCCGAGGAAAATCGGCTGGCGGCGGTCGACTCCGGTGCGCTGGCTGTTTACATGACCCAGATACGACAAAAGATCGAGCGCAACTGGTCAGCGCCCGCGAGCGCGGGTGCGGAACTGAAATGTTCCGTTCGGGTGCGGCAGGTCCCCGGCGGTGAGGTAATCGGTGTCACCATACTGACCTGCAATGGCGATGAGGCTGTCCAAAGGTCGGTCGAAGCGGCAATCAAGCGTTCGTCACCATTGCCGGAACCATCCGATCCGAATCTGTTCGATAGGAACATCTTGCTAAACTTGAGTATTCGCCAGTGAACCTGGCCCGACATTGAATGAGGCGACTGTGCTAAAGAACCTGAAAATTTCCGTTGTTATGCTGATATTGGCAGGCAGTCTTGCGAACGCAGAGCTGGTGATCGACGTGCAGGGTGTTGCCCAGCAGACCCCGGTCGCGATCGTGCCGTTTGGCTGGGAGGGCAGCGCGCCCGCAATGCCACTCGACGTGGCGGAGGTCATCGTCAACGATCTTCGTCGCAGCGGGCGTTTCGCCCCGATCAGTGAAGATGACATGCTGCAAAAGCCGACCAGTGGCGCGAACGTGGATTTCGATGACTGGGGGCTTGTCGGCGTCGAGGCGGTGGTCGTCGGTAGTGTTGTGCAGACCGGTGACAATGCCTACACCCTCCAATTTCAGTTGTTCGATGTGTTTGGCCGACGGCAGCTGGTTGGCTATCGAATGCCCGCCAGCCGCGGCACAATGCGCGGCGCGGCACACCGTGCCGCCGATATGATCTACGAGAAGCTGACCGGCATCAAAGGCGTATTCGGTACCAAAGTGGCGTACGTGACGGCACAGCGGCAGGGACAGGAACGCCTTTATTCCCTGATCGTCTCCGACCAGGACGGCGAAAACGAACACACGATCATGGAAAGCACGGATCCCATCATGTCGCCCGCATGGTCTCCCGACAGCCGCCAGCTCGCCTACGTTTCGTTCGAAGGCAACAGGTCTTCGATATTCGTGCAGACGCTCAGGACCGGCAACCGTTTCAAAGTGTCGAGCAAACCCGGCATCAACGGCGCGCCTGCCTTCTCGCCGGACGGGCGCAAACTGGTCGTCACCCTTGGTGGCGTCGACGGCAACCTCGATATCTATACGCTCGACATCACGTCGCGTCAGGTACAGCGCCTGACCACTCATCGTGCAATCGATACCGAGGGCACGTGGTCACCTGACGGCCGTGATATTTACTTTACCTCTGACAGAGCCGGCGGTCCGCAGGTTTACCGGGTCTCGGCAATTGGCGGAACACCCGAGCGCATTACCTTCGAGGGGAGTTATAATGCGCGGCCACGTTTGTCGCCGGACGGTGACCGTCTGGCCATGGTGCACAACGATCGCGGCAACTATCGGATCGCCGTCATGGACCTGGATCGTAAAGATCTGCTCGTCGTGTCCAACGGGCGGCAGGACGAGAGCCCGAGTTTTGCGCCGAACAGCGATATTCTGATCTACGCGACGCGACAGGCGCGCAACGGCGTGCTCGAGACGGTGTCAGCGGACGGCCTGATACGGCAGAAGATGGCGTCGGGTAGCGGTGACGTGCGAGAGCCTGTATGGTCGCCGTTTCCGCGCTTCTAGACGAAATAATTTAGCTTAAGAAACCCTTATTACTTATTGTTTCTATTATCTTTTCCTTTTTTTACACAAAGACGACGAGCAAGGATTTACACATGTCTTATTTGAAATTGATCGCTATTGGCCTGCTGGCCTCTCTTCTGGCTGGTTGTCCGGCCAGCCCGTCCGTTCCGGACCCGGAACCGACCGACACGACCTACGGCGATAGTGGCGCGTCGACGGACGGCATGGGCGATTCAGGCATGGGCGATGGCGAGTATCTCGATGATCCGTCGGCCGGCGAGCTGCAAATGGTCATTTACTTCGATTTCGATTCATCCGAAGTTCGGCCGCAGGACCGGGACCTAGTGTCACGTCACGCGATGCAAATGAGCGACAACACGCGTGCCAACGTTCGCCTGGAAGGCCATGCAGATGAGCGCGGTTCTCGCGAATACAATATTGGACTAGGCGAGCGTCGCTCCCAGGCGATTCGGCAGATGTTGATGATCCAGGGAGTGCCGGCTTCGCAAATTTCCACCGTCAGTTTCGGCGAAGAGCGTCCGGCGTCATTCGGTAGCTCGGAATCGGACTACGCCCAGAATCGCCGTGTCGAGATCAAGTACACCAATTAGCCGATGTTGATGTATAGCCCAGGAAAATTCGCGCTGCTTTTGGCGATGGTGGCAATGGGCGGCTGCGAGTTGCTACAGCCCGTCGATGATCCGCAAGTCGCGAGAGTCGACGAGCTGGAACGCCGCATGCAGGCCATTGAACGCGTGATGCAAAACCAGAGTCTTGTGAACCTGACGCAACAGGTCCGCGCCGTGGAGCGCCAGAACGATGAGGTTCTCGGACGTGTCGAAACTCTGGAACACAGTTCCGAAACGACGGCCGATCGGCAACGGCAGCTCTACGCAGATCTCGATGAACGCATCCAGAATCTGGAGACAGCACTGCGGGCTCGAAATTCGGTCAGTGTAATGGAAGGAGGCACCTTGTCTCCGGGCCAGCTACCCGTGCCGGGAGGGTCGGACCGTGACAATTACCAGGCGGCGTTCGAGTTGCTGAAGGAACAGCGCTACGAACCCGCAGCGATGGCGTTTGAGCAATTCCTTGTCACCTATCCCGACAGCCAACTCGCCGACAACGCGCAGTATTGGCTGGCAGAGTCACATTACGTCACGCAGCAGTTTGGCGACGCCCTTACGTCATTCGAGGTCGTTATCAACAAATATGCCCGTTCTCGCAAAGTCCCTGACGCGCTACTCAAGGTCGGATACTGCAACTACGAGCTCAAGCGCTGGGATGCGGCCCGCGAATCGCTGCGCCGCGTGCAGGCCGAGTACCCGGAAACGACCGCGGCGCGATTGGCGGGGCAACGGCTCGGGCGTATGGAGGAAGAGGGCGTTTAAGCCCGGCTCGTCGACGGTGCCCAAGGGTGCTTGTCATTTGAATGGTATCCGGTATCATGCCGCCGGCATTCCGATGGCATCCCCGCCATCTCGAGGTCCAGATGGGGCGTTAGCTCAGAGGTAGAGCATTCGGCTTTTAACCGACTGGTCGTAGGTTCGATCCCTACACGCCCCACCACCCCATTGATTTCATTTAAAACAGGCGACGGCACGGACAACTGCCGTTATCATTCACCGTTTTGCGCACAGGACCATGTGTTTAGTGGCGGAGAATCGTTGGAAAATCCACAAGTTTGGCGGTAGCAGCTTAGGCGACGCCGACTGCTTTCGTCGCGTAACGGCGTTGTTGCTCGACTACAGCGACGCTCGTATCGGCGTGGTTGTTTCGGCGATGGGCGGCATGACGGATGCCCTGATCAATCTCTCGATTCTCGCGGAGCAGGACGATGACCGCTTTGTGCAGGAACTGCACGCGATTGGTGAACGCTACACGGCGACGGCAAGGGACCTCGTTAATGGTGATCGGCTGGTCTCTGTTCTGGATGCCTGGGGGAAGGATGCAGAGGGCGTCACGGACGTATTGAAAGCGATAGCCTTGGTCAAGTCGGCTCCGCAACGTAGTCGTGACGTCATCGCAGGCTACGGCGAGATTTGGTCCGCGCGCCTTCTTGCGGCCTATCTCGAACAGGAATCGCCCGAGCGTGGCGGTACCTGGATCGACGCACGCGATGTCATTTCGGTGCACCAGACAGAGCTTGGACCTTCCGTTCTTTGGGGTAGTTCACGAGAGAAATTCGCCGACGTCGTTGCCGAGGACTTTACTGGCATTGCCGTCGTTACCGGGTTTATCGCCACCGATGAAGATGGATTACAAACGACGCTTGGACGTAATGGCAGTGATTACTCGGCGGCTATTTTTGCAGCTTTGAGTCGTGCCACGGAACTCAGTATCTGGACGGACGTCGACGGCGTCATGAGTGCCGATCCGCGCCGCGTCCCCGAAGCCCAGGTCATCGATCAGCTAACGTACAACGAGGCCATGGAGCTGGCGTATTTCGGCGCCAATGTAATACACCCGCAAACTCTCGGTCCGGCGGTCGAGAACGAAATCCCCGTATTTATACGAAACAGCCACAACCTGTCGCATCCGGGTAGTCGCATCGGCGAGCAGGCCGAGCTTGTCGACAATATCAAGGGTATTACCGCGATTGGTGGGTTGGCGCTGGTCAACCTGGAAGGCTCGGGCATGATCGGTGTCCCGGGCACCGCCGACCGGCTGTTCGCAGCACTCAAGAATGCCAGTGTTTCTGTAACTCTCATTTCTCAGGCGAGTTCCGAACACTCTATCTGTATCGCCGTTCCTTCAAGTCTCGCCGAGCGGGCGCGGCAGGTTGTGACCGAGGCGTTTGTCGAAGAGCTCGAAAGCGGGCAGATACAGAGCGTTGACGTGACGCCGGCACAGAGCATTGTCGCGGTCGTTGGCGACGGTATGGCGGGTACACCGGGCATCGCGGCGCGCTTTTTCGGTACTCTTGGCCGCGCCGGCATAAACATCCGGGCGATCGCACAGGGCTCTTCCGAGCGCAACATTTCGGTGGTGGTCGACTCGGACGAGGCAACCAAAGCGCTGCGTGCTGCGCATTCGGGTTTCTACCTTTCAGCGAAAACAATATCCATCGGCCTAATTGGTCCGGGAACGGTCGGCACATCCTTATTGCGTCAACTGGAGAAACAGGCCAAGCGGCTGCATGACGATTTCAATCTCGATCTGCGTGTGCGCGCGATCGCTCGTTCTCAAACGATGTTGCTTGGAGACCGTAGCGTCGACCTTTCGCGTTGGCGGGAGGACTTTTCCGACAAGGTTGTCGACACCGACCTTGCGAAGCTCGAGGAGCACATCAACCCGGATCACTTGCCGCATGCTGTAATTATCGATTGCACAGCCAGCCAGCACATTGCCAACAGGTACCCGGACTGGCTGGGACGAGGTATCCACGTCATTACGCCGAACAAGAAAGCGTTCAGCGGCCCAATCAAAGACTACAATACGCTGCGCGAAAGTGCGGCACATGGCAACTCACATTGTTTTTACGAAACCACGGTTGGCGCAGCGTTGCCCATAATTACGACGCTGCGCGGCCTGGTGGATACGGGCGATGAAGTGCGTTCAGTGCAGGGTATTTTCTCCGGCACGCTTGCGTATCTTTTTAATGTTTATGATGGCACGACGCAATTTTCGAAAATAGTCCGTGATGCGAAGGCGAGCGGCTATACCGAGCCCGATCCGCGTGATGATCTTTCCGGCATGGACGTTGCCCGGAAATTGACGATACTCGCGCGCGAGCTCGGACAGACAATTGAAATCGGCGAGTTTCCCGTGCAGAGCCTCGTGCCGGAACAGCTGCGTGATTGCAGCATCGAGGAATTCCTGGATCGGCTACCTGAGTTCGATGCCGACATTGACGCGATCTATGAGAGAGCCGAGCGCGATGGCAAGAAATTGCGCTACGTCGGGCATCTCGGCGCAGATGGATCCGCGGCGGTTCGGTTGGACGCAGTCGACATCGACCATGCATTCAGTCATATAAATCTGACAGACAACATCGTGCAGTTTGAGACAGATCGCTACTCGGAAAACCCGCTTGTGGTTCAGGGGCCGGGAGCAGGGCCCGAAGTGACGGCCGGTGGTGTCTTTGGTGATTTGTTGCGCCTGGCCCAGTACCTGAGCTCGGGAGCCTGACATGAGCGACTACATTACGGCGTTCGCGCCGGCATCGATCGGCAACGTCGCTGTCGGATTCGATATGTTGGGTCTGGCGCTGGCCGATGTCGGAGATCGTGTCATGGCCCGCACGACGAATGACGCCGGTGTCGTTGTCGCCGAGGTGCGTGGACTGGATGGTGAAGTTCACCCCTACCTTTCGACGAATCCGAAAGAAAACACGGCATCGATCGCGGCACTGGCGTTGTGGCAAGGGCATGGAGGGCCTGGCGGCGTTGAGCTCAAAGTCTACAAAGGCGTGCCACTGCAATCCGGCATGGGCAGTTCGGCCGCGTCCGCCGTGGCGGCCGCCGTGGCGGTCAATGCGTTGCTCGACGAACCGTTGGCCCCGGAGGCATTATTGCCGTACGCGCTCGAAGGTGAAAAATATGCCAGTGGCGGCTTGCACGCGGACAACGTCGCGCCGAGTTTGCTCGGTGGACTGGTTTTTTGTCCCCAGGTGCTGCTTCCCGATGTCGTGTCGCTGCCTGTGCCAGGCGGCGTTTGTGCCGTGCTATTGCACCCCGACCTACAGGTGAATACGGCCCACGCTCGTCGCAATCTCGCAAAAGGCTATTCGATGCAACAGTGGCTGGAGCAGCAAGGACTAATGGGCGGTTTTATCGCGGCCTGCGCGGCCAACGACATCGATCTGATTCGAAAAACCCTGCGTGACGTGGTTATCGAACCGCAACGTGCTGCCAACGTGCCGTGTTTTGCCGACGTCACGGACGCGGCCCGGCGTTCCGGCGCCCTGGGTTGTAGCTTGTCAGGTAGCGGCCCGAGTATTTTTGCGCTGTGCCTGGAACACGAAGCACGCAACATCGCGAGCGCGATGGAGCACGCATGCCGTGGGCAGGGTATTGGATGCCAGTCGTGGATCAGTCCAATGACAGCCCCCGGCGCACGCATAGAGCGGTAACGATGCAATATTTCAGTACTCGCGGAGACGGGCCAGTAAGCCTCGATGTGGCACTGCAAAAGGGTATTGCCGATGACGGCGGCCTGTATCTTGCGGAGGCACTGCCAACATTCAGTATCGCCGATTTCGACGACGCGGCCTCCTTGCCTCAGGTGGCCGACGTCCTGTTACGGCCATTCTTTTCGGGTTCAGTTCTTGAAAGTGAGCTTGCAGACATTCTTGGCGAGACCTTCTGTTTTTCGATTCCTACGACCGAACTGAAGGCTGCTGGCAGGAACGTGGCCATGCTGGAGCTCTATCACGGCCAGACCGCTGCGTTTAAAGATGTCGGCGCCGGCTTTCTCGCGGCTTGCCTGTCGCGCCTCGAGGCGGATGTGTCCTCGCCGCTGACGATCCTAGTCGCAACGTCCGGCGACACGGGTGGGGCCGTCGCCGCCGCATTTGATTCGCGTCCAGGCATGCGGGTTGTCGTACTGTTTCCAGAAGGACGCGTTTCCGAGCGACAGGCACATCAGCTGTGTTGCTGGAGTGACAACGTGGTGTCGCTGCAGGTCCAGGGTTCATTTGATGACTGCCAGGCCATGGTTAAAGCGGCGATGGCGGACTTGGACTTGTCCGCGCAGCATCGCTTTAGCTCGGCCAACAGCATTAACATTGGTCGCCTGTTGCCGCAAAGTACCTACTATGCTGACGCGAGCCTCAGGCATTATCGGCGAACCGGAAACAAGCCCGGCTTTATCATTCCTACCGGCAACCTGGGCAATGCGTCCGCCTGCATCATGGCGCGCCAAATGGGCTTGCCGATCGGTCCGGTCATCCTTGCCACCAATGCGAATCGCACAATCGCCGATTACTTCGCGACGCTCGAATGGCTACCTCGCGCCAGTTTACAGACGCTAGCGTCTGCCATGGATGTGGGAGATCCCAGTAATATGGAACGGTTGCGCAAGCTGGTTGGCGACGCGGACGTACTTCGCGAGCAGATCGGTGTTCTGTCGGTCAGTGACGCGGAAATCGAGGCGTCGATTCGGCAGGATTTCGAGGAGTTCGGCTTGGCGACCTGTCCGCATACGGCAACGGCGTCACATACCTGGCGGCAACTCGATGAGCAACTTGCCAGCGAGCACGATTGGATTCTGGTCGGCACGGCGCATCCTGCGAAGTTCGAGACAATCGTCGAGCCAATCATCGGCGGGGTTGTACCGTTACCGCCCGAGCTGGAGGAAATTCTGTCGCGTCCCGCAAACGCCACAACGATCAAACCGAATCTCGAGTCGCTTGCCTTAGCCATCGCCGATCCTTAGGATTGTCAGGCCGCAGAGATACCGAATTCAATGTCCGACTATTTACAACTCGACGCACCTCCCTGGGTTTTGCCACTGGTCGCGGTACTGCTGCTATTGCTCGTTATTCTACTGATTTGGTATATCCGCAGCCGAAACACTGCGCTGCGTAAAGCACTCAATGAAATCAGCTTCGAACGCATGGAAGGCCTTATCATTCCCAGCGCGGATGAGGGCGAGATTCAGATCGATCAGTTAGTGCTGACGTCAAAGGGCATACTCATCGTCGATATCAAAGACGTTAACGGCATCGTCTTCGGTAGCGACAAGATGCAGGACTGGGCCGTCATCAGCGACCAGCGTCGTTACACGTTCCCAAACCCCCAGCCAATGCTCTATGATCGCATTGCCGCGGTTCGGCAGATTGTTCGCGATGTACCTGTCGCAGGCCGAATCCTGTTTCTTGACGGTGCGCAGTTCACAAAAGGCGTGCCGGGTCTCGTATGCACAATCGAAGAACTGATTGACGAGTTTGGCGAGCCCGACAAGAAAGCCGCCAAGTTCAAGATCGAGGCGTTCATGCCGCACTGGGAACTGATTCAACAAGCGGTCGAGAACTCGGTCGCTGCGTAAGCACCTCCGCGGAAGGCCGGCCTGAATTACGGCAGGGCGAAAAAACGAACCGCATTCTCCGTCGTAATCCGGGCGACATGTTCCATGCTTTGCCCACGCGCGTCCGCCACGGTACTTAGAACGTCGACCAGGTAAGCCGGCTCGTTGCGGCGTGATTTGGGTTTCGGACGGATAGTTCGTGGTAGCAAATACGGCGCGTCCGTCTCGATCAACAGGCGGTCGTCTGGAATAACTGAAACGATGTCATGTAAATGTTGGCCGCGCCGTTCGTCGCATATCCAGCCGGTTATACCAATATACAGCCCCATCGCAACGTACTCGTGCAATGACTCGCCTTCGCCGGTAAAGCAATGTGCAACGGCACCCGACAGGTCGGGCAGGGCGCGTTCGATAACTTCGACGAAGTCATCGTGCGCGTCACGCTGGTGCAGGAAGACCGGCAGTCTACATTCCCTGGCTATCTCAAGCTGCCGTCGAAACGCGTCAAGCTGGGCTTCGCGCGGTGAGAAATTGCGAAAGTAGTCGAGACCACATTCGCCAACCGCCACGACAATGTCTTTTTGGACCAACTTACGAATCAGAGCGTCGCTCGATGCCGTGTAATCCGATGCGTGGTGCGGATGTACGCCGGCTGTGGAATACAGGACGCCGGGATGCGATTCGGCTAGCGTCGCCGCCTGAGCACTGCTGCAATCGCTGCTTCCCGTAACGATGATCTTGGCAACTCCTGCCGCAGTGGCGCGCTGCAGTATTTCGGCACGGTCTTCATCGAAGCTGTCGTGCGCGAGGTTGGCGCCTATGTCAATTAGGGAGTAAGCCATCGACGATCTGTTCCTAGTACGGTTCCCAGCGAAAGACTTTGGCACCAATAGCAATAAAAACGGCGCTCAAGACGGTCAGCGAGACCAGGCTAGGCGCGACGTCGCCAATAGTGGCGCCATCCAGCATCACGGCACGCGCCGAGTTGAGTACATGTGTTAGCGGAAATATCTTGGCCAGATTCTGCACTATAGGGCCCGCGCCTTCCAGTGAAAACCAGACACCCGATAACAACATCATCGGCCAGTTAACCAGGTTTAGTAGCCCACCGGCGAGTTCCTCACTCGTGACGCGCGCAGAGATAGCGAGACCCAAAGAGACCATCGAAATAGCGCCTACCAACGCGACGAGAAACAGAGTCAGGTAGTTGCCCTCCATCCGCGTATCGAGTAACAGATGCGTTCCCGTATACACGAAAACTGTGATGCACATAATCAGCACCATGCGCGAAGCGACCTGCGCGGATATAAACTCGAAGGATGACAGCGGCGTTGCATGCAGTCGTTTTAGAAAACCATTCTTGCGGTATCTCACAACAACGTAGCCGACGCCGAACATACAACTGAACATCATGTTCATGCCCAGGATGCCAGGCAGAACCCAGTCCGCGTAACTTACGGCGTCACCGCTTATTTTTTCCCCTTCGATTCTGGGCGTTGCCGTGGAACCTGACTGCAACAACGCTAGTTCGACGAAGTGGCCTTTAGGAGATTCGGGATTGACCCAATAGTGTGGCTCACCGTCGAGTTCGACCAGCAGATCGAGTTGGTGGCGAGACACTTTTCTCAGCGCATCGTCTTTGTCGCTGGTCGGTACGAATCGTATGTAACGCATACTGAGAAACGGATGCTGCGCCTCGTTAATCTCATTGCCGTCCTGCAGGACGCCGACCGTATAGGCGTTGCGGTCTCCGCCAAATGCAAACGACAGACCGAACATCAGAACAACGGGCAACAACAGGTTCCATGCGAACGATGACCGGTCACGAATGAATTCGCGATTGCGCCCTTTGAAAATTGCGTAGATGCGGCTTAACACTGTCTCAGGCTCGTAGCGTATGACCGGTCAGGTCAAGAAACAGATCTTCAAGATTCGGTTGCCGAATCTTGATGTGATTGAGGTTTCTAACATGCGGTGACAGCTGTTGCAGGCTCGTACTAACGTCTGCCGTTACCACTTCGACAATACCGAGATTCTCATAGACAGTGTGCTCGATATTCTTAAGCTCGTCACTGATGTCGGCGATCGGCAATTCGATAATGAGTCCTTTATATTTCTGCCTCAGGAGGTCGTCGGGTGCGCCCTGCGTAATGATCTTGCCCGCGTCCATGATGGCGATCTCATCGCAAAGCACTTGAGCCTCATCCATGTAATGCGTGGTCAGCACAATGGATGCGCCTTCTGCTCGCAGGCTTTGCACGAGGTCCCAGAAGTTGCGGCGCGCCTGCGGATCAAGTCCGGTTGTTGGTTCGTCGAGGAATATGAGTCGCGGCCGGTTGACCAGTGCAACGGCAAGCAGTAGCCGCTGTCGCTGACCCCCGGAGAGTTTTCGATTATCACGCTCCAGCAGATCACCCAGTGAGCACTGTTCGATCACCTCATCGAAGTCGGCTTTGCGATCGTACAGCGCCTGGAACATCTCAATGGTCTCGCGGACCGTGAGGAAGTCCTGCAACGCGGTATTCTGGAATTGAATTCCAGCTTCCTGCCGGAATCTCGATCCGGCGGGTTCGCCGTAGTATAAGACCTCTCCCGACATTGCAGCGGTAACGCCCTCGATAATCTCGACGGTTGTCGTTTTGCCAGCCCCGTTTGGCCCCAGCAGCCCTAAACAGATACCCTCTGGAACGGTAAAGCTGACACCGTCAACGGCGAGAACGCCGGGGTATTCCTTTACGAGATCGCGGGCTTCGAGGACGGTCGTCATCGGAAGCAAGATTACCGGACAGTGGGTCGATCAGCCAGCATGCAACCATATGCGGATGAGCGGTATCTAATAAGTAAGAACCGGGAAAGGGGTCCAGATAATGTCCAGAATTTTGACGAAATCGACGTTCACGATCGGCTTGCTGTTTTTGCTGATGGCGCTCCCGGCATTGGGAGCGTCCGTCAACAAGAGCGTAAAGATTGAAGCCAACACCGAAGCGAGCGGTGCATCGTCGGTCAATGGCAGCATTTCCGTTGGCGAGAACGCCGTTGTGACCGGCAATGTCAAAACCGTCAACGGCACGATTCGGGTCGACGAGGGCGCGACCATCGAGAAAGCGTCAACGGTCAATGGTGGTGTCAGGATCGCCGAGAATGTGAAGAGCGAAAGCCTGAGCACGGTCAACGGTTCGATCAAGGTCGGCCCTAAAGCCGCTGTAACTGGCGAGATCACCGCGGTGAATGGGCGCATTACGATTGAAGGCGGCGGTACCGTGTCTAAGGATGTTGGCAACGTCAACGGACAAATAGATCTGTCGGGCGCCGAAGTCGGTGGCAATCTCAAGACAGTCAACGGGGACGTCAATGTGGCCGACGGTTCCGTCGTCAAAGGTGATCTTATCGTCGAGAAAAGCAGCGGCTGGGGCTGGGGCAAGTCCAAAAGTCGCAAGCCACGCATTGTTATAGGGCCCGGCTCACGTGTTGACGGCAAGATCATCCTGGAACGCGAGGTCGAGCTCTATATCAGCGATTCAGCCAAGGTCGGCGGCGTCGAGGGCAAGATGACGCTGGATGATGCCGAGCGCTTCAGCGGCAAGCGCCCTTAGCCAATTGTCCGTAGAATAGTCGGTGTGCGAGGCGCAGCGACTCAATTACCCCTGTTTTCGGAAGTGGACGAGCCCGACTCAATGTCGGGCTTTGCCGTGCGCGAAAGCGGCCGGGCAAGACGGTTGTCAATCAAGGTCTTTCCTCGTGGTCGCGTCGAGGTCGTAGTGCCGTTGCGTACCAGGGCCGTTGAGGTTCGGGAGTTCGTCGAGGAGCACCGTGGCTGGATCGAAAAGACCAGAGCTTCGTTCGCGGCCGAGCATCCGCCAGAGCGTTTCGCGCTTCCCGACGTCATAAGGCTGGACGGTATAGAGCAGGTCTTCCCCGTGCGTTATGTGCCTGAAGAAGGCGCCACGACCGTCAAGTACCGTGGCCGTGGCGGCACTGTGGTTCTCTCCGGGCGGATCGACGATGAGAAACTCTGCGTGCAGGCTCTGAAGCGCTGGCTTACCGGTCTCGCCAAGCGCGAGTATGCGCCGCGTCTGCGGGCATTGTCCGACCTGACCGGCAACGCCTATAAGAAAATGCATGTCCGCGGTCAGCTGACCTGTTGGGGCAGCCACTCCAGTTCAGGAACTATTTCGTTGAACTACTGCCTGATGTTTCTGGATCCGGGGCACCTGCGCTACGTCATGATTCACGAGCTGTGCCACGCACGTCACATGAACCATTCACGACGATTCTGGCAAATGGTCGGCCAGTTCGAGCCGGACTACCGGCACCTGGACAGAGACCTGAATGATAGCTGGAAACGGATTCCGACGTGGGTTGGGATCTATTAAAACAAGGGCTTACGCCTCTAAGTTAAGGTTATTAATTATTCCTTTGTAACGCCTGGCTGCAGAGTGGAGAATGGCCACCATGAAACTTGTTCATTGTATTTCGGTCTTGCTGCTGATCATCGTCAGCCACTCGATGGCGGGCGTACACGCGGCGACACATGCACAAGCCGACCTGTCCGAGTGCGAACTCTGCGCAGCCTATGCGGATCCGTCGGACGCGATTCCGGCGGCTGAGGTTCCACCGCCGCCGATCCCCACCGGTCTCCTTTCCTTCCAGTACCTGGACAAGGCGGCGACGCCCGCCTCATTCTTCGGTGTTCATGCGCGCGGACCACCTCTCTCAATCTAATTGACATCGTTGCTACCCCGCGGAATTACTCCGCGACGTTTGTTCATTGAATAGATGCAGAGGACGACATGATGCGCATCTCTTTGAAAGCCGCCTTGATGGCGCTAATCCTTATTTTTTACGGTGCCGCAGAGGCACAGGATTCCGAGATTGAACTACTGCGGGCTGCCGTGGCGGAACTGCGCACTGACTACGAGGCTCGTATCGTCGAGCTGGAACGCAGGCTGGCAGTTGCCGAGCAACAATCTACGCCGGCGCCGCGGAATTCCTCGAACACGGCGTCGAATCCGGCGATTGGCGTCATTCTGCAAGGGCAGGCCTGGGATTTCGACAAGGACCCCGACGCCTACGCGGTGCCGGGATTCCCGTTTGGTGGAGAGGCCGGGCCGATCAGCGAGGGTTTGGCGATTGGCGAACTCGAGTTAATCCTGAACGCCAATGTTGACGACAAATTTGCCGCCTGGCTGACGGCTGCACTCGCGCTCGAAGACGGCGAAACTGTGGTCGAAATCGAAGAAGCATGGGTTGACGCGACGGCCCTGCCGGCCGGGTTTGGGCTGCGATTCGGCCGTTTTTTCTCAGGAATCGGGTACCTGAATGGCAAACACTCACATACCTGGGACTTCGCGGATCAGCCATTGCCCTACCAAGTGTTTCTCGGGGATCAATATCTCGATAACGGCGTGCAGCTCCGCTGGCTGGCACCGGCAGATCTCTACATGGAATTCGGCGGCGAACTGTTTGAGGGTAGCCGCTATCCCTCTGGTGGCAGCGCGAATTCAGGATTCGGTAGTTACAGTCTGTTCGCCAATTTTGGTGGCGATATTGGTGTAAACAGTAGCTGGCTCGCGGGTATTTCGTACCTGGACAGCGAAGCGGTCGAACGGCCCTCCGGCAATGAAGATGAGCCGCTCCTGTTTACCGGTGATTCCAGGCTGACCAGCGCACAGTTCGTCTGGAAGTGGGCGCCAGACGGTAACCGGAAACAACGGAACCTCGTTGTTCAAACCGAGTTGTTTTGGCGCCGTGAAGAGGGCAACTACACGTTGCCGGGTGGGAGTCCGCTGTCGTATGACGCCGATCAGGAGGGCTGGTATGCGCAAGCCGTCTACCAGCCAGTGCCGCGCTGGCGTTTTGGTGGACGAGTCGACGGCCTGTCGACGGACGATTCGGGATCGCAGTTCGACGGTACCGTGTTGGCAGCTCCGTCGAGCGATCCGCTGCGTTACAGCCTTATGGTCGATTGGTCCAACAGTGAGTTCAGTCGTTTGCGACTGCAATTTACGAAGGACGAGGCGCGCATAGATGATGATACGCAGCTGGGTCTGCAATTCATCCACAGCATCGGCGCGCACGGCGCGCATGCATTCTAGCGGCGGGCAGTGCAATGAGAAAAATGATTGCGTTGCTGATCATATTTGCGCCCGGTTTGGCGGCAGCAGAACTCAACGTATTTGCGTGCGAACCGGAGTGGGCTGCATTGGCGACAGAGATTGGCCAATCACAGGTTAACGTCTTTAGCGCAACGACCGCGCTGCAGGACCCACACTATATCCAGGCGCGTCCTAGTCTGATTGCCAAAGTCCGGCGAGCGGATCTCGTCATCTGCAGCGGCGCGCAGCTCGAAATCGGCTGGCTGCCGGCCTTGTTGCAGAAAGCCAATAATCGTGCGGTGCTGCCGGGAAACGACGGCTACCTGGAGGCGAGCGGTTTTGTAGCGCGTCTCGATGCGACCGCTAACGTGGATCGTTCGAAGGGCGATATCCATCCACAGGGTAACCCGCACGTCCAGACCAATCCTCACAATGTCGCCGCGGTGGCGCAGGCGCTCGGCGAGCGATTAATACAGCTGGATCCCGAGAACGCGGAGTCGTTCGAAACGAACCTTGCAGATTTCCTGGCCCGTTGGCGTGTTGCTATCGATGAATGGGAGACGAAGGCCGAATCGATTCGCGGCGCCAGGGCAGTGACGCACCACAAATCCTGGGTCTACCTGGAGCGCTGGTTGGGCATCGAGGAGGTAGCCAATCTCGAAGCCGTACCGGGTCTGCCGCCGACCGCGACGCATTTGAGTAAGTTGACGAAGCAGTTCGCAAACGGCGGCGCCGATTTCATCATTCGATCACCGTACCAGGACGACAGACCCTCTGAATGGCTCGCGGAAAAAGTTGGTATTCCGCATCTCGTGTTGCCGCTCACGGTGGGCGGCACGGACGAGGCAAAAGACTTGTTTTCTCTATTTGACGACATTGTCGAGCGTTTGCTGCAGGCGCAAAGCAATGACTGATTTCATAGACTGGAACATCGTCGCGCCGGCGCTTGTCGCTGGATTAATCGTACTGAGTACTCATGTGCCACTTGGGCAAGAGGTGTTGAGGCGCGGCATCATTTTTATCGATCTCGCCATCGCGCAAGTTGCGGGTCTCGGCGTAATAGCGGCGCACGCAATGGACTGGGATCCGCACGGCTATGAAGTGCAGGTCGCGGCGGTCAGCGCGGCGTTGATCGTTGCACTAACTCTGCATTGGACAGAGAAGCGCTGGCCAACCGTGCAGGAGCCTTTAATTGGCATTGTGTTCATTCTTGCCGCAACCGGTGGCATTTTGTTACTTGCCGGTAACCCGCACGGCAGCGAGCATCTCAAGGAATTGCTGGTGGGACAGATTCTCTGGCAGACCTGGTCGTCGCTGCTGCCTATCGCCGTACTGTCTGCCGTCGTCCTCATAGTTTGGACTGTGTTGCACCGTCGCTTTGGGGCGCTGACGTTCTACGTCGCATTTGCCGTGGTGGTGACAGCGTCTGTGCAAATCGTTGGTATTTACCTGGTGTTCGCGAGCTTGATTATTCCGGCGTTGGCGACCACTGGCATACGCAGGGGCAATCGAATGGTCGCCGGCTATGTCATCGGCGCTGTCTCGTACCTTGCCGGTATCATTCTGTCATTCCTGCTCGACCTCCCGACCGGAGCTGTCATCGTCTGGAGTATGGCCGCCGTTGCATTGCTCGGTGGTTACCTTATCTCCGATAAGCGAGCGGTCGTTTAACCCTGGTCGAGCAGCTCGCGAAGATTGATCACGGATGCATTGGCGCGCGCTAGATAGTTGGCCATGACCAGAGAGTGGTTGGCGAACAGTCCATAGCCACCGCCATTCAACACGAGCGGAGAGCGCAACGGACCGAGACTTGCTTCCAGTTCGCGAATAATCTGGCGGACGCTGACCTCCGCATTTTTGTCGGCCAGCACGAGCCCGAAATCAAACTCGGCCGCACGGAAAAAATGTACGAGTGCCCATGCCGTACCGCGTGCTTCGAAGAAAATATTATCGGTCATGAACCACGAGGTGCGCACGTTGACAGTGTCGGGCTGCGAACCGGCCGCTTCGGCTACCGCGTCCCCGGCGAGGTCGTCATTGATTCGATCCGACGCCACGCTGTTGCCTAGACGTCGTGTGAGACTACCGAGACGCTTCTCGACCTGTGACAGCCACTCGCGCAGGTTGTCGGTGCGGGCATAAAACTGCGTATCCGGATCGCCCGAGGATAGCCTGTCGCGATAGCGCGTAAATGCGTCGATGCCTTCCTGGTACTCGGATTCCGTCGTCGGGAAAACCCAGGAGTCATTATTGTAGAAAAATTGTGGCGCACCGATCGCAACATCGTCATCTTCTTTGGACTGCGACTGGCTGCGGGTGTAGTCGTCTCGCATGACGCGCCCAAGGTCGCGAACCTGATTGACGACGCCCAGTTCCCAGCTTGGAATGTTATCGAGAAAGACGTTGGGCAGAATCTTGTCGTTGGTCAGGTAGCCGCCGGGTTTGTTCAAAAGAGTCTCGGCGACGCGGATGAGCGTATCGGTCGTCGAGAAGCCGACCACCCCCGATTCTGTGTCGGCCGAGCGGTTGACCCAGAACACATCGGGCTCCCGCGAAACCCAGAAACCGAGTACGAACATCAGCAGCAGGAAGACAGCCAGCGACCAGCTGGCGATCTTCGACCACTTGCCGGTCGCGAGAATGTTCTTCGCGGAACGTTCCATTCAGGCGGCCAGTTGTCGCAGCACGTAATGCAAAATGCCGCCGTTTTCGTAGTAGTCGCGTTCTTTCGGTGTGTCGATGCGCACTTGAGCCCTGAATGTAATCGCCGCGCCGCCGTCCGGTGTTGCGGTGACGGTGGCGGTCTTCGCATTCGCATCGGTCTGACCTTTGATGTCGAAAACCTCTTTACCCGTCAGGCCGAGTGACTCGGCGTCCTGACCGTCGAAGAACTGCAGCGGCAAGACGCCCATGCCAATCAGGTTGGAACGATGGATGCGCTCGAAGCTCTTGGCAATGACGGCTTTGACACCCAGCAGTACTGTGCCTTTGGCCGCCCAGTCGCGAGATGAACCCGTGCCATACTCGCTGCCCGCGAGCACGATGAGCGGTGTGCCTTCTTCTTTGTACTTGAGCGACGCATCGAAGATCGACATCTGCTCCCCGCTCGGCTGGTGGCAGGTCCAGCCGCCCTCGGTTCCGGCTGCCAGGAGATTGCGCAGGCGAATGTTCGCGAACGTACCGCGCATCATTACCTCGTGATTTCCGCGACGAGAGCCGTAGGAATTGAAGTCCGCGCGCTTAACGCCTTGCGCCTCCAAATACTCCGCGGCCGGACTGTCCGCAGCAATGCCGCCGGCGGGAGAGATGTGATCGGTGGTGACGGAATCGCCGAGCAGGGCGAGGGCGCGCGCGTCGACAATATCGTTAACGGCGTCGGCTTGTTTGCCCATGCCTTCGAAATACGGCGGGTTCTTCACATAGGTTGACGCTTCATCCCAGGTGTAAATCTCGCCGCTTGGCGAGTCGATACCCTTCCAGTTCGCGTCGCCTTCGAAAACGCTGTCGTAGCTGGACTTGAACATGCCGGAATCGATGTTTTTCGCGATCGTGTCCTGCACTTCTGTCTGACTGGGCCAGATGTCTTTCATGTAGACCGGGTTGCCGTCCTGGTCCTCGCCCAAAGCATCGTTGAACAGATCGACGTCCATATTGCCGGCCAGTGCGTAGGCGACCACCAACGGCGGCGAAGCGAGGAAGTTCATGCGCACCTGGGCATGAATGCGGCCTTCAAAATTGCGGTTTCCAGATAGTACGCTCGTGCCGACGACGTCGCCCAGTTCGACCGCCTGTGCGATTTCGGGTTTCAATGGTCCAGAGTTGCCAATACAGGTTGTGCAGCCATAGCCCACGTTGTAAAAACCGACAGCCTCAAGATCGTCAATAAGTCCGGCTTTCTCGAGGTAATCGGTGACAACACGCGAGCCGGGCGCCAGGCTCGTCTTGACCCAGGGTTTGGCATTGAGGCCCTTCGCAGCCGCATTGCGTGCCAGAAGACCAGCCGCCAACATGACGGCAGGGTTTGACGTATTCGTACAACTCGTGATGGCCGCAATGAGAATGGCACCATCGCGAATCTCGACATCGTTGCCGTCAATGTTAGCCAGTGCACTACCACCACCGCTGCGGTCCGCGATCGCCACGTCCAGGTGCTTGCCGTAGGTTTCTGCGGCCGCACTCAGTGCGATACGGTCCTGGGGTCGCTTGGGGCCGGCAATGCTCGGCTCGACCGTACCCATATCCAGTTCCAGCGTGTCGCTATAGAGCGCGTCCGGCTGCCCGTCGTGCCGCCATAATCCTTGTTCCCTGGCGTAGGCCTCGATGAGCTTGATCTGGTCGGCGTCGCGGCCCGAGAGCTCGAGATAACGAATCGTCTCGCCATCGATCGGGAAGATCGCACAGGTCGAGCCAAATTCCGGTGACATGTTGCCAAGCGTCGCGCGGTCGGCCAACGGCAATTGGCCAAGGCCGTCGCCGAAGAACTCGACGAACTTGCCGACAACGCCTTTTTCTCTGAGCATTTCGGTAACGGTCAACACGAGGTCCGTTGCTGTCGTGCCTTCCTTGAGTTTGCCATTTAGTTTGAAACCAATGACATTCGGGATCAGCATCGTAATCGGTTGACCGAGCATTGCCGCCTCGGCCTCGATGCCACCCACACCCCAACCGAGGACACCCAGACCGTTGATCATTGTCGTATGCGAATCCGTGCCAACGACGGTGTCCGGATAGGCCGAACGCGTGCCCGCTTTGTCGGCGTCGAAAACCACCCGACTCAGGTATTCGAGGTTCACCTGGTGGACGATGCCCGTATTGGGCGGAACAACTCGAAAATTGTCGAACGCGGACTGGCCCCAGCGTAGGAACGAGTAACGCTCCTTGTTACGCTGGAACTCAATTTTGTTATTCAGGTCGAGCGCGTTTGCGGCACCGTAATTGTCCACCTGCACCGAGTGGTCGATGACGAGTTCGGCCGGCGACAACGGGTTAATGCTGTCTGCACTGCCTCCGAGTTTCACAACAGCGTCTCGCATGGCGGCGAGATCAACGACGGCGGGTACGCCCGTGAAATCCTGCAAAATGACCCGGCCCGGCGTAAATGAAATTTCGGTGCTCGGCGCCGCTTTCGCATCCCAGTTGGCCAGCGCGAGTATGTCGTCACGCGTGACGTCGCGGCCGTCTTCATGACGCAAAAGGTTTTCGAGCAATATTTTCAGGGAATAGGGCAGTCGATCGACATGGCCGTCTTTAACGGCATCGAGGCGAAAAATTTCAAAATCGTTACCACCGACCGCAAGCGTTGCACGCGCGCCAAAGCTGTCCGTCATTTTTTCTTCTCCGGGAATCTCAGGTTGTACACAGCGGCCAGACGGCCACAGGGGTGCGCATTATAGCGAAACGTTGCGCCGGGCGCTCAGTCACTTTTATCGATGACCGCGCCGCCAAGACACTGATCGCCATCGTAAAACACCACAAACTGACCCGGTGCCACGGCCTTTTGGAGGGATTCGAAGCGGACCTCAAGCCCTGAGCCACCCGCAGAAACGACAACACAGTCCTGATCGGATTGCCGGTAGCGAATTTTCGCTTTGCACCGCAGCCCTTTTTCCAGACCCGCAGGTGCTGTGCTTATCCAGCTCGCATCGGTGGCGATCAGGCTCCGACTAAACAGCAGCTCATGCTCGCCCTGCGCGACGATCAGCGTATTTGTTGCAACGTCTTTGGCGACGGCGTACCAGGGTTCCTCGCTGCGATCGTTACGGCCACCAATGCCGAGACCCTGCCGTTGCCCGAGTGTGTAGTACATCAGCCCCTGGTGGGTGCCGACCTGTTCGCCGCCAGGCGTCTTCATCGGGCCGGGGTTAGCGGGCAGATAATTGCTCAGGAACTCGCGAAACGGTCGCTCGCCGATAAAACAGATGCCGGTGCTGTCCTTCTTGTCGTGGATTGTCAGGCCGGCGTTGCGAGCGATATCACGCACATCGGTCTTCTGCAGATCCCCCAACGGAAACACCGTTTCAGCGAACGCCTCGGCGCTGACCGCGTGCAGGAAGTAACTTTGATCCTTGCCAGGGTCGACACCCTTGAACAGTGCGCTATGGCCATTGATGATTTTCGTGCGAGCGTAGTGCCCGGTCGCGAGCAGTTCGCCGCCGAGCCGTTTCGCATGTTCGCGGAATACGCCGAACTTGATCTCGCGGTTGCAAAGGACATCGGGGTTGGGCGTGCGTCCGGCCCGGTACTCGTCAAGAAAGTAGTCAAATACCTGGTCGCGATACAGCTTTGCGAAGTTCGCCGGGTGCAGCGGGATGCCCAATTGCTCGCATACCCTGCGGGCATCCTGCAGATCATCGGCTGCGGTGCAGTAGCCGTCGTCGTCCTCCCAGTTGGTCATGTGCAGCGCGTGAACGTCGGCGCCGGCTTGTTGCAGCAAAATTGCGGCCACAGCAGAATCGACGCCTCCGGATATTCCGAGGACGATTCGCCTGTTCTTTACCTGCTTTTCGAGAGATGACGCCATGTCTGCAAACGATACAGCAGGAAACAGGGTGTTTCATAATTCGATGGCTGTCAGGAGCTTTGTAGCAAGTCGTGCGGCACGAATCCGACTCATCAAACCAGATCGGCTGTCGCAAGGATCTGATCGACGTTGTGTTGCAGCGGCAACATTCCGGAGAACAAGGCGTCCGATTGGCGTTTGCCGGCAGCGTAATCGTTTACGCAGCGTAATACGGCCGGCGTGCGCAGCATCGATTGCCTAGCCGCTATTTCCTCAAGCGTAAGCCAGCGCCTGCCAATGATACCGTCGTCGAGTTCGCGGGCCTCATCGCAGCTTAGGAATTGAGCCGCGTAAATTATGCGCAGAAATCGCTGCCGGGTCTGAGGGTGAATCCAGAGGTAAACACCAACCAGCTCCTCGCATTGGATGTCACAGGCGGTCTCTTCCATAGTCTCGCGGATGACGGCTTGTTCGGGTGACTCGCCCGTCTCAATGTGTCCGCCAGGCTGGCTAAGAACACGGCGACCCGAGGATTGCTCTTCTACGACCAGGAAACGCCGTTCATGCTCGACGACGGCAGCAACTGTTAGATCGGTCGGGTACATTCGTTCTTATATGCCGAGTTGGCGAAATTCCATTTCCACTTCACTGTCCAACCAGATCTCGTCGAACATCTTGCTGTATAACTTTGCAACGGCCGGTTCATGCGTATCGGCGATTCCGTCCCAGCCGTTCGCTTGCAAGCGGTAGACCAGCGCGGTCTCGTCCGCAATGCAAAAAGACTCGGCATGTGTCCGCAGGTCCTCGCGTACGTGCCGGAATTCTATATAGGTATTCAGACGCCGACCAAGATGCACGAAGTTGTTGCCGTTCTTGATGGCGCGAGACGGGTCCGCTATCAGTACACGAATACGTGCGTAGGTCTTTGACAAGACCAGTCGTTTGATGATCTCGAGAAAATCGGGATCGTCGTAAATGCCAGGTTCAAGATCGTGCGTGAAGATTGAGACTTTTCGTGATGCCTCACTGACCACCTCGATGGCGGCCTGACGCATCTCTTCTCGTGTCGAGATAACCCAGCGCTTGCTCTTCGGTTCTGCCTCTTGCATAGGCGAACTATCTTACCGGTGAGTGGCTTTTCGACTTGCCAACTGCGTCACGTTTTGGCGGATGCCCGCCGCTTGAAAACGATTCGCATCCCGCGTCATTTGGTCGTTTCAGAGAGGTTGCGCCATTCGTCCCAGCGCCTTCTTGTTTACATATGGTCACGTTTTTTCAGGTAGCGCGAAGGCACCCTGCGCCAGCAACCAGCGCAGGCACTGGTCCTGGAGCTTCACGGCCAGGGCCTTGTCGAGTCTTCGTTGCCTGCACAGCGCACCGAGGGGCCGCCTGACATCATGCTCAAGCGTTCTCTTCTCACCGTTCACGTAGACACAGCTGTCGTCGAACGCGACGCGCGCCATGCCGTGAAGTTGCAGTCTCTGCAACGTAACAGGATCGTCCAACAAAGCGTCTAATTCTTCAGCGGTCGGGGCTATTGGCCGCAGCCACTCCTTGACCGCCGTAACTTCGCAGCCAAGGTCATAGGTCAACTTCTCGGCTCGTTTACGTGCAGTGGGTGCTATGTATCCAGCTCCAACTTCATCCAGTTGCAAGTCAGGATCGCGATAACCCGGCGGCGCCCGCATTCCGATCGAGTAAGTGATGCATGCCCGTCGCGCCGTGCCCCAGTGGGCGACATCGGGTGGCAGATAAAGGACGTCGCCGCTACGCGTTACGTGGTTTTCGTCGCCCGCGAATTCCTGTAGCAGCGCGAGGTCGCCACTGGCTGCGTTGTCCTCTGCGACGTTGTCTTCCGAGATGTGCCAGTCACGAATGCCAATACCCTGGAACAGGAACACATCGTATTTGTCGCGATGAGGACCAACCCCACCGCCGGGCGCGGCGAAACTGACCATCAGGTCGTCGATGCGCCAATCGGGTATGAATGGAACGAGCTTGAACAGCCGACGCATTGTCGGCAGATGTTTGTCGACGTCATGCACCAGCAACGTCCAGTCGCGCTTTGGCAACGCTTGCAGGAAAGCCGTATCGAATGGCCCGGTTTCGACACGATAGAGAGTACGTTTATTGCCGCGATCCGTGAATACGATGCGTGATTCTACGTCTTCAAGCGTCGCGAGCCAGGCCAGCTCATTGCGGGTAACAGTAGGTCGCAGCGCCTCGGCGGCCTGCAGCATGAACAGTGGTTTTTTCTGCCAGTACTGGGCAAGAAACTGCTCCGCTGTCAGATTTTCCGGGAGCTGTAACACGGTTTCCTGTCTCAGATATCGCGCGCCAGTGTGGACGCGAGTCCGGTGTAGGTTTCGGGCGTGAGTTTGAGCAGCCTTTGCTTTTCGTCATCCGGGATATCGAGTGTGCCGATGAACTCGAGCAGCAGGTCTTTGCTGACGGCCTGCCCGCGGGTCAGCGCTTTGAGTTTTTCGTAAGGCTCGGGGATTCCGTAACGGCGCATGACCGTTTGTACGGCTTCCGCAAGGACTTCCCACGCTTCAGAAATGTCGGCATGGATTGATTCCTTATTGACCCGGAGCTTATCGATTCCTTTTCGTAATGAATGCAACGCGATAAGAACGTATCCGGTGGCTACACCGAAATTACGCTGCACCGTTGAATCCGTAAGGTCGCGTTGCCAGCGTGAAATCGGCAGCTTCTCAGCGAAATGACCGAGCAGAGCGTTCGCCACGCCGAGGTTGCCTTCGGCATTTTCGAAATCGATCGGGTTTACTTTGTGTGGCATCGTCGACGAGCCGACCTCGTCTTTGGCGATCTTCTGTGTGAAATAGCCGAGCGACACGTAACCCCAGATATCGCGTGCAAAATCGATCAAGACTGTATTGTAACGCAGCAGCGCATGCGAGTACTCGGCGGTCCAGTCGTGCGGCTCGATTTGCGTCGTGTGTGTATTGGGGCAAACGCCGAGCGATTCGACAAACCGACCGCTGATCGATGGCCAGTCGGCTTGCGGGTAGGCGATGACATGTGCGTTGTAGTTGCCAACCGCACCGTTAAACTTCCCCAGTATTTCGACTGCCGCAAATCGCTGCTGCGCTCGATCGAGGCGCGCAACAACGTTCGCCAGCTCCTTGCCGAGTGTCGTCGGACTTGCTGTCTGCCCGTGCGTCCTGGATAGCATAGGCAGGTCGGCAAATTCGTGAGCCATGGTTTTCAGCTTGTTGCGAAGTTCGCGCATCTGCGGCAACAAGACCTCGGTCCTTGCGGCTCGCAACATCAGCGAGTATGACAGGTTGTTGATGTCCTCCGAGGTGCAGCTGAAATGCAGGAAATCTTTCAGGGCTTGCGTTTCGGGTCCGTCGCCGAGTTTTTCGCGAATAAAGTACTCGACGGCTTTAACGTCATGGTTGGTCGTCGATTCAATGGTTTTTACGCGCTCGGCATCATCCAACGAAAAGCCGTCAACGATGCGGTTGAGGACATCCTTCATCACGGACGATAGCGGTCCCACTTCTGCGATATCGGATTCATCCGCCAGGAATTGCAGCCAGCGAACCTCGACCAGCACCCGAAAGCGGATCAGGCCGTATTCGCTGAAGATATCGCGAAGTTCATTGACCTTTTCGGAGTAGCGACCGTCGGCTGGGGAGAGGGCCTTTAATGTGGAGACTTTCATGAGCCTGAGATTTTCATGAACGATAGACCAGTGTAGACAAGAGCGCGCAAAGCGAGAATCATACACGTTTTCAGGCATATCGAAGTGGCGCTGTGGGCGCCGAATGGAGCTGGACAGGCGATGAGTGACAAGGCATTTCGTATCGAAAAAGACAGCATGGGAGAACTCGAGGTCCCGGCTGATGCACTTTGGGGCGCGCAAACGCAGCGCGCCGTGAACAACTTCCCGATTAGCGGCCTTGCGATGCCGCGCCAATTCATCGCGGCGCTGGGGTTGGTCAAGTGGGCGTCAGCCGGCGCCAACGCGGAGTTGGGCCTGATTACCAATGAGCTGGCGATCGGTATTCAAAAAGCGGCGCTGGCCGTTGCCGACGGAGACTACGACGAGCATTTCCCGATCGATATTTTCCAGACCGGATCGGGAACCAGTTCGAACATGAACGCCAACGAGGTTATCTCGCACCTGGCGACCGAGAGCCTGGGTAAGGAAGTGCACCCAAACGACCATGTGAACATGAGCCAGAGCAGCAACGACGTCATTCCGACCTGTGTGCATGTGAGTGCGGCACTGGGCATTCAACAACGACTATTACCGGCGCTGGAGCACTTGTCGAAAGCGCTCGAAAAAAAGGCTGACGAGACGCGCGATGTGGTCAAGACGGGTCGCACTCACCTGATGGACGCGATGCCTGTGACGCTGGGCCAGGAGCTCGATGGCTGGCGATCGCAGATTGACCACGCCGGCGAGCGTCTTCTCGACACCATGAGGCGACTGACCGAGTTGGCGCAGGGTGGTACCGCAGTTGGCACTGGCATCAACGCACACCCGAAGTTTGGTCCCAAGGTTGCGGTGTTGCTCGGCGAGCGTACAGGCGTACCATTCAGGGCCGCCGACAATCAGTTTGAGTCGCTGAGCACGCAGGATGCCGCCGTCGAGACGTCCGGGCAGTTGCGGGTTTTGGCGGTCAGCCTGACTAAGATCGCCAACGATCTTCGCTGGATGAACTCGGGGCCGCTGGCCGGTGTCGGCGAAATCGAGCTGCCGGCATTGCAGCCAGGTTCGAGCATCATGCCCGGCAAAGTAAACCCGGTGATTCCGGAAGCTGTCGCCATGGTTTGCGCGCAGGTAATCGGCAACGACGTGACCGTTACGATGGGTGGTCAATCGGGTAACTTCCAGCTTAATGTCATGTTGCCCGTCGTTGCCCACAACCTGCTGCAGAGCATCGAGATTCTGGCCACGGCAAGCGTTTGCCTGGCCGACAAAGCAATTGCCGGATTCACGGTCAACACGGACAACATCAACTGTGCGCTGGACCGCAATCCGATCCTCGTTACGGCACTCAACCCTGTCATTGGCTACGAGAAGGGCGCGGCCGTCGCGAAGCAGGCCTACAAGGAAGGTCGCCCCGTGAAAGACGTCGCTCGCGAAATGACGGATCTCACCGACGAGGAACTGGACCGGCTCCTGGACCCGGCAGGGTTGACCGAGGGTGGTATCAAACATTAACGATTTCCCCACACGGGAGCCCGTTACGATCGACCTGCTGCGCGAGTGCCTCAGCGGTACGCGATTGCCCGACGATCCCCTTGACGTCAGTATGCCGCCGGGCATCGACAGCTGGCCGGACGCGATGCGGGAGCGCCTGACTGCAACGTTAACACCCGCTGGCGTCTTGATCCCGGTGATGGTCAGGGACCGGGAATTGACGGTATTGCTCACGCAACGATCCGCGGCTCTGAAGCACCATGCAGGGCAGGTCAGCTTTCCCGGCGGACGCATGGAAGAGCATGACCTGGACGTGCGGGTCACAGCGCTGCGTGAAACCCATGAAGAGGTCGGAATCGAGCCTCATCATGTTGCCGTGATCGGCTACCTTGCACCGATGCCGACTATCACGGGCTACGCCGTGACGCCCGTGATTGGTCTGGTCAGTGAATCCGCTGAGTTGCTCATCGATCGTACTGAGGTTGAGTACGCGTTTGAGGTGCCGCTCGAGTTCCTGCTGGACGAAAGCAACGATCGTCTCGTGGACCGTGAGTTTCAGGGTCGCTCGTTTCCGATGGTGGAATTCCATTACGACCAGCAGCGAATCTGGGGGGCCACCGCGCAAATGCTACTGCTCTTCCGTAAACATCTTAAAAATAAATGAGTTATGGATAATACCAAGAAATTACTAGAAGTTATGAGGCGGCTTCGGAAGCCGGACGGTGGCTGCCCATGGGATCTCGAACAGAATTTTGCCACGATCGCGCCGTACACCATCGAGGAGGCCTACGAAGTCGCCGACGCCATTTCCCGCGACAACATCGGCGACCTCAGAGACGAGCTCGGGGATCTCCTGTTTCAGGTTGTCTTTCATGCCCAGATGGCCGCCGAGGCCGGCTATTTTGATTTTGAGACCGTAGCCGGTGGTATTGCCGAGAAGATGATTCGCCGGCATCCCCATGTCTTCGGCAGCGCCGAGGAGCGTGACACGGGCAAGGTCGACGGCAGTTGGGAAGCAATCAAGGAGCTCGAACGCTCCGATGGCGAGGACGGCAGCGCGTTGGCGGGCGTGGCGAAGGCGTTGCCGGCGTTAAAGCGCGCCCAGAAGCTTGGCAAAAGGGCCAGCCGCGTCGGTTTCGACTGGACGGACCGACATGGCGTGCGTGCGAAAATTCAGGAGGAACTCGGGGAGCTCGAAGGGGCGGTCGGAAAACGCAATGTGGCCAATATCGAAGAGGAGTTCGGCGACCTTCTGTTTGCCGTCGTCAACCTGGCCCGTCATCTCGATGTCGATCCCGAACACGCGCTCAGCAGCGCAAACGGCAAGTTTGAACGGCGCTTTCGGGATATGGAGGCGACCATCACTGCCGAGGGCAGGCGTATCAAGGACTTCTCGCCAGAGACCCTGGATAAGGAATGGCGGGCGGCCAAGCGGCGCGTTGGTTGACGGCTACGGCATTCATAAAGCGTTCACAAATCTCGGTTTTTTCAGCATTTGACGTTCAGGAACGGTTCATTGCCCGGCACTTAAGCTTGTCCACAGGCTGGCCAATACCGGCTCAATGGGACAAGGAGCAGGACGATGAACACACGGAACACACGAATCGCAGTTTGGATGACCGCAGCACTGCTGGTCGGCTCTACGGGAACGGCCTTTGCGGATCACAACTATCGCGTGGCGCGCAACGATCGCGCCATGTACGACTATGCCAAGGTGATTTCTTCGCAACCGATTGTTAATTACGTGACGGTGAAGACACCGGTCAGGGAGTGCTGGGAAGAGATGCAATATTACACGGTAGATCATCGCGCCCGGCGTGGCGGCGGTGCCACGCTGGTGGGCGCACTGATAGGTGGGGTCATTGGGCACCAGGTTGGCAGTGGTCGAGGCAACGACGCGGCGACCGTGGCTGGCACGTTGATTGGTGCCGCGATCGGCAGCGACGCATCAAGGCAGAAATACCGTGATTACGATCGCGGCGTCGAACGTATCGCGCGCCCCGTTGAGCGATGTGAAACGCGCTACGAGTCGCGTCGCGAAGAGCGTGTCGACGGCTACAGCGTGACCTATCGCTACAACGGCCAGAAGTACAGAACCGAAATGCCGTACGACCCGGGTCGCCGAATCCGAGTACGCGTTGACGTACGGCCGGCAGCCTAAACCCGGGATACGATGTGACGCGCTTCATTGCAATCAAGCGGCCCTCGTACGACACTTGGCGTATGCGTTTTGCACTGACAATCATGGTCTTGGCCGGGTTGGTATTCCTGCCAGCCCGGTCGGATGCGTTCGACATAGAACAGACCCTGAAAGCACAGCACGTGCAATACCAGGGTGAGCAGACATTCAGGGTAGCGCAGCAGGGCGGCATGACACTGGCACAGGCCATTGAGTCGGTGCGCCGGCGCACGAACGGCCGGGTTGTCAGTGCGGAAACCCGGGTCCAGGGTGGACGCGAAGTGCATTACATCAAGGGGCTCACCAAGGACGGCAAGGTCAAGACTCATACGGTCAACGGTCGGCGCCGCTGAGCTGTCGGAATCAGGAACCGGGAACATGCGACTGCTGGTAATCGAAGATGATGCGACGTTGCGCGAGTCTCTCGCGCGTAAGCTCGGTGAATCCGGGTTCGCCGTTGAACAAGCCGCCGATGGCAAGGAAGGTCTTTATTTTGCCCTTGAGTACCCGGTTGACCTGGCGATTATCGACCTGGGACTCCCGGAAATGTCCGGACTCGAGATCATTCGCCAGGTTCGCGAGCAGGGCAAGAGCTACCCCATATTGATACTCACGGCGCGTGACCGCTGGGAAGACAAGGTTGACGGCCTGAGTGCCGGCGCCGACGACTACGTCGTCAAGCCATTTCATTTCGAGGAAGTGAGCGCGCGCGTCAATGCATTGTTACGCCGCAGCGGGGGTTGGGCGTCATCGGTGCTGAGCGCGGATCCTGTCACGCTCGACATGTCGCGCCAGGAACTCTCCGTTAATGACGAGATGATTGATCTCACGAGTTTCGAATACAAGATCATCGAATACCTGATGGTTCGGGCCGGCCAGGTTATTTCCAAAGCTGAATTGACGGATCGTCTTTACGACCAGGACTTCGAACGCGACAGCAACGTGATCGAAGTGTTCATTGGCCGCCTGCGCAAGAAAATGGACCCAGAGAATTCCATCAAGCCTATTGAAACGCTACGGGGTCGCGGCTACCGCTTCGCGCTGGAGCGAAATCAGTCGGGCTGACGCGGTTCATGCGTTCTCTTAGCAGTCGCCTACTGGTCTCAGTCAGTGTACTGCTGCTGCTGTTCTTCGGCGCCACGATCGCCGTGCTGGATACCGCATTCAGTGAGGCGGGCGAACAGGCGCGCCGCGATATTCTCGATGGGCACCTGGTTGTTTTGCTGGGTGCCGCAGAACCCAACGACGCCGGTGAGCTGATGCTGCCCAAGCGGTTGCGAGAGCCGCGCTTCGAGAGTATCGGTTCCGGTCTCTATGCTGAATTGCGAGACACCGATAGCGCGGTGCTTTGGCGGTCGCGATCCGCGCTTGGCCTCGAGATTCCGGTCGGCGTCGCGCCGGATCTCGGTAATCACTTGTTTGCCCGGGAAGCGCTGGAAGACGGCACGCCACTACTCACACTAAGTCTCGCAGTGCAGTGGGAGTTTGCGGACGGTACGCTGAAGTCCTATGTATTCAAGGTGGCGGAAAGTCTCGATTCCTTTAATGCGCAGGTCGCCGGTTTCAGGCGGCAGCTGTTTGGTTGGTTTGCAGCGGTGGCGTTTACGATGTTGCTTGCGTTCTCGATGTTGCTGCGTGGCTTGTTGAAGCCGTTGCGTCAAATCGAAACGGAAATAACGGAGATTGAGGAGGGCAATCGTGCGTCGCTATCGGGCGAATTTCCAACCGAGCTCACAGGCGTCGCGCGCAACATGAACCTGCTAATCGACAGTGAGCGTGCGCGCTCCGATCGCTATCGTTATACGCTCGATAATCTTGCGCACAGTTTGAAGACCCCGCTGGCGGCAATGCGCGCGTTGTTCAGTGACTGGCACACTGAGGAATTTAGTGGTCGGGCTAACGAGCAGATCGATCGCATGGACGAAATTGTCCGCTACCAGCTGCGCAAACCGGCCGCGTCCGCTGCTGAAAAACACGTACTCAAGCCGGTTCCCGTTGAAAAAGAAGTCGCGCGGCTGGTCGAAGGACTGCGCAAGGTGTACCACGACAAAAATCCTGACTTTGAGGTACGAATAGAAAGTGGCATGCAGTTCAGAGGCGACACCGGAGATTTTCTCGAGCTTGCCGGCAATCTTCTGGACAATGCGTGCAAGTGGTGTGAGCGGAGGGTCCGCATCACTGTTGTGCCTTCCGTCGGCGGGAAAGCGATTGCGAGCGGTATGGTGTTGACCGTTTCCGACGATGGGCCCGGTATACCGAAGGATGCGGCTGACGCTCTGTTGCAACGCGGAATGCGGCTGGACGAGTCCACACCGGGACACGGCATCGGTCTGGCAGTTGTCAAGGACATTGCCCACTCGTACGGCGGACAACTATCCGTTCAGACGTCTAAGCTGGGCGGCGCCGAGATCATGGTGTCTATACCGCCGCTTTCCAAAACCCCTTCTACCGACTAGCGCGACGCGGGTTCGGCCGCGGCTTTCTTCGTTAGTTTCACCAGGGGCTCAATTAGCTCAAGGGGCAGCGGGAAGATGATGGTGTTGGTCCGCTCGTTGGCAATTTCCTTGAGTGTCTGCAGATATCGCAGCTGTAATGCCTGCTCCTCCTGCGCGAGCATATTTGCGGCTTCCGCGAGCATCTTGGCGGCTTGTTTTTCAGCCTCGGCGTTGATGATCTTGGCGCGCCTTGCACGTTCCGCTTCGGCCTGCTGTGCAATAGCCCGAATCATGCTCTCGTCCAGGTCCACGTGTTTAATCTCAACGTTAGCGACTTTGATACCCCAGTTATCGGTGCGCGCGTCCAGCAGGTTTTGAATGTCGGTATTGAGTTTGTCGCGTTCGGCGAGCATGTCATCGAGTTCGTGCTGACCCAAAACCGACCGCAGCGTTGTCTGTGATAACTGGCTCGTCGCTTCAAAAACGTTTGCCACGCGGATGATGGCTTTCTCCGGATCGACGATGCGGAAGTAGATGACCGCGTTGACCTTGACCGATACGTTATCTCTCGAAATAACGTCTTGTGTAGGTACGTCGAGAACGATGACGCGCAGGTCGACCTTGACCATCTTCTGTACGCCAGGGATGAGGATTATCAGGCCGGGCCCCTTCACTGTTTGGAAACGGCCAAGCAAGAAGATGACTCCGCGCTCGTATTCCTTGAGGATCTTGATCGTGTTGTATAGCAGTACGATAACCGCGGCGGCGATGATGGCGACGAATGGAAGGGTGGGCATCGGAGATTCCTCTCTTATGTTTGTAATTGGGCGTCGGATCTCGCAGGCGACGCGACGGGTTCGACATCGAGAATCAGTCCGTCCAATCTGCGCACGACGACCTGTTCGTCTTTCGATATGGGTACAGTCGAGCGAGCGTGCCATGCCTCACCCTCGAGCCAGACGTTGCCGTCACCCGTGAAGTCCCCCATGGCCGTTGCGATACCGCCGACAATCGACTCTTTGCCGGACACAGCACCGCGGCGGCGGAGTTTCAACAGGTAGCCCAGCATCCAGATAAGCAGGGCGGCGAATATGAGTGCGAGACCAATAACGAAACTAAGGGATATACCAAACCCCGGGATACCACTGTCGAACATCATGATCGATCCGAATACGAACGCGGCGACTCCGCCGATGCCTAATGCGCCGAAGCTGGGCGCGAAAGCTTCAGCTATCATCAACGCAATGCCCATAATAATTAGCGCGAGGCCTGCATAGTTAACGGGAAGGACCTGCAGCGCGTACGCCGCCAGCAACAGGCAGATTGCGCCGACCACGCCCGGCACGATTGCGCCCGGGTTCCAGCCTTCATACATAAGTCCATAAAGGCCAATCAGCCCGAGCAACAACACGATCTCCGGATTTGATATAACCTCGAGCAGTCGAATACGCCAGTTCGCTTCGTAGGCCTCGACGTCCGCGCCTTCGGTTGCGAGCGCTACGACCTCACCGTCAATCTCCACTTCGTAGCCGTCAAGAAGCGTTAGTAGTTCATCGCGGTCAGCCGCTATGAACTCTATGACATTCTGCTCCAGGGCTTGCGTTGCCGTGAGTGTCGCCGCTTCGGTGACCGCTTTCTCGGCCCAGTCGGCGTTGCGACCATGGCGTTCCGCGAGACCTCGAATGTAGGCTACGGCGTCGTTCATCACCTTACGTTCCATCCCCGTACCGGACGGCGGCGCTGGTTTGTCGGCAGCCTCGTCGTCCGATTCGCTCTCAGTCGCGCTGTCCGATTCGCTATCCGGCGGCGGCGTGGCGTCCTCGCCACCAATCGAAACCGGGGTGGCGGCGCCCAGGTGTGTCGTCGGCGCCATGACAGCGATGTGGCTGGCGAGCAGGATATAGGTGCCGGCGCTATCGGCCCTCGATCCGGCCGGAGAGACGTACGTGACCACCGGTACCGATGAGCCGAGAATTTTTTGGACCATGTCGCGCATCGGCTTCATCAGGCCGCCAGGCGTGTCCATGTTGATGATCACCAGCGTGGCACCGCTGTCCTCGGCATGTTCGATGCCGCTGATGAGGTATTCGGCCGTCGCGACGCCGATACCGTCTGTGACCTCGAGTTCGACAATTTGTGCAGCCGACGCGGGCGAGAACGCACCGGCAACCAGGATCATGACAAGTGCAAACGTTGCGGAAAAGAGGCGTGGCTCGCGCCACAGTCGGGCGGTGTGCTTCATAGGCCTATGGTACCAGTCTGGCGGTCTCTACGGGTGTCAATCGGGCTTTTGCTTTGCGCGTTTCGCTGGCATGCTGTCCGCTTTATTCGACCCGAGCCAGGCGCCAATGTTCATCAAATTCATTACGACCGGAGGTACGATCGACAAGATCTACTTCGATGATCTCAGTCAATTCGAAGTCGGCGAGTCCCGGATGCAGCACATTCTCGCAGAGGGCCTGGTCGCATTCGATTTCGACATTGTGCCGCTAATGCACAAGGACAGCCTGGAGATCGACGACGATGACCGCAGGAAACTGCATGACTACATAGCGGCCGACGATGCGACTCGCTATGTCATTACGCATGGCACCGACACGATGCCTGAAACGGCCGACGCTCTGCGTGACCTGGCGGGCAAGACGATTGTGCTGACGGGTGCGTTAACCCCGGCCCGTTTTCGAACGACCGACGCGATGTTCAACGTCGGTATGGCCGTGGCGACGGCCCAGGTCGCAATGCCGGGCGTCTACATAGCAATGAGCGGGCAGGTATTTGAGGCAGGCGCCGTCCGCAAGAATCGCGCCGAAAACCGTTTCGAACGACTGTGATGCCAGGGCGTGCGGTAAAGCACGACTAGAGATCGAAATTGATACCCTGCGCCAGCGGCAGGTCTTTGCCCCAGTTGATCGTGTTCGTTTGCCGCCGCATGTAGGCCTTCCACGCGTCACTGCCGGCTTCGCGACCGCCACCCGTTTCCTTCTCGCCACCGAAGGCGCCGCCAATTTCCGCACCTGAGGTGCCGATGTTGACGTTCGCGATACCGCAGTCCGAACCACCATTCGACAGGAAGTACTCGGCGTTCTGCAGATTGTCGGTGAAGATCGCGGAAGACAGGCCCTGAACGACGCCATTCTGCATGGCGATCGCTTCATCGAGCGTGTCGAACGGAATCAGGTAAAGGATGGGGCCGAAGGTCTCTGTTTGCACGACGTCCGAGTCATTGTCTGCTACGGCGATTGCCGGCGTTATGAAGTGACCGGGGCCGTCGATGCGTTCACCACCGCAAAGAACCTCGCCGCCGGACTCACGTACCGTCGCGCAAGCGGCTTCAACGCGCTTAACCGACGATTCGTCGATAAGCGGGCCCATCAAGGTATCGGCATCCAGTGGATTGCCAATTCGCACCTGGCTATAGGCCTTGACTAACGCTGCTTTAAGTTCATCGAAACGACTGCGGTGCGCGATAACACGACGTGTCGACGTGCAACGTTGGCCGGCAGTACCGACGGAACCGAAGACGATAGCGGGAACGGCAAGGTCGAGATTTGCATCTGCGTCGATGATGATCGCGTTATTACCCCCCAGTTCGAGCAAACTCTTGCCCATGCGAGCTGACACATTCTCGCCGACCTGGCGGCCGACGGCGCAAGAACCCGTAAACGAAATCAGGTTGATGCGCGTGTCATCGACGAACCGTCGCGCAAGTTCGTTCGAGCCGTCGTTGATCAGGAAGAACACCGGTGGCATATCCATGTCCGCGAGCGCTTCGTTGAAAATCTTTTGTACGGCGACGCCGCACAACGGCGTCTTCGGCGACGGTTTCCAGATATTGACGTTGCCGCAGATCGCGGCAATGCAAGAGTTCCAGGAATAAACGGCAACCGGGAAGTTGAACGCCGAGATTGTGCCGACCAGTCCGAGTGGGTGCCATTGTTCGTACATGCGGTGTTGCGGTCGTTCGGAGTGCATTGTGCGTCCGTACATCATGCGCGACTGGCCGACAGCGAAATCGGCGATGTCGATCATCTCCTGGACTTCGCCGTCACCTTCCGCCTTGATCTTGCCCATCTCAAGCGACACAAGACTGCCCAGCGCATTCTTATGCTTGCGCAAGCCGTTGGCGATGTTGCGAACCGCTTCGCCTCTCAGCGGCGCCGGCACGCTGCGCCATGCAAGGAAAGAATCTTGCGCCTGACTCACGACTTTGTCGTATTCGGCCTGTGACGTTGAGCGCACGCTCGCAATAACGTCGCCCGTCGCCGGATTGATGGACTCGATGAGGGCCGATGAATTATCCGCGCTCGACTCAGCGCCGTACCAGGTGCCCGGATTTACGGACTCCAGTCCGAGTTCCTTGAGTATCGATTGCATAATCTTATTCTCCCGCCTCTGCTCGCTGATGGCCGGTCTCACCGCGGGCTACGAGTTCAGCTGATGTCAGGTTGGTGCCGCCGTGCGCGTAGAAGCGTCCGAAGCGATTGTCGAGAATGTCGGATAGCTGGAATTGCTCCTGGGCAATAAAGCCGTGGTACTTGTCCGGATTTGCCAGCACGATGTCCATGACACTGCAGATGCCGGCTGCAGTCGTTATCTGTATCGCAGACCAGAGTCGTCCCGCGACTACCTGCGGATAGATTTTATTCACATAGTTTTCTTCGCGAAACTCGCCGTCCTGGTCGCCGGTAACCGCGGCGTAGATGATCACCACGTCCTGCAGTGTCTCCGGCACGGCATTCTCGAGTATCTTCTTGAGGGTGCTGCGATCATGGTTCAGCTTCAGACCATTCATGAGCAGGCGCATTTGCTCGCAATGCCCGCGATAACGAATGGTCTTGTAGTTCATATTCACTACGCGATCACCGTAGGTCTCGCCCAGCGAACCCAATCCACCGGACGTGTTGAACGCTTCGTAACGCTCACCGTCGATTTCAATACCCTCGAGTCCTTCGAGTGGCATGACATCAACCTCAACGCCATTGACGATGCTCTGGCACATGTTGCCGTATTCGTTAATGACACCGTCGGTTGACCACGTCAGCGAATACTTGAGCACGTTGTTCGGATGCTGCGGCAGCGCGCCGACGCGCAGCTTCACAGAATTCAGCGTATCGAAATGCTGGATCAGTTCGTTGGCCGCGATGCTGATAAAACCGGGGGCGAGGCCGCACTGCGGCGCAAACACCTGCTTGGCGCCTTGAGCGAGTTTGCGCACGGTCTCGGTGACGGCAACATCTTCGGTGAGATCGAAGTAGTGCACACCCTGATCTCTGGCAACCTCCGCAACAGCGACATTGCAGAAATAGGGTAGTCCTGAAATGACGGCGGCGGGCTTGTATTTACGCACGTGCCGGGCCAGCGCAGCGCGATCGATGGCATCCAGGTCGAACGCCTCAAGGTGGTCCAGACCATGGGCGTTGACGACCTCGGCGGCGGCGCCTGACCTGGAGTCAGCCAACTGCACTCGATAGTCGCCGCTTTCTGCGAGCAGACCGGATATCAACGCGCCGATTTTGCCGGCGCCAAGTACAAGTACGTCCTGCATGCAATGCTCCTGCGCGAACGGGCGCGCAACCAAAAAACCGCCTTAAAGACGGCGGGTAATTGGCGCGCATTGTGCCAATGTCATCAAAGCCTTGCCACACCCGTCGCGATGTCTGCCATTGAGAAAAATGTCGCGAAAACAAGGCCCTCGAACGGCTTTTGCATTGACTTCCAGATTAAGTAAAGAAAGGATTCCTAAATCCTTGATTACATGAGAAACTTTTGAGCCATTGAAGGCGTCGTGGCATAGTCCGCGCTTTACAGGGCTAAGTATCGATGCCGCCACAACCAGAGAAGAAGAAATTACCGTGAGCAGATCCGTATCGAAAAACGAGTGGCATCCCGCAAGTTGGCAGAGCTTTGAGGCGTCGCAGCAGGCGGCGTACCCGGACAAAGCGGCGCTTGACCGGGTCGTTGCCGATCTCAGCCGTTTGCCACCCATCACCAATTCCTGGGAGGTTGATGCGCTCAAGGAACAGATTGCTAAAGCACAACGCGGTGAGGCGTTTGTTCTGCAGGGCGGCGACTGTGCCGAAACCTTCGACGAATGCACGTCCGAGAATATCGTCGACAAGCTGAAGATCCTGTTGCAAATGAGCCTGGTCATGGTCTACGGGCTCAAGAAACCGGTCGTTCGTATCGGTCGGATGGCGGGTCAGTACGCGAAACCGCGCTCAGCCGATACTGAGACCCGGGACGGCAAAACCCTGCCGAGTTTCCGTGGCGATCTGATTAATCGCAGCGGCTTTACATCGGATGATCGCATCCCCGATCCGCAGATGATTCTACGTGGCTATGAACGTGCGTCACTCACTCTGAATTTTGTTCGCTCTCTGATTGATGGTGGTTTCGCAGATTTACACCATCCGGAGTACTGGGATCTTGGCTGGGTAGGCCATTCGTCAGCGGCCGCCGAGTACCACGCGATCGTGTCGTCAATTTCGGATTCGCTGGATTTCCTGGAAAGCGTATCGGGACGACAGTTTCATCGCACACAGCGTACCGATATTTATGCGGCCCACGAGGGCTTGCATTTGCATTACGAGCAGGCGCAGACGCGTTATCTTGAGCGTCGCGGGCGCTGGTACAACCTGACAACGCATTTCCCGTGGGTAGGTATGCGCACGGCACAGCTCGACGGCGCACACGTGGAATATTTTCGCGGCATCGCGAATCCGATCGGGATCAAGGTCGGTCAGGGTATGACGCGCGAGTGGATTCAGGACCTGCTGCGTGTTCTGAACCCGAACAACGAACCGGGCCGGCTAACGCTCATCCATCGCTTTGGTGCGAAAGCGATTGGGGAACATTTGCCCGCACTCATATCGGCGGTGCGTGAAGTTGGTTCGCCGGTGCTGTGGGTGTGTGATCCGATGCATGGTAATACCGAGAGTACGGCGGACGGCACCAAGACACGCCGTTTCGAGAACGTCGTGTCGGAGCTGCAGTCGGCATTTCGCGTACACGAGTCGATGGGTAGTTACCTGGGTGGCGTCCATCTGGAACTGACCGGCGACAACGTCACGGAATGTACAGGCGGTGCCCGGGGTCTCACCGATGGCGACCTCGCGCGGGCTTACAAGTCGACCGTCGATCCGCGCCTCAACTACGAGCAGGCCATGGAAGTAGCGATGGGAATCGCGGGTCTCAAGAACGGCAAGTAATTTTCTAGAGCTGTCGCCAGGCGTCCTTGCTCGAAATCTGCCGCGTCTCCCCCGGCTGCAGCCCGTTAAGCGACCAGGGCCCGATCGAATAACGAATCAAGCGCAGGGTGGGCAGTCCTGCCGCCGCTGTCATGCGCCGTACCTGGCGATTGCGGCCCTGAGTCAGTGTGATCTCCAGCCAGGTGTCTGGCACGCTCGCACGGTAACGAATGGGTGGATTGCGGTCCCAGAGATCTTTCGGCGGCACATGCGTCGACGCAACCAATGCCTTGGCCGGACCGTCTTTGAGATTGACACCACGCATCAGCTGCTCCAGCTGGCCATCGCTGGGCTTGCCTTCGACCTGCGCCCAGTAGGTCTTCGGGATTTTCGAGCTCGGCTGACTAATTCGCGCCTGCAACTTGCCGTCATCGGTAAGCAAAATCAGCCCTTCGCTGTCGTAGTCGAGTCGGCCGGCAGGGTACACGTCGGGTACGCGCACGAAGTCGGCGAGCGTTGCCCGGCCGTCGGGATCGCTAAACTGGCTCAGCACTTGGTAGGGCTTGTTGAGAAGAATCAGCACTGTTTGTGTTCCCCGGCGATCTGTACAATGCACGCCCACTGAATTCCGGCAGAGAACAACATGAGATACGACCACATCGAGGTGCCCGCCGAGGGCGAGGCCATTGTAGCCAATCCCGACCACTCCTTGATCGTTCCGGACAATCCCATCATTCCTTTTGTCGAGGGCGACGGCATTGGTATCGACGTGACGCCCGTCATGCTGAACGTGACTGAGGCGGCTGTCGAACAGGCGTATGGGGACAAGCGCCACATTCGGTGGATGCGCGTTCACGCCGGTCAACGGGCAACCGAAATTTACGGCGATGACGTTTACCTGCCCGACGAGACGCTCGACGCTATGAGACGATTTGTCGTCTCAATCAAGGGACCGCTGTCGACCCCAACAGGTGGTGGCATTCGCTCCCTCAACGTGGCGATTCGGCAGACTCTGGATCTTTACGCCTGCGTGCGGCCTATTCGTTACTTTCCGGGCGTAGAAACTCCGATGAAAGAGTCGGATCTGGTCGATATGACGGTATTTCGGGAAAACACCGAGGACATCTATGCGGGTATCGAGTACCCGACCGGCTCGCAGGAAGTACAGAAGCTCATTCACTTCCTGCAAAAAGAATTGGGCGTCACCAAGATTCGTTTTCCGGCGAGCTCAGGTATCGGCATTAAACCAGTGTCGCGCGAAGGATCCGAGCGCCTCGTACGCAAGGCGATCCAGTATTGTATCGATCGCGATTATGGCTCAGTGACCCTGGTACATAAGGGCAACATCATGAAGTACACTGAAGGGGCGTTTTGTCGCTGGGGATACGAAGTTGCAAAGGCCGAATTTGGTGCAACAGAAATAGACGGCGGCCCATGGCTGAATTTCAAGAATCCGGTGACGGGCCGGGAGATCGTGATCAAGGACGTTATCGCGGACAACTTCCTGCAACAGATATTGATGCGCCCCGAGGACTACGACGTCATCGCGACGCTGAATTTGAATGGCGACTACATATCCGACGCGCTCGCCGCGCAGGTTGGCGGCATCGGTATTGCTCCGGGCGGCAACATCGGCGATGGAGTTGGCGTTTTCGAAGCGACACACGGCACAGCACCGGGTTTTGCCGGCAAGAACCGCGTCAACCCGGGTTCATTGATATTGTCGGCCGAGATGATGCTGCGTTACATGGGGTGGACCGAAGCGGCAGACCTGATTATCAAGGGCGTCGCCGGGGCGATCGCTAATGGTGAGCTGACTTTCGACCTGGCGCGACTTCGCAAAGCGATTCGTGCGCCGAAGCGTAAGGTTAAGACGCACGACAAGAAAGAAGTCGAGCAGGAGCTCGAAAAACTGGTGCCCGGCGCGCGCCTGGTCGGCACGAGAGGGTTTGGCAGGGCGGTGATACGCCATATGCAAGACTGACGAGTGGACCCGGCCGTTTTTGACAAGACTTGTCGCGCATGCCCGCGTCTGACCGCTTTTCTCGACGACGTTAATGACCGTTACCCGGATTATTACTGCCGGCCCGTACCGCCATTCGGTGCGGTTGATGCGAGTTTTCTGATCGTTGGTCTTGCGCCCGGCAAGCACGGCGCGAACCGCACCGGGCGGCCGTTTACCGGTGATCATGCGGGCATTTTGCTTTACCGGATGCTGCACAAGTACGGTTTCAGCTCGCGCGATCATTCGGAGTCCGCCGACGATGGCCTCAAGTTAACTGACTGCCGCATTACCAACGCCGTTAAGTGTTTACCGCCGGATAACAAACCGGTGGGTGCCGAGGTCAATACATGCAATCAGTATCTGGCAGCAGAGCTTGAGCTATTGCCGCAAGAAGCCGTCGTAATGGCGCTTGGCGGCATCGCACATCGGGCCATTGTCAAAGCCCGCGGTCTGCGGCAGGCTGACTACAAGTTTGGCCACGCGGTACTGCATGACATGGGCGCTTTTCGTTTGCTCGACTCCTATCATTGCAGTCGCTACAACACAAATACGGGCCGCCTGACCGAAGCGATGTTCGACGCAATATTTGCAGAGGTGCGAGCGTTGCTCGACGAATAGTATTATGAGCGACGAAGCGCCATTCGAAGTCAGGTCTTTCCTGCGAAGCCTGACGCACCGACCCGGCGTGTATCGCATGCTGGACGCCAGCCACAAGGTCATTTACGTTGGTAAAGCGCGCGACCTGAAAAAACGCGTCTCGAGTTATTTCAATCGGACACAGGCGGCGGCGAAGACGACTGCGATGATGGAGCAGGTGGCACGCGTCGAGGTGACGGTCGCAAACACCGAAACCGAGGCGCTGATACTCGAATACAGTCTCATCAAGCGGCACAAACCGCGTTACAACGTGTTGTTGCGCGATGACAAGAGTTACCCCTATATCTATGCGTCAACCGACCAGAAGTTTCCGCGTCTGAAGTTTCATCGGGGCGCGCGGCGCGGCAAGGGACGTTACTTTGGCCCATACCCCAGTACACGCGCGGTTCGTAAGACGCTAAAGGAACTGGAGAAACTTTTCCTTATTCGCAACTGCGCAGATACCTTTTTCAAGAATCGCACACGACCGTGCCTGCAATACCAAATCAAGCGTTGCACGGCGCCCTGCGTCGGTTTGATTTCCGAAGAGCACTATCGAAAAGACATCGACGTCGCGATTCAGTTTCTCGAGGGCAAGAACAAGTCCGTCGTCAATACTTTTGTTAAGCGTATGGAAGATGCCGCCGCGTCGCAGGACTATGAACGGGCGGCGCGATTTCGAGACCAGATATCCCGTCTCAGGGAGATTGACGCGCGCCAGCATGTGAAGCGTGGCGACAGCAAGGACCTGGACATACTTGGGTTTGCCTCGAATGGGGCAATCCATTGCGTAACAGTCATGTTCATTCGCAACGGCTCACTCATCGGGAGCCGGGACCATTTTCCGCGTCTGCCGGGTGAAACGGATAAACAGAAGATTCTCAATGCCTTCGTTGCGCAGTATTATTTGGGCCGCGCCGCGCCGGCAGAAATTGTGATCGAGCTCGAGATCGACGACGGGGACCTGCTGCAACAGGAGCTGTCTGAGCGTGCGGGCCACAGGGTGGCGATCCGTTCGCGGGTTCGCGGGGACCGCGCCCGTTGGTTACAAATGGCGCGCACCAATGCAGAGCAAGGCCTAATTCTCAAAGCCGCAAGCAACGCGACAATTCGTAGGCAGTTTACGGCGCTCAGCGAGGCCCTGGATCTTGAGGAACCTCCGCAAAGACTCGAATGCTTTGATGTCAGCCACACGTCAGGCGAAGCCGCGGTGGCGTCTTGCGTCGTCTTCAATACAGCGGGCCCGATGAAGAGCGACTACCGGCGCTTCAACCTGAGTCCTGCCGCGGCCGGCGACGACTATGCGGCGATGGCCGAGGCGCTGCGGCGACGCTACAAACGTGTAAAAAAGGGCGAAGTGCCGATGCCGGATGTGTTGTTCGTCGACGGTGGCAAGGGACAACTTGCGGAAGCGATGACCATCCTCGATGAATTGGAGCTCGACTGGCTCACCGTCGTTGCGGTTGCTAAAGGCCGATCGCGACGCCCGGGGGCTGAGCGTCTGTTTCGGCCAGGCGGGGACACCGCGCTCGAATTGGCGCCAGACTCGCAGGCTCTGCTACTGATTCAGCAGATTCGCGACGAAGCGCATCGATTCGCTATAACCGGCCACAGGCAACGGCGCGCCAAGGCGCGTAAGACCTCGCGGCTCGAGGAGATTCCCGGGCTTGGACCGAAGAAGCGCCGCGAACTGTTGCGTCAGTTCGGTGGTTTGCAGGGCGTGATGGGGGCGGGCGTCGACGATCTCGTTCAAGTGCGCGGCATCGGTCGCTCACTGGCCGAAACGATATACAATGACCTGCACTTAGAGAATCAATGATTGGAAAACCAACAAGAAGAGTCGCCGCTTGAAGCTTAATCTCGCTAACCTGTTGACCTTGTTTCGCATCGCGGCGATTCCCGCCGTTGTCATCTGTTTCTACAGCCAGATACCAAATGCCCGCCCAATCGCTGCCATTCTGTTTGGCATCGCTGCTGTTACCGACTTCATTGATGGTTGGGTAGCACGGAAATTCAACCAGACCTCGCGTTTCGGTGAATTTCTGGATCCGGTCGCTGACAAGCTTATGGTGGCCATTGTGCTGGTCATGCTGGTGCAGGCGCAGTCCGGCTGGTTCGAAGACATTATTGCGATGATCATCATCGGCCGGGAGATCACGATTTCGGCGCTGCGCGAGTGGATGGCTACGATCGGGGAGCGCGCCAACGTCAAGGTTTCCGTCGCAGGCAAGGTCAAGACGACGCTGCAGATGTTTGGCATCGCCTTCATGGTCTACAAGAACTCGATGTTCGGTATTGATATTTATGCCGTCGGTTTTGTCTTGCTGGTATTGGCCGCAATCATGACGATTTGGTCAATGATCATCTATCTCAAGGCGGCCTGGCCCTTTATTATTAACGATCAGGCCTGATATCTGTCTGCATCGAAAAGGAATAGGGCAATCTTATACCTTGACAGGCGGGCGTAAGTGGCTAGAATCTCGCCCCTCTGCGGGAATAGCTCAGTTGGTAGAGCGCAACCTTGCCAAGGTTGAGGTCGCCAGTTCGAACCTGGTTTCCCGCTCCAAATGAACAAAGGGCTGCCCATCGGGCGGCCCTTTTTCATTTGAGGAGTTTGATAATCCCACCATCAACGAGGCCCTTGCTTTCAACGTGTTTACGCATCCGACGGTCATTGACGGCATTGCGATAAAGGAGTTTCTTTAGGGCGTTCGATTCGACTGGCCTATTTCGGCCACAAGCCGACCGACCAGACGGGGTCTGGATATCGAGTGGCGACCAAGAGCCGGCGTTCGCCGACGTATTGTCTCGCGGCTAGCCTTCTAATTGCTTCCCGATCTCGCGTGCCTCGTTGTCGTCCAGAACAGGGACACTTTGCAGGTCTATTACACCGTTCCAATTCAGCAACCAGGCCGAGAGTTTTTTTGGATCGTCGGTTTCAGCAATGGCTACACCGGTAAACCCGATCACGTCGTGCCACCGCCCAAGAAGCCTGACGCCCCCCAGGTCTCTCGAGTCATCCTCGTCACTCATAGCTGAGTAGGTTTTCAGCGTGTCATGCCGTTTGTCTTTATGAACTTTCCACGTGACCATGAATTTCATTTTACGTTGCTCCAAATTTGAGTTGAGCCGAACCGCCTGACACTTGATGTATCGCCTCTAAGTCTACTACCGGAAATGAATCTGCGCCAAGGGCGTTATGGTCGCCGTTAAACATCGTATTGCCGCACCCTAAGTCATCTAGAACCAGGGAAACATAGGACCCTACCAACTCAACGTACCATCAGGTAAGCCCCAGCAAGGAGCAATGCAACTGCCGCGATCCTACTTGCATCAACAGCACGCGCCGTCACGCCGAATGCCCCAAAGTGATCTATAACCAATCCAGCAACGAGCTGACCAACAATCAACAATGTAATTGCCGTGGTAGCGCCAACCTTCGGTATCGTATGAGTTAAGGACAGATAGAGCACGAGCCCGAACGCACCGCACCCGAGCATGTACCATGGCAGACTTCGCCACTCATGAATCGACTCTCCCCTGCGGGCTACTAGAAGAACTAGCGATGCTACGGCCCCGCCCAAATGCACTATGAGGCTACTAGATGCACCGCCAATTCGTTGTCCCATCGCGGCCGCAATCGGTGCTTGTGTGCCGACTGCCACCCCACCGATCAAACCAATAGCAACAACCAATACGATTTCGATCATTTGGATTCCTTCAGAAAGGGGTGGGACTTGAGGAGAGGCAATGTCTGCAAAGCGTCACCAGCGGCCATCGACCGTAATTCTAACTCAAGAGCAGCTTTCGGCCGAGGCTGTGTGAAAAGAGCTCTGTAATTATCCATTTTCGCGTCGCCTTTAATCATGACAGAGTTTTTTGTGTCGCTTATTGAGATTGTCGTAGCGGCGTGGAAATTCTTAAGGTCTTTT
>Ga0255052_10000120_pt1 | contig 57232 bp, 69 predicted proteins | sample JV7_2_21_MG_FD_188632 | JGI IMG/M metagenome (GOLD analysis project Ga0255052, IMG submission 188632) | Seawater microbial communities from Jervis Inlet, British Columbia, Canada - JV7_2_21 | ecosystem: Environmental > Aquatic > Marine > Inlet | place: Canada: British Columbia | collected...
CACTTGCAGAACATTTAATGTGTTCAGGAATTTCATCTATTATTTTTGGACTTTTTCTTACTTTATTTAAATTACCGATTATAACTCCATCAACTTTAAATGAAACGGCAACGTCAACAAGTTTTCCAAATTCTTCCCACGGAAGATTGATTGGCATCTTTATATACACAGGCTTTTGAAGCGGAAGCTCATAAATCGCTCCAAGCAATTTCTCCAGGGAATCAGGTGCTGTAAAAGACTCTCCGCCAAAGAGGTTGGGACAGGAAATATTTATGGTATACATGTCTCCCAACCCGCTTTCAATAACGGAAGATAGGCAGGAGGATATATCTTTAATACCGGCTTCTGGCGCCACTGTCTCCTTACAGTTTGTTCTACCAACTGAGATGCCAAGTATTGTACTTTTGTGGCGGGATTCTTTTATTCTTTTGAGAATTTTCTCAACTCCATCATTTTTGAGTCCAAAGTTTACAACAATTGATTTTGATTTTGGAAGCCTGTAGAGTCTGGGTTTTTCGTTACCCGCGTATGGATAATTAGTAATTGTTCCTATTTGGCCAAAAGAAAACCCCAAAGAGGGGAGCAGGTTTACAATTTCTGCGTTTTTGTCAAAGCCAGCCGAAAGGCCCACTGGATTTTTGAACTTGATGCCACTTATTTCTTGGGAAAGCATACTGTTTTCATGTGCAAAAATTCCTTTGGTTATAAACCTTGTAAATGCAAATTTTCCAAAGAAGTGGCCAAGACTCAGAGTAGCCTCATGAATATCTTCTGCCTCAGTGAATTTGAACAAAAAAGGCTTAATAATCTTTGTATATGTTACCTCCGAAATATTCATGCGCCTATAATACCACCTATTTAAGCTAAAGCATCCCCAAAGCTGCCTTTTTTGCTTAGAATTGCTCAAAATCGAAAAAAAGGTAGTATGAGAAATATATGAACAAACAAACCAAATTTATACTAGCGGCGGTAATTGCCGTAATCGCGATTATTATTTTTATTCCACTAGACTCGCAGGAGAATAGAGCAGGTGAGCCAAGGGAGGAAATCAACCAAATGATTGATGGTAGGGAAATAGTAGAAACTGTTAAGTCACCCGACGGAGGCGCAATGATAGAAATAGCCGAGGGCTCCTTGCCAGAAGGCATGAGTGCAAGCGACCTCAAAATAGAACTTGGAGAAGCTAACCAAGAAGGCGCAACACTATACAAACTTTCGCCGGATGGGGCACAGTTTAGTGAACCCATTCGTGTCACTCTAATAGCGGATTTGCCCGAGGGTGACAGTTATGAAATTCCTCTACTATTCCACGTTTATGAGCAAGGGGAAGAGCAAGTAATGGAGCCTATAGAAGGTACAGAAGTAACTATAGACACAGAAAACGGCACGCTTAGGATTGCAGGAGACATCTCGCATTTTAGCAACATATTGCGAATGGATGTAAAGGGGCTATTTACAGTGACTCCAAAATCAAAAAGCACCACGCACAACGTCGGCGACACATTCGAATTTGAAGCTGAAATAGCACCAAACAAAAAAACAGTAAACATAGAAAACGAAAGACAAGTATTTGAAGAAAGCAGTGATTTCGAATATTTACCTGGCTCTACATGGGGAGCAAGCGGTGGAATATCAACTAGGTACAAAAATGTGTTAAAGCCGTGGGAGAAAACTGTTTTAGATAGACGAGGACTCACCATACACCAGACATTCAAGATAAAAGAATCATTCACGTGTGAGGCTGCAGGAAATGACCAAATCTCTGCTCAGACAGGCTCAAATGCACTCAAAGTAACGTATAAAGTTTTAGAAAAAGAAAAGAGAGTATGGGACGGGAAAACAGAAGTCAGGAAGACAACAGAGCGAGATATCTACACATATGTACACTTCAAAGAGGCACACAAATGTTTAGGTTCATCTGAGGCAGAAGAAGAGAACTATAATGCAGGACCATCACCAGACCCAGAGGGGCTGGACTGTAGGGGAGTACAGCTTCAATCGGTACTCGAAGGAGGAATAGAGACAGATGTAACGAAACTAATTGACGGATATTGTTACGCATCGGGCCAGTTTACAAATCCAACAGTTGGAGAACCAGGCTGTAAAGAAGACCACTGGCATACCACATTAAAATCCATAGACGGAAGCCAAGTCCGCCAAGATTCACAGCCTTGCGGCGCTGCGGTAAAGTCTAACATTAAGGGTGCTGGCAAAATTTGGATAGCACCAAATGAGCCCGTAAGAGATGAAAGTAAAGATGTAATAATCGATGAAGGTATGGGGGGGATTGATTCAGGGGGGCATGAAATTGTTGTTCCTCCAAAGCGACAAATCGAATTCCAGGCTGGGCCTTCGGAGACTTACTAGGTTGTAAAAACTGGAAAATCGGGTATATTGAAAATAACAGGGAAGCACTATTAATTTAATTAGGCAAAAAACATAAAAATGAACAAGATCATAGGAGCCCTTATTATTGCACTCGGCCTTGTAGGAATGGCTACAGTTGCACAGGCAACACCAGAGGCCATGGTGGCAGCTGAAAATAGTGCCTCAGGTAAGACAGTTATCGTCCCAGCGCGCGCAGTTGAGGTGTCACCAAACTTATTTAGTTTGGGCTCAGCAATCGACCCACAAAGCGGAAAGAAAGTTGAAGGATACATGATTGTGCATCCAAAGAAAGGCAACAAAAAGCCAGACAATCCAGGCGGAGGCAATGGCAATGGCGGAGGCAAGCCAGGAGGTGGCGACACCACAAGTAGCTGTTATGGATTTCTTGCAAAAGGCGCAAAGTGGAAGGGAACAGCAGAAAATTGGGTAGTTGATGCTACAAACACAGTTGGACTAAATAAAGGAGAGGTTCTCTCAATTTTAGAAGGAGGAGTAGCAAAATGGAATGACGCTGCAGAGACTACTGTTGTAGGAACAGGGGCTGCAAGCTCTACTTTCCAAGCAGGTGGCGACTCGATGGACGGAACGAACGGAGTTACATTCGGCTCAATAGCAAATTCAAACACTATTGCAGTGACTACGGTTTGGGGAATCTTTGGTGGCAAGCCGGCAAATCGTGTACTTGTTGAATGGGATCAAGTATATAACCAAGACGACTTCACATGGAATACTGACGAAAGTCCAAATGATATGGACTTTGACAGCATTGCAACTCATGAACTAGGACACAGCTTTGGTCTTGCAGACCTCTACACGGGAGAGTGTTCAGAGGAAACCATGTACGGTTATGGCTCAGAAGGAGAAATATATGCTCGTGATTTGAACGCAGGAGACATAGCAGGAATCAGCAAACTTTATTAGGGAAAAATATTCAGTAACACCACAAAAAAGCGGCCACGGCCGCTTTTTTGGTTGGAGGAATAACGCAATAGAAGGTATTGCGCTAAATACCCCATAGGGGTAATATAGGCATATATGAAAAAGGAAATACAAAAGCGAGTTGACCGCAGACTGAAGATTATTGAAGGACAGATTCGGGGACTACAAAAGATGGTTACCTCTGAAGCCTATTGCATAGATATTATTACCCAGACATCTGCGGTGCGGAGCGCTCTGTCGTCAGTTGAGGATCTTATGCTTGAGAATCACCTTGAAGAACACGCGCAGCACCAAATAAAAGGAAGACAGTCAAAGAAGGCTATGAGAGAAATTATGGATGTATACAAACTAGCTAAGAAGAAATAATATTTTATCTCCATGAAAAAAGTTGTTTCTACAATATTTGCTCTCATTCTTATACTAAGCAGTTTCAGCGTGTTCGGAGTTACCTTAATGAACCACAACGCTCACAACTTGTGCCCGTTTGCCGTAATGTCGAGCACTGATTGCCAAACGGCAACTGGCGTCTTTACGTCAGCATTTCATCACACCACAGGTTTTAAAGCGCTCACCGAAGTTTTGCCAACGACAGGCGTGTTTGCTCTACTAGCCTTATTATTAGCCGTCATTCTCTCCTTCTTTGGTCGCCCTTTATTTTCACGCACTGATTTTAATCAAACTTGCTATAGATTCAGTATCCAGAGAAAATTATCTGTTTCAATATTAAATCCCGTTATCAGATGGATAGGACTCTACAATAAAAGAGTGACTCACCCAAGCTTGACGTAAGTGATTGTCTGAGAGCCTACACGACTTTTTCGCAATCACACAGCTTCCCACGCAAATCTCGTGGGTTTATTCGTTTATAGAAATCAAACAAACATGAATACAAATAACTTACTAATTTTACTCATTGCCATAGGCGTTATTGTCGCAGCCGGTTATTTTTCTATGACAAATTATAGAAACAACGGGATGATGAGCGAAGAGCATCACGAGGATGAAATGGTAAAGGATTACGAAATATATCCGGGCGACGTTGCCGAAAAAATTAGAGGGAGCGAAGACATTATACTTCTTGATGTGCGTACTCTCGAAGAGTATGAGGAAGTACATCTAGAAAATGCACTTCTGCTTCCAGTTCAAGAGCTCTCAGTTAAATCTCTTGCAGACATCGGTCTTGGAGAAAGTGCCAAGGACAAAGAAATAATCATATATTGCAGAAGTGGAGCACGAAGCAAAACAGCATATGACATTATGAAATCTCTTGGCTACACGAATATAAAAAGTGTTGCCGGAGGAATGATTCATTGGGAAGAAGATGAAAATCCCTTCACAGAAATGGGCGCGTATATGGGTTCCCACATGATGAATAACAGAAGCGGCGAGAGTTCTCTCATGGGTCCGAAAATATCATTTGACCGCAAACTCCACAACTTTGGAGAAGTTCCTCAATTTGGTGGAGTCGTGGAGACAACATTCACGGTCAAAAATGATGGCAAAGAACCGCTAATTATTGGCGAACTTTCTACTAGCTGTGGATGCACAACGGCAAAAATTTCTAGTACAGAAATACCAGCTGGAGAGAGCACAAATCTAGTTATAACTTTTGATCCTGACTTGCACGAAGAGCCTAAAGACGTGTTCAAGCGTACGGTCTTTGTACCAAGCAACGACACGTCTGTACCGGAAGCGGAACTATCTATTCAGGTAGATGTAATAGAGGGGCAATAATTACTTACTAAGAAAATTAATTAAAATGAAAACAACAATAATTATAGTAGGAGTAGCCATCATAGCGGCTATTCTTGTTATTCTACCAAACTTTGCATCAAACAGTGGAGGCAATCAGGTCAGCGCCTCTTCACTTGTTGCAACAGAAACTCTTTATGACTTTGGAGAAATTCCACTGCAGGGAGGCTTGGTAAAAACTCAGTTTGAGCTAACGAACAAGGGGACTGACCCCATAACTGTGGGCAAAGTGTACACATCTTGCATGTGTACCACAGCTTCAATCACAGAAAGCGATGGCAATAAGATAGGAAAGTTTGGAATGCCTGGACACAAAGGTCAGCTCAACCGCGCCGACAGTGTGGTTGCACCTGGAGAAAGCATCACAGTAACTGCGGTATTTGATCCTGCAGCGCACGGCCCATCTGGAGTCGGGCTTGCACAACGCTCTGTCTACTTGGAAACAGATTCAAGCGAAACACCAAAAGTCGAATTGCGCTTCAAGGCGATGGTTAACAACTAGTCCAACAGGCATATGGACATTTTATTTGGTGCATCAATTATCGCGTCATTTATAGCAGGCATGGTAGCTCTTTTTGCTCCATGTTGCATTACCGTTCTTCTTCCTGCATATATTGCTTCTGCGTTTAGGCAAAAGAGAAACATTCTAAAAATGACATTCATTTTCTTTGCTGGAATTTCGACAGTGTTGATACCAATCGGCCTTGGAGCTGCAGCTCTCGCTCAACTATTTCGGGATTTCCACAAAGAATTATGGATATTTGGAGGAATATTTATGCTGCTTCTTGCTCTATACAGCGTACTGGGAAAGGGGATGTCTCTACCTTTTGCAAAGAACTTAAAGCCAAAGATGGGCAGAGGAGAAATGAAGAAAAGGTCAGTATATATTCTGGGCGTGCTTTCAGGTGCGGCAACATCATGCTGTGCACCAGTGCTTGCCGGCGCTATGACGCTCGCAGTTCTTTCAGGCACGTTCTGGAAAGCCCTTATTGTCACCTTCGCTTACGTATTTGGAATGGTTTTTCCTCTCTTTTTGACAGCTTTTTTCTACGACAAGTACAAAATTGAACAGTCAAAGATTATCAAGGGTAAACTCATAGACATTTCACTTGGTGCAAAAAAAATAACTGTTCACTCTACAAACCTAGTTGCAGCTTTTGTTTTCCTCATTATTGGAACAACGATGCTTTATCTTGGTCTTTCTGGAAACGCATTCTATTCGCCAGAACATCAAGCAGAGCTTGGCGTTACACTAAATGATTGGTCAAATGACTTCTTAAGCATGTTTTCCCTTATTCCTGAAGCGGTGTGGGGAGCGCTAGTTCTTGGAATATTTTTCTTTTTTATACTTGTGTTGCGAAAAAGAAAAGGAGAAACATTATCGAACGAGGACGAAACAGGTGAGTGTTGTGAGAAAGAGACAGACAAAAATACTTAGAAATTAATTAATAATTAGCATGGATTGTTATAATAATAAAAATGAAAAAGAATTTTAAAATAATCGGCATGCATTGTGCTAGTTGCGCACAAACAATAGAGAAATCTTTGAAGAAGATAAGTGGTGTTTCCGATGCTCAGGTTAATTACGCAACGGAGGGTAGCGCGGTAGAGTTTGACGAGAATATAACTAGTGTAGAAAAAATTGCAAAAGCGATAGAGGAAACTGGATACTCTATATTGGATGAAGAATATCGAGATGCTGAATTTAAAGTAGTCGGGATGGGTTCTCCACATTGTGCAGGTGTTGTTAAAGAGACTCTTTCCAAGTTTGAGGGCGTAAAAGATATCGACACAAATTTTGCAAATACATACGCAAAATTTAAATACAATCCATCTGTCGTGAAGCTCTCTAGTTTAAAGAGGGCCATTGACGGCGCTGGATACGAAGCGATTGTCGTTGAAGAGGGAGAGGATATTTACGAAAAAGAAAAAAAGGCCAAAGAGAGAGAAACAAGAACACTTAAAAGAAAGTTCTGGATTGCTGCTATTTTTTCTGCTCCGATTCTTTATCTTGCTATGAGCGAACTTATAAGCAAAAGTCTAATACCGAGTTTTCTAAATCCAGAAATATTTCCACTACGATACGCAATGACACAAGTCATTTTGTCCATTCCCGTTATTGCAGTTGGATATAAGTTCTATACTGTTGGCTTTCGTAACTTGATAAAAAGAACTCCTAACATGGACACTTTAATTGGACTTGGAACGTCCGCCGCTTACCTTTATGGAATATACGCTATATATGAAATTGTAAATGGCAATACAGAATTTGTAGCAAATCTATATTTTGAAACTGCCGGCATTATTATTGCTCTTATTTTGCTTGGTAAATACTTGGAAGAGGCAACAAAAGGCAAGACATCTGAGTCAATTAGGAAGCTTATGGGTCTTGCTGCAAAAACTGCAGTCGTAATTCGTGACGGCAAAGAGGAAGAGGTTGCAATTGAAGAGCTTGTGGTGGGCGATGTAATTGTGGTGCGTCCAGGAGAAAAGATTCCAGTAGATGGCGACATAACAGAAGGCACAACAAGTATTGATGAAAGTATGATTACTGGAGAAAGTGTTCCAGTAGATAAAAAGGGTGGAGATACTGTTATTGGTGCGACCATAAATAAATCTGGCGCAATTCAATTCAAAGCAACAAAAGTGGGCAAAGATACAGCGCTTGCACAAATTATTAAACTCATACAGGAAGCTCAAGGCTCGAAAGCTCCTATAGCCAGGCTTGCCGATACAGTATCTGGATATTTTGTATGGACCGTTATAGTTGTCGCGCTTTTAGCTTTTGGTGGTTGGTATTTTCTAGCTGGTGCAGAATTTCTCTTCGCCCTTACGATTTTAATTACAGTACTTATTATCGCTTGCCCGTGTGCTCTTGGCTTGGCAACGCCCACATCTATAATGGTGGGAACAGGACTTGGCGCTGAACATGGAATTTTGATTAAAAGCGCAACAGCACTAGAGCAGGCAAAAAAGATTAACGCTATTATTCTAGACAAAACAGGAACTATTACAAAAGGAGAGCCAACACTAACTCATGTTGTAAGTTTTTCTGACATGAGTGAGGATGAAATTCTTAAAACTGCGTCTTCAATTGAAAAAAACTCTAAACATCCCTTGGCCGAAGCCATAGTTCGATATGCTAAAAACAAAAATGTGACATTTGAAAAAGTAGAACACTTTGAGGAAATGCCTGGCCATGGTCTTTTTGGGGAAGTGTCTTCGAGCAAGTACTACATAGGGACACGAAAACTCATGGACCAGAAGAATATTTCTTATAAAGAGAATGTTGCTGCAATTCATAAACTTGAGGAAGGTGGCAATACGGTTATGTTATTTGCAGATAACAAGAAACTTATAGGAATTATTGGAGTAGCCGACATAGTGAAAAAAACATCGAAAACCGCGATAGCGAATTTCAAAAGAGAAAACATTGGTGTATATATGATAACTGGTGACAATGAGAGGACGGCAAAGGCTATTGCTTCAGAAGTTGGAATTGAACCTAAAAATGTATTTTCACAAGTCTTGCCTCAAGACAAATCAAATCATGTAAAATCTCTTCAGGAAAAAGGACTTGTCGTTGGTATGGTTGGCGATGGTATTAATGACGCACCAGCTCTTACACAGGCAAATATAGGCATTGCAATTGGTGCTGGTACAGACGTGGCTATTGAAAGCGCAGACATTGTCCTTATGAAGAGCGACCTGCTTGATGCTGTAAAATCCGTACAACTTAGCCGTGGCACAATGAGAAACATTAAGCAAAATTTGTTTTTGTCATTCGCATATAATACTGCTGGAATACCGATAGCAGCTGGCCTACTTTTCCCGATTTTTGGCTTTTTGTTAAGTCCAATGATTGCCGCAGGAGCAATGGCAGCCAGCTCAATAAGTGTATTAGTGAACGCTTTGCGCCTTAAAAGAATTAATTTAAATAGTTTATAAAAAATTAAAAATAATTATGAAGAATAACTTAAATAGTTTAGGAGTACCAATCGCTATAGTAATAGCAGGAGGCTTAGTTGCTCTCGCAATAATATTTAGTGGGGGAGGCTCAAAAGCCGCAATAAACAAAGGAGGAGCTCAACCACCGACTGGACAACAAGAGGCTGGGGCAATCGAGAATTATAGAAAAATAAGCGATAAGGATCATATTGCGGGGAATCCAAATGCATCTGTTAAAATAATTGAATATTCAGACTTCGAGTGTCCATTTTGCAAGCGATTTCACGAGACTATGAATACAGTAATTGAAAACGAAGACGTAGCGTGGGTATATAGGCATTTCCCACTAGACTCACTTCATCCTAGAAACGCACGAAGGGCGGCAGTCGCTTCAGAATGCGCAAATGAGTTAGGTGGAAATGATGCATTTTGGAAGTTTACAAACGGTTGGTTTAAAGTTAGTCCAGCAAACGACAGAACGGACTTTGAAGTGGTTGTCTCAGACTTGGTCCAAGAAATTGGCTTAAATGAGACCGCATTCAATGAATGTTTGGAAAGTGGAAAGTACGACGAACACGTACAAGCGGATGTTGACGATGCTGTAGCAACCGGAGGCAGAGGAACGCCGTGGAGCATTATTGTGGGTCCAAATGGAAAAACATATCCTCTAAATGGAGCGCAACCCCTTTCAGCAGTTGGGCAGTTAATAGAATTAGCAAAGAGTGAGAAATAGGATGTTCAGTGCACTGAGGCAAGTATTCAGTAATGCCCGATATTTAGTTATTGCATCAACAATAGCGTTAGTCGTATATACACTAGCGCTATGGCTTCCGAACGTTAGATTAATTCTCGACATTCTTTTCTCTGGGACAGTATCTTTTTCAGAGAAATTGTCATTTTTGTGGAGTCTTTATGGTTCAATAGCGACTAATTTTACGTTAGTTTCTGCAACGTACACTATTCTAATTTCAATCCTCTTTGGTATGAGCACTGCTCTCATAACCTATTACATTAAAAAAAGACGTACCTTAGGTGGAAGCGGTGCCACGCTTAGTATTGGCGGACTCATAAGTGGAGTGTTTGGCATAGGGTGTGCTGCATGCGGAACATTTCTTCTTACTTCGTTTCTTACGCTCTTTGGGGCAGCAAACGCACTAGCATTTCTCCCATTTGGGGGTGAGGAGTTTGGATTTATTGGTGTAGTGTTGCTTCTATATTCAGTGTATGCGATAACAAATAAAATATCTAAAGGAGTCGTGTGCTCTGTTTAATAATTATTAAATAACAAATTAAAAATGGAAACAGGTCAAGAAAATCTTACCAAAAAAGAACGGGCAGATTTGCGACGTGCTGAGAAAGAGAAAGCGCAGCACAAAACTCGTTCTGCTAGAAAAATGAAGAAATATTTTTCATGGGGGATTGCAATTGCTATTGTCGGGGCACTTATTTTTTGGGGCATTAGCTCAGCTGAAAAAGCAGACGAGGCGAGGCCGGGTGAACATCAAGCAAATGAGGGAAGTGCGCATATCGACGTTGGCGATGAACATGATGAATATGAAACGAATCCTCCAACATCTGGCTCGCACGCTGAGTCTATTCCATTTGGTATATACGACACAGAAGTTGTTGATGAAAATGCGATTCATAATATGGAGCATGGGGGTATTTGGATTACCTATAAAGACTTAAGCGATGAGGATTTAGCAAAACTTGAAGAGATTGCAAGAAAAGCACCACGCTCTGTGTTGCTCTCACCAAGAAGCGCTAATGATTCTCGCATTTCAGTGGCTTCGTGGCAGAGACTTATGCATCTAGAAGAAGTAGATGTTGAGGCAATAGAAGACTATATAAGCAAGAACATAAACAGGTCGCCCGAGCCTCTAGCGAGTTAGAATAGAAAATAATTACAACAACGCCACAAAAAGAAGTCTATTGTTTATTTGGCCGCTTTTTTGTTTGGAATTTAGGCAAATGAAAAGGGAGCCATAATTCAGCTCCCATCTTCTGTTGGACACACATCTCTTACACCTGGCGAGTTCATCGTAGTCCATGAGTCAGTTACTCCGTCTCTCCGCATCATGAAAACTCGAAAATAACAACAGAGCACCAAGGAAAATCGCCGCCATTCCCAAGCCATAAGCGATGTCACTGTCCATGACTTCTAAAGATATTACTGTTATTGTTCCGGCGCATCCGACGAGAATTAACAGTAGTCCCAAAATACCCTTAATCGTTCTCTTAATCATTCCGTCTCTCCTCATGTCCAGAAAAATTGCTCAAGAATTTGAGCAGTTGTCTCTAAACACAAAGAGATTTAATCTATTGACTTTATACGCTATTTTCTGAATCCGTCAAGCTCTGCAAATCAAAAAAAAGAGTATATTGGGAAGATGTATAAAAGAACCCTCGTATTCATCGCTATCCTCTTTTTTATGCCCAGTTTGGGCAATTTTGCCCTCGCAGACCACTTTACTGAGCCGTTTTGCGGTGACAGCATTGTAGAAGAGGGCGAAAAGTGCGCATATGACGTAGGTCTTACCAACCAGTGCTGGAAAGAAGGAGCCAAGATAGGTTCAGGAAATCACTACCCATTAGGTGAACTTTGCTTTGGCTATGACCATCAGACAAGAAAATCTACTGGGGAACCTGGTATTTGCGTCATGCACGGAACGTGCCTTCTAGGAGGTGACAGGTATCAAGGCGTACCTTCCCGTATTGTAGTTATAGACAAAACAGTTGGAATCATGGAAGGGGCGCTCGTATATATTTTTGATCCTGGAGGAGGGGGCTATAAAGTAAACGCCTACGCAAAACAAGTAGGAGATGGCCCTGACCACTACCTTTCAAATTTTTGTAGTTTTCAATACTCGTGTACAGAGCGCTCAGCAAGGGGTGTACCAACAGCAAGCGAAGCCAACGGCACGTGGGAGGGATACGCTCACAACCACAGGCCGGGAGTCCTAAAGCAGGTAAAAGATTTTTCAAACTGGTTTGAGGCTGAACCGAGCGAGGCAGATAAGCCGTATTGGTACCAAACAACAACATCAACAACACCTCTAGAGCTAAGACGCCATGGTGCTATCTTTGGATTCAAAAACCCGGGCAAGTATGTCCTCGGTATTTGGGATGCGCGTGGCAACAATATTGAAAGTGAGCCAATCACAGTCTGCCCTGATGAATTTTGTGAGACTACAGAAATAGAAGGTACTATTTCAGACGGACATGGATTTTACGTTCCGGACATGGAAGTCATGCTAAGCCAAGAGGTTAAGGGGGCTAAAGACCTCGAATTCACCACATACACGGACGAGGATGGTTGGTACTTCTTCGAAGAACTGATAGACAAAGAAAGACCCATCCGCCTCACATTTACTTTCAAAGGAAAGCCGGACGCACAGGACCGCGACCGCTTCGAAATTCGCGACCTCAAGGCAGAGGAGGGTTCTGTGTTTAATACAACCGAGCGTCCAGTTTTTGCAACGACCAGAGATATGAAAATAGAAGACGTACCAGAAAGGTTCGACTTCGTGGCAAACCTCGACCTTCTTGAAGGTGCCAACATAAATGACTACGAGCAGCTCGACGACTTTGCACGTCTTCATATGCTTTCCGCCTCAGCGTTATGGTTTTTCGAAGATGTACTAGACACGGTATTAAACGACCCAAACGGATTGCGAATTTACGGAAATTCAGGTAGAGGTACTTCGTATTACGCAAGTTACCGTCACGCTTTTTATCTAGCACCAGACGATGTTCTTTGGAATGACTTTGACGAGCCGGACAACGGTGTGTGGCACGAAATCTCCCACGCTCTCCACTTCTCAGCCCTTACTGGCGGCAAAAACAAAGCTCCAACAGACAGACATAGCTACGGAAGCTACAATCACATGGGCTATGCAAACCCAGGCACAGCAGATAGCTATACAGAGGGCTTTGCCATGTTCATGTCTGCAGTTATGCAGAACGAGCTTGAATTCAAAGACCACGCTGATGACGAGCCTTGGATTTATCGCTACTCATACTCTTCAACAGTTAATCTCGAAGACAACATGAAAGTTTGGAGCTCAATGGGGCGCCGCGAAGATATGGCGGTCTCAGCTTTGCTTTGGGATCTTTATGATGGAGGAAGTATGTATGGGGGTCCAGATGATGATGGCGTATCTCTTCCAATTGAGACAATATGGAAAGCTCTTAACGACCCCGAAGTTCGTGATGTCAAAGACATCTTCGATGCGTTCTCGCTAATTGTTCCACTTCTTGATTTAGAAAAGATTTTCATAAGCCACGGTGTTTTCAATGATGAGAACGGCAATTACAAGCATGACCGCGGGGAGGAGATAGGGCGCGCTGTGCCGGGACTAGCGTTTTTCGTTAATTGGGACGTTGGAGGAACTGGAGGGAGGTTCTATGATGTGGACGCAACTGTCGGGCGCTGGCTTCTTGGTGGAAGGATTGCCGAATCAGCACTCGATGGTGCAGGGCCTTCCGTTCCTAGGTGGGGTTCAGCTGATATCGATGGTGATAAAGACATTGCAGGAATGGTGCTTTCTGAAGATGGCTTGGGCTACGAGTCGGGTGTTATCGATAATGACAATGACGTTGACTACGGTTTGCTTACCGATATTGATGGTGACGGTAAGGCAGAGATGACACAGATGCCATTTTGGGTGCTTCCATACGAGGCGCGCCGAAGCTTCGAAGAGTTTCCAGAAGAGCAGATACAACTTAATGTCACTGACGAAAGTGGTGCGAGAGTCGAGGAAGCGTACATCGTAATGAAGTATCAGTACCCCGAAGAGTTTTCATATCGCGACTACGAGACGAGGGCGCTTGTGCCGGGAGACGCTCCACTTTCAATGTGGATTCCTGAAGGCGCAACGCTTTCCATGCACGCGGTAGCAGGGGACTACGAATCGCCCGAAATGAGCATAGAGTACGCGACCTTCTTCAACAACTTACAGCCGTACAGCGACCAAGGCGAGGCGAATTTTGAGATTCCTGCGACAAATGCGGAAATTGCTAGCGCAATTTCCGACGAACAAGAGGCAGCAGCAGTCGTACGAATCGACCCACCCCCTCGCGATTCTGAGGAATCGCGAGACGACGACGAAGACGGCCGCTCTATCTTATTCCCATCCCTCATCCTCCTCTTCGTCATCATCTTCGGCCTTTATATCTACAAAACGAGAGGACGAAAAAAGGCTTAAAATAAGCCTTTTTTCGTCCTTTTTGAACTTTATATAGATTTCATATCCGATTTGCAATAATATGATTAAGAAATAATGCTCATGTATTTAAGTGACCACGAAACAGCAGTAGACTTACTTTATTATGATTCTATAGCGCAAGCTGTAGCTGATTTAATTACACGGAATAGGGATTATCCTATATCCATTGGAATACACGGTGATTGGGGAGCGGGCAAATCAAGCATTCTCGAAATGACAGAAGCTGCATTTACGAAAGACAAGAACACTGCGTGTGTTCGTTTTAACGGATGGGCGTTTCAAGGATTTGAGGACGCAAAAATTGTAATCATAGAAAGTGTTGTTGATGAGATTTTACGCAACAGAACAAAAACAAAAAAACTAAAAGAGAGTGTTTCGAATTTACTAAAACGCGTAGCATGGCTCAAGGTCTTGAAAACTACGGGCAATGTCGCGCTTACTGCTACAACTGGTGTCCCAGCGCCAGGTCTTGTTGGGGATGCTTTAAGCAAGGAGGGTTATATAAAACCCGATAGCAAAAAAGCGACCATTTCCCACCATATGCATCAATTTCGGGAGGAGTTTGAAAGAGTATTGGAGGACGCGGATATTGATCGCCTTGTTGTTTTGATTGATGATCTGGATCGATGTTTGCCAAACACAATAATCGATACTCTTGAGGCAATACGATTATTTTTATTTATTCCGAAAACAGCCTTTGTTATTGCAGCCGATGAGGTTATGGTTGAGTATGCGGTTCGTAGACATTTTCCCGACTTACCGTCAGCAGCGAATCCTTCTATTTACGCACGCAATTATTTGGAGAAACTGGTGCAAGTTCCGTTCCGTATCCCAACCTTGGGGCCTTCAGAAACTCGAACATACGTTACACTTTTATTGATTCAAAGTGAGGTTGGTGAAAAGAATCCCGTGTTTCAAGAAGTATTGGATGTTGCACAAGAGCATCTTAAGAAGCCGTGGACAAATCGAGGGTTAGAAAGGACGTCACTTACAAAGGCTTTTGAGGGCGGTGTTCTACCAACGGAAATAGAAGAGCCAATAAGGTTAGCTGAGCAAATAACAGGTGTATTGGCTCAAGGAACTGGTGGAAACCCTCGACAACTAAAGCGCTTCTTGAACTCCATGTCCCTTCGTCTGTCAATTGCTGAAGCGCGAGGTATTGGCGCTGAGATAGATCGTTCTACGCTAGCTAAGGTCATGCTTGCAGAAAGGTTTTCTCCTGACTTTTATAGAACTTTTTCATCAGAAACATCTTCACACCCCAAAGGACAGTCTAAGTTAATACAAGCGTTGGAAACAGGAAATGAGGATAAAGCTGATGACGCCGAACTGTACCACAAGTGGACAGAGGATGAGTGGGTGATCGAATGGAAGAAAATTCAACCAAGCTTAGATAAGGTTGATTTGAGGCCGTACACTTTTATCGCTCGAGACAAACAGACCCCACAGTCTCTGGGAATAAGGACTACTGATATTGCGGATATGTTTGACACGCTGTGTGGCAATAGTAAGTACAAAATGAAAGCCATTGAAACTAAGATATCAGATCTTTCTCCACAAGACGCAATAGAACTATTTGAAAGCTTAAAGGAAGAGATATTGAGCTCCAAGTTATCAAAAAAACCCTCAGGCGTAGAAGGTATAGCTTTTCTGGTTGAACTACAGTCATCACTAGAAAATAGATTCGTAACTTTTATTGATAATCTTCCGACAAAAGGTATTGGTTTGTGGGTTGTCGCTGGATGGGATAGGGCGCTTACAACCCCAGAAGGCAAAAAAAGTTTCAAGGAAACTTTGGAGAAATGGTCTCAACAAGAAGAGAACAAGGTTTTGCAGAAAGCAGCCCAACTCGCTTTGGGGCTTAATGAATAAAATTAATATGGGTACTTCAAGTTCATCTCGCGGCACACGTTCAAGAACACCAAAAGTACCAAGTTCTGTTGATAGGACCGAGGCAACATCCTCGTCTCAAGGTGGGACAAACAATAAACCACCTAAGCAACAAAAACTCCCTCCGATACCTGCTCCAGAGGGTGGGCAGAGATTTAGATCAACACGCACAAACTTAAGAAAATATATAGAAACATCCGAGAAGAGATATTTGGCAAGATCGTTAAAAAACTATGTTTCGAAGGGATTGGGTGGTAGTAAAAACGCGACTCGTCGAATGGCTCCTTCGCGTGCAGTTGCAAGCAACCTTCTGGGCTTTATTCAGGAATACAAAGATGTTGGAGCAGATCAAGTTCTCGAACGTTTTAATCTTACACAACTTTCTGGAAAATCAGCAATAGAAGTTTTGCAAACATTAACCGACTTGATCACTCCACCTGGGGGTCCAGTTGATGAAGCTGTTCCAAGAAATGCACTGTTGGAAAGCATAGTTGAGCTTGAGCAAATAGAAAAATTGGCATTTGAAGATTTAACAGTGGAACAATTGGAAAGTTTATTTGCAGATTTTATAGCCCGAACCATAGAAAAAAGACTTCTGCACACGATTGGTGAAAGAATTTTTACTGAATCAAAAAGTCCAGATTATCTTCCAAATATTGAACAACAAATAGTTGACTACATAAGAGGCAGGGTTAAGGATTCTATGAGTCAACATTTTAAAACACCGAGAACCAAAGCTTCAATAGAAAAAGTAGTAGAAAAAATATACGCGAACTCGTTTAGCTTATTAGAGGTTCTTACAAAAGAAGAAATATGAGTCGCTATAGCTTGGTCGCAAGGTTGGGAAAGAAAGATCTTAGTAGGGTGAACATCCTTCAAAAAGATTCAATAGTCGTAGAGATGGACTTACTTGACGGAGATAATGTCTTAAAGTATGGGATGGGTTCATTTATTAATGGATTAGCCCTACGAGGGATGAGTCCGTCTGAAACCTCAATTGACTTAGGCATTCTCGCATTACTCATAACTGCTGCAGATACACGCATTAGCCGTGAGTCTGACGCACAAGACAACTGGACAAGAGAAATTGATTTATATTTCCCAGTAGAAAATGTTTTTTTATGGGAATCAGTTCTTCCGAAACTCCAAAGAATGCTTAACTTTTTGACGGGTGACTATTGGCGTTTATTTGTGAGAATAAGAAAAGGTAACGCAAGGAAACTTGCTCCTGTTCCCGAAAGTTTAAGATTGCGTGAGCACACTTGCGTTTCTCTTTTCTCGGGGGGGTTAGATAGTTTTATTGGAGCAATTGACTTTAACCATCGAAAAGAAAAACCTCTCTTAATCAGTCACTACTGGGAAGGGATAGTTCATTCTTATCAACAATATCTATATGAGGCGCTGAAGAAGTATTTTCTAAAAAATAATATTGATCAATTATCAGCTTACGTTGGCTTTCCTTTAGATCTTATTCAAAAATCTTCTTCTGAAAAAAGTCAGCGAGGAAGGTCGTTTCTCTTTTTTGCACTTGCTGTTTTGGCCGCAGACTCTATTGGAAAAGGTGTGAAGTCATACGTTCCAGAGAATGGTTTTATTTCATTAAATGCTCCTTTGACGCCTCTAAGGCTCGGATCGTTAAGTACCAGAACAACACACCCGTATTATATGGCTTTGTGGAACAGCGTTTTAAAGGATTTAAAAATTGATACGGAGTTATTAAATCCCTACAAATATATGACTAAAGGAGAGATGTTTAAGGAGTGTTCAGATCAAAAGATTTTGAAAAAACTTGCTAAACACACAGTGTCTTGTTCTTCAATAAACAAGGGAAGATTTTATGGCAAACCACCTATGCACTGTGGATATTGCGTGCCCTGTATAATACGGCAAGCTTCTTTTCTTTTTGGAGCTAGTTCTGATGAAACAAAATACAGGATACCGCTGAATCGAAAACTTACACTTAAATCTCGACTAGCAGAAGGGAAGCACGTTCATGCTTTTCGGTTTGCAATTGAAAGGATTCGCAAAACTCCCAACATAATATCCTCCCTAGTCCTTAGTTCCGGACCATTATTAGAGAATAAGCAAAATGTTGAAAAATATATAAAAATATATAGTCGAGGAATCAAAGAAGCCCAGACGCTTTTAAAGAATGTGTCTTTGAAGTAATAATCAAAAAAATTGATTAGTATATATTTTTGTAACAGATAAAAAACTTAACACCATGAAACTTTATAAATTCAGACCATTGGCCACACAAGAAGATTTTAATAGGGCTAAAAATATTTTGGAAACCGGGTGTTTCTGGTGCTCAAAATTTTCAGAACTTAATGATCCAATGGAAGGAGCATTTCATTCAGCAGAAATTAAAATTGTAAACGAAACATTTGCAGGGAAAAATTGTCGCAAAATCTGTTCTTTTTCTGGTGGAACTGCGTTCAAAGACCCTATATTGTGGGGTTATTATGCAAACGGTTTCCGTGGCATAGCCATTGAAGTAGAATGTGACGAGAAAGAGGTAGAAAAAATAAACTATAAAAAATATATTAACAAACTGAAGAATACAAACATAAATAATAATGTAAAAAAAGTTTTAACTACCAAGCTTGAATCATGGGAACTTGAAGAAGAATATAGATTTTTAATAGAGTCTGTTAACCACTTCCACAAAATAGGTGAAATTAAGAATATATATTTTGGAGATCCTTATTATAGTGCTCTAAATAAAAATAAAATATACGAACAGAGTGATATTTTGAAAAAATATAAAAAATATAAAAACGATTTGATTAAGTTAACGCAAAATATGAACGTAGGTTGTCATAATGTTACAATATATGGGACAAAGGTTAAAATAGATACAAATTATTTATAAAAATAATGATGATAAAATAGAAAATGGCAAGAAAACGAAAAACAGCAAAGCGAAAGGTTACTAGGCGGGCTCTTAAGCGAGGAGTTGGTAGGGCAGTGAGGAGATTATCTAGGAGATAATGGTATATTACTTTCAAGAGCAAGATATTGATAACACTTTTGAGTTCATAGATAGCGAATATACTACCCAAGAATCCGTACCCAACTATAGAGAGGATGAAGAAGGGATGGGAAGGCTCTATTCACTTCTGGACAGCTTACAGCTTGACTATTATCCAAAGCTAATAGACAAGGCCTCAAGGTTACTTATAGAAACGTGTCTTGGGCACTATTTTTATAATGGCAATAAGCGACTCGCTATTTCAGCTTACTACGGTTTTTTACTAATCAATAATCAAAGTATAAAAATTTGTACAAACAAAGAGTACGAAGATTCAATTCGACGGGAGTTTGGCGATTACGATTTTTCTGAAGAGAACTTACAAGATGAAGAGCCGCTTGTTGGTTCAGATTTTTTCATGTACCACATATCAATACTCATAGCAGATCATTCAAAACATTCTAATTCTTACGATGATATGAAAAACAAAGTAAAAACAATTCTTGAGCAATTTGTTGAAGCGCTATAAGAGAATCCACCCCGCTTGAGAAAACGGGGACAGGTACAAATAAATCCCAAAAAGTGTAGTGTAGTTAACCTGCACGAGCTTGCTCCGAGCTTGCTCCGGAGCAAGCTCCTGCATGATATAATCCTGACATGGCCTTACCAGATATATTAAATACAGGGTTTAAAACAGATGAACCGAAATTGTGGGCAACAGATATCCTCGTCGAGAAAATAAAAATATCGGAAATAGAAAACAATCTTGATATTTTATACCTAGAGAAAGAAGACACACACGACTGGAACATGTCTCCGAGGATGCTAATAGACAATTTCAGTAGGGAAAAATTTCATGCGAAAAAAATTGACGAAGTAGATTTAAAATTCCCCCTCGATATATACTTTCATAAAGGCCAGTGGATTATTCTTGATGGTGTGCATAGATTTACGAAGGCTGTACTTCTTGGGCACGATGAAATATTGGTCAGAAAAGTATCAGAAGAAATTGCACAGCAGACAAAAAGATAAAAATTTTAATTATGGCACTACGAAAGTTGTTAGACGAAATCATTCTTGCTGACGGTGGAGATAATTGGTGGAAACCAGAGTTATTTCAAAAAAACACATTGACCAAAATTCCAAGTGAATTGGAAATTCTTAAAGTTCCATCAGCTGAGCACGAAAATTATAATTGCTTTATATATGTGTTTGGACTAGGAGAGGATAAGAAATTTATAAGGGAGTGTAACGGTTTCGTTTACGATACTTTTTTTCAGAAACTTATCGATGAAGGGTTGCTGGAATATACAAACAACCCCCAAAAAGGAGATTATATTTTGTATCGTGATTCAAAAAACTATCCAAACAAAATTGCTCATATAGGAGTTTTAGACGACGACGAGATGGTTGTTTCAAAATGGTCATGGGGGCCTTTGTTCAGGCACAAAGTACTTGATGTGCCAGAGTCATATGGAGACGATCTCTCTTACATTAAGTCAATCTCGAAAGAGAGAGCTATAGAGTTGTATAATAAATACAAAGAATTTAATAAAAAACCTAAACCCAACTAAATTCATTATGGCACGAAGGAAAATAAATGAACGATTCACACGAAAACTAACCAAAACCGGCGGGGGACGAAGCATTTCCGTTACCTTACCGATAGAGTTTTTAAGAAAACTCAAATGGCGCCGCGGCCAAAAAGTCGTCGTCTCACAAAAAGGCAAACACCTCACCATAAAAGACTGGAAAAAGTAAAAGAAAAAGCCGCTTGAGAAAGCGCGGCTTTCTCAGGCGGTTGTTCGGGCAGTATCCTAGACTACTAAAACGGTGAATTCATGAAGCTCCTTACGCTCTCCTTATTTGTGGCGAAGAACCATACCATCCACGCGACGGTACCCAACACATACCACGGATACAGAGTTTGGGGGTTAGCTTGAAACATCGGCGCAAATATCAAGGCACAAAAGGCTACTATCGTTGCGGGGAGGATTACTGCCCACCCCCAAACAGTAATAACTTTTATGACGTACTGCCACGCCGGCTCACCAATTTTTCTCCTGAAAACGGTTTCCATAGAATGTACCTCGTGCGTTATTCTACTGGTGCAAACAGTACTACTAACTATCCATAACGTCAATCACGATTAAATCAAAATTGTAGTGATTGGATAACTACAGGAAAAAATTAGATGAACGATTCACACGAAAACTAACCAAAACCGGCGGGGGACGGAGCGTTTAAAAAATCACAGAAACAATCTGTGATTTTATTTTGATATAAATTCAGATATTTTTTCGAAGAGTTTGGTTGAGGAGAATATGTCGTTGTGTCCTCTGCGCTCAATTGGCAAAAACTCTTTTTCTTTTGCGGAAATTGCGCTCTCATATAGTTCTTTGCCCATACGGAAGGGGATTATTTTATCATTTATGCCGTGAATGATAAGAATTTCTCCCTTATACTCCCCGATAATTTTTGTGTTGTCGTATTCTTCACTCCCAAGAAGTGAAGACGGCAAAAAAGGATAGTGAAAACGCGAAACATCGCTTAGTTTTGTGAAAGGAGCAATGAAAATCAACTTGTCCGGCTCTTGAAGTGCGACATGTTCCAGAGCGACCCCAGCTCCAACACTTTCACCGACAATGGTAAGAGTGTTATATTTCAACGTCTTTAATGTGTCGATGACGTTGCTGACGTCGAGCAGTAAAAGTTCACGAGATGGTTTTTTCTTATCCCCCGCATAACCAGCGTACTCAACAAGCACGTAGGAGATGTTGTGTGTGTCAAAGAGTCGAGCGTAGTGTGTTCGGTCGCACGCTCTTCCTGCGTTGCCGTGATATACAACAACAAGGTTTTCCCCGTTTTGTCGATAATACATGCGCGTGCCGTTTTGCTCAATTTTCTCTGCGTCAGTAAAATATGGACAGTCATAAAAGTCTGTCTTATCCGGGAAATAGATGTATGAAGTTTTATTGAAAAACATCATAGTTACAGTCAAAATATAGGCAAAAACAACAATGAACACCAGCCGACACGCACCATGTATAATTTTTGTTTTCTGTTCTTTACTTATACTCACGCACTCTAATTATGCACTATTTTTTTAAAATAAGCGGAGAATCACCGACAGACACATCAAAATCCCAAAAAGTGTAGCGAAATTAATCTCCATAGTTATCTCCGGAGCATTTTATTTTGTATAAAAAAGAAAGCGTCAATTATTTCTGTATTGTAGCAGTTCGTGTATAATTTCTCCCAGCTTAATAGTCGCCAGACCGCAATATTTGTCTGCAGTTCCATAATACACAAAAAGGACACCATTTTTAACGAGAACCCCTGTAGGAAAAACGACGTTATCTACATCTCCCTTAATTTCATACTCCGTTTTAGGGAATAAAATCGGATAGGGAATACGGGCAATAATTTTTGAAGGATTTTTCAAATCTAAAAGAGCAGCCTTAGCTGTATATATAATCCTCCCTCCCTCGTCCTTTTCTACGTGGTGATATATTAAGAGCCAACCTTCATCTGTTCTAATTGGAGGCGCACCTGGTCCGATTTTTTCGTCTTTTTCGTGGCTGGAATGCATCAGTAACGTATGGTCAGACCAGTTTTTCAGATCAGACGAGTATGAAATCCAAGTTGCCGGCCTTTGGGGTAATTCCTCAAAAGGTATTGGAGCGCCAACATCAATTTCCTTGGACTTTGGATTTTCAAACCAATTTTTGCACCAACGGTGAGGTCTGTGTAGGATTACGAACTTACCATCAATCTTTTCCGGAAAGATTACTACGTCTCGATTGTCAGAATTTTTTGGAGTTATAATTCCATGTCGCTCATATGTTAAAAAATCTTTAGTGGTAACAAGCGCAGTTTGAGAATTTAAATCGTGTATTATTTCATACGTAGGTTTTCCACCCTCTCGTATTCTCGTCGAAAGAGCAACATATGTGATATAAAATTTGTCGCCTACTTTGCTGACGCGCGGATCCTCGCAAGCCCACTTGTCGTAATCATCCCGTGGCTCTATAATTGGAACTTCACTTTTTCTTTCAAAATGCACTCCGTCGCTACTTGTTGCAAGTCCTATACGCGAAATATACGTATCATACTCTCCAATTGCGCGGTAGAGGAGATAGACAGTATCGTCTTTCAAGATTGCGCCGGGGTTAAAAACAGCTTCTGACTCCCACCCTATATCTTTATTGGGTGAAAGAATTGGATTTTCTTCTGCTCGCTGTAACTCAATCATGTTGTATTAATTACACTATTTATTAGGAAGTACGTCCATACTTGTCTTCTATTCTTACCACATCATCTTCATCAAATTCACCAAAAGATATTTCAAGGATTCGTGCCTCTGTATCCTTCGCGCTAATACGATGCTTCTCGCCCTTTTCCACAATAAATTCGTCACCGATTCTTGCAGCATATTCTTTATTTCCTATGATAACTGTTGGAGTTCCTGAAAGTACATACCAAAACTCCTGTCGGTTTCTATGACACTGTAAACTAATCTTCTCACCTTGGTTTACAACAAGAATCTTCACCGCTGACGATTGGTTTTTGGTAAACAGAGTGAACGACCCCCACGGACGTGTATGAGTAATGGACTTCATGTATAACAGATTATATAGAATAGCACTCGTTAAAACAATTAAACCTGAGGAATCGGGGACGAATCGGAATCGGGGACAGGTATCTGCCTGTGCGGTTCCTGCTTGCGCGCAGGCAAGCACGCAGACAGGCAAATAAATCCCAAAAAGTGTGCGACTTTGTTTCTTATGACCGCAGGGAATTAGGAAACAAGAAGTGCCCTTGTGGCGGAGCAAAAAGACAAAAATTTAATAGTAGAAAGCAGGACTTCTTTATGGGGTATACTGTGTGAAATGATTAAACAATTTCTTGTTGGAGGTTTTGATGAAAATTTTTCTTATTTAATAATTAATGAATCCACTAAAAAAGCTGCAGTGGTAGATCCTGCAGGCAATCTTTCAGAACTTATTTCTTTTGTAGAAAGCAATGCTCTTTCCGTCACATCGATTTTGATTACACACGGTCACTTTGACCACACAGAGGGTGCTCCAGAAATTCTTAAAAAATGGAATGCTACTTTTTTTGTTCATACAAATGCAGAAAAAAGAATTAACAGACTTCCTACAAACACCTCTTTTATTAATGAGGGAGAAGTCATCCCCATCGGAGAACTGGAGGTAACTGTGATGCATACACCTGGGCACACTGATGATTCAGTATGTTTTCATATTAAAAATAAGTCTGACGAAGGAGCTCCATCTATAATTACTGGCGACACTATGTTTGTTGAGGGGTGTGGCAGAACGACTGAACCAGACGCGAAGGATTTATACGAAAGCCTTCAGAGACTAAAGGCATTAGATCCAAAGACTCTAATTTACACGGGACACGATTATGGTTCTGTTCCAGTTTCTACAATCGAACAAGAGTTAAGGAATAATCGTTTTTTTAGAAGTGAAAATTATGAGGAGTTTTTTAAAGAACGCTTTCCAAAATAATCCCAACTTCAAAATAGAAGGAAATAGAGAAATAGGGTCAGAACCCATATAAATCCCAAAAAGTCATCGTAGAATTAAAAGGTAAAAATTTAATAATTAAAGATTAAAAAATAACATGTCACATACGTGCAAAAGGGAAAAGGAGATAAGGTTTCTAGCAGTAGCAATGATTGTTACAGGAACATTCATTTGGTTTACTGCTGGGTCAGAAAAGGCGATATTTGACGACATTAACGTCGGCGTTGGGATATTCCTCTTTATCGTTGGCTTTATGACTATCTGGAGAGGACATAAACTTTCTAAAGATAGAGAAAGCACCTCAGAAACTTCACCTAATGAATCCTAAACCTTCCTAATCAGAGACTGGTCCCGTTAGAGGTAAACCTCTAACGGGATAAAATAAAAAGAAATAAAAAAACCCCGCATTTGCGGGGCTTTTGTGCGTGCCGCTTAGTGAAGCACGTTCCCGATTCCCTCATTTGGAAATTTTCTGAAATCCATCGGATTAGATTCGAACTTTCTACGAAACTCCGAGTCCAAGAGGTCGTCAAACGTGTAACCACTCAAGTGTCGTTCGATTCGAATTGAATTCAGAATTCTTCGTGGAGCGGGCTTCAGAATGTTTGTTCTCCTGAAGCTTTCGAAGCTCGAATATTCCAGAAAACGAGCAATCTTTTCCACAACCGCCTCCTGTTCTGTCGGTGTGTCGAAGAGCGTTGGCACCTGTATTCCTTTTTTGCAGCACGGTGTGAATCTAAGCTCACCAAGCAGGAGGCCAATGAATTTTCGATTTTGAGTGTAGGTAACGGCCACGGTGCGTACACCGCTTCTTATGTGGCGTCTGCAATATGGACACCACAACTTAATCTTTTCGTAGCATGGCGTAATGGTTATAGTGGTCATATTGTCTACTCCTTTGTGCGTCTATCTAGAGCATCTCAGAATTCTCCAAACAAGTCAAAGACCTCAAAACCTTCCGATATATCGGAAGGTTTTGAAGGAAAAACGGGGTCAGTCACCAAAAAATTCCAAAAAGTGTGGTTAGTTGAAAGCTTTAATAAAGCTTCGCATGTCGCCTGGATTATCAAGGTGTCCTCTAGTGTAGAGAAGTATTCCAAGTTCAAGCACAACATGAGTAGCTGTTTCAGGGTGTTTGTTCATATCAGAGAGGAACGATTTCCAGCCGGTTCTAACATCGCCACTGTCGACGTGCGCTAATGCGCGTATTTTACAGTAGGCAAGGTGCTCTCCTTTGGAGAGGGTTTCTATTGTCTCTATCTCTAAGTTATCAATTGTGGTTGTCATTGCTGGGATAATATCACATTTATTAGAACTTGTCAAGTACAGGCAAGAATCGGGGAATCGGGGACAAGTACGAATAAATCCCAAAAAATGTAATGTAGTTAACTTGCACGATCTGCTCCAAAAGAGGCTTGTGCAGATGTGGTAGACTTATTCAATATATAAAAAAACAAACTTATGAAATTTTCTAAACAAGTTGAAATTAATGCTCCTGCTGAAAAAGTGTGGGACGTCTACGGACGCGATTTTGCCAATATTGGCAAATGGTCCACAGCGGTTGCTAGCTCATCTGCCAATACTGAGCTTGCGCCAGTAAACAATTCTCCTGTGGGAGGCCGTGTTTGTTCTACAACCTTCGGTCACATTTCTGAAGAATTTACCGCCTACGACGACCAAAATATGACATTTAGCTTTAACGGAGTTTTCAAATCTATAATGTTTAAAAGTGTCGTTAATTCATCAGAGATTGTTTCAACCGGCGAGAACAGCGCTACAGTAAAAGTTACCTCCGAAGTAGAGCTCAGTTTTCTCGGCAGCCTAATGGCGCCAATCATCAAAATGCAGCTAGGTAAAGCAATAGACGAGATTTTGGCCGACCTGAAATATTATGTCGAAGAGGGCAAGCCGTCTCCCTCAAAACTAGCCGCCCAGAATAAATAGGGAATAAAAAAAGGAAACCCGTCGTGCAAGACGGCGGGTCCTTAATCCAGATTTATGTATTTGCGGTAAACAATGCCATGGTCTTTTAAGAACTTTTTCGTCAGTCTCTCGCCAGCTTTGCCATTAATTTCCAGATCAACATATTTTCCCCTGAGACCCACCACTATCCCTTCGCAGTTTGTTAGGGATTTCAACGTTTCAGGCCGAAGGTAAGTTTGATCTAGACCTTTTAAAACCACTGTCATTGGTCTAGTTGCCATTTTATTCTCCGCCAAAGAAGAGCAAATTTAACTGAAAAATACCACGTGTATGGAAGTTTGTCAATAAAGTTATGCACCGTGGAATCTCAGCCGGAATTTTATTTTGGCACAAAAACTGCCCACACAAACGATGTTCGTGTGGGCAGCTTAACGGGGAAGTCGGATTGGCTATTTTTGCCGGGCGGCAAAACCGTTTCCTGTAGGCTCGAGTTCATATTTTGCGCGACACTCGCCATGACACCTCAAGGGTTTCTTTTTTCCGTTTCGCCCTATCTCATGCCAAGGGCCATTTTCACCCGTATCTTCATTGCAAATCTTTCCTTCCTCGCAGGAACATGCGACAGAAACCTCAAAAGTAATGAACCTTGAAAGGAATCTCGGCAAGTACCGCGGCGTCTTTGTACGTACAAGGACCTCTCTCATTTCGCTTCCCCTTCATCGAACTTGCGCTACCTGGCAATGTAATAACATACTTCGGTTAAGCATGTCAAGATTTTGGGACAAAATCCCCAAGGCTTGAGCCTTGGGGATTTTTGGTTATGCACTATTCGGGAGCGCTTTCATCCTTTGGCGGTACTTCTTTTCTTTCTCTTCTTATCTTAATGGTGGCGTCTATGAAATGGTAAACAATAACTATCCAGATTATTATCCAAATAGAATTATGATAATAATCTCCAGAGATTATATTTAAAACCACTTTTTCACCGAGCGCTGCAACAGCGACAACACTCATTAGAGCGTTAAACCACAGCGAATCGAAAAATGTTTTCTTTTTTTCTTTCATATCAGATTTTATTTCCTCTATTTTTTTAGGGCAAGTATTAATGGTCCTACTAGCATAGCAACGATTGCTCCTACTCCTACTCTAAGCAATATAAAGAGAGCTAGGGAGTCTGTTTGGGGTGATAATATCAAAAATCCAACGAATGCAATTGCTCCTCCAGTAATTCCTCCGAAGATTCCAAATTCTAGTGTGCTAGTAGACTTATCAAGCTTCATAATTTTATATAAAAGTTCCCATTATTGTTTAAAAACAAGAAACGCAGTAGCCATGACCAACAGAACCGTAAGGGCAACCAAAATGCCCAAAACTTTTTTGGTTTGAGGAGATGGTTTATGTGGTTCTTTCCACTTATCCTTGTTTGCCCATCCCGCTATCAGAAAAATAAACCCCAAAGCAAGAAGGGCAATACTATCGCTGGAGAGATAAAGAGGAATACCGATAGCAATCCAGATTATTCCCATATTGAAGAAGGTGCGGTAGTCGGGCTCGTGGCCTTCTTTTTTTGTTTTTTTATAGAAAATCGCCACTAAAAGAGCAACAATTAGACCAATAACTATGGCCATTAATATCCAAGGAAATTCGTTCATGCCCGCATGGTATCACAAATTGAAAATAAAAAAATTGACTTAAACACAGCCAATTCATAACAAGGACCTAAAATATTATCGACTATCTCTATCCAGAGCTTTTGTTATAGCGTTTGCCAGCTCATTTGGTTCATCTGTTCCGATTCTAAATATCTTACCGTTCTTCATATTTAACTCGACCGCATCAAAGCCAGAAACATTATAAATTAGCATACGAGGCCAAAACCAAATTCTTATGCCCCAGCCAAAATACCAATGATTTCGAACAGTTTTTACCGAAGCTATTTCACTAAGCTGAAACTTTTTTCTAAATATTCCGTATCCAAATTTAATTCGAACATGATTTTTATGAACCACCACATTGAGTGTCGAAAAAGAGAGAAGGATTAATAGAATGAAAATCATTAGAGCAACAAGAATTGGCTCGTCGCCCGTCTCCTTCAAAATACTCCCAAAAAGTACACCGATAGCGATAAATACAAATATCAGTAATCGTCCTATTTGTGTGTGTTGGTATGTGATGTCGTCTTTTTCCATAAATAAATTATATCAACAAACACTAGTCCAAAGGAATAGAGGATAAGCACATAAAAATATCTATGCAAGGTTTGCTCTTGAGGGGATTACATTCCTGCAGCGTGAACTAAATGATCACATCCGAAAAGCCAATGGCATATTGGGAGGATGTCATGGAAAGTACAGGAGAATAGGAAAAAGATGATTATAAGTAAGAGAACCACAATTACTGATTTGTGATTTCTCTCTATAAATTGAGACATGTTATATAAATTATTTTTAAATAGAATTTTCGACCCAAAGCATTTTTACACAACGCTTTGTGTTCGAGGGCTTTTTGCAACGACTCTAGTATACCAAAAGGACCCAACGTGGAGAATCAGTGGTAGGTGTACAAAACCCCCTTGAGTGGGGGTTTGCAGGGGTCTATTTCTTCTTCTTTTTTGCTGCTCTTTTTGCGAGCATTTCACGTTTTATCGCAAGTCTTTTTTGAGTCTTTTTTGAATGCGACGTCTTCATCTTTCCGACTCCTGTGCTTCTTTTTGCCATGTCGTCTATTATATACCATTTTGGCCAAAACTAGGGCTTATATACACAACATTAGCCAAAAAGATATCAACAGGCAAACCGACCGACGGTCTTTACATTTGGAGGGAGAGGCTTACTATTAAGGTAATCATATAGATATATGGGATTATTACACCCCACAAAAGAGAATATTATGAATACAGCACTCGAGCTTTTTTCAGAAAAAGGTTTTGATAATACAACTATTTCAGAAATTATTGAAAAAACCGAACTTTCGAAAGGCGCTGTATACCACCACTTTAAATCAAAAGAGGAGATAGCCGACACCGCAATTCAAGGTTTTATGATGGAAGTCCAGGAAGGCTGTGAGAAATTCATCAACACAGATATGCCAGCACTAGAGAAGCTTCAGAGGATTGTAACTCTAAAGGAGGAGGTGGGGAGAGGAAAAGAGAAAGCACTAATAGAGATGTTGTCTAATCCGGGTGACTTGATGGTTCGCCACAGGATTAATGTTGCAAACCAAAAATATTTTTTGCCAATGATGGTAAAAATAATTGAACAAGGTAAAAAGGAGGGCGCATTCAAAGTTAATGACCCATTTACAACAGCATACCTAATAGCTGGCCTGCAGGAGTCAATTTTCTTACTTCCCGCAAAAACACTAAAAGACACAAAAAAGTTGCAAGTTTATATAAATGAATCAGCGTCCGCAATCGCAAAACTTTTGGGCATAAATGCAAAAGACTTAAAAGTAAATTTTAAAATTGATTAAATAAGTTTATAATTAAAAAGTATTATGAAAGCATTTTTTGAAAAACTAGGAAAGAAAAAAACAATTACAGGGGGCATTGTTGTTGTAATCATCTTGGTGATGATTTTCTCATCCGGAGGAGGCGAGGAAGTCTTGTACGAAACAGTTATTGCTGAAAGGAAGGATCTTGTTCAGGAAATTAGCGCAACAGGGCGTGTTGAAGCAGTAGATCGTATAAATCTTGCATTTGAGAAATCTGGAAGAGTGGAAACTGTTCATTTTGATGTGGGAGACATGGTGGGAGTAGGACAAGCCCTAGTAGCTCTTGAAAGCAGCGAATTGTATGCTGAGCTTGCACAAGCTCTGGCATCAGTTGAGAGCGCCGAGGCAGTGCTTCAACAGCACGAAGCAGCTCTACTAAACCAACAAGCTAAGTTGGCTGAACTCAATGCTGGCACTCGAGGAGAGGAGATTTTGTTTTATGAAGCGAAAGTGCAAAATGCAAATATTGCACTCGAAGCAGCCCATGAGAGCATGATAAATGCTATGAATGACGCTTACACTCGCTCAGAAGACGCTGTAAGAAGCAAGGCGGACCAGTTATTCAATAATCCCAAATCAGCAAATCCAGATCTTAAATTTACTATCACAAACTCAGGCCTACGCACTGACCTAAATTCATCTAAAGCAGCGCTTGAATCAATATTAACGACATGGAAATTGGAACTTGATACTTTATCAGCTTCAAGTGACCTCGACGAGGTGATTAATACATCCAAAAGCAATCTTGATTTAGCCAAGTTGTTTCTAGAAAAAATGTCTTCTGCGCTAACCAACGCTCTTACAACAGCAACCATAACCCAAACCACCATTGATGCCTGGAAGGTGGAGATTTCAGCGGCACGTACGAGCATAAACCTTGCCGTTACCAATCATTCTACTGCGAAGGAAAAACTCAATACGGCAGAAACGGCTCTAGTTATAGCTCAAAATGAACTTACTCTAAAAGAGTCTGGAAGTACTCCAGAACAAATAGATGCTCAAGTTGCTTTAATAAGACAAGCTGAAGCCAATGTCTCGTCACAATTAGCACAGATAAAACTTAAAGAATCAGCAGTACAGGCCGTCCAAGCGAGGCTTTCAAAAAACACATTACGCTCTCCAATAGCTGGTATTGTCACAAAACAGAACGCAAAAGAAGGGGCTATAGTTGGTGTGGGTGAACTGATTGCTTCTGTTATATCAGATGGGGTATTTGAAATAGAGGCTCTTATTGTAGAGGCAGACATTGTTGGTCTTGAGGTTGGAGATAGGGCCGCACTTACTCTTGATGCATATGGTGACGATGTTGTATTTAGGGCAACTGTTACAGACATAGAGCCTGCAGCTGATCTTGTTGAAGGTGTTGCCAATTACAGAACAACTCTAATGTTTGAGGAGGATGATGAGCGTGTGCGTGCAGGAATGACAGCAGATCTTGACATAGTTACAGCAGAGCGAGAAGGGGCCATTTCCATTCCACAAAGAGCAGTTATATTTAAGAGTGGTGAAAAAATAGTACGAATTCTTGAAGGAGATGTGTTGCGTGAAGTTGATGTTGAAACGGGAATTCGAGGTGAAAGGGGATTAATTGAAATAGTAACTGGAATAAATGAAGGCGACGTGGTAGTTACTGTTGTTAATGAGTAGTTGCCATGAATATAATTGAGGTCAAAGACATAGAAAGAACTTACGGAGACGAAGTCAAAACCTATGCCTTAAAGAAGGCGAGTTTTTCTATAAAGGAAGGTGAGTTTGTGGCTATCATCGGTCCGTCTGGCTCTGGGAAATCCACTCTGATGCATGTGCTTGGTCTTTTGGATCGCGCGACATCTGGGACATACCTATTTAATGGAAAGGATGTATCGACGCTAACAGACGATGAGCTAGCTCTCATTAGAAATGAAAAAATTGGATTTGTGTTCCAAGCTTTTAATCTTCTACCTAGAACTAGTGTACTAAAAAATGTGGCTCTTCCGCTCTCATATTCTAAAGAAAAACAAAACATAGAAGAAAGAACCATTGAGATTCTAAAAAAAGTTGCACTCGACCATCGGATGAATAACTATACAAATCAAATTTCAGGTGGTGAGAAACAGAGAGTGGCTATCGCAAGGGCTCTCGTGAACAAACCCTCGGTAATTTTTGCAGATGAGCCTACAGGAAACTTGGACTCGAAATCCGGTATTCAAGTAATGGAAATATTGAAGAGATTAAACAGCGAGGGGCATACAATAATTCTAGTTACTCACGAAAAGGAAACTTCTGAATTTGCCAATCGCATTATCACAATCGTGGATGGAGAAATAATTAGCGACAAAAGAACTAAAGGAAAAGAGACAGTCGAACTCTTAAAGTAAGAGTATGTTGAATAAAGTAATACAAAGCGCACTGACCACTATTGAGTCATTGTGGTCAAACAAAGTTCGAAGCTTTGTTACAATGCTCGGCATTATTGTTGGTGTCGGAGCTGTTGTTGTGATCATGTCTATCGGAGCAGGCGCTCAGGGACTACTTCTATCACAAATAGAAAGCATTGGCGCAAACGCTATCATAGTAATTCCAGGCTATTCTGAGGAAGGGAATCCTCTTGATGCTTTAAGCAATTTCGCCGTAACAACTCTAAAGTATGAAGACGCGCAGTATTTGCGCGACAACAATGGTGCCCCTCACATAACCTATGTTGCTGGATATTCAAATGGCTTTGCGCAAGTAAAGTGGCGCTCAGAAAGCTATGACACAGCTCTAACTGGAACGACAGTAGACTACCTTGATGTAGAGCAGGCAGAGGTTGAGACTGGAAGATTTTTCACAAAAGAAGAAGAAAAGAATCTATCTAGGGTGGCGGTGCTGGGCTATGCAGTAAAAGAAAATCTTTTTAGAGAAAGTGACGCTGTGGGGCAGAGAATAAAAATAAAAGATACGAGCTTTGATGTTATAGGTGTAATGGAAGAGAGAGGCAATTTTGGCTTGGAGGATTCGGATGATATGGTGATACTTCCGATAAAGACAGCGCAAAAAGAGTCTGGCGTAAATCATCTTGGTTTTATACGTATAAGAATAGATTCTGAAGAAAATTCTGACAAATCAATTGACGACATAAAAGCTCTAATGAGAGAGCAACATGACATAAGAGACTACAGTGGGAAAAGTGACGACTTTACGGTGCAAAGTTCAAAGAATGCGATTGGTGCAATTACCGCAGTCACTGACAGTGTTAGATACTTCTTAACCGCCATGGCAGCGATGTCTCTAGTTGTTGGTGGTATAGGCATCATGAATATTATGCTTATTTCAGTAACTGAGCGCACAAGAGAAATTGGCCTAAGGAAAGCGATTGGAGCTAATAATAACGACATTCGAGGCCAGTTTCTACTTGAGTCTATATTTGTAACTGGAATTGGCGGAGTAATTGGAATACTTGGGGGAGTATTCTTAGCTTTCTTAATTTCAACAGGAATAAAATTTGCTGGTATAGACTGGCAGTTCATTATTCCTCTCTCTTCAGTAATTTTGGCTCTCGTTGTTGCATCAATGGTTGGACTAATCTTTGGTTTTTACCCAGCGCAAAAAGCTAGCAAACTTGACCCGATAGAGGCACTTCAATATGAATAAAATAATCGATTCATTCAAATTGGCACTAAGTTCATTTACGAGAAATAAAGCTCGCACATCTTTAGCAGTACTTGGTGTAACAATTGGTATTGCAAGCATCATCATTGTTTTTGCAGCAGGAGAGGGTATTAAAGGAATACTATCTGTACAAGCGGAGAGTTTTGGAACACACACCGTTCAAGCTGAGATTAAAGTACCTTCAAACAAACCTGGAATGGCAGGAGAACAACAAAGCGCAACCAATCTTCTTCGGGGCGCGCAGATTACAACAATGAACGAAGATGACCTTGAAGATATTTTGGAACTTCCAAATATTGTAAACGGGTACGGACTATTTTTTACTAAAGAGTCAGTTACATATCAGGGAGAAATATTAAATTCAAGCATATGGGCCTCGGGCTCTGCATTTATTGAAATTGACCAAGCAGAAGTTGAAACAGGAAGGTTTTTTACTGATGCGGAAGATGATTCTTTAGCAAAGGTAGCAGTTTTGGGGATTGACACGAAAAGCAAATTGTTTGGAGACAGTGATCCAATTGGAAGAACCATAAAGATTAGAGACACAAGGTTTACAGTAATCGGCGTGATGGAAGAAAGAGGTGGAATGATTGGTTTTAACTTTGATGAAATGGTTTATGTACCAGTCAAAACTCTTCAGAAGAGAATAATGGGAATTGATTACTACGTGAACATTCTTGCTGAAGTTGAGAATATGGAAATCGTAGATGACACAATGGAGGAAATGAGAATTGTCATGAGGGACAATCACGACATTGATGCGCCGGAGGAGATTCGTGAAAGTATTTGGGATACGGGCAAGGATGATTTCAGAATTATTTCGATGGTTGAGGCTGTGGAAGTTTTTGATGATATGTATTTTACGGTTACATTAATGCTTCTTGCAATAGTCGCTATTTCTTCAATTGTTGGAGGCATAGGTGTTATGAACGTAATGTACGTGATAGTAAATGAAAGAACTCCAGAAATTGGTTTAAGAAAAGCAGTTGGTGCAAGTTATTCAGATATAATGATTCAATTTTTGGTTGAATCAGTATTGATTACAAGCATGGGAGGGGCCGCAGGAACACTAATTGGAGTAATGGTTGCGTGGGGAATTTCCTATGGCGCAGCGCAGGCTGGATTTACGTGGGCTTTTGCTATTCCTTTTGTTGCGTTTCTTACAGCATTTATTTTCTCTGTTATTTTTGGCATTATATTTGGAATGTATCCTGCACGCAAAGCTGCGCGACTAGACCCAATAGAGGCGCTCCAACACAACAAGTAGCAGATAACAAAAAACCTCCGCATTTGCGGAGGTTTTTTGCTTTATGCGCGAACTACATTGACCGCGTTGAGTCCTTTTGGACTTTCTTCTACGTCAAATGTAAGTTCGTCGTCCTCTTTTAGACTTTCGAAGTCAACGTCTTGCAACGAGTTTCTGTGAAAGAATAGATCTTTTTCCTCGCCCTCTCGTGCGATGAAACCGAATCCTTTGTCTCTCACCAAACTAGCAATTTTTCCTTCTGCCATTTTGAAAAAAACTTAAACTGGATAATTTTTGCCCCGCCATAGAGCGAAACACACAAACACATTCTAAAGATATATCCGACTAAGCTTCCTTCAGTAGTAATTTGATTACATGGAAGATATAACATTAAGGACTAATTGTCAATACCCTAGTCCCCATATAAGAGCATACCCCCATCCGCACAGATGGAGGCTCGTTTATTTCTAAGTTCTTTGGTTAGGCGCCCAAAAATTTGAGAAGTTCGAAAATTAAAAAACCTGGCCAGAAAATTGCCTTAATGAAGCCAAGAAGACCTACTCCAAAACTTGTTGCGGTAGATATGTAGTAAATTACTGCGCCGAGAAAGCCCAGTCCATAAACTGCACCAGAGCAACCGCTGCCGCAGCCCGTTTTTTTACTCATACATTTGTCCATAAATTTATTCATGAATCTAGTCGTTATTTATAATGACTAAATTATATCAAGTTAAAGGGAATTAATTAAGTGAGAAGAGAAGCTTAAATTGCGTTTAAGGCTCCTCGAGTTTTTGGCCCCACAATACCAATTGATTCAATGCCTTTAAAGGCTTGGAACTCTGCAACTGTATAAATGGGGAAGATATTGACAAATAACTATAAAATGGTATAGTCCCAATCAGACATACCTTCGGAGACTTCCTATGAGGTGGTTTAAAAAACAACTCGGACGGAAGGGTTTTCCGTTCGGAAAGAAATTCTGCATTGCTTTTGCATCTCTTTTCTTCCTTTCATTTGCTTTTTTTGTGGGATATGCGACTCATTTTACTGACACATGGCTTGAGTCGTCACCTTGCGACAGAGCGGATATCGGAGATTTAAATCCGTTTACATACAAAAATCCTGAAGCACTTAGCGACAGGGAACTTGCATGTTTGCTTGTTAAGTCTAAATTTCCAAGAAAGGAGCTGGAGAATGCGTTTAAACATGTGTATTGTGAGTCGAGCAAGATTCCTCATGCAGATACACGCTTTGGTGGAAAAGTGTATTACGGCCTTTTCCACATGAGCGAAGATCATGCTACAGACTTTGGTCTTAGCAGTCCGAAAATCTTCTATGTCCCAAAAGAGGCTATGAACTATGCACACCAGCTTTGGGAAAAGAGAGAGTGGCAACCGTGGTTCACAGATAGCACCAAGAAAGAGTGTATCGAACTGGGACCTAACATGGATGGAGACAACATCCGCGACGGTTGGGAGTGGGCAGAGCCCACATTCGCTACCTATTTCGGCAGTGATTTCGACAAACTATACGCGCAATTAAAGGCATCAATTGACTGATGCACACGGGCCCCGCTTACGGCGGGGCTTTTTCCTTGCTCTTGACAACTACTATATCTATGATATAGTGTAAAACCCCTAGTTCATTTACATTTTGGGAAATAACTTTGTTTGGCAAACACGGAGAGTAAAAATACGACTACTGGATACCAAAGGACAAACGATGATGGCTTTATAGTCATTATCTTAGCCCTGGTAGGCGTACGTACATTCTCCGTTTAACTTGGAGAAAGAAGATGGCTACTAGAAAACATAGGACAAACGATGGTGGTTCTTTATCCATTATCTTAGCCCTAGTAGTAATGGCCCTCATCGTAGGTGCTGGACTTTCAGCGCGCGATTGGGCAGAAGGCGGACCTCGCATGAAAACTTTTCTCACAACAGAGGAGAGTCGTCATGAGTAAGAAAAAACGGAAGCAGAGAACGACCCTAACGGGCTGGTTGTACAAACAGGTTTTCCGTTTGGTTGTGTTTGTATCGTTAGTTGTCGGAGTAACAGTTTACGCAAAAGGTAGTGTTGCTGATGCTATTACGTTTCTTGCTGACACGTTTCCACAACAGCGCAGTGCACCATACATGCCGTCTGAAGGGTGTATGCCAAATAAGGCAAAAGACATTCGATTGTACGGTCTAAAGTTTCAGAATCAGGACGAACCTGATTGGGAGTGCAATTATCGCGAAGCCGCTCGTACGTTTTACGAGCTGGGAATGTTCGACCATGCGCGTTTTGCAGCTTGCATGTCAGGAACAGCCGAGGACATGTTTGGTAACTCCAGGATTTGCGAAGGCTTTGATTCGTCGAAAACGGTTGAGACACAAGAATACGCCACGGCGCAGAGACAAGAAAGAGGTCTATGCAGCAAAAGTAAGCCGAAGTGGTACCATCCACTCAAAAGGCGTAAGTACAAAGATAGGTGTGTGTAAATGCACAACAAAAGAAAGAATTATTAACCCTCGCGGGAAGCCGCGGGGGTTATTTTTATAAATCAATTAGCAAGGCACACAAACTATCTGTGGGGAGACAACTTTATTAAATTGCGTTTAAAGCACCTCGAGTTTTTGGCCCTACAATACCAATTGATTCAATGCCTTTAGAGGTTTGGAACTCTGCAACTGCCCTATGTGTTATTGGTCCAAAATAACCAGTTCGAGACACATTGAGACTAAAGTGGCCTAAATCTTGCAGTACTCCTTGCAACATTTTTACTTCTTCACCCCTTGAGCCAATAGAGAGTGGTTTTGTGAAAGTATATGCTCCTGCAATGCCAGTATTTACTTGTGTCGTTGTTGGTTTTGGCGCAGTTCTGTATGAAGTGTTAAGGCTATTCCACGTAGAATAGCTTACGTATCCGGTAGGGGGTAGGGAATTCTTTATTTGGTAACTCCTCACCGCTTCACGCAACACTCCATCGAATACTCCATTTATCTCTGCGTTAAAATGTCCGAGAGTTTCGAGCTTCAATTGAACCTGCTTTATAACTTCTCCTTCCATTCCCTCAAACAACTCCTTCTCAAGGCGCAATTTTCCTGAATTACTAACTGGGTCATTATTCAAAATCGCTCGGCTTTGGAATCCAAGTACGCCTGTTGGCGCGATGTTGTTCGCTCGCTGGAACTTTTGCGTTGCAGCTTTTGTAATTGGGCCAAAGTAGTTTGTAAGGCCGTGTGTAAAATATCCGTCATCTTTTAGGCGTGACTGCAGTTCATAAATTGCACTACCTTGCATTCCTTCTCCTAAGTCAATTGTAAAAATAAATTCTGCTCCTTCTAGTACTCCGGCTTCTCCCGCGCTTTGGTGCAAGACTGTGGCAGCTTCCCCTCTAAAGTTCTCTGGAGAAGCAGCAGCTATTAAGCTTAGGTAAGGATTGATTGCACTTCGCGACGGATTACGTATTTCAAAGTGAAGATGAGAAACCGTCCACTCTGCGTTTCCACTATCTCCAATCCATCCTATAAGTTGGCCAGCGCTTACTTTTGTGCCACGCCTTAGGCTTGATACATAAGCATTTCCATCTCCTCCGTTTCCGTCGTCCGTACCGGGCGTATCATTATTTAAATGCAAATATCTGTACTGGTAACCATCGTTGTCTTGAATTGTAAGCATGTATCCCCATGACGGCTCTGGGCGGGGGATATAGCTTATTACTCCGTCAACAACAGCAACAAGAGGAGTCATTTTGTCGGCTATTATGTCATTGCCTAAATGCTCCCTTGCACCACCATCACGAGGCTCAAGAAAGTCGTCTCGAAAACTTGTTTCTCCGTCTACTGGAAAAACTATGTTTCGAGTTTCAGCATTTGCCAGAAGAGGAAAAAAGCCAAGTAGCATAAAAGCGGCTAGCATTTTATTGCGGAATATCATAGTTTAAGGGTAACATTACTTAATTTTGATAAAACGAGTAGGTGGGCATAAAGAATATGCCCATTTTTGGCAAAATGGTTACAAAAAAACCTCTAACGAGGCTTTCAGTCCATTAGAAATTCAATTCTTTAGAAAAACCAAAAGTGATATAAATGTCCTATGAAATACAAGAATGTGAGAAGCGCGTAAACCCAAAATGCAATTACAAGCGCGTATCCGTTTCTAATCATTTTCTCTTCATTCATATTTTTGTAGCGCCCAAGTTTTTGAGCTATAACGTAAGCAATAAGAACAAGCACCGCTCCTGTAATAATTTTTCCTACCCAATGGTGGTCTACAATGAAAATGTTGGCAAGAGGAATTAAGAAATCGTCGCGAAGCGGGCGATAGAGCGACTCGTCAGCTAGGTTCCATCGTATAACTTCACCAAGAAACATTATCCAAAATAGGTAGAAGATTGTCAGCTGCGCAGAAGCAAAGGATGCTGCAGATTTCACTGTACCTTCGTTTGTGTTTACCTCTGGTGCGTTTTGTTGAAAATCTTCCATATAATTATATGACTAGCTCTTTTACAGCATCAGCTATCTTTCTTGCCGTTCCAGAAATAATAATTCCTTGAAGATAAATTGATGCGAATCCCAAGAAAGCAGTTGCATACAACCACATTGTAAGTTTTCTGATTTTGTCATTTTCCATCAAAACATTTCTATATGCCCAGGTGAAGATTACTACAGCAAAAACAAACGCAAGTAGCAGTAAATATTCATGCTCTTTTGTCTCCATTACTATTGAATGAACCCACTTGGCTCCCGGCACATGGACTGTTACTCCGTCTACTACAACATCAACGCCACTTTTTATGGCCGGCTTTACAGCTGAGCCGTAATTTACAACATAATAGTATCCACCACTAATAAGAGAGATCAAACCAGAAACAAATCCTGCAATTCCAAGGTGTGGCACGTATTTAGTGAATTTTCCGTTATTTAATAGCAGAACAAAGCCAATCAAAAAAAGAACACCGTATATAACTCCGGAGAATACGTGGAAATATAAGCTAATTTCAATTATGTCCATATCTTGTTATTTGTTGACACTATAGTCTGCCAACTTATTTGCCTATACATTATAGCGTTTTTATTAGTGCGACAAAAAAAGGCCTGTGGACAGAAAAAAAGAGGGGATTGATGTGGTAAAAGTTGTTTAATGAAAAAACACCCACTTAATTTGGGCGTTTTTTCTGCTAGTTAGCTGTGTCTAATCTATGAGGCGTCAAACCGTGCTCTGTTGGAGGCCATCCATTTTTCCATATCTTCTTTGGTTTTGCTTGGGTCACTCATAACATCGGCATGGGCTTCAGCGTAATGTGGTTTTAGAGCCTCCATCCAAGCTTCGAACGTTTCGCCTTCAGCTGTTACTTCGCACAGGTCGCATTTGAGAGTTTTCATAATGTTTTAGGTATTTATAAGTAATAGGAAAAATATACCACAAATTTAAGCTATATCTCCAAGGGCAAGTGCAAATCTCTTCTTGACAAAATGTTGTATTGGGTATAGAGTGTAATTGGTGAGGTTGAGCTGATCAACCCCTGAACGTGTCCGGAACCACACCGGTCGCATCCAATGTCCTTCGGGACTCGATTATGTGCTACGGCACGTTCCAATTACACAAAGGCCTCGACTCAGAGGCCTTTTTTTATTACGCACCATTATTGACAAAGACACATAAATATTTAATAATCACAAAGTCATCCACAAGTCCGAAATGATTTGTGCGGTGTAGGGGTAAGGTCTGGTGGGAGGTTGGATGTCCATCCGGCCTTACGTGTCATTAACCTCACCCTAGGAGGAGTAAGAATGAAGTATTTTCTTGCACTGCTATGCCTAGCTTTTGCAGGTGTTGTGACGGCTCAAGACTTTGTCGATGAGAGAGAACTTCACTGGACTGGAGTGGACCCGTGGACACGAGATGCGTGTCTGTTTATAACGGGGTGGTCGGATCAACTTCCACACCCACGTCATTTAGACCCCAGTTCTGCTTTGCCGGGCGAGGGAAACAACGAGTATCCGTTGTACGGCCCATGGGATGAGCAGCAGTTTCAACGCTGTTTTACCATCGTGCACATGCTCCGGAAAGCCCTTTATCGGCAGCCGAATGAAGAACAAGCAAGCTCGACAGAAGAGCAAGCGAGTTCTCTGCGAGAGCGAGTAATGTCAGAGACAGTAATGTCTTTGCGCACAAAAAACTCTCAGTAGGCTGAGTTAGGTATATCCTCCCGTACGACTCTCGTATCTGCGAAGGTGCGGGAGGAAAACCGGCCCCCTGTGCTTTTATAGGCGGGGGGTCTTTTTCTATATCGTATTAATTTTGCGGGGTTTGTGTAAAAAGAGAAAACTTTCACTTAGTATTAAAGAGAAATGGGGCCGGGACCCATTTTTCTGCTATACTCTGAAAATATGGCAAGTATTAATGTGTCCTCCTCAGGAGAAGTTGAATTTCTTGGAAAAACATATAAAGGCGCTTTGGGGAAGAGCGGTGTTGTTAGGAATAAGAAGGAAGGAGACTTAGCAACACCTGTTGGTTGCTTTCAAATTCGTGAAATATTCTACCGCAGTGACCGCCTTTCTAAACCAGAGACGGTTTTGCCCGTACGTCCACTTGAGAAAAATGATGGTTGGTGTGACGACATTGAAAATTCTAGTTACAACAAATTGGTTAAACTACCGTATGATGCAGACCACGAAAGGATGTGGAGGGAAGACCATCTCTATGACATCGTTGTGGTGCTTGGCTACAATGACGAACCCGTAATCTCTGGAAAGGGAAGTGGGATCTTCATGCATGTGGCGCGAGAGGCTTATTCTCCCACAGTTGGATGTGTTGCACTTGCTCAAACAGACCTCCTAGAGATACTAAAAGCCGCAGATGATAACACCCTTGTCTGTGTCAATGAATAAAATGTATGCTCCGGCGACAGGGCTCGAACCTGTGACATCTTCGTTAACAGCGAAGCGCTCTACCAACTGAGCTACACCGGAATATATTCAATTATGAATGAATCTCCACCAAAATATGGTGGAATGCCTAGTATTTTACTAGAAAGAGGTCTAATTGCAAACTAATATATAAGTGGTGGTATAATTACCGCATGAGGTCTACTTCGCGGGTGGGCAGAATAGCTTTCTTTGTTGCTCTGATAATCGGGCTTGCGGTGTTCATATTTCCTGAGCGAAGCGATGATGCAGAGATTATGGAGAATGATATAATAGAGGCAAGAGAGATGGTAGAACTTACACTTACAAGTTCCGCGTTTGGTCAAAATGGTAAGATACCAAGCGTGTACACGTGTGACGATAAAAATGTCAATCCACCACTATCTATAAACGGTATCCCGGAAGGAACCGTAACACTGGCACTCATTGTTGATGACCCAGACATTCCAGATGTTGTAAAGAAAGCACGCCTTATTGAAAAGTTTGATCACTGGCTTATATACAATATTCCCGTGACTGAGGTAGAAATAAATTCACCGTATGACGGTTCTGGTGTGAACGGGGTCAACACAACAGGGGAGGCTGCCTATACTGGACCGTGCCCGCCAACAGAATTTGAACCAACGGAACATCGCTATGTGTTCCAGCTTTATGCGCTTGATGCCGACATGCCTATTAGAGGTGGGGCAAAAGAAGAAGAATTACGTGCAGTTATGAAGGGACACATTCTAGCAAAGGCAGAACTGATAGGTCTTTATGATAGGGCGAAGAAAAAGTAAATTATAAATTAGCTATTTAAAAAAAATACAATATGCTTACGCTGTATGTTAGGACGGGCTGTCCATATTGCGCCATGGCGCTTGCCAAGATAGATGATTTGGGACTTGAAGTAAAGCAACTGAATGTTGCCGAGAAGGGGATTGCAGAAGAATTAATAGAAAAGGGAGGAAAAAAACAAGAACCATACCTAATTGACGACGAAACAGGAATTTCTATGTATGAATCGGCAAAAATTGTCGACTATTTAGATGAACACTATGGAGATGAAACTTCAAAAAGTGTGAAGGAAGAGTCAAAAGAACAAGAGCCTCCTGGTGTTTGTCCGGCGTAATATGTATATCAAAGTGAAAGCGTCGGCAAATCAAAAGAAAGAAAAAGTAGAGAAAATAGACAATGATACTTTCGTAATTTCTGTAAAGGAAAAAGCAGAAAAAAATCAGGCAAACAAAAGAGTCCTCGAACTCGTAGGCAGAGAACTTGCAGTTCCTCAAAGCACAATTCAAATTGTAACTGGGCACCACAGCCCGAGCAAAATTTTATTCGTTCGTAACTAGAGGGATATTATAAAGTTGTAATAAGTAACATGGAGATACAAATAAAAGCAACAAACATCAAACTTACAAACGACATTTCAGCATATCTTGATAAGCGATTAAAGATGCTTGATAGACTTATTGACCCGAATGACACAAGCGTGAAGTGTCAGGTAGAGGTGGAAAAAACCACAAAACATCACAGGGCCGGCGAGGTGTATCGCTCTGAAGTCAATTTACATATTGCGGGTGCCAAATTTCGCGCAGAATCTACTAAAGAAAAGTTGTTTGACGCTATTGATGAAACTAAATCTCAAATGCATAAGGAGTTAAGGCGACACAAAAGCAGACAAAACAAAAGCGTCCGCAAAGGCGGAGCAGAAATAAAAAAGTTGCTTAAAGAGCAAAAAATAGAGGAGGACCCCGTCTTATAGACCTCGCATAAAATCTTTGTAATCCATTTCGCCTTTTCCTTCAGGGATAACACGTTTTAATATAAGCGAGTCTTTTTTGTATTCTGCTTCAGCGATTTTAACGCGCATTTTTTTCTCACCTTTTTTAACAAAAAAATATGCTTGTGGCCACTCTTTAAGCGCTTGTATTTTTAAGTAATTTTTATATCCGTCTTCCTCCAGGTCAATAAGTCCATCTTCTTTTTTAATGAGCTTGCAGTAAGTTGCTTCCTCATCGTTTTGTGGCTCTGCCTTAATGTCACCATTTATCCAAGGAATTATTGATTCGACTAAAAGCTCGGCTCCTATTTTGGCAAGAAGTTCTCCAAGAATATCTGCCTGAATAGGCCATTCTTCTATGCTGACACTGGCTTGAGCAACTATTGGTCCGTGATCCATTTCTTCATCAAGAAGCATGAGAGTAACTCCAGTATCCCTCATATCTTGAAGTATCGAGCTTTGGATTGGAGATGGTCCACGCAACTTTGGAAGAAGGGAAGGATGAATGTTTAATGCTCCAGAATTAGAAAGGTCAAGAATAATCTTTGGAATTATTTTTCCGTAAGAGACAACAACAAATACATCCCACTCTCCTTGAAGTTCTTCTGGTATTTCTTCTAGAGTTTCTGGCTGAATCACTTCGATGCCTTTTTCCTTTGCCCAAACCTTAACTGGTGGGGGAGTTATTAGCAATTTTCGACCCATAGGTTTATCGGGCTGTGTCACTATAAGAGCGGGCAAAAGCCCAGCTTCTTCGAGATAGTCTAGGATGGTAAGAGAAAACGAGGAGGTCCCAAAAAATGCAATACGAGGAGTCTCAATCATGTTTTTCTTCATCTTGTTTTAAATCTTCAGGGTCAATGTCGTGAATATCTTTTGCTTTGTCAGTAAATAATATGCCATCCAGATGATCTGCTTCGTGTTGAAATATTTGAGCCAAAAGTCCAGTGGCATTATATGTAAAGAGTATCCCGTTCTCATCGTATGCCTGAACTGTTGTTTTTGCCGAGCGCTTTACGGTACCGTACTTCCACCGCACGCTAAGGCATCCCTCATCCATCTCTTCCTTTTTTCGTGAGAGTTTTTTTATTACCGGATTAATAAATGTACGATCTCCCGAACCATTTTCGTCCTCAGATAAAATTTTCCCAGAAATTAAAAATATGCGTAGAGAGACTCCAATTTGAGGCGCAGCTATTGCGACGCCGTCGTGCTGTGAATCAAGAGCCTCACTCATGTCCCACAAAACTGTATTGATTTTTTTCGAACCAATTTCATCAAACGGGACCTCTTTTGCTGTCTCTCGAAGCACTGGTGCGTCTTTTTGTACGATTTCAGCCATAAATCAATTATATAGTAGTTACAAGGTACTTTCAGGCCCAACGTTAACGCTTATGTTTGGGGGGAAATTTTTAAGAATTTCAGTAAGTTTTTTGTCTGGCCATTTTTCTACAGGGATTTTAAGAAGACCACTAAGCACAAACTTGTTTTTATCCACTCGACTAAAGGCTGGATATATTTGGAAAGAGTATTCGGATAATTCTTTTTCAATCAAATCCATTTCTTTTATTATGTTTGGAACGGTTCCAAATGAACTTATCTTGATTAGTGTAGTAAAAGGAGGGTACTCAAACCGTCGTCTGTTTAATATTTCGCCTTCGTAAAATTTTGACACGTTTCCCTCAACCGCTTCCTTTATTAATGAAAGTTCAGGTTGCCTCGTTTGCAAGGTGAAGGTTTCTTCTGCAGTGGCGCGCACTCGCAAAATTAAGGAAAAAATATTTTCGTACATTTTGGGGTCGGGCAGGGAGAGAAGAGAGTCAATTGAGGCTATGGCGCTATTTTTTACTTTTTTATCTAGAAACGAGAGTGATAGCTCAGTTCCAACCAATATTGCTCCCTGTGTTTTGTAAAAATTTGTTGCTTCTTTTAAGGCGCGCTTATATGTTTTTGTTGAGTCGCTGTCGATAGAAAAAACTCTTTTTTGGCCAAATAGTTTGATGAGTTCTGCTTTTACTCTCTCACCTCCAATTCCCAAAGATTTTAGTTTCCAACTGTTGCAGTTTCTACATCTTTCTTTTGCGCTTCTAGAAGCTCCACAAGAGTGGCATACAAAGACATTTCCACCCTTTGATGTATGAAGCACGACTGGAGCGCGGCAGAGAGAACACGTCACAACATCACCACATTCTTCACACACTGTTGTTGGGGCAATCCCACGACGCACGTTGAATATAAATGTTCGCGCATCGGTATTCTCTGTTGCCTCAATCTGGTCGGTCAATTGCGAACTCAAAACAAAAAATTCTTTCTTTCCTTTTTCCCCACGCATGTCAATTATATATTGGTCAGCTTTTGTTGATATGCGAGCGCGAGTAGAACTTAGCTCTTCATATTCTCTTTGTTTGAGCCGCCACATGGTTTCAATTGAAAGAGGCATGCCCGCATAAATAATTCGTGCACCAAGGGCTGCAGCATATTCGCGTGCAAAAATACGATAGTCAACATATGGACGCGACTGCATTTTATAACTCTTAGAGCCCTCGTTTTCTACTATAATAGTTCCTATGTCACCGCGTGGAGTGGCAAGGAACCCGCCAGTTCCGATTATAAGCACAGGATGATTCTCCTTAATGATTGTTGCCAATCGTTTTAGGAGTTCCTTTTTTGCCACATCACTATGGAGCGCATAAACATAGTTTTCTATTCCTTTTTCCAGTTCGCGCTTCAATGACTCAGCGCGCCTAATAGTAGGTGTCACAATATATGTTGAACTCCCATGCGCGAAGGATTCACGAACCAGTCTTCTGTAATCATCAACTCTCTCTCCACTTTCTGACTGGAATGCAAGAATTTCCATAAATGGTTCACTTTTTTTGGATTTCTTTGCCTTCTTTATTTCAGGTAGTTTATCAACGTTCTCCAAGAGGGCTAAAGGCACCACTTGGTGTAAAACTGCACCAAGAGTAGAGGTGTAGTAGTCTGCCGTTTTGTGTGAGGCCATAATAAACTCTGGGAGGAATATGCCCCTTGGCTTTTTCGAGGAGATTTTTTTCATTGCAAAATCACTAGATTTTAATCTTGCCTTTACGTCCTTTGCGTTTTCACTTTTTATTACTATTGCTGGTACAGTTTTCTTACGTAGAGGAACAGAAACAAGCGCGCCGTCAGGAAGAGCGTGCGCTGAGAAATATGAAAGCCTGTCTCTGCGTATTCCTTTTGCTATTGGAATTACGTGTATTAACTTCATCCAAGAGTTTAGAGATTTATAATAAAAATTGCAGCGCCATCAGCCACGTGTAGTGTGTTTTCATCAATCTTTTTGAACCGTGGCAATTCTGTTCCTTTATATATTGGTTGGAAGTTTTGAGTATTGCCTCGCTTGTCGATTTCAATAGCGAAAATTCCGTTTGAAAATGCTACAAGAATAATTTCATCCTCCATGTGATAGAAATCGACGTTTCTTATTGGGTTTGTAGTTGCAAGGACTTCTATTTCCTTTTCACAAACTCCTTCATCATCACAAAAGTAATCTGGAAGCGTTTCTTCTTCGCCTGTCCACGAGGCAAGAACAGAGCTTCCATCTGCCCACACTCTCACAAGGCCACTCTCAGAAGTTTTTGGGTTTGAAGAGTTGGGTAGTGGAGAATTTACTATTTCATCAAGAAGGGTAGCGTACTCACTGTCTTTGTTTGTGACTATAAGACCGCTTGGATTTTTCTTTATTAGAAACGGCTTTACTGAAGTTGTCTTGCCAGGGCGAACAACAATATTCTTTTTCCACGGCCAGCGAGCATCGTTAAAAACTAAAACAGAATGTGTGCCTGGCACAATATTGTCTAAAAGGGTAAGGCCATCCTCAATATTCCCATTAACTGAAATTTTTCTTTGATCCAGAAAAATGCTCGTATCCATTCCAAGGGCTGCTATAGCGACATCTCCACCACGCACAATTTTAAATTGCTGAATGTGGAATCCGGTATTTTTGAGTAAGAAACCAATAACAAGAACCGTCACAAACACTGTTAGTCCTACTCCTATTGCGCTTCCGAATATTTTGCTCATTATCTTCTTAATTACCCAAACACAGCGCTAAAAATGGTCAATTTTTAGCCACTTATGCCCCTAGTTTAAGTTATAAGTCCTAAGATGTAAATTCTTGCAAAATTGAGACTTTAGCGCCTAATGTTTGGAGCCTATTCACCAAGTTTTCATATCCACGATTGATGCTATAGACGTTTCTTAAGATGGATTTGCCCTTAGCTCCAAGCATGCCTATCAATATGATAGTTGCTGGACGAAGAGCCGGCGGGCAGACAACTTCTGAAGCACGAAGCTCTGATTTTCCTGTTATGTATATACGATGAGGGTCTGCCAGAACTGTTTCGGCACCTAGTTTATCAAGTTCAGTATAGTAAATTGCACGCTTTTCATACGTCCAGTCGTGTATGAGCGTAGTACCACTTGCCTGCGTTGCAATCACCGCAAAGAAGGGAAGATTGTCCATATTTAGTCCTGGATAAGGGAGTGCATGTATTTTGTCTTCGGGAGCCACAAGTGTAGATGGTTTGGTAATGATGTCACATAGATTAGTTTTTCCATTTTTTGCTTTGTACAAATCTGATTTAACAAAACTGAATCCCATCTTTTTAAGACGAAGAAGTTCGAGCTCAAGAAAATTTATCGGGCATCTTTTAATCTCTATTTCCGAATTTGTCAAAATTGCGGCCGCAATGAAAAACATTGTATCAGTCGGGTCTTCAGAGATTTCATATTCGATGTCTACATCTATTTTATTTATGCCATAGACTGTTAGGGTTGTCGTACCTATTCCTTCAATTTTGACACCAAGTTTTTCAAGGAAAAAGCACAAATCCTGCACTTGGTAATTTGCTGATGCGTATTTAATTACTGTTTTGCCAGGAATACGTGCTGCGGCCATGATGACGTTTTCAGTAACGGTATCTCCAGATTCGTATAGCACAACCTCACCATCGTGTAATCCTTTGTGGACTATTTCATATGTAGTTTCCGTTGTTTCGATATGCACTCCAAAATTTTCTAATGCGTAAAAATGTGGGCGTACAGAACGACTTCCAAGTTTACATCCACCAGACTGCGGGATAGAGAAAGACTTAAGCGCATGTATGAGTGGGCCAATAAGCATAATCACACTTCTCGTTCGCATCGCAGATTCACGATTTATACTTTCAAGGGAGATTTTTTTAGGAGGGACGACGTGCATATCGTTTCCTACCCAATTGATAGTGATGCCAATACTCTGAAGCACTTCTACAATTCTATGTACTTCCTCAATATTTGGCATGTTTTTTAGAATAGTTTTTCCTTTATTCAAAAGAGAAGCGGCAAGGATGCCCATTGCTATATTTTTTGAGGTACTTGTTGTGACGCTTCCAGATAATTTTTTGCCCCCTTCGATTGCAAGCGACACATCTCTTCCTGCCAGGCGCACAATCTCTTTATTCAATGCGATGCTTATTTTTGAAAACATTTCTGTACTCAAATTTTGCTCACCATTTTCCATGCGCGCCACTGCTGATTGAGTGGTTCCAATAGCTACACCAAGGTCTTTTTGGGTCAGCCCCCTCTCCTCACGAAGTTTTTTGATTAGAACACCTATTTGTGCCAAAGTCTCATTCATCCCGATAGTAATTAGTAACTTAGTAAATATTTGTGTCTTTCCCGAAAAACTATCGGGATTCATAGGGTGAATATAGCATGTATGCTATGTGTAGAAAAGAAAATCTTGTTTATATTTGCCATTTGGTACTAAATCTATACTATATAGGGGACATGGCACTATTAACGAAAAAACTAGGCATAGATTTGGGAACCACATATACGCTTGTATTCGTTCCAGGACGCGACGTAGTCTTAAATGAACCTTCTGTGGTGGCGGTTTCAGAGCAGGACAATGTAATACTGGCAGTGGGGCTTGAAGCAAAAGAGATGATAGGCCGAACGCCTGAGAGCATAGTTGCATATAGACCAATGAGGGACGGGGTTATTGCAGACTACCGCATGACTGAGGCGATGCTTCGTTACTATATGCGCAAGTCACTTGGAAAATGGAATTTATTTAAACCAGACGTGATGGTTTCCGTGCCTGCTGGTGTTACATCAACGGAAAAAAGAGCGGTAATTGAGGCAACCGTTAAAGCGGGAGCGAAAAATGCATATGTTGTTAAGGAGCCAATTCTTGCAGCTATTGGTGCTGGAATTCCAATCCATGAGCCACGCGGGCACATGATTGTAGATATTGGAGGCGGAACAATTGACGTTGCAGTGATTTCGCTTGGAGGAATTGTTGCGTCAACTTCTGTGAAGTGTGCAGGCAATAGAATAGATCAGGCTATTACCGACTACGTTAAGAAAACATTTAATCTTGCAATAGGCGACAAAACAGCAGAGGAAATAAAAATTCAGATAGGTTCAGCGGTCCCGCTTGAGGAAGAACTTTCAATGGTAATTAAGGGGCGCGACTATCTTACAGGTCTTCCAAGGACTTCAGAAATAAAAACAAATGAAATAGTTAAAGCAATTAACAAAGAGCTTCGCGAAATGATAAAAGCTATTCGTGATGTTTTGCAGGAGACTCCACCAGAGCTTTCTGCAGATATTATCGACAGAGGAATAATAATGACAGGAGGGTCATCACAACTACGACACATGCCCGAGCTTGTATTTCGAAGGACTGGAGTGAGAGCCTCTCTTGCAAAAGAGGCACAGTACTGTGTGGTTAAAGGAACGGGGATTGCATTAAATCATCTTGATACATACAAAAAGAGTATTATTGCAAAACGGTAGCTCAACTTTTATACTGAGTAAATAGGAAAAGTACGATGACGATACAATCAATAATAAATAGTATTTTTAGGCAAGACTTCAAAAACACCCTTGTCCTTGGGAGAGTTCTCTTTGGTATAGCTATGCTATTTCTTGGACTCCTTAACTTGTTTAATATTTCATCCTTTGCAGGTTATGCTCCAGACTATTTGCCTGTGCCAACTCTATTAGTAACTGGCGTTGGAGTAATTTTAACTCTTTTGGGATTTGCTATCTTTGCAAACTTACACACAGAAAAGGCGGCCAAAGGACTCGGACTACTGTTCTTGGCCTTCATCCTTATCGTGAACCTGCCACAAGGCAACATGCTAGAGCTTTCTCAAAATGTTGCATTTTTTGGGGCTGCGCTACTTATCGCAACAATAACTAAGGAAGGAAAAAACGGAGCAAAAACTGAGTAATCATGTACGTCGATATCCTCAAAGACGTATACAGCAAGCACGGGACACTGCACCATGCGTGCTTAATTCAGGGAGACAAAGATGTGGTATTAAAGCCGCTCATATCATTTTTTGAGAAAGAGCTTTCTTTTAAAACCAAAGGGAATCCTGATTTCCACTATATGGAATTTGATACATTTGGAGTTTCTGATGGACGCACACTTAAAGGACGTGCCGCACAAAAAGCACTATCGGGGCGAAAAATATTTGTTGCCACTTTTAATGCGATGACTCACGAAGCACAGAATGCGCTTCTCAAGCTTTTTGAAGAGCCGACAAAAGATACGCACTTTTTCTTAATTACACCAAATATTGACAAGCTTCTACTAACACTGCGCTCGCGCATGTTTTTGCTCTCCGAAGAATCCACAATTCAAGAAGACTTCAAAAAAGATGCGAAACTTTTTCTTACTTCGCCCACAAAAGACAGACTTAAACATCTGAAGGGCATGATAGAAAGCAAAGACAAAGCCCTTGTGACATCTTTTCTCGATGCGGTAGAAGCAGAATTGTATAGAGCAACAAAAAGGGATAAGAATTCAGGTAGATTTTTGGAGAGCTTATCAGTAATTGAAGAGGCAAAATCTTTTGTTCTAGATAGGGGATCTTCACTAAAATTGCTCTTAGAGCACGTGGCGCTTACTCTCCCGAAGCTTTAGCAAATGTGTTAGAATTTCCTGTATTATGACGTACGATTTTTCAAAATTGCAACAAAAAACAAAAGAGACAGAAGAATGGCTGAAGGCGGAATACTTTACCATCCGGTCAGGCAGGGCAACTCCCGCGGTGCTTGATGGTGTGAAGGTTGATTCATACGGTGTATTAGTGTCGCTAAATCAAGTAGCGAACATTACCGTGGAAGACGCTCGGACACTACGCATACTTGCATTTGATCCCAGCCAGGGAAAAGAAATTGAAAAAGCAATTTCTAAGGGGGACACGGGGCTTTCTATCTCAGCGGACGATAAAGGAGTGCGTGTTTCCTTTCCGGAACTCACTCACGAAAACAGAGAACAATTAAAGAAGGTTGTTAAGGAAAAACTGGAACAGGCCCGTATTTCGCTCAGAAGTGAGAGAGATGATGTGTGGAGCGGTATACAAAAGAAAGAAAAAGACGGAGATATATCTGAAGATGAAAAATTTGGATACAAAGAAGAGATGGAAAAAATCATTGGGGACTCAAACGAAGTGCTTGATGATCTGACAGAGCGAAAGGAAGAAGAACTAATGAACTAGCACAATGTCGGTTGTTATATTTATCATTATTCTTCTCGTGCTCATTTTGGTACATGAGTTCGGACATTTTATTATTGCAAAAAAATCAGGCATCCGCGTTGATGAATTTGGTATTGGATTTCCACCCAAAGCGAAAACTCTTGCAGTAAAGAACGGAACAGAATACACACTTAACTGGTTACCTTTTGGAGGGTTTGTAAGAATATTCGGAGAAACACCAACACCCGAGTCAATAAGTGGACCAGAAAGCGCTAACAGTTTTGTAAATAAGCCAAAATACATTCAAGCAAGCGTTCTTGTTGGGGGAGTTCTTTTCAATATGCTTTTGGCTTGGTTTCTTCTTTCCATGATGTTTATGGTAGGAACAGATATTGCGCTTACGGATGAAGAAAGGGGATATGCTGAAAATATCAGGCTTGTGGTGAGCTCTGTCCTTACCGAAAGCCCCGCGGGCGAAATAGGGTTAATAGCAGGAGATACCATTGTTTCTATGGAAAGCGATGGAGACATCTTGGCGGACCTTACTCCAGAGGATGCTGTGATGTTTATATCTATGCACAGCGAAGACCTAATTACCATTTCGGTTGACCGAATGGAAGGCGCCACAAGTTATGAAATTACTCCGCAAAAAAATGTCATTGCAGAAGACAAAGAGCGTGCGGTCTTAGGTATTAGTATGGGTTCTGTTGGTTTTTTGCAGTACAGCAATCCTTTTGTTGCTATAAAAGAGGGAGGAAAGTTTACGTACGATTTGACTAGGTTAGTGGGGAAGGGTATATCAAGTTTGTTTTTAAGTATATTCACATTTGATGCTGATTTTTCTGGAGTGGCAGGGCCTATTGGGATTGTCTCTGTGGTAGGAGAAGCAACAGAAGTAGGATTCTCATCCTTACTTTTCATAACCGCGGTTATCTCTATAAACCTCGCGATTATAAACATTCTTCCTATTCCAGCCTTAGACGGCGGAAGGCTCTTCTTTTTAGTAATTGAAGCGGTTAAAGGCTCACCAATTAGACCGGAGGTCGCAAACAACATTCACGCCATCTTCTTCGCACTCCTAATATTGCTTATATTGGTTGTGAGTTACTTCGATATTGCAAGACTCTTTGGTTAAGCACTTTTGAATATATGGCGGTTTTCCTGTACAATACGAGAACTTAAAGATATATGCGCCAGAGTCATTTATTCACAAAAACACGAAAAGAGGCACCCTCTGATGAGGTGGCAAAAAATGCTCAATTACTCATTCGGGCAGGCTACATTCATAAAGAAATGGCCGGTGTATATAGCTATTTACCCCTTGGTTTAAAGGTTTTTAATAAGGTGGCCAACATTATCCGAGAAGAGATGGACGCTGTTGGAGGGCAAGAAATTAAGCTTACAGCACTGCAAGACGAAGTCCTCTGGTCCAAAACCGATCGTTGGGATGATAAAAAAGTAGACAATTGGTTTAAAACAAAGCTCAAAACAGGGAAAGAGGTTGGCCTTGGTTTTACGCACGAGGAACCTTTAACAAATATAATGAAAGACCATGTTCAATCCCACAAAGATCTTCCAATTCTTGCGTATCAGGTTCAGACGAAATTCAGGAATGAGAAGCGCTCAAAGAGCGGGCTTGTGCGTGGGCGAGAATTTTCAATGAAAGACATGTACTCCTTTGCTCGCAGTGAGAAGGAGCACGAAACTCTTTATGCCAAAGTGCGCGAAGCTTATATAAAAATATTTGAAAGGGTTGGTCTTGGAGATTTAACCAAAATTACTTTTGCAAGCGGTGGAGTTTTCTCAAAATATAGTGAAGAGTTTCAAACGATAAGCGAAGCTGGAGAAGACACGATTTACATAGACGAAAAAAAGAACATTGCCGTCAATGGTGAGGTGAATACGGATGAAGTGCTAGCTGATTTGAAATTGGACAAAAAGAATCTCGTGGAAAAGAAATCAATTGAAACGGGAAACATCTTTTCATTAGGTACAAAATTTTCAGAACCACTCGGACTTACTTTTAAGGACAAGGATGAGAAAGACGTTCCAGTGATTATGGGAAGCTACGGCATTGGAGTAGGGAGATTAATGGGAGCTCTTGTTGAGGTGCTTTCAGACTCCAAGGGAATTGTGTGGCCCGAAGCTGTGGCTCCGCTTAGTGTTCACCTAATTTTAGTTGGAGCAGATGAAAAGGTTCGCGCTCATGCCGAGGAAGTCTATGAGACGCTAAGAGAGAGGGGAGTAGATGTGCTTTTTGATGATAGAGATGTGCGCCCCGGGGAGAAATTTGCTGAGAGCGACCTGATCGGAATTCCAACACGCGCCGTCATATCAGAGAAGACAATGGCAGAAGGGAAGGTTGAAGTCACTGCTCGCGCCTCCGGCAAGAGCACGATGGTAGACGAGGCAGAGTTTTTAAATCCATAGTATGTTCGAAAGGATTAGTGAAAAATTACAATCATTACTGTCAAACGATATAGGGATAGATCTAGGAACAGCCAACACATTGGTGTATTTAAGAGGCCGCGGAATTGTTATTAATGAGCCGTCGGTTGTTGCTATTAATCAAAAGACCGGACAGGTTGTTGCAGTAGGGCAACAAGCAAAAGATATGGTTGGACGCACTCCTGGGCACGTAGTTGCGATTAATCCTCTAGTGGAGGGGGTTATTTCTGATTTCGAAATTACTGAAGAGATGCTCGCTTATCTTATAAACAAAGCCCAAAGGAACAACAGGAAAATACTCGGCCCACGGGTTGTTGTGGGAGTTCCAAGCGGAATTACAAATGTTGAAACACGAGCAGTTCGAGACGCAACAAAGAACGCAGGAGCACGAGAAGTGCATATTATTGAGGAGCCAATGGCAAGCGCAATTGGTATTAAGTTGCCAATAAAAGACCCCATAGGAAGTATGGTTATTGATGTTGGAGGAGGAAACTGTGATATTGCTGTTATTTCACTTGGTGGAGTTGTCCAATCAAGAAACGTTCGAGTAGCTGGGGCAAAACTAAATCAAGACATTATTTCCTTCATACGAAGTGAATTCAAAATACTAATCGGAGAAGAAACAGCCGAGAGGTTAAAAATAGCCGTTGGTTCGATTATTCCGACTGGAGACGAGTCAGCAGAAGAAACAATACGAGGCCGCGATTTAATAACAGGACTTCCGCGTGAAGTAGTAATTACAGACGCAGACGTGCGTGAAGCCATAGCCCAATCTATCGATACGATTATTCAAGCAGCAAAAGAGGTGCTCGAGACAACACCACCCGAGGTAGTCTCTGATGTGATGAAACGAGGAATATTTTTAGTGGGAGGCGGAGCTCTCATAAAAGGTTTTCCAGAAGTATTACAGGAGGAGTTGGGAATTCCAGTATTTGTTTCAGATGACCCACTGACCGCTGTCGTGCGTGGCACCGGCATAATACTAGAAAACATAGGAGGACACGCCGAAGTATTAATTGCTCATGAAGACGATCTTACGAGCGCAACATAAGCGCGCGCGCAAAAGCGCACTTCAAAAAACGATGTTTGCCGTACTTTTTTTAGGAAGCATCGGCCTTTTAAACTATTTTCATATAAATCCATTTTCCAATGTATCTCAAGGGATGGCTTCTGTGGTTTGGAAAGCAAAAGACACAACGCAAAGAGAACTCAATGATTTTTACTCGTTATTGCGTAGCAAGAAATCACTAGTGCTTGAAAACAACAAACTCAAACAAAATCTTTTAAGCGTAGAGCACCAAGGTATTTCTCTTGAAGCAGTAAGGGCGGAAAACTCTGAACTAAAGCAAATGCTCGGCAGAGACATAGATGTAAATACAATTCTCGGCTCTGTCTTGAGCAGGCCAAACACCTCTCCTTATGACACACTCATTATTGATATAGGTTCGAAGGATGGTTTACATGTTGGAGACCAGGTGGTTGCTTTGGGAGATTTTGTTGTTGGTTTTGTCAGCAAAGTATTTACCAATACTGCACAAGTAACTTTTTACTCCAGCCCAGGAATTAAAACAAATGTTCTTATTGGCAAAAATAATATTCCGGCCTCAGCAGAAGGTAGGGGAGCAAATAATTTTATAGTTCGATTGCCACGAGATATAGAGGTGGAAAAGGACGACATTGTAACGCTCTCACATTTTGACACACAAATATTTGGGGTAGTGGAGGAAATTTTTCGTACGTCTACAGACGCGTTTCAAATAGTACTCTTCAATAATCCAGTCAACGTCTTCAACACTAAGTGGGTTCAAATTATTAAATCAACTGGTCCGAGCATATGATATCTTCGAGGATTTCTATAAATATTTTGCTTTTCATAAGTATTTTATATTTCCCATGGTGGGCGACGTTTTTAATTGCACTTTTGTTGCTGGCACTACATTCTGGGGTTGAGCTTTTGTTTTGGGGAGTCTTTGCAGATGCGCTTTTCGGAACAAAGCTTCTGTTTTTCTATGATGTACAATTCCTTTTTACACTTACTTTTTTTGCTCTTATTTTCTTGGCGCTATATATAAAGAAACAAATTATTTTCTACAATTAGTGCATGCGAAGATATATTCGAAAAAGATTACAGCGACTATTTAGAAATCCTGGTATAGAAATTGAGCCAGACGAAATCTTTTTGGACTCATCAAATCTTCCAGATTTTGATAGGAATCAATTTGAAGGAAGAATAGAAAAACCAATAAAGAAAGAAATCGTAATTAAGCTTGCGGCGGTGTTTTTGCTTATATTTATGGCTGTTGTTTGGAAAACTTGGGTTTTGCAGGGAATTTCAGGCGAGGCATACAATATACAAAGCGAAATGAATAGGTTGAGGCATGGTCTTATTTTTTCAGAAAGGGGTATTGTCTATGACAGAAACGATGTTGAGCTCGTATGGAACATACCAAACGCTGAAGACGGATTTGCAACACGTTCTTATATGGAGGAGAACGGATTTTCACACATCCTCGGCTACATAACGTATCCCCTTAAAGACTCCAAAGGAATATTTTATCAACCGGAATATATAGGAATAGAGGGTGTTGAGTATCAATATGACCATATATTGCAAGGAGA
>Ga0255052_10000121_pt1 | contig 57230 bp, 45 predicted proteins | sample JV7_2_21_MG_FD_188632 | JGI IMG/M metagenome (GOLD analysis project Ga0255052, IMG submission 188632) | Seawater microbial communities from Jervis Inlet, British Columbia, Canada - JV7_2_21 | ecosystem: Environmental > Aquatic > Marine > Inlet | place: Canada: British Columbia | collected...
TAGTGAAGCACACAAATGGGAGAAGCCGATGCAAATTACGTCCAGCAGTTTCGACAACAATCAGACTATCCCGGGATCTTGCGCATTCGGTATAGCCGATGCCGAATCGCACATGGCTCTGGGACAGAACCGCAATCCGGCACTTGCCTGGAGCGATGTGCCCGACGGCACCAAGTCACTGGTCCTGATGTGCGTCGACCCGGACGTGCCCTCCGTTGGAGACGACGTCAACCAGGAAGGCCGCACTATTTCCGCCAGCCTGCCACGCGTGGATTTCTACCACTGGGTCATGGTTGACATTGCACCCACAGAAACATCGATCGCCGAAGCCAGTTGCTCTGATGGAGTCACCATCGGCGGCAAGAGTACGCCCAGGGGTCCCGCCGGCTCACAACAGGGCATCAATGACTACACCGGTTTCCTGGCCGGCGATACCGATATGCAGGGCGACTATTTTGGCTATGACGGACCGTGCCCGCCGTGGAATGATGAAATCATGCATCATTATCATTTCATTCTGTATGCGACAGATCTTGAGCGCTGCCCGGTACAAGGGATGTTCACGGGTGGCGATGTTAAACAGGCGATCGAGGGACATGTGCTGGCGGATGCGCGGATCGTGGGGACCTATGCTCTGAATCCGGATGTGGCTACCACGCCTTTTTGATGAGTAAGGTCGATCGGCGGATAATGCGGCGTACACACTCCGAAAGAACGACGGCAACAGGCGACCATTATGATTCACGATACCAAATTCTGGATGTTATTTACCGTATTCCAAGTTCTCTTTGGACTTGCAGTTTTTGCCATCACTCGCGACCACTATGTGCAATCCGCGGACAACGTCAGCACCCGCCCATCGACAACTGTCCAGCCTGCGCTCGCATGGTCCGACAGCATCACCCAGACCGATATCGCAAGACTGAATTCGCCTGTATTCAGTAGATCACCTACCCAGGACCCGGCTGAAATATCACGTCAGGCTGACGATTTTTTTGCCAGCGGACAATACCAAAGAGCAGCTGACTCGTATGAGCGACTTTTGACATTCAGCCCGAATGACGTGAGGATTCACAACAATTTGGGCATCACTCTGCATTATCTCGGCAGATCATCTGAAGCCCTGCAAAGACTCAATGACGGCGTGGCCATGGACCCTGAAAATCAAAGAATTTGGCTGACCCTGGGGTTCGTCAACAGCCAACTCGGCAATACCGATCAAGCTCGTACTGCGCTCACATCTGCGACGCAGATCGGCACCGACGAATCGATTCGGCAGTCCGCATTGAAGATGCTCGAAGAACTGCCCTAGCAGTTCGAACTGATCGGGCCAACGCGCCCGATGTCGGCCAGGCGCTGACATCGTATATCGAAAATCGCAATCTCAAGAAAACCGACAAAGCTGTCCGACGCCAAACAACCTTATTTGCGCTGATTGAACCACGTGAGTACGAAAGCGGAACAACCAGCGCTCAAAGATGATAAGGGAATCGACCCCGCTTATAATGGCGCACGCAAAATACAAATCAGGTGCATTCGTTAGTTAGTTCAATTGGAAAATAATATGGCGAGAGCGGAAGACCCGGAAGAAATTGGCCAATCGCTTGGGGGCACGGGCACCATGCGCATCGCGGGGATCCACAAATTCGCCGGATTTTTTACTCCAATCGAAGAGCGCTTTGAGCGCATCAGCCGCCTCGGTGCACGCGCCATGGGAGTTCGAGCTGCTGGCGTAGCGCTGATAGCAGATGACTCACTGTGGTTCAAATCCATCGTCGGTTGGCGCGTCACCGAAATGCCACTAAAAGGAAGTCTCGCGCAGCTGATGCTGGATAACGGCGAGCCCCTCATCGTGCCAGACACGCACAAGGATTTACGATGTGCGAAATTGCCGTTTGTAACCACGGGACCAAAGTTCCGGTTTTTTGCTGCATACCCGATCCGGGACGCCACCGGTGAGATCATTGGCTCTTTCTGCGCGTTTGACACCAAGCCCAAAAAGAACGGCGAGACTCTGGCAGAGACCTTGTCAGACCTGGGCCACCTGACCGAACGTGAATTGCTAACAACGGATTTGTGGAACGCACAGAGCCAACTGGTTGCCAAACTGGGTAGCGCGCGACGCCAGGCTCTGCTGGACACCCTGACCCGGGTATGGAATCGCCGGGGCGGTACTGAACTGCTTGAATTGATCCTTGCGGAATCCGAGTCCAGCCAAGAGAGAATCGCGGTTTGCGTGATAGATATCGATCATTTCAAAGTCATCAACGATAAGTACGGACACGTTGTCGGCGACCAGGCCCTGAGAAAAATTGCCGCGAGCATCACCGCGTCGATTCGCCCCGACGATGTAGTGTCGCGATTCGGCGGTGATGAGTTTCTTGTCATATTGCGCGACGCAGCGCCTGACGTATGCAAGTTGGTCGCGGGCCGGATTTGCAGCAAGATCCAGAAAACAAGAGTGCGAACCGGTGACGGTAGTCTGGCTGTGACAGTCAGTCTCGGCATGGCTGTCAGCGACCCCGGCGAAAAGCTGACCGCTGCCCAGATCGTCGAACGGGCCGACAAGGCGATGTATCATGCCAAGCACCGCGGGCGGAACGGGTCGGCCTTCTGGTCGGACGACGTTAGTTAGCGTCGAGCGCGACGATTACGGTAATCCCGTTCATAACCTGCCGACAAACCATGCTCGCTCCATCATGGTTTCACATTTCCGCGGGCCCCCGAGCAACCACGGGATTGGCCCTGCGCCACATACTGCAGGGTGGGTTCTTGCCGGACTATTCATGCTAGATTGAGGCACTCAAATCGGCGAGGTAGGTCTTGATTTGATCACGCAGTGCAGCTTCCTCATCTTCCCAGCGCTGCATAGCCGCCTGAATACGAGGATCGGCGACGATTTCGGTGTACTGAGCCTGAGAAAACGTGCGCCTCCAACCCGGATTGGCCGCTACTGACTCGCTGAACAAGTCAGTCAAAGCGACCTCGATGGCATCGTCGATATCGCCTCGCAGCGCGAGTATGCCGACATGAGTGCCCGGATCATTCGCCGGATCGAATCCGAGGGACCTTGCAATCTCCCACAGCCGCTCCAGTCGGTTCAGCATCTCATCGCGCGGCAATGAAACGTACCATGCATCAAATGCGGCGTATTGCGCCGCCCGATATTTCATGGGTGCCGTCTTTACGTCGATATCGAGGATAGCGGGCGCCTGCTCCTGAAGATAAGCACTTTCTTCCGCAATGGTTCCCTGCCTTGCGGCAACCCGAAGCAGATGTTGCACCGCTCCAACATAGGCAAATCGACGGTCATCAATATCGTCTTCGATGGCGCGGCGCGCGCTGGCGATGCTGGCCTGCTCGTCTCCGTTGCTAATAGCGCGCAGAAGTTCGATCCGGTAGGCGATTTCGCTTGTTGGCGCGATTGCCATAACGCGACTACGAAAGTCATCGCCTTCTTCCACGAGACCAAGTTCGTAGAGAAATGCTGCAATGATCCCCGGCAATTCGAAATCGGCGGGATCGACCTCGTTGGCCTTCAAGAACTGTTGCAGGTAACCGACACCATCGCCAGCCTGTAAACTCAGTCCGGCAAGGTTTGCGTATGCGTTCGGTTGCGCCGGCTCAATCTCGAGCGATTTCTCCAGCGCCGACCGAGCATCATCCCATTGTTCCAGTGCAGCGTGTAAAGATCCGAGTTCATAGTGAATTCTCGGATTGAATGGGTCTCGCTGCAACGCATCCTCCATCAACGCAACCGCCTTATCAAACTGCCGCAGTCGCTGGTAGCAACGAGTGAGCAATATCTTCGGCTGTAATGCAACAGGGTCAGTCGCAACAATCTCTTCAAGCTCACCGACTGCTTCCAAAAATACCTGCGGGCCATCTTGCTGCGCACGAGCGGACTTGTCTGCAAACATTCGTATGGCGAGAGCTTCGGCGTCAGTCGGGCGCTCAGCAAGTACCTGGTCAGCTATTGCGATAATCTCGGTAAATGCTATGTCCTGGTTCATCAAACCGGTTTCAACCTGGTGCCAGTAATTATTGGCCAGCTCAGTCTTCGCATCGAGAAAGTACGGGTCAATTGTGAGCGCGCCCTTGAGTAGATCTTCTGCTGCCCTCAGCCCACCGTAGGAATTGGTAGACCGTGCCTGCAAGGCTTGCAGGTAAAGATCGTATGCGTCCGGAATAATCGTCGTTATCCCGGCGATTGCTTCACCATCGGCTTCACCGAGCAGCGATTTCGACAATGCACCGCCAACCTTCCCGGCAATTTCATCCTGAATGCCAAAGATGTCGTCAAGGGTACGGTCGTAGTTTTCCGACCAGACGTGAAAACCATCATCGGCTCGAATGAGTTGCGCCGTGATGCGTACACGATCTCCTGAGCGTTGCACACTGCCCTCGAGAACATGAGCCACCTCCAGTGCACGTGCGATTTCGACAATCGTCTTGTTTTGATTTCTGAACGCAAAGCTTGACGTTCGTGCCGCGACTTTCAGGTCTGGAATCTGTGTCAGCATATGCAGCAGCGTCTCGGTCAAGCCGTCCGAGAAATATCGGTTATCTTCGTTGTCTGACATATTGACGAATGGCAGAACCGCGACCGACGCATCACTGACTACCGCTGTTGTACGCGAAGATTCATCAATGCCTGATCTGGAACTGACTATGGCAACGAACACGACGCCAATGACAACTGCCGTGATCGTAATGTATTCCAACTTCCCGCTTTTGTTTTGAGAGAACGACTCATCACGGATGACCTCAGACTCTTTCTTGATGCCATCAGGCGTAAGTTCGTAGATCCAGGAGAAAACGACTGTCGGCAGGAATCCGAGCGCGAACGTCAGCATGACCGCCTTCGACACCCACCCCGGTGCGCCGAAAGCGGGCAAGAGTGTCGTCAAGACCTCGGTCAGCAGCCAGCCCACTACTATGTACGCCGCGGCGACGCGAAAGACGTTTCGGCGTTTGAGCTGTTCGAACAGTGACACTGGAGCGCTCCGACATACTTCGTGGTGCAGACAATTATAGCAATCGTATTACAAAGTTGGACGTCAGCGATTAGCCAAAGGTTGTCATTTCTCGTGGAGCCGCGGATCGCGATCGATTCGCGACGTTGGTGCCAACGACCAGCGGTGCTTTCAGGGTCTCACCACGCCGGCACTTGCCCGACGCAGTATCACCATCTATTCATCCAGGAGGTCCTCATCAACGATGATGGACCCATCCAGTCCCCATTCGACCTCCACTAGTGCAGGATGCTTGTCCGCAAGCAACTCCAGAGCCGTCTTTCTTTTTTGCAACTCCTCCTGCTGCTCGCGAACCTGATCGGCAAGCCTGCGATTTTCGACAAGTACCTCTCGGTGGATCAGGGCATGCTTTATCCTTGCGATAAGGTCGTGGTTATCCCACGGCTTACAAATATATCTGAAAATTTCTGCTTCGTTGATTGCCCCAAGTAATGCCTCCAGATCAGTAAAGCCACTTAGTATCAGGCGCATGGCTTCCGGCTGAACCTTTCTAATCTCATGCAGAAATGTAACGCCATCCATCTCCGGCATCTTGTAATCAGAGATGATCAGCTCAAAGCTTGTCGTCTGTGCTCTCTTCAGAGCTTCGGCTGCACTGTCATAAGTTTCGATTTCCCAATCGTCAACTTTTCCCAGTACCCGAGTCAGTGAGCTCAATATGTTTGGCTCGTCGTCAACAATCAAGATCCGATACATATTCACTACCTTTGGTTGTCAATCACACAAAAATCCGGTTTTCTACCGAGAGATTCATCGAGCCGTGCATGGTCGCTGATTTCATGCGCACGGCTTCTTCGTACGTCTTCATAACACGACTGATTAATCTCAAACGATCATTACGCTGCCATTTTGCGGCCTCGCTGGCCCGGAAGCCAGACAGAGAAAGTCGTCCCTGTGCCAGGTTCACTTTCCACTTCAAGGTACCCGCCGTGGCGCTGCACAATTCCATAAGACAGCGCCAGACCCAATCCCGTCCCCCGGCAGGTTTCCTTGGTTGTAAAGAACGGATCGAATATGCGCCGTAGCGAAATCTCGTCAATGCCACTACCGGTATCCGATATTCGTACACATGCCCAGAGTTTCGGATCTACATTGACACTGCTGTCCATCTCTTTGCCCACCAAATCTTCGGGTAAGGTCCCTGTTGACGTATTGATCCTTATGTAGCCACGCCCTTCGATTGCCTGGGCAGCGTTGACCAGCAGGTTCAGGAATACCTGGCTTATCTGGGACGGTATGCATTCGACCATAGGCAGGTCCCCGTAATTCTTCTCGACGTCCGCCTTGTATTTGATTTCATTGGTCGCGATATTCAGCGCGCGATCCATTTCGTCATGCAGATCAACACGCTGCAACTGTCCGACGTCGCTGCGCGAGAAGCCGCGCATATCTTCGACAATCTTTCTTACGCGCGACACGCCATCCTTGCACTCATCAAGAATTTGTCCGATGTCCTGGCGCATTTCGGTCAGGTGCAATTGCTCTTTTAAAACACAAACTGATTCCAGTCCTTCGAACCCATCGGGCAGACTCTCTTGCAGTTCCTCGTAGGCATCGATCACGCGAAACACGTCGTCGAAGTAGCCGCTCAAACTGTTTAGATTGGCGGTTACGAACGCGACTGGATTATTGATTTCGTGCGCCACGCCCGCAGCCAGCATTCCTATCGAAGCCATTCTCTCAGACTGAACCAGGCGGCCTTGCGCTTGCTTGAGATCATCCAGTGTTTTTCGCAACTCCCGCTGCTGAAAACAGGCCCGAGAGTGATAGCGAACTCGCGCGATGATCTCTATTTCATCCGGCAGCATGACAAGGTAATCATCAGCACCGGCCAAAAAAGCCTCTGCTTTCGTTGCCGGCTCTTCCTGTACCGATAGCACCACAATCGGAACGTCGGTGAGATCGGCTGCGGCGCGGAAATTCCTGACCAGGTCCACACCAGAGACTTCAGGCATATCCATGGCCTGCAAAATAACGGTGGGCTGGATGCGGCTCGCAACCTGCAGGGCGCCTGATGGATCCTGGCAGTGAGAAAACTCGATCTCAGCATGTGCCACGAAGATTGCTCGCAGAGCTGCTGCCGTCCTTGTTTGGTCGTCAATGAGCAAGACGCGAATCTTGCCATCATCGCATGGCGGACCTGGATCAGCAGATTGATGCGGCAATGAGTCCATCATCTGTCAGTCCTTCGCTGTTGCTCCACGCGCGCGACTTCCGCAAAAGTTTTCGTCTCAGCGTACAGCATTCGCTGGCTTCGTGTATCCAAATCCTCGGCCGATGCGGTCCGAATCAAATCTGTTCAGGCGCCGTACTCATTTGGGAGGCTCGATATTCGCCAGGACCTCACTCTCGCCTCCCCTGGACACCTTAAGTAATTCGGCGTATGCGATTTCCTCATCAAGCCCCGACTGGATCAGGTATGTCAGCAATTCGTCGAATCTCTTTCTTCTGGCGTCCCCAGCCGCGGACATATCTCTGCGATTGTTGAAATTATCCAAAAGCGTCGAGCCGCACGGGCAGTTGCGGAATGCCTCGACCATTACCAGTGCGTCCTCATCAATGAGTTGTTGGAGCCCTGTCATGTCCGATTTGATACCGCTTGTTCCCTCGAAGAAATCTTCAGCGGTCTCGAATACGCGACCGCAATTTCGACATTTCTTCGGGAAAGCCGATTCCTCCGCTGGCCGCAGGCCGCTATACCGAGCGTCGCCCGGTTTCACTTTGTTATTCATCGTGCCGTGCTCGGACAGGGTGTTGCATTCCTGTTCTCTCTCCGCCTCGACCATATCTCTAAGACGCAATCCGGTGGGTCCGAAGAAGTCAGCAAAACCGGATCGTACCTGAGAAGTCCCTGTGGTTCATAGTAATGGACAAATGCTGCCGGTATGTGAGAACTGCGTCGTTTTTTCGGTACTGCCCTTGTCCGGCAAATTCAGTGTCAGTGGCGACAATGCGATCGGCCTACAAATCCGCACTCATTAGCATTCGAAAACGCTTGAATCCTGTTACTTTCTTTCTGCCTCGGTTTTAGTCTGATCGTCACCCGATGTACCTGCTTCGCTCTCTGCGAACGGATTCTCCACCATCATGGACTTCGCGAATTCTTCCTCCGCTTTCTTGCGAGCGATCTCCACGGACACGGTGTCTCCGTCATCCTCGAACATTTCCATTAATGTCGAGCCACAGGTGCAGTTTCGAAATGCCTCGACAATAACCGTCGTGTCGTCATCGACGAAAGACTTCAGTCCTTTGTCCTGATCGTTTAATTCGGAGGTTTCCGTGAAGTACTGCCCTACGGTTTCAAAAACACGGCCGCAATTCGTACACTTCTTGGGGAACGAGGAGTCCAGCCTGGCTCTCAGCCCGGTGTGCCACAAATCATCCCAGTCGTTTTTGTCACTCACAACTCTGTGTCCTGCGAGGAACTGCTATCTGAATCTCAAATGCGTTCAATGCAGCCAGTGTACCGCAAGCAGCGCGGCAACGTCCTGTGCCAATGCGACAATAACCGGTTTCCCAGTATTGCTGTTTCTCCTGAAGTCTCAGCTCTGGCCCATCATCGGCTATTCGCGTAAGTCTGTAATGACAGAGGCCACCTCAAATGAGGTGGCCTGTTGGTTCTCGTACGTCCTGCACAGAGGATGCCCGTACTCACGACACGGAGTAAAGGGACTAGTCTTCAATTTCCACGAAGTCTGCCGTTCCATCAGCATTGTCATCGTCGAGCGAGACATGGTTGCCCACGCTTGGTATTCCGTTCAGGAAAACCGTCGTTACATCAAGACCGAACACAATAGTCATCACGGTAATCGACGTGTCATCAATAGCATCGACCGGCCCTTCGATCTCGATCTCCACGTTGTCTTCGATTTCAAAGGTGCTGGCAACGATAGCGCCGGCCGCATTCCGACGAGCATGGAATTCGACGACCGTTCCGACCGGTAGCGTCATTAGATTGAACGGAGATGTGGCGTCATCATCCATGTAGAACGTACCGCCATCAACGATAACGTCGAGCCGGCCATTTCCGTCCGTGCCTCCGGTGGCACCACCGAAAGAAACGGTAATCGTGCCGTTCTTGGCATCCGTCGCATTGACAATGTCAACGATCGCCTTGAACTCAAGATCATCTTCCTCGTCCTCAACTTCGTCAGCATGCAGCGCGCCATCGATGTAATGCCCATCGACTTCGACGACGAGTCCGTCCGCACTGCCGTCTGCAATTGCGTCAGCCAGACTTGTCGGCTCGTATTCTGTAGTCCCGCTAAACACGATCAGGGTGCCATTGATTGTCCAGGTTCCTGCTTCGAGGTCATGCGTTAACGGGCCTTTGATCTCAACCTCATCGTCCTCTTCGTCGAAACAGTCTTCGTCTTCCAGTTCGATAGAGGTAGCCAACAGAGCATCGGGCGCACCAACAGGATCCGGGACCGTTCCCTCGACCTCTACATACTGTCCATCGACTATACCGGCTGACGGAATCATCGCGCCTGCCGCCAACGTCACGTTGAGTATTCCACCGTTGTTCAACGTCATCGTAAACTGATCAACGCCGTTAAATGCAGAAATCGTGCCTTTGACTTCATAGTCGTCGTCACCGGCTTCCTGTTTCTCAACATACGATGCCAGCAGAGTATCGCCATGGTACTCGCCGCTGACCTCAACATTGTCGCCGTTGGCCAGCGTGTCGAATCCGAATGCAGTGCCGTCCTCAGCCTCGAAGGCAGTGGCAGAGCCGATAACGATGTCAACATCGAAAATGGTGAGAGTCTTTATAGAGGCATCTTCTGGATCCACCATGAGGTTTGCCACCGGACCCTCGATCTCATCGTCGTAGTACACGGACTCGGCGGTACCGCTTACACCGTTCGGGTTCACGGTACCTTTCACCGTAACGAACATTCCGACAGAAAGATCATCGTCGTCGAATCGCTGTTCATCATCGACTTCAAACGTCGTCGAGTCGGTTTCGAATTCGATACCGTTTACATAAATACTGCCGAAGCCGGTGAGTGTTCCCGCGGCTGTCAAGTCAGTCGGTTGCACGGTTGTTGGCGGAGGTGTCGATGCACCGCCAGCCGATGAGCCACCACATGCGCCAAGAAAGAGCGCCAGTGCGGCAAAAGTAATCAGTCTAAGTACAGGCATGGCTCAGGTCTCCGTTTGGTAATATGTGGTACACGCTGGAGATCGAAAAAAGGTTCCAAAACAAAAAATAACGGCGAGAGCCGAAGGCTTCCTCAAGCCTCCTCCCAACCGCCAGGAAAGGTACACTGGCGCCTTGCCCAGCCCCGGACCCGGGATCTTCGACGATGAAAATCTGGCCACAGGCCTTGGAAATGGCCGCACAGACTCCAGACGAACGGAATCGTTACGTCGATTTTCTTCGCGCTGTCTCGATCCTGGTCGTCGTTACAGGCCATTGGCTGATTGCGGCTCTTCACTATCAGGATGGAACGCTGACGCCGGGTGACCTGCTGGCAATTCGGCCCGGAACCCAGTGGCTGACCTGGGTGTTCCAGGTAATGCCCATATTCTTCATCGTGGGCGGTTATGCCAACGCGGTCTCACTTGAAGCTGCGCACCGACGCGAGATCGGTTATGCGGGCTGGCTGGTGACGCGTCTTAGTCGCCTGGTTTCACCATTACTTGTCCTGTTGTTGGCCTGGGCCGCACTGGCTGCGATATTGCATTACTCAGGAGTCAGTGGTGACGTTCTTCGGTTTGCGTCGCGAGCTTCACTGATCCCAATCTGGTTTCTTGCCATCTACATCATGGTTGTCGTGCTTGCGCCGGCAACCTATCTCGCCTGGAAGAGATGGGGCTTTGTCTCTTTTTGGGCATTCGCGATCGTCGGTGCGCTCGTCGATATCGCCTTTTTTTCAGCCAAACAACAGTGGCTGGGCTGGACTAACTACTTCTGGGTGTGGCTCGCAGTTCACCACCTCGGATACGCATGGCGCGATGGCCGCATGGGCAGCCCGGCGCGTCTCCTGATCTATTCAGCGCTCGGTTTGTCGATTCTGGTATTGCTTGTAAACAAGGGACCCTATCCTTTTGCCATGGCGGGATCACCGGATGCGGGATTGAGCAACACGCTGCCACCGAAAATAACCTTGCTGGCGCTCGGAGTTTTTCAGTTCGGTTTGCTCTTGTCTGTTGAGACACCGATGCGGCGCCTGTTATCCGGTCTGAAACTCTGGGCGGCAACCGTCTTGATTAACAGCATGATCATGACACTCTATCTCTGGCACCTGACTGTAATGGTAATTATCGTTGCCCTGTTCTACTTGGCAGGCGGACTGGGACTGGGGCTGAAACCCGGAAGTTCCGAGTGGTGGATGTCTCGTCCTGTATGGATTGCCGTTCTTTATGCGGGGTTATTGCCGGTGACATTTCTGTTTGCCCCGTTCGAGAGACGCTCCCGTCCACCTGACGCGCCTGTACCGACGGCAACACAGCTAATCTCTGGCGCCCTGCTTATCTGTGTCGGTGTAGCACTGCTGGCCTTGTTTGGAATCGGCCGTCCCCCGCTGCCCGGGCTCGATTTCGCCGCATTCGCGATGGTCCTTGTGGGCTCTGGATTCTGTGGTTTACTGCCGGGATTCAAATAAGGCAGGATGGTCCAATCAGGCTTCGAAGCCAGGCCCGTTGCCATTTTTGAAAGGACAACATCAGGAATCTTCAATGAACATGAACATTCGCGACGCGAATGCTGGCGACCAGACCCGCATTGCAGACTTCAATTCCCGGATAGCCGTCGAAACCGAAGCTCGAGCGCTCGACGAGGACATTATCGGTTCAGGTGTTGCCAGATTGATCGACAATGTCTCTGACGGTCGTTACTGGGTCGCCGAGAAAGACGGCCGGATTATCGGCCAGATCATGGTGACCTATGAGTGGAGCGACTGGCGCAATGGTCGACCCTGATGCCGCGGGTCTGAGGCTTTACGTAGAGAATGACAACAAACGCGCACAACGTACTTACACATCACTTGGTATGGTCGATCCTGGATATCTCGTCATGGAGTCGATATTCGATCGCGGCGTGACTCAGTAGGGAGAACGTGAATGCTCAAGGCTGGTTCCAAAGCTCCGGAATTTGTGTTGCAAAATGATCGGGGTGCGGAGACCTCGCTCTCGGACCTGCTGCACAATGGGCCGTTGATTCTGTATTTCTACCCTGCCGACTTTACGCCCGGGTGTACGAAGGAAGCCTGCACAATCCGCGATCTTCATCAGGAAATTCTGTCGGTCGGACTGCAAGTTGCCGGTGTGAGCCCCCAGGATGTGGACAGCCATGCGCGCTTCCGCAAGGAACACAATCTTCCGTTCATACTACTGAGTGATCCTGACAAAGTCGCAATCAATATGTACGACATCGATGGCCCGTTGGGCGTCGGTGTTCGACGTGCGACATTTCTGATCGGCCAGAACCGAACCATTCAAGGTACACTGCTGGCCGACATCTTGATTGGCCGGCACAAGGAATTCATCGACAAGATTGTCGTTCTCAGGGAAACCGCGGGGATGAGAGCGGTCTCGACCGATTAACCCGCAGTTTTCGCCAGTGATCTCTGATCCCGGCCGGTTCTCGAACGATCATTCGGTACCGATAAACCGGCCGTCGCGTTGGCGAAATAAGCAGGCTACCCGCGAATCGTCATTGTAACCCGGCGTAGATGCCCGGCGTGGCGGTGCTCCCACAAGTAGATCCCCTGCCACGAACCCAGATCGCAACGACCGTCGCGCACCGGAATATTCAAATCAGACTGCGTCAGAATGCTGCGGACATGTGCAGACATGTCATCAGGTCCTTCAGCTGTGTGCGTAAATATCGGGTTTCCGTCGGGAGTCAATTGAGACATGAACGATTCGAGATCGTGCATCACTGCAGGATCGGCGTTTTCACAAATAATCAGCGAGGCGCTCGTGTGGCGAATAAAAAGGTGACACATGCCTATGTCAACGTCGGAGTCCCGCACCGCATTTTGCACCTGGGTCGTCAGGCAATGTGTGCCACGTCCGCGTGTTTCTACCTCAAGCTCGATCTGGCTGATCACGACACGGACCGGGTTACAGGACCATAGGCTGACCAGGATTGGCGCCCCTGTATGGTTCACCAAATCTCAGTCGAAGGGTCTTGGTCTTGCCGAACCACGGTATAGATACTATGTAAATATTGTCGTACTCGCTTTCCGCAATCGGCGGTACATTCTTACTCGCACCCAGGTTGGCTATTAACTCCGGCACTGTGTTGCTATGCCCCACGACAAGAATAATCTCGCCCTTGTTGTTCTTGAGAATAGTACTCAGGACCTGTTCGGTATCCGCTGCATCATAGGTACTAATCGGTACATTGAGCGCATCGGCCAATGGTCGAACGGTTTCCTCTGAACGCCGGTACGAAGTCGAGTAAATCGCGTCGATACCCGCGACAACGTCTGCGTCCACCAGTTGTCGTGTCAACTCCGCGACGCGCTCCCGCCCTGCATTGTTTAGCCCAGGATCGTCCGCAGGTAGCTGTGCCTTCTCGGCATGCCGGACGAAGATGATCGTGGTAGTTGCCTGTAATTCGAAGAACCACGCCAGACCGAGCGCGATGGCAGCATAAATGACGACAATTTGTAGCCGCCGGCGGCGGCGATTGCGGCGACGGTCTTTATCTGTTTTGGGTTTGCGCATGGGGAACGACTTTACGAGATTTCAGCCGTTTTGACTACGTTTTGTCGTCGTCCTTGTCGACCACTACATACTCCCCCTCGATAACACCACCGGTAGACCGTGCTCCAGATTGGTCTGTCTTCGCCGATGGTGCTCGCTGGGTTTTGCGATTAAACCACCACAGACGGATGCCGATGACCGTCGCCATTACGAGAATGACGCCACTCAAAACCAGGAATGCAAAAAAACCGAGGACAATTGAGACGCCTATCGCCAGCGCCCCAACAATAATGACCAACAGATTGGCCAACGGATTGCCGGCAGGAAACCGTCTATTTGCTGATCCTTGTCTCATCCATCCCCTTTTCATGCGCTCAGTCTGACGACTTTCGCGTGTGAACCATCAATCCATGTAGCCCATGTTTCGCCAAAGTAGAAACTCATTTGTGATAAATATCAATAAATTATACTGTTTTCTTAGAATCAATATCGAATATATCCAGCCATTACGTCGGTATTCAGACCCCTTCCAGCTTGCCGGGCTCGGCGCCACTGGCAACTACCGTCAACTCGATATTGGCCTGATTCATGGTGAATTCAATGTTTATGGTGAATTCAATGTTTAGTGACGACTCATATTGAATCCTGGAACTGCTGGCAGCACAATGCGCCGTCGCACGACCGGACACCGGAGAGGTGGCAGAGCGGTTGAATGCACTGGTCTTGAAAACCAGCAAGGGTTTGTAGCCCTTCGTGGGTTCGAATCCCACCCTCTCCGCCAAAATCAAAGCGGCCCTTTATGGGCCGTCCAGACTGCTGACAAACCCCGTCATTTTGATGGGGTTTGTTGGTTCTGGGCTTTGCTCCACGCGTAGTGGTACTTGCTCGTTAATAATTGGCGAACAGTAAACGTTCGCGGTTTCGACGCCGGAGCGGCCGAACGAGGGCCAATACCCGGCCGATAAGCGACCAAAAGGCCTTCCGGGCCTTGTGCGTGGCGATCTTCTTCATGTTCTGGCACGCGGCTGACAGTAGACATTGTTCTTTCACTTTGTCGAGCCCACGCAGTCGTGCGTAGCGATGTCCGTGCAGTTGTTTACCGTCGGCAAAGCTGCGTTCCACGGTTTCCTTGCGACGCGTGTAGATCTTTTTACCGGCATCCGTCAGTCGATGTTGATCGATGCGCTCCTTGCTATCCTGCCAGACGTGCCGGGTCAGCACCTTGGTGTGGTTGGCACTGCGCGTGCACTGCATCAACAGCGGACAGCGCTTGCAGACCTTGGGGTCTGACTTGTACTCGCGATAGCCCAGGCGGTTGGTGGTGCTGTAGGTGATGCGCTGTTCGCCCGGGCAGACATACACATCGGCATCGGCATCGTAACGATACTCGCGCTTATAGAAGTAGCCCTTCTTGTGGTTCGGCCGCCGGTAGCCAATCACGCCGTACAGCTCTCGCTCTTCGAGTCCCTTGCAGATCGCCGCGGACATGTAGCCGGCATCCAGTCCCACCGCTTCAAGCTCAAAGCCAAAGCGCTCGCGCTGCCGATCCAAACGGGCAAGGTACGGCCGGCTATCGTGCACGTTCGCTGGCGTCACATGGGAGTCGGTGATGATGTTGTGTGCCCCATCCACCGTGCGATGATCCAGGTAGAAAAAACCCTTTGGCTTGCCATCACGAACCATGTAGCCACTGTCCTTGTCGCTGCGGCTAACCTTGATGGCCTTCGTCTTTGGCTTTCCAGACTTCGCCTTCAGCGGCGGCTTGCCGTGCGACTCGCGATCCTCGTCGATGGCCTCATCGAGTGCCTCGAGATAATCCAGTGGCGCGACCTCGACTTCTTGCACATCAAACTTGTTCTTGTTGGCTGAGGCCTTCAGGTGTGTGCTGTCGGTGTACAGCACCCGACCGCCGACCAAGCCGGTTGACTGTGCCTGCTCGACGATGGCATCAAAAATCTCCTGGTAGATCGGGGTGCCAACAAAGCGCCGCCGCCGGTTCTGGCTGATGGTGCTGGCATCCGGAATCTTGTCGGTCAACGAAAAGCCCAGAAACCAGCGATAGGCGACGTTCACCTGCACCTCTTTAACCAACTGCCGTTCGCTGCGAATGCCATACAGGTAGCCAATGAACAGCAGCTTGAACAACACCACCGGATCGGTGGCCGGTCGGCCGTTGTCGATACAGTACAAGTGCCTGACTTTGTCGCGGATAAACTCAAAGTCAATGAACGCGTCGATCTGACGCAACAAGTGATCCTCAGGAACCAACGACTCCAGGGTCACCATCTCTAGCGCGTGTTGATGCGCACCGGGTTCTATTAGCATGCCCTATTATACAAAAGCCCCGACGTAATCGCCGGGGCTTTGTCAGCAGTCTGAGGCCCCCTTGCGGGGCCGTTTTTGTTCTGCTCGCCGAGTGTGGTTGCGGATAAGGACGCGAGCCGTCAGGACTCCTTCGCTCGTAAGCAGCCGTTCGCCCCATGTATGCTCTAACGGCTCAGTGCGACCAATTGCAGCCGTCGTCGCAGTCAGCTGTCATTCGATTTGAGTCGTCCCAAGGACTTCTTCGACGAGTGCAACATATTCGTCGGTGTACGACGTTTTTTGAATCTCCCATTCCACTCTGGCACGTTTGGACGAAGCCACTACGTTCGCTACGAAATCTCGGACTGAGCGCGGGGAATTTCCACCCAACATCCCTTCATAATACTGGTGAAGGACATTGTCCTGGTTTCTGTTAGCGGCTCGAAACCAATCGCGATACCTCACTGTGTCCTCGGCAGAAAGTTCCTCGCCCGCCCTGGCTTTGACCAGGATCTGGGGCAGATAATCTGAGTTGAAGACATGCTCGTTGGCCACCATTGCGGCATCAGCTCTGCTTTGGCTAATCTGGACACGCATCAGATCCGAGTTTTGACTGAGCTCAACGGCCAGAAAGATCAGCCCGAGGATCACGCCGATATTTGCTGTAAACGACAGCCACGTGTTTAACCTTTCTGTATTCATCTGCTTACTCCTGAAAATCAACAGGGGAAGCGTACGAAATTATGCTCAAGAAGTCTGATTTGAGTCGTCGAATAAATACTGAAGAATGACAATATCGAAGTCGCGGCGAAGGTCGGGTTGTCTTCGGGTCAGTAGCCGACATCTTACATCAGATTGTTCGACCGGTGGCTAGACGGCGCTTGGGAGTCATTCAAAGGCAGAGACTTGAAAAACACGGACTTGAACGGCTGCTCTCTGCGATTTCAACCGGTCGATGCAACACAGTAGCCAGCTGCTGATATTAAACACAAACCTCTGTTAAATCATGAGTTTGTGTTTGCAGCGCCGCACAGTTCAATCTGCACAACTGACATTGATGCTAAACTCGGCCCATTCGTTTACAGGAGAAGCTCGCATGCAACAGAACGTAAACCATCTATCCCCGGTATCGGACCTATCGGTTGAGGATCGAGCCGATTTCATCTGGAAATGCTATGCGCACGTCGTAGGCGCAATTATCGCGTTCGCCGGGATCTCGGCCTACCTGTTTCAGTCGGGTATATCCGAAAGAATAGCCATACCGATGCTCAATAACTGGTGGATGGTCCTTGGTGCTTTCATTCTCGCCGGTTGGGGAGCATCGCATGTCGCCCACCGCCTGCAGTCGACCGCGGCCCAATACACGGCGTTTGCTGTTTTCGTATTCATGGAAGCACTGATTTTTGCGCCGATGCTCTTCATCGCCGCAACGATGAAACCTGGCGTTATTGACAGTGCCGCTGGCGTAACACTGCTCGGCTCTGTCGCCCTGATTGCTACAGCAATGATCACTCGCAGAGATTTCTCGTTCCTGCGAGGATTGCTCGTATGGGGCGGTATGCTCGCCATGATCGGCATATTCTCAAGCTTCATTTTTGGCTTTGAGATGGGTACCTGGTTCTCAGTCGCCATGATAGGGTTTGCCGGAGCTGCCGTTTTATATGACACATCGAACATCCTGCATCATTATCCGCAGGACAAGTACGTAGCGGCTTCAATGGCATTGTTCGCATCCATTGCATTGATGTTCTGGTACATACTCAGGCTATTCATGAATCGAAACTGACGCCCGGGAAAGGGGCCCGCCAGCGGGCCCTTTTTGATTGCAGGTCTTGGTTGCAAAACCTCGGGAAGCGGTATACTCCGCACAATCCTTGTACCTGAAATCACTGCCAATGACCCAAGCAGCACAATCTGATCGACAACCTGTGCATGCGGTCATTCTACTTTGCACGGCCTTATTGCTGCTCGCGCCAGCCGCCGCCAGTGCGCAGGAGCCAGCAGCGTTTGATGAGATTGCTGCCGCCGCCGAACTCAGTGACATCATCGAGCAACTAGACGTCGAAGCGGTTGATGAAGAATTTCTCGCCGACGCCCGGTCACGCGTTATCAAGTTCGAAGCGGCCGCCATAGCGTGTGCGGATCATGCTACCGACGCACGCATTCGTCTCGAAGAACGATTTGAACCTCTAAGAGATGTCGATCCTGAAGTTGCCGGCATGGAGATCATGGACCAGCGCCAGGAAATCCGTGCAACACTCGATGAATCGATCGCTGCGCAAAGTCGTTGCGAAGGTGTAAAGGATGATGCAAGAGCACTTGCGGCGCGCATCACTGACGCACAAAGCAAGCTATCGCAGCAATTTCTATCCAGCCGAACCCAGTCGGTAATTGTACTGGTTCGTGACTTCCCTGTACGAGCAGCAGCGTGGCCATCACAGGTTCGCAAGTCGCTGTCACTGACTCTTGCAGAAGACACGACGCTCGCCCGGTTGCTCTGGTCGCTGATCATTATGGGCAGTCTCGCCGCATTGCTCGGCCTGTACGTCCGGCAAAAATTCAACACGTGGTATGCAAAAGCCGGGGGCGACGATGCGCCACCGCGAATGAAGTACCTGGGACCCAAACCGGCGGCGGAGTTCGCGCCCTTGTGGCTCGAAGGCGCCGCACTGGTTCTTGTATTGATGGCCATGGTTGAGAACCCGTCGATTGATCTGCTGGTGATGCGAGTTGCCTGGGCGATCCTGATTTTCGGCTTTGGCTGTGTCGTTATCAACTGGGCCACGGGACCACTCTCTCCATCTGCCGAGGTCAAGGGCCTGATTCCGGATCACGTTCAACCACTGCGCTTGCGCCTGCGCTTCTTGTTACTAACGATCTGTGTAAGTTTTGTCATATTGGGCGGCGAATGGCTGTCCGTTCGTGTCCTGGACCCATTCGTGAGCGGCCGGGCTTCGATGATCTTCCTGGTCGCAATTGCCCTTCTCGCACTGCTCACCTACATGGGACGAATTCCGGCTTTGGAAGGCCGTTACCGGACTTTACGATTCGTCGCGATTGTCGCAACGAGCCTGGGCATCATTGGCGTCCTCGCTGGCTATCAAAACCTCGCCGGTTTCCTGATCCACGGGCTGACACGAACCGGCCTTGCCCTGTTTATACTCTGGATTCTGTTGTGGTCCGTCTACCAGTCTTTCCACTACCTGATTCAGCAAGACACGCCTGCCGCCTCTCGAAGTCGCGCCATACTCGGCGTCACTGAAAGTGGCTCGCGCACCGGAATTGGCTTCATGCGGCTGGTCGCAGACCTGGTGCTGTGGCTGAGTTTTGTTGTTTACATGATATACGTCTGGGATGACTCGGGCACAACACTGGATCAACTCTACGAACTGGTCGTGCTCGGCACGACGATCGGCAATGTTGATCTGGTACCGCTGAAGATCATCGGCGGCATCCTTATTTTTGTTGGGATCATCGTTGTCATTGGCTGGATGAAGCGTTGGATCGATCGGCGCTGGTTGCAACACATCGCTATGGAGCGCGGTGCCCGTGACGCGATCATCACGCTGTTTGGGTACGTCGGATTTGTTGCTGCGGTTCTTGTCTCCCTGGTACTTGCCGGCGTCGATCTCGGTGGACTGGCAATCGTCAGCGCAGCGCTTGCTGTCGGCATCGGTTTTGGCATGCAGGAAATTGCCAACAATTTTATTTCCGGGCTGATATTGCTATTTGAACGGCCAATTCGAGCCGGTGATTTTGTTACAGTCGGTGATGTCGAAGGTTTTGTACGCAGAATCAGAATTCGCGCGACGGAAATCGAGACCCTCGACAATCAAAATGTTCTGGTACCCAATTCCGAACTCGTCTCAGGACGCGTCACCAACTGGGTACTGCGAGATACGCACGGGCGACTCCGAATCGTTGTTGGCGTCGCATACGGTTCCGACGTTGAGCGCGTGCGAGAAATCCTTGAACTGGTTGCACGTGAACATCCTGAAGTCATCATTGACGGTCGTGCCCCCGCACCACGCGCCCTGTTCACGGGCTTTGGAGACAGTTCTCTTGATTTCGAGTTGCGGGTTCGCATACAACGAATTGAGCGACGATTCTCTGTAACGAGTGATTTGAATTTCGCTATAGACAAGTCGTTCCGCGAGGCTCGCATCAGGATTCCTTTCCCGCAGCGCGACCTGCATATAGTGTCCTACCCCGAGCAAAAGGAAGCTGTCGCCGCACCGGTCGACAGCGGCAAGTTACATACACAAACGCATTTTGGCGCGGTTACCCGAAGTCACCGCTCCGAGATCGAGGTTGCCTGCAATCCTCTGGAAGTCTGGACTGCGATCACCCAAATCGACCAAATTAAAAGCTGGCTCGCCCGCGAAGGTACGTTTGCGTCACACATTGGTGGAACCTTCGAACTTGCATTGCGAGATGGCTACAATATTCGCGGACGGATCGATGTCTTCATGCCGCCGCGTCGTCTGCGCGCAGTTATCAGGCCGATGCGTGAAGAGGGCCCGCTACCGACCGGTCCGATTACGATCGAGTTCCTGCTTCGTGAAATCGACGGCCATACACTGCTAACGGTAATCGTGGCCGGGATACCCGACAGTGAAGACTGGGAAGAGTACTACCGTCTGTCGGAGGATCGCTGGAAGAATGCGTTGGCTGAACTAAAAAGCAGCGACGTGTGGCGCTAGCCAACTGCCAAAGAACAGAATTTTTCAACCGCCATCCAGCAAACAGGACCAGTCACGCCGTAACGGTCGTCATGCCACCCATGTAAGGTTGCAAGACATCCGGTATGCGAATGCTGCCATCGGCTTGTTGATGGTTTTCCAGGACAGCGATCAACGCGCGGCCGGCCGCAACACCAGATCCATTTAAGGTATGCACAAGTTCGGGTTTCCCGGTTTCCGGATTGCGACGCCGTGCCTGCATGCGTCGCGCCTGGAAATCCGTGCAATTGCTGCAAGAAGAAATTTCCCGATACCTCTTCTGGCCCGGAAGCCAGACCTCAAGGTCATATGTTTTTGCCGCGCTAAAGCTGACGTCACCTGAGCACAGCGTAACGACGCGATACGGCAACTCCAGGCGTTGCAGGACTGCTTCAGCGTGACCGGTTAGCTCCTCCAGGGCACGAGATGAGTCTTCAGCAGCAACAATGTGTACCAGCTCGACTTTCTCGAATTGATGCTGTCGGATCATGCCACGCGTATCCTTGCCATGGGAGCCTGCTTCGGAGCGAAAACACGGCGTATGCGCGGTGAACCTCAAGGGTAATTGATCAGCTTCAAATATTACGTCGCGCGCAAGATTCGTTAGCGGTACTTCGGCTGTCGGAATCAGGTAAAACGGTGTCTCCGTCGTGGTCTTAAACAGGTCCTGCTCGAACTTCGGCAACTGGCCTGTACCGACGAGTGCATGCCCCAGAACGAGATACGGCACATACGTTTCTTCGTAGCCGTGTTCGCTGGTGTGGGTGTCGAGCATGAACTGGATCAATGCGCGTTGGAGTCTGGCCAGTGGGCCGCGCATAACCACGAAGCGGGATCCTGACATCTTGCTGGCTGTATCAAACTCGAGCATACCGAGCGATTCACCGAGATCGATATGATCCCGGGCCTTGAAGTCAAAAGTCGCTGCCTCGCCCCAGCGACGAATCTCTTTGTTGTCATCTTCTGTCTGTCCGTCTGGCACGTCATCCACCAGCAGATTCGGCAATTCCAGTTCAATCGTCTGTAGTTCGGACTGAACGGAATGCAGCTCAGTTTGACTGATCTCGAGTTGCTCACCGAGTTCATTGACCGCGGCGAGCAATGGTCCGATATCTTCGCCCTGCGCTTTCGCCCGGCCAATCGTTTTGGAGCGCGTGTTGCGTTCGCTCCGCAGATTCTCAGTCTTAACCTGCAATTCCTTGCGGCTCGCCTCAAGCGCCAGATAAGCCTGCACATCAAACGCATGGCCTCGGCGCGCGAGATTTTCGGCAACGTCATGTGGTGTTTGTCGTAGTAGTTTTGGATCAATCATCGTTGGTTTTTTCTGCTATTTGCGCCGCTACCGGTCACGATTGCGTTGCTCGATTTTTGCCAGCTTTTCGCGAATCTTCAACTCCAGACCACGAGCCACGGGATGATAATACTTACGATCACCCATGTCGTCTGGAAAATATTTCTCACCGGCAGCTATGCCGCCTTCCTCGTCATGTGCATAGCGGTACTTGTCACCATAGCCCAGGTCTTTCATCAGCTTAGTGGGAGCGTTTCTCAGGTGCATCGGCACTTCCAGGGAACCGAATTCCCTCGCATCTTTTTGCGCTGCTTTGGCCGCCACGTACACAGCATTACTTTTTGCCGCGCACGCCAGAAAGACAACCGCCTGTGCCAACGCCAGCTCACCCTCCGGGCTACCCAGGCGTTCGAGCGTCTCCCATGCGTTCAGGGCCAATTGCAACGCCCTCGGATCGGCATTGCCGATATCCTCGGAGGCCACACGAACCATGCGACGCGCTACGTACAGAGGATCGCAGCCGCCATCGAGCATGCACATCAGCCAGTACAACGCGGCATCCGGATCTGACCCTCGCACTGACTTGTGTAGTGCCGAAATCTGATCGTAAAAATACTCGCCGTGTTTATCAAACCGGCGCCGGCCACCGGACGCGACTTCCTGAACGACAGCTTCGGTTATCTCATCACCGTCGGTAAGGTCCGCCGCGAGCTCGAGCAAATTCAGCGCGCGCCTCGCGTCTCCATCGGCCGCCATTGCGATCAATTGCAGCGGTTCGGCGGCGATCTTGAATTTCCCAGGCAACCCCCGCTTCTCGTCCGCGATCGCATGCCGAATAATTGCAACGATGGCCTCCTGATCCAGCATTTTCAGCACATAGACTCGCGCACGTGACAGCAATGCGTTGTTCAATTCGAAAGACGGGTTTTCTGTCGTGGCTCCGATAAACGTTAACGTGCCGTCCTCTACAAAGGGCAGGAAGGCATCTTGCTGTGACTTGTTGAAGCGGTGCACTTCGTCGAGAAACAGGATTGTGCCGCGACCAGAGACCTGTCGATGCTGCCTCGCCTCCCCAACCGCCGTCCGAATATCCTTAACGCCGGCCATGACTGCCGACAAACCGATGAAATGCGAATCTGTCGTCCTTGCAATCAACCGGGCCAGCGTCGTCTTGCCGGTTCCCGGCGGGCCCCAGAACACCATCGAATGCGTCCTGCCGTGCTCGATCGCCCGGCGCAGCGGTTTACCTTGCGCCATCAGGTGCGACTGACCGAAGAACTCACCCAAATTTGTGGGCCGCATGCGATCGGCGAGTGGCCGCTCGGCAGCCTCGGTTGCTACGTTCGAGAAAATATCCGTCAAGACCTGCCACCCGCCCTGCGCCTAAGGTACCAATTCTCGACACGCAGACTCCAGCCGCCGATACCTGCGCTCGCCACTGTCAGTCCAATAATTATGCCGACCGAATCTGCAGCGACGTCGAACCACTCCGAAGAGCGATAACTGACGAGACGCTGACATGCCTCTATGAGTAATCCAAAAATCATCAGTCCCACACCAATGCGCCAATAGGACCGGGGTCGGTACTGACCGGCAAACCAGATTGCAAGCGACGTGAACGTTATGCCATGTAGCCACTTGTCGATGTCAAAGAACCAGGAGACGAATACTCGTCGATCGGACCAAAACCAGACGGCCGGCATGAGCGTTAATACCAACACCAGAACCAGCAGTATCACGCTTGCGAATCGCCAGCGACGCGCGTAGTGCAACGGCAGCACTATGGATCCGTTGCTGCGCTGACGGCTGGAACGCCAACCACGTCAACACCCTTTGGTACAGCGAATTGAAATTGTGCGGAGTCAATCGGAGCATCGACCTTGACGTCGTACAAGGCGACCAGCGTCGTTTGCTCAAGGTTGTCGAAGAACACCATGCGACTCAACACACCGGCAATGAAGCCGAGCTCAACTCTGTGAAAACCACCGTCTGAATTCTTTGGGCTGAGTCGCACCCAGGTAGTATCATTTTCGACAACACTACTTTCGTAATTGAACTGATCCATCGCTTCTGCCGAACCACCAAGCAGCAAGGCCGGCGTATTGCTCAGAGCTTCGGCCTGCGGCTTAACGGTGACCTGGGCGAGATCGACATCGTAGCTCCAGATATTCAGCCCATCCGCAATAAGCGATTGCTCATAAGGTTCGGTATACGACCAGCGAAACCGGCCGGGACGCTGAACTTCAAGAGTACCTTCATTGACCTCGACAACCAGTCCGTCCGCATCGATCAGAGATTGTTTGAATCGACCTTGTAACGTTGTGATATCAAATACAAACGCATCAACAAGCCGCTTGCCGGCATCCTGAACGTCGATCTGCGCGATCGCTACCGGTGCAACGACCAGAGCTGCCACACAAATTACGATTGGTCGAATGCAGCGTGTGTCCCGGTGCGACATTTCCCTACTCCTTGGCCGCTGCCGGAATCAAGATCTCCCGTGCTCCGTTCGATTGTAACGGTCCAACCAATCCAGCAGCTTCCATTGTCTCAACCATTCTTGCGGCGCGGTTGTATCCAATTTTCAATCGTCTCTGCACGCCCGAGATAGACGCTTTGCGGGTGTCCATTACAATTTGTACGGCCTGGTCATAGAGTGGGTCCTGCTCGGCATCTACACCGTCAATAGCCAACGATTCCAGACCAACAAGTCCTGGAGTTGGACTCGCGGGTCCGTCAAGAATTTCATCAACATAACGAGGAGCGCCACTTTTCTTGAGGTGACGTACGACGGCATGCACTTCGTGATCTGCAACAAAAGCACCGTGTACGCGCTGGGGTACTGACGTTCCGGGCGGCAGGTAAAGCATGTCACCATGCCCCAGCAGGGTCTCGGCGCCCATTTGATCAAGAATTGTGCGCGAATCAACTTTGGCCGAAACCTGAAACGCAATGCGCGACGGCACATTGGCTTTGATTAGGCCCGTGATGACATCAACCGACGGACGCTGCGTCGCCAGCAACATGTGAATACCTGATGCGCGGGCCTTTTGCGCGAGGCGCGCGATTAGTTGTTCGACTTTTTTGCCCACGATCATCATCAGATCGGCCAACTCGTCGATAATGACAACGATGTAGGGCAACGACGTCAATGTGGGATGTTCAACCGGGTCTTCGTCGTCGACCAATGGCGGTGGCTTGAAGAACGGATCGCAAATCGGATCTCCCGCAGTAATAGCTTCCTTGACCTTGCGGTTGAAACCGCCAATGTTGCGTACTCCGAGCGCGGACATGAGGCTAAACCGACGGTCCATTTCCGCAACACACCAGCGCAGTGAGTTCGCCGCGTCCTTCATGTCAGTTACAACCGGCGCCAGCAAATGCGGAATACCCTCGTACACCGACAATTCCAGCATCTTCGGGTCGATCATAATCAGTCTTACCTGCTCAGGCTGAGTCTTGTAGAGCAAACTCAACACCATCGCGTTAATAGCGACAGATTTTCCGGAACCCGTTGTTCCGGCAATCATAAGATGCGGCATGCGCGCAAGATCAGCCACAACCGAATTGCCGCCGATATCCTTGCCCAGAGCCAGCGTCAGGGGCGATGCCAGATCCTCGTAAGCACGTGATTTGAGGATTTCCCCCAGCGTCACCAGCTCGCGGTTTTCGTTCGGTATTTCGAGGCCTACCAGGGCCTTGCCCGGGATTACCTCAACAACGCGCACACTTACAACCGACAACGATCGCGCGATATCCTTGGCCAGGTTGGATATCTGGCTTACCTTGACGCCCGGCGCTGGGTCGAGTTCGAAACGCGTGATTACCGGCCCGGGCGAGACCGACCTCACCGCAACATCGACGCCGAAGTCCTGCAACTTGATCTCTACGAGGCGTGACATTGCCTCAAGTGATTCCTCGGAATAACCGCCCTTTATTGGCGGCGGGCTATCAAGCAGCGACAAAGGTGGCAGCTCGCCAGCCGCCGGCGGATCAAATAACGGCACCTGCCGTTCTTTTTCAGCCCTTACGCCAGGCTCGAGCGCGGGTAAGACCGGCTCGATTCGAGGTCGCGAGCGACCCGCGGTACGCTTTTTCTCAACTTCGATAATGCCCTGTCGCGCCGCCAGCAGCCGGCGTCCTTCAGCTTTGTCGCGGAGTTCACCGATCTTGAAGCGCGCCCGTTCATATCCGACCAGACACCATTGGCCAATGCGATCCATGACCGTGAACCACGAAATACCAAGGAACAGCGACAATGCGGCGATCCAAAAGAAAAATAACAAGGTACTCGCACCGAGCAACTTCATTACGTCTTGCAGACGATGACCAACGATCTGCCCAATTATCCCACCCGCTGTTTCATTAAAGCCTGTGCTCGAAAAGTGCAGCGTCGACAGTGCGCAACTGGTCACCAGCGTTGCAACAAAACCGCCGAATCGCAGTCCGTAATCCATCTTTGTCAACGCCTGCTGAGTTTTCTGCTCGCGATAAAGCATCCAGCCGAGGTAGAAGACCATGACTGTAAACAGATACGCAGGACGGCCAAAATAAGAGAACAACAGATCGGCCGAGAGAGCGCCGACCATTCCGACTCCGTTGTTGACGCCGACACTGCTGGTCGCCTGACTAAATCCCGGATCGGCTGCATCGTAGGTGAACAGCGCATACCAGAGGATCACCGCGATCGCACCAAAAATGAAGATCGCACCCTCGCGCAACGCCCGATGCACCTGAATGGACAATCGGGAGGCTGCCTGAACGCGCTTAGGGGATCTTGTCATATTGAATGTAAGTTAGGAGGTATCGATCCTAGTTGACTGATTCTAATATAAAACTATAAGGCCGGCAGCAGAATCTTGCGACCGGACTCTGTGCCCTCCGCGGGTGCTTTGTGGCCGCTGCTTTGACACGGCCATCTATTCGGGATGCTCATTGAACCTGTTTTCCCTACACTACTCGAAGGACATACGTGTCTGCAGTTGGGTGCCTGCAAGACACTCTTGAAAATCCTCTCCCCGATCGCATTTTCCGGGGTCTACCCGGGCCACGTGGGCTCGATCAATATCAGGGACAAATTATACATGAGTGAATTGAAACATTGCCGGGTTCTGATTCTGGGTTCCGGTCCAGCTGGCTATGCTGCTGCCATCTATGCAGCGCGCGCAAACTTGAGCCCCGTCATCGTCACCGGTGTGGAACAAGGGGGTCAGTTAATGACAACAACGGATGTTGATAACTGGCCTGGCGATGTCGAGGGCCTGCAGGGACCCGCGTTGATGGACCGCATGCTAAAGCACGCGCAACGTTTCAATACCGAAATCGTCAACGACCATATCCACACGGCTGACCTGTCAGTTCGCCCGTTCAAGCTGGCAGGCGACTATTCCACTTACACCTGTGATGCACTGATCATTGCGACGGGAGCCACGGCCATGTATCTGGGCCTGCCCTCGGAAGAGGCATTTAAAGGGCGCGGTGTTTCGGCCTGTGCGACCTGCGACGGTTTCTTCTATCGTGGCAAGAAAGTTGCCGTTATCGGTGGTGGCAATACGGCTGCAGTAGAAGCTTTGTATTTAAGCAACATCGCATCAAAAGTCACACTGGTGCACCGACGCGACGAACTGCGCGCCGAAAAAATATTGCAGGATCATCTGTTCGAGAAGGCCAGACAAGGCAAAATCGAAATAATGTGGGACCACGTAGTGGATGAAGTTCTGGGAGACGATTCCGGTGTAACTGGATTGCGAATTCGAAGCACCAGGGACGAATCACAGACCACCGATGTTGATCTTGCCGGTGTTTTCATCGCCATCGGCCACAGCCCGAATACGGACCTCTTCAATGATCAACTCGACATGAAAAACGGCTACATCATTGTTCGGTCGGGTATCGAAGGTGACGCAACCGCAACCAGCGTTGCCGGCGTATTTGCGGCCGGTGATGTTGCCGATCAGATATACCGGCAGGCAATCACCTCTGCAGGAGTGGGATGCATGGCGGCGCTCGACGCCGAAAAGTACCTCGACGCGTTGCAGAATAGTGGCACCGCCGACGCCGAGACCGACGACGCAGCGGCTTGATTTCACCGTGTCCTGATGCAGGTCACCGTACACAAGGCTATTGCTGGCATCGCTCCGACCGAGTGGAATGAACTCGCAGGCCACGAATACCCGTTTCTGCGCCACGACTTCTTTTTGGCTGCCGAGAGTGGTGGCTGTGTCTCGCCCGCGAGCGGCTGGACGCCGCGGCACCTGACCATCGCAGAGGGTAGCGGCCTGAGAGCCGCGATGCCGCTTTACGAAAAGAGTCACTCCTGGGGCGAGTTTGTTTTTGACTGGTCATGGGCACAGGCCTATCAGCGAGCAGGCCTCGACTACTACCCAAAACTGGTTTCCGCTGTACCCTTTACACCCGCGCCGAGCCGACGCCTGTTGCGACGTGACCCTGAAGATCACGCAGCGGCCGCAGCGCTCCTCGAGGCTGCTGTTTCTCTGGCCAGTGAGATTGGCTGCTCGTCATTGCATGTGCTGTTTCCAACCGAAACTGAATTACCGCTGCTGCGCAAGGCTGGTCTGCGGCTACGCAAAGACTGCCAGTTTCATTGGCACAATCGCGGCTACGCCAGCTTTGATGAATTCCTCGGTACCTTCAGTGCCGCCAAACGCAAGAAAGCAAAGCGAGATAGACGCCGTGCTGTGGAGGCAGGTATCACATTTCGCCGGCTTCGCGGCCACGAAATTGATCTCGACACATGGAAGGCCGTATACCGTTTGATCAGCATCACGTTCATGCGACGGGGTTCACTACCATACTTCGATCTGGAATTCTTCACTACGATCAATGCGCGATTACCTGACAATTTACTTGTCATTCTTGCCGAGCGTTGCAACACCGCAGTCGCCGCCGCCATTTTTTTTGAGAGCGAACGGGTTCTCTATGGACGCTACTGGGGCAGCGACAGCAACTACAACGCTCTGCATTTCGAGACTTGTTATTATCAGGGGATCGACTATTGCATCGACACAGGAAAACAGATCTTCGAGCCTGGCACCCAGGGCGAACACAAGATCAGCCGTGGATTTGTCCCGGTCACAACGTGGTCTGCTCACTGGCTCGCGCATCCGGGGTTCTTCACGGCAATCGGCGACTACGTTGACGAGGAAGCTCGCTATGTCGATCGTTACATTAAGTCGGTGGACGGTCACAGCCCCTATCGCAACGATGATCCGCAAGGTCGAACGTGAACAACGATCAGGTTATCTGGCTCAGCCCTGAAGACGGGCCTGACGCGTTTCCAGATATTCAGAACGCGTTGCACGAGCCCGACGGATTGTTAGCGGCCGGCGGCGATCTTAGTAGCGAACGTCTGCTGACGGCGTACGCAAACGGCATATTTCCATGGTTTGATGAGGGACAACCGATCCTGTGGTGGTCACCTGACCCGCGGTGCGTTTTGCACGCCCCTGACTATCATGTTTCCAGGCGCCTGAAACAGACCATTCCTCGCTCGACATTGACACTGTCATATAACCAGGCGTTCGGCGAAGTCATTCGCGCATGCGCTGATGAGCGAAAGTCGCAGCAAGGAACATGGATCACCAGCAACATGATCAGCGCCTACGAGCGCATGCATTGTGAAGGTTGGGCTCATTCCGTCGAGGTGTGGAAATCGGATCGACTGGTTGCTGGCGTTTACGGGTTAGCCATCGGCAAGGTCTTTTTTGGCGAATCGATGTTCAGCCTGGAAGCCAATGCCTCCAAGCTCGCATTGCTCGGACTGTGTCATCAACTGGCCAGGAACAGGTTCGCGCTGATCGACTGTCAGGTCGTTTCGCCTCATTTGATCACACTCGGGGCCACGACGATGCCTCGGGTGGAATTCGCGAGAATTCTTCGATCTGCGTGTAGACCGGCGATCCGCTTTGATCGCTGGCCGAAAAAAACCTTACCAATCCGCGATTTATTGCTCAAATGATGGTTCGGTCCGTTGCATTAAGCGGTTCATTTCTGCACAATTCGCGTGCCTTTTCTGCAGAGAGACCTGAGTACCTTGGCGAAAGAAGATGCCCTACAGATGGAAGGTGTCGTCAGTGAGACGTTGCCGAACACGACATTTCGAGTAGAACTCGAAAACGGTCACGTTGTGACTGCGCATATATCTGGAAAAATGCGCAAGAACTACATCCGCATACTCACCGGCGACAAGGTCACGGTGGAGCTGACGCCTTACGATCTTAGCAAGGGTCGTATCATCTATAGAGGCCGGTAAGCCGGGCCGATCATCCGGGTCGCTCTGAACCCATTATTACGAACTTGACTGAGTACCAGCGCCCGCGGCTATTCCCCGGGCAGGTGCGCAAGCTCCTTCAGCACCGGATCTGCCGTCAACCGCAGCTTGTCATCGGGCCCTACCGAAATGCGCACATGTCCGCCGTCTGCCAGACTGCCAAAGAGCAGCTCTTCTGCGAGCGGTCGCTTGATGTGCTCCTGAATAATCCGCGCCATCGGCCGGGCCCCCATTTTGGGGTCATATCCCCGCTCGGCAATCCAGTCTCTGGCATCGTCATTGAGCTCCAGCGTTACACCATTTGAGTCGAGCCGCGCCTCAAGCTCAACAACCAGCTTGTCGACAACACGTTTGATCGAGATTGTATCCAGCGACGCAAATTGAATGATCGCATCCAGGCGATTTCGAAATTCAGGAGAAAAAGCCTTGCGAATAACTTCCATGCCATCGCTGCTGTGATCCTGATGCGTAAACCCGATCGACGCCCTGCTCATCTCGTGGGCGCCCGCGTTCGTAGTCATTACCAGAATGACGTTACGGAAATCAGCCTCGCGTCCATTATTGTCTGTGAGTACACCATGATCCATCACCTGCAACAGCAGGTTGAACACATCCTGATCTGCCTTTTCGATTTCATCGAACAAAACGACCGCGTGCGGGTTCTTCGTCACCGCTTCAGTCAACAACCCACCCTGATCGAAACCAACATATCCCGGTGGCGCACCGATCAGGCGCGACACGGTGTGCTTCTCCATATACTCAGACATATCGAAACGAATCAACTCGATACCCATCAGAAATGCGAGTTGTCGAGTCACCTCGGTCTTGCCGACCCCCGTCGGTCCGGAGAACAGGAAAGATCCGATTGGCTTCTCATCTTCGCGCAAACCGGAGCGTGCCATTTTGATGGCAGAAGTTAATGCCTCGATCGCATCGTCCTGGCCAAAAATCGACAATTTTAGATCACGATCCAGGGTCCTGAGCGCGTCGCGGTCCGAGGACGAAACGCTCTTGGCTGGAATCCGCGCCATATTCGCGACGATGTTCTCGACCATTTCAACCGTAACGCGATCCGTACGGACGTCTGCCGGCTGCAAACGCAGATTGGCACCGGCTTCATCGATCACATCAATTGCCTTGTCCGGCAGTTTTCTGTCGTTGATGTGCCGCGCCGCCAATTCCGTGGCCGCTTCAAGTGCCGCCGGATCGTATTTGACACCGTGATGTTCTTCGAAACGTGACTTCAGGCCTTGCAAGATCGAAACCGTCTCTTCGAGACTTGGTTCCGGGACGTCAACCTTTTGAAAACGCCTCGCCAGCGCGTGATCTTTTTCAAATATGCCGCGATATTCACCATACGTCGTCGAGCCAATGCAACGAATATCACCACTGGCGAGTACGGGCTTGATCAGGTTGCTCGCATCCATTACTCCACCAGATGTCGCACCGGCACCAATAACTGTGTGGATCTCATCAATGAACAGGATGGCACCCGGATCTTGTTGAATCTCGGCAATAACTCCCTTGAGGCGCTTCTCGAAATCGCCGCGGTACTTCGTGCCTGCGATTAGCGAACCCATGTCCAGCGCATATATCTTGGCGTTCAGCAGGATCTCGGGGACGCTCTTTTCGGTAATCAAGCGGGCCAGCCCTTCCGCCAGCGCGGTCTTGCCGACGCCCGCATCGCCAACATACAGCGGGTTGTTCTTGCGGCGGCGGCAGAGTATCTGCACCGTCCGTTCAATCTCCAGTTCGCGCCCAATTAACGGGTCGATCTTGCCCTCAACTGCAAGTTGATTGAGGTTCGTCGCATACTTTTCGAGCGGTGATGCCTTGGCGTCAGCCTCTGTTTCGAGCGACGACTCCTGTTCGTCCGAGCCGCCATCGCCAGGCAGCTGCGGCATGCCGTGTGAGACAATATTAATTACATCAAGCCGCGTGACGTCCTGCAGGCCAAGCAAATAAACCGCCTGTGATTGTTTTTCGCTGAATACGGCAACTAAGACGTTGCTGCCGGTAACTTCTTTCTTGCCGGCGGACTGCACGTGAAACACGGCCCGTTGCAATACACGCTGAAATCCCAGCGTCGGTTGCACATCGGTTTCATCATCAAGTTCCAAGATTGGCGTTTGTTCGTCGATGAACTCGGTCAGCTGACGTCGCAGTTCCACGACATTGGAATCGCAGGCCTTGAGAATCTCATGAACAGCGGGAATGTCGAGTAGCGCCAGCAACAGGTGCTCGACCGTCATATATTCATGCCGGTGTTCCCGCGCATTCTGGAATGCCTCGTTCAGGCAAAACTCAAGTTCACTACTTAACATTTGCTGGCCTCAAAACCCAATCAGGATTCCTCCATGGTGCACAGCAACGGATGCTGATGCTGATTTGCTATACCCATGACCTGCGCAACTTTTGTCTCCGCGATTTCGTAGTTGTACACGCCGCATAGTCCTTTTCCTTTCGTATGTACTGCTAACATGACTCGTGTCGCCTGCGTTCGTTCCATGCCAAAAACTGATTCGAGAATGTCGACAACGAATTCCATGGGCGTGTAATCATCGTTAATCAATACGACACGATAAAGCGACGGCTGCCTGACCTTAGGGCGTGCTTCTTCCACCGTGAGGTCATAGCCTTCATCGTGCTCTATTTCTGGTCGTTTCTCGTTTGCCATTCTGAACTTCGATTTTCCGATTGGTCGCGCCGCGAATGCCGACAAATCGAAAGCAATTTCACATGCCCGGCAGCTTGCAGGGTATTATATATGGGCTCGCAATATCGATCTCCAAGCCCGATTCACAATATATTGCTAAAGCTAGTGGGCAAGGGCAACAGCCTGGCCTCATCCAAGCATCAGAAATGAAGGTATATCATTGCTAAATATAGTATTTTTTGGCCGTTCGGGCTTGTTTACCTGCAACTCGAACCCGTATCATCGTCGCGCTGCGTTTACAGCTAATCCGGGACTCGCGAAATAGCCAGACTGAATATGACGACCGAAGCAAAATGGTCTGACTTCACAAGCCTTGATGGCGCGAAGTCAATCGCTGCAGCCAATCGGCTGTTGCCTGCGTGGGTCAGTCTCGCGCTGGTTATTATCATTGCGTGGCAGCTCGCAAAGGTCATTTGGACCTTGGTGCCAGGTACATCTGTAGGCGATATGGTAGTTGCCCCAGCCCCCAGCGTTGCCACGTTGAGTGCTTTGAACGCGGCTGCAGATGTCGAGATCATCGCCAATTCGCACCTGTTTGGCGTTGCCGATGGCGACCAGGCCGAGATTCAACCTCGGGTTACGGAAACCGATACTCTGCGCGATACGCGTCTATCCAACCTTGCGTTGAAGGGAACCATCGCGATGGATACCGCCGGACTGTCCATTGCCATTATTGCCGACGGCGGCAATGATGAAGAGATTTACGTCGTTGGCGATACGGTCGCTTCCGGCGCGACCCTGCATGCGGTTTATGCCGACCGGGTCGTGCTCAATGAAAATGGTGTTTTGACAAACCTGAAACTGCCAAAGGACTTTCCTCAAGGGCCATCGACAGTCACACGCCGGAATTCACGAACCACCGGTCGGATGACAAACCAGACGCGGAGCTTCGGATCCGCAGTCGCCCAGAACGTCACTAAATTGGCTGATGTCATTCGCCCGACTCCATACTTCGTTGCTGGCCAACAACAGGGCTATCGCGTTTATCCGGGCCGTAACCGCGCTCAGTTCGCGGCACTTGGCTTGCGTCCGGGTGACCTGATCAAGGATATTAACGGCCAGGCTCTGACAGATCCGAGTCAGGCAATGCAGGTATTTCAGTCACTTGGCAGTGCGGACCAGGTTTCGGTGACCGTTGAACGCAATGGTCAGCCAGAGGTCATCGTGCTAAAAACCAGTCAACTCGACCTTGACGACGAGAGCACTCAATGAAACAAGACTCGCAGATCCCGTTACTAATCGTCATTGTTACAGCGTTGATGCTGTGGTCACTCGTGACGGCTCCCCTGGCGTGGAGCCAACAGACAACGATTACGCCGAATTACAAGGAAGCGGACATACGTCAAATAGTTGAGGCCGTTGGTGAAGTAACCAACAAGAACTTCATTATCGACCCTCGCGTCAATGCCAAGGTCACGATGTTGTCATCGACGCCAATGACGCCGGACGCCTTCTACGAAGCATTTCTGTCGATATTGCAAGTTCATGGCTATGTCGCCGTTGCTACAGGTGACGTGATAAAAATCGTCCCTGATGCCACGGCCAGGCAATACGCTGGCCCCCTGGGAACCGGCGGCGCATCTGGCGGGGACGATATAGTCACCCAGGTCGTGCAGGTAAAGAACGTTGGAGCAGCGCAGCTTGTACCGATCCTTCGGCCGCTGGTCCCACAATACGGGCATTTGGTTGCACATCCCGGCTCGAACATTCTGATCATCTCGGACCGCGCGTCGAACGTTACGAGAATGATGAGAATTATTCGCCGTATCGATCAGTCCAACGACGAAGACGTCGAGGTTGTCCGGTTGGAACACGCATCGGCGGCCGAGATCGTTCGCATCATGACGGCACTGACGCAACAGCCACGATCGGACGGGTTACCGGTTACAACGAGTCTTGTAGCCGACGCTCGCACCAATAGCGTGCTTATTGGTGGTGATAAGAGTGAGCGGCTGCGGCTGCGCGCATTGATAGCCCACCTCGACACTCCGCTGGAAGACGGCGGCGACACCCAGGTACGCTACCTTCGGTATTCCGATGCCGAAGAACTCGCGGCAAAACTGCAAACACACTTTTCGAGCCAGACTAATGCTGCAGGAGCGCAGGCTGCCGGAGCCTCTTCCGCTGTCGATGTCAGCGTCTGGGCCGACAACCAAACGAACGCGATCATCGTCAATGCGCCGCCGAAGATGATGCGTTCCCTGATGCAAATCGTCGATAAGCTAGACATCCGCAGGGCACAGGTACTCGTTGAAGCAATTATCGTCGAGGTCGTCGCCGACAAGACATCGCAGCTTGGGGTTACGTGGGCGGCGGAGGGCGAAAGCACGAATACACCGATTGCCCTGACCAATTTTCCGGCGGCGGGTCCCGGAATCGTGCAACTCGGTGGCGCAGCAGCCAGCGGTGGCACCGTAGACCCAACCGGGCTGATCGGTGACGGCATAACAGTGGGCGTTGGCCGGATTAGTGATACGGGTGTCAGTTTCGCCGCAATTCTCAGGGCATTGTACGGGGACGCTGATACAAACATCATTTCCACGCCATCCATCGTCACGACTGACAATGAAGAAGCCACGCTTAACGTCGGACAGGAAGTACCGTTCGTCACCGGGTCTTATTCGAATACAGGTACCGGTACCGGGGGCGGAGTTAATCCCTTTCAAACGATTCAACGACAACAAATAGGCGTCAAGCTGTCTATTACGCCGCAGATTAACGAAGGAGATTCGCTGTTGCTGAAAATTTCCCAGGAAATATCGAGCATTGCGCAATCTGCTGCCGGCGCTGTCGACCTGATAACAAACCAGCGCATTATCGAAACGACTGTGATTATCGACGACGGCGAAATCCTGGTCCTTGGCGGACTCCTGGAAGACGTGCTGCGAGAAAGTGATCAACGGGTGCCGGTGCTAGGCCGCATCCCGATTCTTGGCAACCTGTTCCGCAGCCGAAAAACAGACAAGATCAAGACCAATCTCCTGGTTTTCATTCGTGCGAAGATCTTGCGCGATTCAGTGGACACGTCGTTCGAAACCAACGCGAAATACAACTACATTCGCAATATTCAACTGGGCGATCAGGGTCGCGGTGTACCGCTGATGCCTGCAACCGACCGGCCGATCCTGCCGTCGCTTGATGCCGACGGTAACGCGGCGCGAGACGACAGCACGGTTAACGACTAACGCCGGTCTGACGTTTCCATGCAAAGCGACACAGAAATCGTCCTCGAATCATCGATTGATGCGAACGATGAGGCCGGCGCTTCGTCCAAGCGTCGAGCCCTGCCCTTTTCTTTTGCAAAACGTCACGGTGTACTCATTCGTGAGTTCCTGGCGGACACCGCAGACGCCGTGTATCGCCCGGGTGCTTCGCCACTGAGCATCGCAGAAGCACGTCGTTTTGCGGGCGTACCACTAAAGCTCACACGAGTGTCATCCGAAGTCTTCGACACGTTGTTGCAGGAATCCTATGAGCAGGGCAGCAACAAGGCGATGCATATGGTCGACGGGCTCGACGACCATATGGATTTGCTACAAGTGGCTCAGGAACTGCAGGAACCATCTGATCTGCTGGAAAGCGACGATGACGCACCCATTATTCGATTTATTAACGCCGTACTGACCGAGGCCGTCAAAGACAACGCGTCCGATGTCCATATTGAACCTTACGAAAACCGGCTCGGTGTTCGTTTCCGGGTCGATGGCGTATTGCGCGAAGTGTTGCAGACCAGGCGGACGCTGGCGCCGCTGATCGTGTCACGTATCAAGGTCATGTCCAAACTGGACATCGCTGAGAAACGCTTGCCACAAGATGGCCGAATATCGCTACGAATTGCCGGTAGAGCTGTCGACGTGCGCGTCTCGACGCTGCCCTCGGGTCATGGTGAACGCGTTGTATTGCGATTGCTGGACAAGCAAGCCGGACGTCTCGACCTGACCTCGCTTGGCATGGACAGTACTACGCTTGCATCCATGGATGAGCTGATTCACAAGCCACACGGCATTATTCTTGTCACCGGGCCAACGGGTTCGGGCAAGACGACGACTCTGTATGCGGGACTCGATCGAATCAACGATAACAGCCGCAACATCATGACGGTCGAGGATCCGATCGAGTATTTCATCGACGGCATTGGCCAAACCCAGGTCAATACCAAGGTCCAAATGACATTTGCGCGAGGGCTGCGCGCAATCCTGCGTCAGGACCCCGATGTTGTCATGGTTGGTGAGATTCGTGATCTCGAAACCGCGGAGATCGCGGTTCAGGCGAGTCTGACCGGCCACCTCGTCTTGTCTACCTTGCACACCAATACAGCAGCCGGTGCCGTTACGCGCCTCCGCGACATGGGTGTGGAGCCGTTTTTGCTGGCAACAAGCCTTATTGGCGTGCTGGCACAGCGCCTGGTGCGTGTTCTTGACGACGCAACGAAAATCACGCATACGGCAACTGAGTACGAATGTATGCAACTTAAAATGGACCCTGCCGATCCGCCGATATTGCATCGTCCTGGCGACGAAGTGATGGGTGGTTATATGGGCCGCACCGGCATCTATGAATTGATCGCTGTCGACGATGAGATGCGCACGATGATTCACAGCGGCGTCAGTGAACAGGAAATGGAGCGCTATGCCCGAACCAAGGGCCCGAGCATTCGCGCGGACGGCCGTCGTCGTGTACTCGCCGGTAACACGACGCTTGAGGAGTTACTCCGCGTAACTCGCGAAGATTAGGCCGGATCCTGGCATATGGGTGCATTCGAATACGTAGCACTGGATGAGACCGGCAAGGAATCCAAAGGCCTGATAGAGGGCGACACTCCCAGGCACGTACGCCAAATACTTCGCGAAAGACGCCTCCTCCCGGTCCAGGTGACTGAAGTTGCGAAAAAGGAAGCACGCCGCCAGAGCAGCTTCTCCCTGCGCAAGGGCGTTTCAACATACGAGCTGGCTGTACTGACGCGCCAACTGGCATCACTGTCACAATCAGGGATGCCGCTCGAGGAAGCTCTGCTCGCAGTCGCGCAGCAAAATGACCAGCCGAGAACGAAGAGCATTCTGCTTGGCGTACGTTCGAAGGTCATGGAAGGTCATACGCTCGCCGACGGCCTCGGCGATTTTCCGCAGGCATTTCCAGAGCTTTATTGCTCCACGATCGCTGCTGGCGAACAGTCCGGTCACCTTGATATTGTGTTGGAGCGACTTGCCGATTACACGGAGGCACGCCAGGCATTACGGCAAACAATCACGAACGCGCTGATCTACCCGATAGTCCTTGTAACCATGTCGATCGGTATCATCAGTTTCATGCTTGCGACGGTCGTACCACGCATTGTCAGTGTGTTCGAGAACTCGTCCGGAGAATTGCCAAGACTGACTCGCTGGCTTATTGCCAGCAGCGACTTTCTGCGCAGCCATTGGCTGTTGTTGATCATTGGCATCGGTGCCGTTGCTTATGGCGTCTGGTGGCTGCTTCGCAAGGAAGGTCCGCGACTGCAATATCATCAGCTTCTTTTGCGAATGCCGATCTTCGGTCGGCTGACCCGTGGTATCAACACCGCACGTTTCACCCGTACATTCAGCATTCTGGCCGGCAGTGGCGTGCCGATTCTCGAAGCATTGAAAATATCGGCGGAGGTCATTGAAAACATGCCAATGAGAAATGCTGTCACTGAAGCGTCTCTGAGAGTTCGCGAAGGTGCATCAATCAGCAGGTCTCTGGCGACCAGCAAGCTATTTCCGCCGATGATGATTCACATGATCTCCAGTGGTGAAGCGGGCGGGCGCCTCGAAGAGATGTTGTCACGTACAGCGAGTTACCAGGAACGTGAAGTCGACGGGTTAATAGCGACATTGCTTGGTATTCTGCAGCCATTGTTAATCGTTTTGATGGGCGCCATCGTAATGACCATCGTACTTGCAATTCTGCAACCGATCTTTGAGATCAACAATTTGATCCGTTGATCGGTCGGCTGCGCAAATGACCAAACATGTCACTTGTGCGCAATTTGAAAATCACCGACTCGTGCCTTGCGCGGGCCATTTTTTCACGGTATACAGATCAGGAACCTGGCCAGACCGGCTTGTTGTCTGTAGATCTGATTGTTGCATGAGGAAGGCGCAATGAACGGTGAAATCGGTGAGCCTAAGAAACCCGACGATGTCGAAGATGACATCGAGTCAAGCGAGCCCGTGGAAGATACAGTTGTGCTGGACGCAACAGCATACGATGACAACGTCGGCGACATTTCTGTTGAAATCGACGTAACCGCACTGGTTGAAAAAATCGAATCGACTGATGGCGATGTAGAGAAGCGCGAAGTCAGGCGCCGTCTGGAGAAGTTGCGCGAGCAGAAAGAAGCGGAAAAAGACATCGACAGCACGTACAACTTCAATCTCGAAGATGATTTGTAGGAGCGGGCCACGCCCGCGATAGCCACGTGGACTCGCGCCCATGGGGCGCTCCAACAGGAGAAGCCGTGGGAGCGGGTCATACCCGCGATAGCCACCGTGGTAATCGCGCCCATGGGGCGCTCCAACAGGAGAAGCCGTGGGAGCGGGTCATACCCGCGATAGCCACCGTGGACTCGCGCCCATGGGGCGCTCCAACAGGAGAAGCCGTGGGAGCGGGTCATACCCGCGATAGCCACCGTGGACTCGCGCCCATGGGGCGCTTGTATGGTAACTCGTGCCCGAAATCTGGATGATGGAAGGTGCCGGGATGGGAGGGACTACAAAGGCGCTTCTGACCTGTTGGTACAGACCGTTGGAGACTTCGTCCCCATCCCCTCGCCATTGAACGCCTATTAGGAATCTAGCTGCTCACACAGCCAATTGATTGCAAGCTTGCGTCCGGCGAGTTCCCGGCTTCACGGCAACTAACCGCGGAGGTCATTGTGTCAAAACTCGTCTCGCAAATCACGCTCGGAATCGATGTATGCAAGGATGAACTGGTCATCTGTGACTGGGACACGGAAGCAATTAGCACGCTGGAGAATCAAGCGGGCACGATCAAAGCCTGGCTTCAATCCCTGTATGGGCCGATTCGGATCGCCATCGAACCAACCTCGCATTATCACCTGGAGGTTGTTGAACAGGCCCATGCGCTGGGCATTGAGGTCTATCTCATCAATCCTCGCCAGCTGGTTCACTATCGGGTTGCCGTCAATGTGCGCAACAAAACCGATCCCCAGGACGCTTGGTTGTTGGCGCGCTACCTGGCCCATGAGGGTGGCTCGCTTCGACCCTTCAAGCCGCAGTGCGCCAAGGCACAGCGCCTTTGGGCGCTGTTAAAGCGCCGTGCAACAGTGGTTCGGGCACGCACCCAGCTCGATCAAAGCTTCAGAGAAAGCAAACTCTCGATCAAGGCCTTGTCCAGAGAAATACGCCACCTGCTTAAGCGTATCGACAAGCACATACAGGCGCTCGTGCGTGCGTTGGGTTGGTGGGCCGATTATCAGCGATGTTTATCCATCCCCGGTATCGGCCCCTTGAACGCGGCGGCCCTGGTGACAGCCTTTCACCGCGGTGCCTTCGCTGGAAGTGATGCGTTCGTCGCCTTCATCGGTATCGATGTGCGCCTGCGCGAATCCGGTAAATACAAAGGTAAACGTAAGCTCACCAAGTGTGGAGAATCAGAAATACGGCGCCTGTTGTTCTGTGCTGCCCAACCGGCAAGATCCTATCGACTGTTTGACAATTACTACCAGAAACAACTTGAGAAAGGACTCTCCAATATCGCCGCCAAAGTCGTCCTGGCTCGCAAGCTCGCCAGAATCGCCTTTACTCTGCTAACCAACCAACAGTCCTTCAAAAAACAGGATATCGCCTATAGCCAAGTGCCATAGAATCTCCAACAGCTGCGGTTTCACATAACCCGCCATCGCCATCGGGAATTATTTCCCAAAAATTTTCTCAAAATCGAAGGTACATCACAGTTGGTTCAACGACTTGCGCTTACAGTTTGACAATCTGCCGTAGGACCGAATCAGCTAAAACGGTGCCCGGCAAACAAGCGACGCGCAGCGCCTTGGCCCCAGGGGCTCTGGTGGGGCGTTACGTCATGGCCTCAACGGAATGAGAAATTTGACCGATGGATCAGGACCTTCGCGACAAGATTAAACTGGCGACTCACGCGACCGGCACCGAGAAACCGGACTTCGGCGAACTCCTGCATCTGATCGACCAGCACTATGACAATATGGAGGCGACGATTACTCAGTCGCTGACCCAGATCACCCCGATTGAAGCAATATTCGACAGCGTGACCGAAGCTCTGTTGTCGGTCAGCGATAGCGGTGTTGTTCGCAACTGCAACAAGATCTGCAGCCGCTACTTCGGACTGACTCGCGAGCAACTCATCGGCTCGAGAATCGAGAACCTGCTCCCTGGAGCGAAAGAGCAGTTGTTGCAGACTTTCCTTGATCCCTTTATCTGCAACCTCGATGATACGCAGATCGAATTTGCCGGTGGCGAGGCCGATGTAGTTCGCGCAGGCGGTGAGCGCTTCATTGCCGAAATCAAGGCAAGCCGGATCGATGCCGCTGACGGTCAGCAGTTTGTCATCAGCCTGCGCGACGTGACGGGCCGCAAAGAAGCTGAATCAGCTCTGAAGGAAAACGAAGAGCGTTATCGCGCTCTGGTCGAATACGCGCCCGAAGCAATCCTTGTATTCGACGTAGACCAAAACTGTTTTAGTGATGCCAACGACAATGCCTGCGAACTCTTCAATCTGTCACGGTCACGATTATTGACTGTCGGGCCGGAGGCGATCAGTCCGAAAATGCAGCCCGATGGAACTCCTTCGTTCGGCGTTCGCCGGGGCCATGTTGACAGAGCACTATCGGGCGAACACCCGATTTTCGAATGGATGCACAAGGACTCGACAGGCCTGGAAATACCCTGCGAGGTTCGGTTCAGTCGTCTGCCGTCTGGTGACCGACAACTCATTCGCGTTTCGGTTACCGACATTGCCGAGCGCAAGCGCAGCGAAGCGCTGACCTATTCACAAAACAAGATCCTCGAGATGATCGCTTCGAGCGCTCCCTGCGAGCAGACTTTGCGTGCGGTCTGTCGATGCGTTGAGAATATGAGTGATGAGTTTCGAGCCGCCGTCATGCAGTTCGATGGCAATGACCAGACACTCAGTGTCGAGCAGGCCCCGAGCCTGCCCGAGTCGTTCAGGCTGAGTCTGGACTTCGTCAAGGTGCAGGCCGAAAGTCTTACCTGCGGCGTCGCCGTTCACCTTAAGCAAGATCGAATGACCGCCAACCTCGCCAACGACGTTGGCTGGACACATAACCTCGAACTGGCCCATAAGCACAACATTGACGCCGCCTGGTCGTTCCTCGTGTACGCCGAGGCGAATCGGATCATCGGCACCTTGGATGTGTATGTCGATAACCCGCGCGCGCCGAGTACGGATGAACTCGACAAGCTCAATCGCATGGCTCATCTGGCCGGTATTGCGATTAGACGTCAGCTCGACGAGAACAAACTGCGCAACAGTGAGTCCCGTTACCGCGGTTTGTTCGAAAATGTCGTTGACGGCGTGTACATAGCTACACGCGAAGGCGAGATCATTGCGGCAAACCCGGCATTGGTTGAGATGCTTGGCTACGACAGTGACGCGGATCTCAAGGCAGTGGGGCGTACGACAATGTTGTACGTGAACCCTGTCGATCGGGAGCGAGTATTCGCGCGCCTTGCAGCGCAAGGCTATGTCAAGAACTTCGAATACCGATTACGCCGCAAGGATGGCCGTGAAATCGTGGTTCTCGAAAACGCGCGCGCTGTTCACGACGATAAAGGCGTGATTATCGCCCACGAAGGTACAATTACGGACATCACTGAACGCAAACGGGCCGAAACTCGCGTCTTCGAAGAGAAGGAGCGCGCACAGGTGACGTTGCAATCCATCGGTGACGGCGTGATTACAACCGATGCGGATGGCCGCGTCGATTACATCAATCCCGTGGCACAGGACCTGACTGGCTGGGATTTGCGCGGTGCACGCGGCAAACCTGTTAGCGAGATAATGACCATCATCAACGAGCACACGCGTGCGAGTGTCGATAATCCCGTGATGCGCTGCCTCAGGGAAGGGCGAATCGTCACGTTGGCCGATAATTCAATTCTGATTATGAAGAACGGAGATGAGATTCCCGTGCAGGACTCGGCCGCACCAATTCGCGACCGCATAGGAAATATTGTTGGCTCGGTAATGGTGTTCCACGACGTCAGCAAAGAGACACGTCTGTTCCGCCAGCTCAGTTACCAGGCATCCCATGACGCGCTGACGGATCTGATCAATCGCAGTGAGTTCGGGAATCGCCTCATAACCGCGCTCGACAGCATTCGCGGTAATTCAGAAACGACACACGCAATGCTGTATCTGGATCTGGATCAGTTCAAAGTGGTCAATGACACGTTTGGACATACGGCCGGCGACGCATTGCTGCGGCAACTTACAGAGTTGGTGCATGCGAAAATTCGCTCGACCGATCTGCTGGCGCGCCTCGGTGGCGATGAATTCGGCATCCTGCTTGAGCGTTGCAGCGAAGCACGCGCGATGCAGGTGGCCGAATCGATACGCGGCGCCGTTGAGGGGTACCGCTTCGAATGGCAGGACTCATTCACGACGGTTCGTTGCTCAATCGGCGTTGTTATGGTGACGAGTGAGACGACCGATGTCGCGGCACTGATGAGTTCGGCAGACGTTGCCTGTTATTCGGCCAAAGACATGGGCCGTAACCAGGTGCATCTGTACCAGGACAGCGATGCGTCGACTCGCCACGAAGAGATGAAGTGGGTCTCGCGCATCAGCAGCGCCGTCGAGGACGGCCGCCTTGAAATGTTCTTCCAGCCAATTATCAGCATTGGTAAAGCGCGCGGCGAGGCGTGCGATCACTACGAGCTGTTGCTGCGGCTACGGGATGAGAACGGCAAACTCGTCAATCCAGACCAGTTCATACCCGCGGCCGAGCGTTACAACCTGATGTCAACCCTCGACCGCTGGGTAGTTCGCGAAGCTCTCTCGAAATTAGCAGACCACACGAGCAAGGGCGAGGCACGTTACACCATAGCAATTAATCTCTCGGGCACCTCGCTCAGCGAAGACCGATTCCTTGATTTCGTAATCAACGAACTGAAAACACACAAGTTGCCGCAGGGCGCCATTTGTTTCGAAATTACCGAGACGGCGGCAATTTCCAATCTGTCCCGAGTGATCCACTTCATGCAGGTTCTCAAGAAGCTCGGCTGCAAATTCTCGCTGGACGACTTCGGCAGTGGTTTGTCGTCATTTACTTATCTGAAGAATCTGCCTGTAGATTACCTCAAGATCGACGGCCACTTTATCCGCAATGTCGTTGACGACAGTGTCGATGAGAGCATGGTCAAGGCGATCAGCCAGGTCGGGCACGCCATGGGAATCGAAACGATCGCTGAGCGCGTCGAAACCAGGCAGGTTCTCGAGAAGCTCGCTGAGCTGGGCATAGAATTCGCCCAGGGTTACTACGTTGCCCGGCCAATGTCGGTGCAGTCTTTCGATCCGTGGGGTAGCGATTGCACCACTGAATTATCCGCCTGAGTCCGCTGTCCCCGATCTAGCCCGGACTATTCATGAATACGTTCGCGCCCTTGCTTGATCCTTGTCCGCACACAGCATTTTCCTCCCTCGGGAATACACCTTGGTATTCCGCTCGGTCGGGAAATCCTGTGTGCGAACAATGCACTGCGCAATCATCACGGCGATTCATGAATAGTCCGGGCTTCTATGGCGTCCGGTTGGTGATGCGGTACACTGGCATGCAATAGTCAGTACGCCGTAACTACATCTTGCCGGCGTACGATATCCGGAGTTGCAGCAAACTCATCGCCTATGTCCGACGGCTTAGACAATTCAACCGATCCGGCCTTGCTGTCAGCCGACGAGCCGTCTCCGTTTTACGTCATCAATGCACTTGCGAGCGCGCCCATCGTGCTGGTTTGCGATCATGCCAGCCACCGGTTTCCAGCGGTCCTGGGGAATATGGGACTCGATCCTTTCGCCCGACGCTGTCATCTTGCCTTCGACATAGGCGCTGGCTCCCTGACGAAGCAGTTAGCCAGTAGCCTCGGTGTGACGACGGTTATGGCGCAATACTCGCGGCTGGTCGTCGATTGCAATCGGCAACTGATGGACCCGGGTGCGTTTCTCGAATTCGGCGACGGCATCGTTGTACCGGGCAACCGCAATTTGTCGCAGTCGCAAAAAGACCTGCGGGCCGGTGCGATCTACTGGCCGTATCACGAGGCGATCGATGCGCAGATCAGGCGGCTGAGCGCGCTTGGACCTCCGCCGGCGTTTATCTCGATGCACAGTTTTGCACCGGTATTGAATGGTGTGTCACGCCCATGGGAGGCAGGTGTTCTTTGGGACAAAGATCAGCGGTTGGCGGATATTTTTATCGATGAATTACGTGCAGCCGGGATCCGCACGGGCGACAACGAGCCATATTCGGGCAAGGCGCCGCAAGACTTTACGATCGACCATCATGCCGAGGCAACAGGATTGCCGCATGTCGGTATCGAGATTCGCCAGGACCTGGTCGACGACCCGACGGGTGTTGTCGAAATTGCTGCCGTGATGCAGAAAATCATTGAGTCGATTCCGCAGCGAGTCGGACTGGACCGGGAGCGCATCTCAGCGTAGGTGGCGCGAATAAAGAAAGCGGGGGATATTACGTGGACAGAGTGATGAACAAGTCTCGACCGACTTTTACTATGGGTGTGGAAGAAGAGTACTTGCTGGTCGATCAGGAGACGCGTGCGCTCATCATCGATCCGCCACAGAGTATGATGAGCGAGTGTCAAAGCCTGTGTGGCGCGCAGGTCACATCAGAGTTGCTGCGCTCGCAAATTGAAATTGGCACGAAAGTCTGCAGCAATATTCAGGAGGCGCGCGAGGATCTGACACGGCTGCGCAAGATTGTTGTGGATGTTGCCAACAGCCATGGTCTCGCGCCGATCGCGGCATCGACACATCCGTTCAGCTCCTGGCTTGAGCAAAAACAAACGCAAAGAAATCGCTACGAGGTGTTAACCCACGAGATGCAGGGTGCCGCGAGGCGGTTACTCATTTGCGGCATGCACGTGCATGTCGGCATTGATGACGATGAGCTACGCATCGATCTCATGAACCAGATGTCGTATTTCCTGCCGCACTTGCTTGCACTTTCGTGTTCATCGCCATTCTGGAATGGAATAGATACAGGGCTCAAGAGTTACCGTCTTACCGTGTTCGACGCGCTGCCGCGCACCGGTATTCCGGAACGATTCGAAAGTTATGCAGAGTATCAGCGTCATGTTCACGTACTGGTGGACGCCGGTCTTATCGAAGACTCGACACGCATCTGGTGGGACCTCAGGCCCAGCGCCCGGTATCCGACGCTCGAGACACGCATCATGGATGTCTGTACGCGACTCGACGACGCCGTAGCACTGGCCGCAATAACGGTGTGTATTTTGCGCATGCTGTACCGGCTGAGAATGGAAAATCAGCGCTGGCGAATATACACGCGGATGCTGATTCAGGAGAATCGGTGGCGCGCGATGCGTTACGGTTTCGACGAGGGGCTGCTCGATCTGGCGAAAGGTGTCGTCGTGCCATTCGAAGAGTTGCTCGAAGAACTGATCTGTCTGGTTGCCGAGGACGCCGATGCGCTCGGATGCAGCAACGAAGTAGCATCGCTTCGCAACATTGTGCAACGTGGCACGAGTGCGCACCGACAGTTGAAAACCTATGAGTTGGAACGCGAAGCGGGAGCCGACGCTGAGCAGGCACTTCAAGCTGTCGTCGATATGCTCATCACCGATACAGCAATGGGGTTGTAGGGCACCGCTACCAATCGTCCATTTTTTTGCCGGCCACAATCTCTGGTCCGTATGGTTGATTTTGTGATCCAAATCGCGTTCTCGGGTGTTCAGGACTCAGCAAATGCGGCACAGGTCGCATCACGCATGCGGCGTCCCGGCTAGCATTGCGGCATGTTTTGTACTTTTGACAGCACGATGCCCGGAGTCAGTTGATGCTGGAAGCGATGGAACTCGTGCTGCGGCCGGTATTTGCGTTCGCAGCCATTTTGTACCTTGCGACCGCCGTCCGCGTGGCTCGCGCCTCACCGCAGCATGGCAACAGCATCGTCGGCTTCTTCCTGTTCCTGATTGGCGTGCTGTTGACCGGCACAGCATTCATGTTGGGGGCCACCGATCCGAACATGTATGCCATCGGCCGCGTGCTGCATGTTTTTGCAGCCGGTTTTATTTCCATTGCTTTCTACATCGTGTATCGCGAGTACACGGTCGGTCCACCGCGAGCAATTGTCATCGCGATGTTGTCCATTATTCCGATCGCGACGACTGTCCTGGCGATGACGAATTCGATGCACAACATGATCTGGGCAACGGCTGTAACCGAGTCCGGAATTCGCTTCACCAGCTTCAACGAGCATTTGTGGTTTGGCCGGATTTATGCGCCATTCACTTTTGGGTTGTTTGGTTTTTCCCTGCTGGCCCTGGTTGGACGGTTGCCAACGATCGCCTCGGCACATCGCAAGACTGTCACATTGTTGTTGATTTGCGTGGCGTTGCCGTTCGCTGTCGGCTTCTGCAATAAGGTGATCGGAATCGGTCCGCCTGACTTTCCGTTTCTTGCGGCAACCATCGTAGTCATGTTCCCGCTTTATTATTACGCGTCGGTAACGCTGCGTTTTTATGACTTCAGTCCACTGGCGTATCCGATGTTGTTCGATCATGTGCGAGATCCGATCATCGTTCTGGATCCGGATCAACGCATAATCTGCGCCAACAAAAGTGCCGAGACATTGCTCGGTGATCTCGAGAAGGAACTCATCGGGCAACGGCTTTGGAAGGACTTTCCGGAAGCACGGGCGATTCTCAAACAAGCCAGAGATCATGATCTGACGCAGACACTCAGGATGAGTGCAAAGCAGACTTACGAGCTTAGTGTTGGCCCCTTAAAGGGTCCCAAAGGACAGAACATGGGCATGGTCGTGGTCTGTCGTGACGTGACCGAACGGCGAGCAGCACAGTGTAAGCTGGTTGACAGTGAGCACCTGATTCGCACGCTGATCGAAACCTCTTCGAACGGCATTCTGCGTTTCTCGCGTGATTGTAACGACACCCAGCGCCGCTATCGCTGCATCTTCTCGAATCGTGCGGCCGAATCGTACTTAAATGAGGAGTCCGTGACGCTGGTCGGAATGCCGCTGGACAAACTCGAACAATTGCAGCCGGCCAGGCTGAATGAGCACTTCACCGGCGATGAAAACCCGATGTCGACGGTCAGCTTTGAGACCTCAGCTGAGTCTTCATCCGGACCCAAGTGGCTGCGAATTGTGGGCGAACCGGTCGGCGAGGATTTCTCGGTTACTTTGATCGATATCACGCAGCGCAAACACAATGAAGACAAGATGATGGCGGACGCTCTGCGAGATCCGTTAACCGGTGTTCTGAATCGACGCGGGTTTGAACTGAAGGGTGTAGCGAACATTCGGGCTCACACGACCGGTGCTGTGCTGTATCTCGATTTGAATCACTTCAAGACTATCAATGATCGCTTCGGCCATCAGGCAGGCGACGCACTGTTAAAGGCCTTTGGCCATCGTCTCGAATTTTGTCTCCGACCCGAAGACATCCTTGGGCGCCTTGGCGGTGATGAATTCGCCATCGTGTTGCCGGGCATATCGGTCGAAGATGCGCAGCATGTTGCTGAACGCCTGGTGCAGACGGCCGCAGAGGGCTACATCATCCAGGGCGAAGAAATCAAATGCACGGCGAGTGTCGGCATTGCCCTGATGCCACGCCATGGTGAAGAGTTGTGGCACCTCGTCAGCGTTGCGGATCAGGCAATGTACAACGCCAAATCAATCTCCAGCGAAGATGCCGCGAATGATCGCGCCGCTTACGTCGAAGCGGCCACCGCATCGTAGCGGATTTTATCCAACAATCGCAGGATCCGGAAGCTGGCGACTGACGTCGACGGCCTCTGCATTCCCGCGGCGATCGTCGGTTGTCAGGGTGGCGATACGATACTGATCTGAGCCGTCGCCGGATCTATCGTATCCAGGGCAACCGGATCAATGATGTCGCCAAGCGCTGCATCGATACGTAGCGGGCCTGCGATTACGGTCTTCTCGCCAGGCAGCGTCAGATAAAGGTCATAGCTACCGGCATTTAGTGACGAGATCCTGGGTGATTGGCCGAACTCAACCGCGAACTGGGTCGGAAAGGCATCGGCGATATCGCTATCGGCGTCAATGACGTACACATCGATAGACGCGTGATTCGAAGCGGCATTGATGAATTGAAATTTCACCAGGGTCTCAACTGGACGACGATCGGGTATGGTAATGATTGTGCTCAACGAGCCGATATCGGAGCCTACAATGAACATCTGGTTGCGTGTTCCGGCGACTTGAGCGGTCGCAACCTCGAGAACAACGGCGCTGATGTTATTGGCATCTGTGTAGGTCAGCGTCGTCGCACCGATAGCGATCGGCAGATCGCCTGCATCGTTACCGAACGCTTGATCAGTCACCACTGGCGTTACCGGCGGTTCCGTATCGTAGATATCGACCGGCCCGAGCGCCACGGACGCATGAATGTAGCGCATGGTGGGTGTAAAACGCGCATCGGGAATAGCTGAGGCCGTGCCCAAAGCGTTATAAACACGAACAGAAATCGGTGCTGTCTCGCTTGCGTCTGCATCGAACAGGCTGAATACAAGCGCATTTTGCGCTTCAAACGTCAGCGCTGACGAGGTGAAGTGCACGGTGGCCGGGTCACCGGCGGCCGTCATTGTCAGGACTGTGTCGCCGGTTTCGATGTCGGTGGCCGGTAGAATCTGGCCGAACGACAACGTGCCCAGTTGTTCGCCCAACACTGGTGCGATGCCGGGTGCGGCGAAGTAGACGTCAAGGTCGCCCCATGATTCGGCAGCATGTCCGAACCGCGCCTCGAATACGGTTTCCGTGCCGCTCCAGGTGCGTTCATCACCTTCCCAAAGCGTGATAGTCGGGCTGGCAAGTACTCCATTAATAACGAAGATGTAATCTCTGTCAGCAACCATGTCGACGAGCTCTGTCGCGACTCGTTGTGCGGTGCTCGCGCCAGGAAGAACAACTTCAAAGTTAAACGCATAGCTGAGGTCGTCGTAGCGTTCCGTCGAAGTGGAATTCTTGTAGGATACCGCTGCTAACGGGAGCTCCTCGATAAGGAACGCGATTTGTGGTGAAGTCTTGATTGCATTGATCGCCCGGATGCTGCCTTTGCCGGATGCCGTTGGCAGATTCGAATCGCCGCCGCAGGCGGACAAGGCAAGAACGGCAAAACAACCTGGTAGTAACAAACGTCTCATTCGAATTTCCTGATTAACCTGTCCTGGTGTGACCATCCGGCCGCGCCCGAGTTTCACGTACTGCAGCCACGCCTCAAAGGCATCCGGCGTTAATCCCTAGCTCCTGGCCTGGTAGCCGCAAATTGATTTGACCTCGAGGAATTCCTCAATGCCATGCGTTCCCCACTCACGGCCGTTACCCGACTGTTTGTAACCACCAAAAGGTGCCATCGGATCGAGATATGCGTGGTTTATATGGACCATTCCCGTCTTCAATTGTGCGGCAATGTCGCGGGCACGATCACGGTCTGATGATGACACGTATCCGGACAAACCGTACAACGTATCGTTTGCGATACGAACCGCGTCATCCTCGTCGTCGTAGGGGATGATTGACAGCACCGGGCCGAAGATTTCCTCTCGCGCGATGGTCATGTCGTTGCTGACGTTGGCAAATACGGTAAGCTTCGCGTAGTAGCCCTCGTCCAGGCCGTCGGGTCTGTCGGTACCCCCGGCAACAAGTGTTGCACCTTCGTCAATTCCTTTTTGAATCAGTCCCTGCACCTTGTTCCATTGCAGCTCGGAAACCAGTGGGCCAATCTTGATGCCTTTCTCGCGCGGATTGCCGACAGGCAGCGCGGCGGCTGTCGCGGCAGCGATCGCGGCGGCTTCGTCCATTCTTGCTCGTGGGACCAGCATGCGTGTCGGAGCGTTACAGGATTGCCCGGTGTTTTCGAAGCAATCATCAGCGCCACGTTCCACAGCCTCTGCAAAACCGTCGTCGTCGAGCAGAATGTTCGCCGACTTGCCACCCAGTTCCTGGGCGACACGTTTGATCGTAGGTGCTGCATTCTGCGCCACTGCGATACCGGCGCGTGTCGAACCGGTGAACGACACCATTGCGACATCAGGATGCCCGGTCAGTGCCGAGCCGACGCCCGGGCCATCACCATTGACGAGATTGAACACACCGGCCGGGACTCCGGCTTCATCAAGGACTTCGGCGAACAGGATTGCATCGAACGGTGCTATCTCACTCGGTTTCAACACCATTGTGCAGCCAGCCGCGAGCGCGGGCGCAACTTTGACAGCGATTTGATTGATGGGCCAATTCCATGGAGTGATCAAGGCACAGACGCCAATCGGTTCCTTAATGACCAGTGTCGTACCACGGCATTCTTCGAAAGCGAGTTCATTGAGCGCCGCCATCGTCGCCTTGATGTGCTGTGGACCACTGGCCGCCTGGGCGTGTTTCGCAAGGCCCCAGGGTGCACCCATTTCATCCATGATGGCCTCGGCAATTTCATCATGCCGTTTTGCAAATACGTCGAGGATTGACTGCAACAAGTCGTGGCGTTGCTCGCGCGTCGTTTGTGCGTAGCTTGCCCCGGCACGTGTGGCTGCAGCGACAGCAAGATCAACATCCGCGGCAGAACCAAGACTGATCTTTCCGCAGATTTCTTCCGTTGCCGGATTAACAACGTCGAACGGATGCACGGAAACCGGGTCGACCCACTTGCCGTCAATGTAGAACTGTAGCGCTTCGCGCATGAATGGTCCCCTTAGCTCGAACAACCGCGGATCATATCGTAAAAAGGCTCTTGCCGCGTGCTTTTGCCGGGCCGGATTTGCGCCATCGAGGTACCGGTCCGGGTGCAGAGACCGGCACGGGCCAGCCGCCCTGAAAATGGCTTTGCAACGCGGCCCCGAGATGATCGATCAGAGCTTTCTCAGGTGATTTCTGTGAGGAATCTCTGGCGATATTCGACCGGCGGCATGTCGTACCAGGATTTGAAGGCTGTCGTGAACGCGCTGATATCCGAATAGCCGAGCAACACAGAGACTTCGACCGCTTTGATGCGCGTGTCGCGCAAATAGCTGATGGCCAGCTCGGCGCGGACCTCATGCAGGACTTTTTGAAAACTGGTCTTCTCGGCCTTTAGCCGACGCTGCAGTGTGCGGCGACTGAGCCTGAGCGCTCTGCAGGCAGCGTCAGCGTTTGCTTCCCCGAACTCGAGTAATTCGGCAAGCATGCGTTTCAACTGAACGGCGATATTGTCCTGCTCATACAGGGACTTCAGATATCGATCCGCTTGTTCTGTCAGTTGCCGGTACATTGCAATTTCGTCATTTTGAAGTGTCCCTAACATACAGCTTGCGACTACAATTGCCAAACGCCGGCAGTGGAATGGTCTGCCACAGGTTTTGTGCTGCGGGCCGTCATCACCCCCGACGGAGCACCCGCAAAATGAGGAAAGACATGAATTCGCCAGTTAGCTACGAAATCGTTAAGGGCGTCGGCGTTATTACGATCGACAATCCGCCGGTCAATGCGCTGTCTCGACCGGCGCGGCAAGGCTTGCTCGATAGCATCCGGCAGGCACAGGAAGATGCGTCGCTTGCGGTGCTGATTATTTGTGCAGGTCGCACATTCGTCGCCGGTGCCGACATAACAGAGTTTGGCAAACCGCCAAAAGAGCCTTTTTTCCCTGACCTGTTCAATGAAATCGAGAGTTCACAGAAACTCGTCGTGGCGGCCCTGCACGGCACAGCGCTCGGTGGCGGATTCGAACTGGCTCTGTCTTGCCATTACCGGTGTGCGCTGGCCAGCGCGAAAGTCGGACTTCCCGAGGTCAAGCTCGGATTGTTGCCCGGCGCCGGCGGTACCCAACGTGTGCCACGGCTGGCTGGCGTGGCAGCTGCGCTGGACTTGATCACCAGCGGCAAACCGATCATTGCATCACGGGCAGTCGAACTGGGCTTGATCGACAACGTATTGGACGGCGAGTTGCTGCAGGAGGCGTTGCACTGGACGCATGAATTGCTGGCCGATGACGCACCCTGTCGCAGAACCAGCGAACTGCCGGTGGACGCGATCGATGCGAGCGTTTTTGCGAATTACAGAAGGGGGTTGGCAAAACGTGCCCGCGGGCAGTTGGCGCCGCAGAAAATCATTGATTGCATCGAAGCGGCGACGACGCTGCCCTTTACTCCTGGTCTGGCCAAGGAGCGCGAGCTTTTTTCCGAATGCATGCAGAGCTCACAATCTGCAGCAATGCGGCACCTGTTTTTCGCCGAGCGTAATGCGGCAAAGATCCACGGCCTGCCGCGTGACATGCTGCGACGCAACATCGACAAAGTCGGTGTGATAGGCGCCGGCACGATGGGTGGCGGCATCGCCATGAACTTCGCGAATGCAGGCATTCCGGTCACGATCATCGAAATCAGTGAAGAGGCGCTGGCTCGCGGACTGTCGACCATCGACCGCAGTTATGCCGGCAGTGTCAAGCGGGGCAAGCTCAGCGAAGAGGCCGCGGCTCGGTGTCGCAAACTGATCAGCGGTGCCGCCGACTACACGGCACTTGCCGATGCTGATCTCGTCATTGAAGCTGTATTCGAAGACCCGCAACTAAAGAGAGAGATTTTTGCGCGTCTTGACGACGCCTGTAAGGACGGCGCGATTCTGGCGACCAACACGTCTTACCAGGATGTCAACGACATCGCGGCGGCGACAGGACGTCCCGAAGACGTGATCGGTCTGCATTTCTTTAGTCCGGCACACATCATGAAACTGCTCGAAGTTGTGCGTGCCGACAAGTCCGCCGACGAAGTCCTCGCGACCTGCATGGCTTTGGCCAGAACAATTGGCAAGATTCCGGTGATGGCTCGTGTTTGCTACGGTTTTATCGGCAATCGGATGTTACAGCCGTACATGCGCGAGGGGCAGCTATGCCTGATCGAAGGTGCGACACCGGAGAGTATCGATGCCGCGCTGCAGGATTGGGGTATGGCCATGGGGCCGTTGAGTGTCGCTGATCTGGCCGGACTCGACATTGGGTACAAGGCTCGCCAGGCACTTACTGTAGAGGAACGTGGCAATCCAAAGGCGTATTGCGTACCGGACACGCTGGTGGAGATGGGCAGGCTTGGTCAAAAAAGTGGCGCCGGCTTTTACCGTTATGACCCCGATACGCGCCAGAAAAGCTCGGACCCTGAGGTGCTTGGAGTGGTTGAGCGCGAGGCGGGGGCGCTGGGTATCTACAGGCGCGATATCGACGCCAATGAAATTGTTGATCGCCTGATTTTCGCGTTGGTCAACGAAGGCCTGAAGATCGTCGAAGAAGGTGTTGCACAGCGACCAGGAGATGTGGATGTCGTCTACGCCTTCGGGTACGGATTTCCGGCATACCGCGGTGGACCGCTGCACTACGCGGACGCCGTTGGGCTGGACAAGGTGCTGGCACGAATATGCGAATTCCGCGATCGGTTCGAAGCCGAAAACTGGACGCCGGCCGCACTGCTCGAGCAACTGGTAAGCGAAAAACTGTCGATCGCCGAATGGGCTGCTGCTAACTCGGGTTGATGCCTGTGTGAAACCGGTTTCTTTGCGCCGATGATGGATTGGGCGGGCAGTCGCCTTACACACTTGCACGATTTATCGTAACGCGTTACGATAAATCAATGAAAAAGACAGCTCAAAAGCGAGGCCGACCTCGAAAGAGTAGCCCAACGACGGCGGCCGAGCGAATGCGTACCTATCGGAAACGCAAACGCGACGCCGGGTTGAGAAGTGTTCGGCATTGGGAGCCAGCGGAAGGTGAGGGGTTACGCCAGTTTTCTGATCATCGAATTCTGGACGCCCGCAGCCTGGCCATGCATTGCAAGATTGCCCAGAAAATCTCACGCGAGCCGAAGTTGCTCGACAAGGCCAAAACGAATCTCCAGCGCTGGATTGCAAAGTCGGCAGGACCGCAACCAGAATACCTACGCGAATGGGAGGGAATACTTTTACGCCCCTGGCAGGAGATAGCGGAGTTGATCACCAGTATGAGAGAAGACGCTACCCGGCTTCGCTCTTCCTCTCCGTTTGCCGGTGTCCTTACGACTGAGGAGCGAGATCAGATCTATGCGGCGTTCAGAGCTTGAGCACCTTATTCGCGCCAGCGGAGAAATCGCTGGTGACGATGAGATCATCGTTATCGGAAGCCAGTCCATTCTGGGCCAATTTCCAAATGCACCTGTGCGGCTCTTGATATCGATGGAAGCGGACATCTATCCGAAGAACAAACCGGAAAGGGCGGACAAGGTCGACGGCGCAATTGGCGAGGGCTCATCTTTTCACGAGTTGCATGGCTACTACGCGCAAGGTGTGGGAGAGAAGACCGCCGTGTTACCGAAAGGTTGGCGGAGTCGTTTGGTCGTTGTGAACAATGAGAATACGAACGGCGTAACCGGACTGCGATTTCAACCGGTCAATGCAACACATGCATTAAATTTTTCTGCCGGCGAATAGAATTGTAACGTTTCTCGTGGCCGTTCGTTTAGTTGTCGTGCAACAGCGTTCAGTCGGTTCTGATGGATGTTGGACAGGTCCATTCCCTTCGGGAAGTACTGTCTCAAGAGTCCATTGGTATTTTCGTTGGAGCCTCGTTGCCAGGGACTCTGTGGATCGCAGAAGTACACGTCGATATCGGTCGCCAAGCTAAAGCGTTTGTGATTGGCCATCTCCTTGCCACGATCCCAGGTCAGTGACTTGTAGAGTTCCCGCGGTAATTTGTGTGCCTGCTTAATGAGTGCATCGATCACCGTCTTGGTGTCTTTGCTCTTTAGGCGGGCCAGCATGACGTATCGGGTGTGACGCTCCACCAATGTGGCGATCTGGCTGTTATTACTGCCGCACAGAAGATCGCCTTCCCAGTGGCCCGGTACGGCGCGATCCTCGACCTCGGCCGGTCGCTCGCGGATCGACACGGTGTCGGTAATGCGCCCATGGTTCGCCGTCTTCTGTGTGTGGTGACGTGAACGCCGCATGCTCCGCGTGCACCTCAGGTGCTTCAACAGCTCTTTCTTCAAGGCCCCGCGGGCCTGGATATAGAGCGTCAGATAGATGGTCTCGTGTGACACCTGGAAGTTCTCTTCGTCCGGGTAAGTGCGCTTCAGCCATCCGGCGATCTGCCGCGGTGCCCACCGACTCCGCAGCTTTCTGGCCACGATGCACGCCAGCGCACGGTTCTGTGCCAGTTTACAGGTCTTCGGACGATGTGCTCGTTCCCAGGCCGCTTCATCCGCCTGGTTCGCTCGATACTGTCGCCGGCCACCATTGCGGTTGATCTCGCGGCTCACTGTGGATGGCGCTCGGCGCAGCGATACCGCAATGCAACGCAGGGATCGGCCAGCGGCCACACCGCGCGAGATCTCTTCGCGTTCAGCGTGTGTCAGCGCGCGTTGTGAACGTCTTCGCTGCGGTGGCCTTATGCCTCCCGTCTTTGCAAGAACGCCTGCTACCGTGCCGTGACTACGACCGAGCAGTCGTGCTATCTCATGCAGAGAATCGCCTGCCTGCCAGCGATCCCACATCAAAATGACTTCCATTGGAGTGAAATATCTTCTCGTTCGGTACTTCATAAGCAACACCTCCTTCTCTATAGTTAGAGATTAGGTGTTGCATTGACCACTTGAAATCGCAGCCACAAGCGGCCGTTCGTCAATCATAAAAAACCCGCCACTAGGACGGGTCTTTGCTAACTGTTGGAGTGAATCAGACTTTCTTACGTCTCGCCAATCCCATTCCGAATAGACCAATACCTAGCAGGGCAAGGGTGCCGGGTTCGGGGACTGAGGTGCCGGGTTCGGGGACTGACTCAGCCAGCCCCAAACGAATACCATCGATGGAGTGATAAGACTGATCTGTCATCAGCAATCGAAAATCTATGCGATGTGTCTCTGCGGTTGCAGAGAAACTGATCATCTCGTCTAGCCAGCCTTCCGACACGGACCGGATCGCTCCGCTTCCAATGGACAGACCGTCCAG